>Ga0137396_10000075_pt1 | contig 34199 bp, 29 predicted proteins | sample czc16metaG_FD_108284 | JGI IMG/M metagenome (GOLD analysis project Ga0137396, IMG submission 108284) | Vadose zone soil microbial communities from Angelo Coast Range Reserve, California, USA - czcobulk3.16 metaG | ecosystem: Environmental > Terrestrial > Soil > Vadose zone | place: USA...
AGAGCCGAGGTCGATGAGCCACCAGCGAAACGCCGGCTGCGCCGCGAGGTCGGTGGCAAGCGCCGTCACGTCTTCCGGCGTGAGGTAGACCAGCAGCCCCTCCGAGATCACGAGCACGCGTCGGGCACTGGCGCCGACGCGTTGGAACAGCGCGAGGCGCGTTGCCTGGTCGCGCAGGTCGGCTTTGACGAACTCGATTCTGCAGTTCGCCCGCTCCCCCGCGAGCGCCGCTTCCTTATACGACAAGATTCCTTCGAGATCCACGTCGATCCACCGCAGCTCGGCGGGGAGATTCAGGCGGTAGGGCCGGGCGTCGAGACCGGCGGCGAGGTTGAGGACCGTATCGGCTCCCTGTTCGGTGACCAGCCGCATGATGATCTCGTCCATCACCGCGGTCCTCGTGATCATCGGCCACGCCCAGCGGCGGCCCTGCGGCATAGAGCTCAGGATCTTCTCTCCCGCTTCGCCGGCCAGCCGTCTGGCATAGGGATCGTGGAACAGGGCGTCGCGGCGTTCGCTCTCCATCGCGCGGTACATGGCGACCCAGCGCGCGGTGTCGGAGACGGACGAGATGGGATTTGGGCCAGGCAGACTCATGAGGCGGCAAAACGTAACCCGTGCCACTATCTTTCGCAGCCGACCAGAGGCGGTAGCTCAGTTGGTAGAGCAACGGACTTTTAAGGAGCCCGGTGGCCTTCCGCCGGGTTCCGTCATTTTCCGTCCAAGTCTGGCTACATCCGGTGTCGCAGAGATTTAGGAGCCTTCGGTCTCCCGTTAAGTCCTGATGAGTCCGGGCGAGTCCGGCGCCGGTTGCCCGCAAAAATGCCCGCATCCAATCCCGGCACGAAATGAAGGGGGATTTCCCCTCTTGGAGAGCAGGCATCCGTTGGTCGTCCACCGCACTTGCGTTGGCGGTCGGAATGTGCCGCCCTGCTTCGGGATGCTCCAGGCGAGAAATGAGTCGAGTCCCATCGTTTGTCGCACAGTGGCCGGTGGTCACTCGTTGGTCGCACAGGGCCGCCAGTAGAAGTTGTTACCGGTTGTATAGTTGTGGCGGCTTGGCCAGGTAGCTCGGTTGGTAGAGCAGCCGACTGAAAAGACGAGGGGTCCCGTGCGGGCCCCTCGTTTTGTGCTCCGGCACTGGCACTCTCCTACCGCATCTGACCACGTTGGCAGGCACTGACCGGCAAACATTACGGCAAACATCGCAATCGTGATTAAAACCGCCAATTGACCCAAACTTGGGCTAAGAAACAGAATGCACCCCGTGGAACCTCGGGTGTATTTAAGGAGCCCTGAGGCCGTCAACCATCGGGACCTCCACGAAAAGTCTATTAGTCGGCTCTTTACTGCTCGGATCGTCGCCCTGCATGGAGGCAGTGCGGGAGCGCATTGCCTCCTTGGCCGACTTGCCGTGGCACGTGCGCATCGAGGGTCCAACGGGTAGTGGCAAGGGATTGGCGGCTCGCGAACTACACCGGCTGTCGCATATCTCCAAGGGTCCGTTCGTGTCCTGCAACGTGAACGCGCTCGCCGACGGACTGGAGGTTGCCGAGCTAGCTGGATACACGCGCGGGGCATTTACAGGCGCGGTCGCTGATCGAGTCGGGTTGTTCGAGGCTGCCCATGGGGGAATACTCTTCGTCGACGAAGTCGCGACGGCGCCGCCAAAAACCCAGTTGATACTTTTGCAGCTTGTGGAAGGAAGTGTGCAGCGCGTGGGGGAATGTCGGACACGGCAGGTAGATGTACGGATTGTGTTTGCCACCAATGCCGATCTCGAAAGCCTTGTGAGCTCTAACGACTTTAGAGCAGATCTCTACTACCGAATGGGGTCCTTGATCGTAACGATGCCAGCATTACGTGACCATCGCGAGGACATTCCCGAGCTTGCAGCGACGATCTTGGCGCGCCAGGCGCGCGAGGCTGGCCGGGATTGTCCAAGGCTGACGCGGGAAGCGTGGGATCGTCTGATCGCTTACGACTGGCCGGGGAATGTGCGGCAACTCGACCAAGCTTTGAAGCACTACACCGCTTTTGGCAAACTGCCTGATGTTATTCGGCGGCCCGGGCGGGATCCGAGCGAGTGGCAGGATGAGATGGATGAGGTGTTAGAGCGTCAGGGGGGTAACGTTACAAAAGCAGCGCGAGAGTTAAGGATCAGTCGAAAGGCGCTTTACAAGGGGATGGAAAGAAGGGGCAACTGACGGCTTTTAATCGGGTCGTCCAAGCGATGGATCACCGATTTCGGCTCTTCGCACCATCGAGACGGGGCCGGAGAGCTCACCGTCTAGCCCCACGGGGCTCCATCTTCTTGTTTGCCGCTGGGTGAGTGGAATAGAGTTCCCCCACTTCTCTATCCTAGAGACTTCCCCTCAAAGAATCCGACTCTGACGCCTGTGAACGCACAACGCCTTTTTGCAGGTACTTCTATGAGGCTTTCCGAGTTCATCGCGTTGGGGTACGCGTTTACGGAACCAACAATTGCCTCCTCATAGAGTGGACGTCTGCCTCTCTGTGGAACGGTGAGCGCCTCAGCCAGGCGGACTTCCGACCAAAAGCCTCACCTGGACAATCCGATCGTCGCGCCGATCCCGACCTAAAATTGCGACGACGCGGTATAGCGCATCCCCCCACAAGATGAGCGAGAGGCGCCGCTCACCCGAAGGGAGGGTCTCAGTAGTCGTAGAGTCAATCCGAACGGCATGTTGCTTCGCCCAGTCTGTAACCCAACGGGGAAGCTGTGATGGATGATCGATTGGTCGGGCGACCGGCGGAACATCCCCCCCTATCTGGGCCAGGAGAGCGATGTATGCAGCAGAAGATTCTGGCTCAACGGTCGGCGTAACAAGCATCTGCAAGATGTTACGCGAAGTAGCACAGCCCAGCGGAAGCAACGAGGAATCAGGAAGCACCGCGACCAGTGCTCGTGACATCGTGTGCTCACCTGGAGCCTCTCCGATGAAAATCTCGACGCCCCGATAGAACTGCTGAGTCATCCCTCGAACTGCTAAATCTGGGTCGGAGGCTCGTCTCCCTAGTGCTGCGGCCAGGACTCGTCTAACAGCGACTGAATCTCGACCCTCGTCCGACATGAACTGATGAGCCCCAGGGCTGACGCTCAGCACTGGGAGCGCTGCGGATACAATCATAAGCATAAGTTTCAAGGCCACTTAGACCTCGCCACCGTCAGAAAGCTCGGGACGGGATGCCAAACGGGATGCCAATCGGGACAATCGGGTGCACCGGAAAGTGGCCGGCGCCCCACAGAGTCGCCTCCAACCAAAGACTCATATCGTGTTGGAGGTCCATTGTAAAGAGGTAGTTTGCGAGTTCCGCAAACCCCTCCCAGGACATGTTGAAACCAGCTGCGTGCACGTTTTCATGAGATAGCGTCGCCGCGATAGCCGGTACCGAGCGGTCCGCGTTGACAACAGTCTCTATTACTTCGCGCTTTTTCCCTGTATATCGAACGATAGTACAGCCAGTGTCCGTGCTTCCGGGGCCGGGACAGTTCTTCTGGATGTCCTCTTCATTCACTCCCCGCACTTGAGTCAAGGAGCGCTGGACTAGGTTCGCACCCCGATTACCTCGCTCGCGCTCGAGGTTAAACAAGGCAACCGCTTCATCGGCTCGTTTCTGGTTCCACGCCTCGCACTCCTCCGGGCTGCTCATAAGCTCTTTCGGACATAGACCGAAAGGATCTGTGAACATGGCAGGATTGTTCCCGTTGAACTGGTACAAATTAATGCCGCCCGCGATTCCCGCTGGATCTTCTTGGACCCAGCGGCCGGTTTGCTGGTCGTAGTAACGATTGCGGAAGTAGCTGAGTTTGGGGGCGCCGGCAGCCCCGGCGCGGGCGTCATCGAAGGAGTTGGAGGCGGTAATGCCGCCGGCGGAGGCGCCACCGTTTTGCGTGTAAGGCACGTAGGCTTGTTCGTCAGCGCCGCTCACATCGGTAAAGGCAATCTGGCGTCCGCGGCCATCGGTGATGTAGTAATATTTCGTGCTGGTCTGGGTGTAGACCCCGACGAGCGGGTCATCGGTGGCCGGACCTTGGATATAACGCCAAGCATTCAGCCCTTCCTGAACGGCGTTGTCCCCGTCGTAGATTAACCAGCCGGGATCGGCGGCGACGCGGCGGCCGGCGGGATCATACCGGAACTCAGTCAAGCTGCCGTACCACTGGAAACCGGTGCCGTTATCGACGTACTGGGAATCGCCGAAGAGCTGTCCAATCGCGTTGTAGAAGAACTTGCGCGTATCGAGTACTTGCTGAAACACCGTGTCCATCGTGCGGTTACCATTGCTGTCATAGCGGTAGGTGTAGCTGGTGCCCTGCACCGTCCCCCCGTACAGACGATTAGTGCCTGCAACCATGACGAAGCCGGATTGCGTGACGCCCACCGTGTCAGCCGTCACGTTACCGCTCTGATCATAGTGATAGGCTTCGGCCTGGAGCCCGCCGCGGCTTAAGAGCTGATGCCGGCCGTCATACTGACTGCCTGTGAAGAGCTCGTCGAGGGCGCCGCTCGTCGAGGAACACGCCGAGCCTTTGGCGGAGCCGCGATAGCGACTATAGTCACGCGGATGTCCGTCGGCATCGAGGTTGTTGTAGAGGACGCGCTGTTCGAGGTAGTCGGCGGTGCCGAGACTACCGGGATGGGTCGCGCAGAGCATGCGGAGATTGCCATCGGGGTCGTAGCCGAAGGTGACATTCGTGCCGTTGGTGTATTGGACTTGGTCGCGCCGGCCGAGCGCATCCCAGGAGAACACAAAAGAGTCCGCCGCCAGAGTGCCCACGGGCATCCAGTCGACTTTGATCTTCGCGAGACGGGCATCCGAACCGTACGTGTACCGCAGCGTATCCTGACCATTGTAGAACTTGGTGCGCCGGGCGCCGCCGTCATACCAGTAGCGCAGGGTCTGATCGAACTGCACGGTTTTGCTGTCGGAGCGGACGATCTGACGGCTGGTGCGGATCGAGCCTTCTTTGTTGTACCACGTGGAATCGATCGCATTGCGATTCGTTGCGCTCACGAGCCGGCCCATGACGTCGTAGCTGCGGACGATGGTATCGCCGGCGACGGGCGCGTGCGCCATGAAATTGTTGGTGGGATAAATCGTCTGCGTCAGCCGGCCCGCAGGGTCGTAAGTATTCATGATGGTGTGACCGGCGCGCGTTTGCGTAGAGTCGGCGAGGCCAGCCGGATTGTAATACGTATAGGAGCTGTTGCCGAGATCATCGGTCGCCCGAATCGTGCGATCGGCGGCATCAAAGGCCCATTTCCGAACGACACCCCGCTGGTCTTTCACGCTGTCTACCATGCCCGTGGACGTGTAATGATAGAAGGTCCGGTTAGTGCCATTGAGCAGCGTGTCATCATAGACCGTCACGGTATCGATGCGATTGAGACGATCGTAGCCGTAATCGGTGCGATGACGGACGGGGTCCCAAGCGCGCTGCACCCGCGTGAAGGCATCGCGGAGATAGCTCGTCACGGGCCCTTTGGGCGACTGCATCCAGACTAGATTGCCGAGCGAGTCGTAATTGAAAGACGTAGTGAGATTGAAGGTGGATTTCGTCCACGCGCTGGTATCGACGACTGCCACAGTATCCTCGGTGATCGAGGAAACGAGCCCTTTCCGAACCCCAGTCGAGAAGAAAGTGAATTCGGTCCGGTGGCCGCCCTGCGAGACGTAGAGAGAAGGCAACCCGATCGTGTCGTATGTGGCCGTGAGCGTGTCGACCGGCCCTTTGATGGTGGTCGGCGCATCGGGGAATCGCGAATCACCGTACACGTAGCTGGTGGTGACGGTCTGCGTGGTCCCGGTGCCCTCATAAGTGCTATCGGCCACGTACAGGAGATTGCCGCGGGCACCGTAATCACTGCCGACGATGCGGCCATTCGGATAGGCGACCCGGGTGACGAGCGCCGGGACGGTGCTGTTGCCTCGGGTGAGCGACGTGACGTTTCCGAGCGGATCACGCGATTGCGTGGGAGCGCCCCAACGGTCCACCCAAAATTCTGCGGTGTCGCCGACCGGTAAGGGTCTGGGACCATCGATCTTGGTAAAGATCAGCGAGAGATCCACGGACTGCAGGCCCGTCGCGCCATTGGAGGGAGCGACCCCTTTATTGTCCCACGCATCGAATGTCGTGACCGCGTAGACAGCAGACGCTGTGTCGGTGCGGATACTGTCACTCGTAACGCGTAGGCCATTCGCGTAGGTGTATGTGGTCGTAAAGCCGCGGCGATTGGTGCGGGAGATTAGGCGTCCGGCCGCATCGTACCCGAAGGAGGTGGAGTACGCACTCGTATCGGGATCAATGATCTGGGTGAGTCGATTGCTCGCGATCGTGACGTTTAAGATGCGGCCCGCTGGATCAGTGATCTTTTGGAGCTGGCGCGACCCATCCGTGGTGTAAGTCAGCGTGTAGGTCGTGCCGGTGCCACCCGGCGGGACCTGGATGCTCGTCAGACGCAGCGGGGAGCCGGACCACGTGAATGTCGTCACCTGCCCGACCCGATTGATCGTCTGAATGTGGTGGCCCGCGTTATCGTAGACTACACGCACGCCATGACGCAGCCTGCGCGTGTATGTGGCCGCGACGGGGTCGTAGAGCAAGGTATCTCTGTACCCACCGGCAGGCGCCTGCCAGGTATTCGTGCCGACGCTGCGATAGACTGCTGCAGAGCCATCGCCGCTAACCCGTAACATCTTGCTCCCTGGCAACACATGCAGCTCCTCGACGCCGGCTAACCACCATCCCAACCCAAAGGGGCTCGCGCCGCGATTGACGACGATCACACTATCCGAAAGCGTCGTCGCCAAGGGGCCGGAGGCATACTGATTGGTGACCTCCAGCGTGAAGGAATAGAGACCCGTGGTGTCGTTTGTGGCATCATGAGGTACGACAACTTGATGATTGGCATCGCTCCAGCCCACGTACGTGGCCGAGTCCCTTGCAACGCTGCTGAAGAGAAGGCGCGTAAATACAATGCTGGGACTTGGGAGGTGCGACTCGTCGACGCTTGCGGCAACCGCAGGCCTCGCCACGGCGGTCGCCGAGTTGTAGAGCAGTGTGAGAGTCCGCTCGCGGCCCAACGTGGAATATCCCGGCAGACCGTGCGCGATTAGTAAGTCACCACATTGCCAAGCCGCAGCTTCTCCGGCGCTTGTTGTAAGGCACAACGCGCGATCACGATTATCGGCGTTGTGATTCCGCAACGCAATCACAGGCGCCGCGGGATTCGCAATTGGAACCAAGTAGTAGCCGGTGTCCTGTGCTGCCCCACTCGCCTGAACGACAAGAGTCCCCTGAACTCTGGGGGGCGGTGGTGCTCCGACGCTGTACGTAGCGAAGACATCGCCCGGCTCCGTTGAGGCACCGCCCGCCAGCGTCACTTGGGTCGGCTGGACTCCTGAGCAGGTCACGTTGTTGCGCGCCCAGCACGTGAGGTTGTACGTCACGGTCACTGAGTAATTGTTCTTCACTGTGAAGTACGCGATGTAACCGCCCGTGTTTGCCGCACGAATGGGATCGCTTGCGCCGTCTGGTGTGACGTCCACTGAACCGAGCGCCAGGGGGCCCGCTTGGCTAGACGCCGCGGAGGACAGGGTGAACGTGAGAGTAAGCGCGAAGAAGCCAGCGAGACGGAATGAGGGGACGAACATGGACGCACCCAGGTGACGAGACGCCGTTGCCTGTGGCAGATGCCGTGCCGAAAAAACGGCGGACGATTGCGGTTCATTCACGCTGTTGGTGTGGAGAGTGTTAAGTGCCCTCAGCGCACCGTGGCCCGTGTTCGCAATACGTGTGACCCATAGGGCTTCGCGTACGAACCGGTAACACTCTCTTCACAAACAATTCGCATCGCACGCCGGTCTTGAGCATGCGCCGCGACTGGGTGGCTCGACGGGGTAACACTCTCTTGCCAAGGACATGTAGCTCGCCACCTCGGCACAGTCTGTGCCTTCAGTAATGACGTTTTCCGATAGGGAATGTGCCCGTGGCCCTACAACCCAAGCTGCCACTCTGTGACTCGTTCGAGGCCGGCTACCTCGAATACAATGGAATCCTGCCGCTGGAGTTGACCGACGGGCACTTGCGCGTCGCCGTGGTGGGGGAACCCGCGATCGAGGTGCTCGACGATCTCGAGCGAAGTTTCAACGCCCAACTCGATTTGGTTTCGGTCACACATGAGGAATTGAATGACGCGATCCGTCGGGCATACGCCGGGGCGGAATCGATGGTTGAATTGGTACGCGACTTGGACGCAGATGTTGTGGCAATCACAGAAGCCGGCGATGATGGCCTTGCCGACGCGCGCGATCTCGCGAACCAGCCCCCCGTCATCAAGTTCGTCAACCTCTTGATCCGTGAAGCGCACGACGCGCGCGCATCGGACATCCATCTCGAATCGACTCGGCAAGGATTACGTGTGCGCTTTCGTGTGGACGGCGTTCTGACTGATGCGCCGTCTCCCCCGAGAGGCAAACAGGCGGCGGTGGTCAGCCGAGTAAAACTGCTGGCTGATCTCGACATTGCGGAACGGCGAACGCCTCAGGACGGACGCATTCGCGTTCGACTTGAGGAGCGGGAACTCGATCTGCGCGTTTCGACTGCGCCCACCTTGTATGGGGAGTCAGTAGTGCTACGACTACTCGATCGCGGCGGTGTACCGGTCGGACTAGAAGAGTTGGGAATGTCGCATGAGGTGCTTGAGGAATTCCGGCGCCTGGCCCGTCGCCCTCATGGAATCCTGCTCGCGACCGGTCCCACCGGCAGCGGCAAAACAACCACCCTTTACGCCGCTCTCGGTCTACGCGACGTGGCCGGCGAGAAGCTCGTCACCGTAGAAGATCCCGTGGAATACCACTTGGAGAGCGTCACGCAGATCCCCGTGCAACGTAAAGCGGGTGTGACGTTTGCTAGCGCCTTGCGCAGCATCCTGCGTCAAGATCCAGACGTGCTGATGGTTGGCGAGATGCGCGATGCCGAAACTGCTGAGATCGCCACACAGGCCGCCATGACCGGTCATCTCGTTTTCTCGACACTGCACACTAATGACGCCGCGGGTGCGATCACACGGCTCGTCGATCTCAAAGTTGAGCCCTACCTCGTCACCGCGACGCTTGAAGGTGTTTTGGCGCAGCGACTAGTGCGAAAGGTTTGCTCGGAGTGCCGAGAAGCTTATCGCCCAGACCCTCAAGTCGTGGCCTTACTCGCCCAACAACCTGTGGGAACCATTTCGCTGATGCGTGGCCGCGGCTGCGCGAATTGCCGGCAGACTGGTTATCGCGGGAGGACGGGGATCTTCGAGCTGTTGATAGTGAGCGAAGAGATCAAAGGAGCGATCACGAAGCTCGAGCCGCTGTCCAGAGTCCGAGAGATCGCGCGCAATCAGGGAATGCGAACCTTGCGCGAGGATGGCTGGGTGAAGGCCCGGGCGGGGATTACGACGATCGAAGAGGTGCTGCGTGTCACCGAACAGTAAGGGGTTCACGCTCATCGAAATACTCGTCGTCATCGTGGTCATCGGGATGCTGGCCGGCCTGGTTGGGCCGATGGTGTTTCGCAACGTGGGCGACGCGAAGGTGACCGCGGCGAAAGCGCAGCTCGAGCTGTTCGCTCTCGCCTTGGAACAGTATCGCCTCGACAATGACGTCTATCCAACTTCGGCACAGGGCCTCGACGCCCTACGAACGGCTCCCCAGGCCGAGCCCGCCAGGAACTGGCGAGGGCCGTACCTAAGGAGAGCAATCCCTCTCGATCCCTGGGGACGCGCCTACATCTACCGGAGTCCGGCCCAGAAAGACCCGAATAGCTACGATCTCTATTCGCTCGGCCGCGACGGACGGGAAGGCGGCGAGGGCGAGGACGCCGACATCGGACGCGAGCCGTGACCACGTTCAGCTACGAAGCGGCGCGGGTAGACGGTGCAGTGATCCGCGGCACGTTGGACGCCTTGTCCGAGCCCGATGCCGCAGCGCTGCTGTCCGCGCGGGGGCTGCTGCCCATCGCCGTCACCACCCCGCGACCTGCAATGAAGCTGTTCGGCCGTCCGAGCCGCCGAGCTCTCGCGACGATTTTTTCCGGACTCGCAGCGCTTGTCGACGCGGGCATTCCGTTACACAAAGCGCTCGTGGCCATCCAGGCGCTGGCGCCGCCCGATCTGCGAGTCACCTTCGGCCGCGTCGAGACACGGGTCCGCGAGGGAGCCTCCCTCGCCACAGCATTGGCCGATGAGCCGGCGACATTCCCCTCGGTCGTCATCGGGCTGATCCGCGCCGGCGAGCGAGGCGTCGGACTCGGGGTTGCGCTCCATCAAGTGGCCAACCAACTCGAACGCGAGGCGGAAAGTGTCGCTCGGGTTCGCGCGGCGCTCGCCTACCCATTGCTCCTACTGACCATCGGAACTGCGTCGGTCGCCATCATTGCGGTGTTCGTGATTCCTCGATTTGCGGCGCTCCTCGGCGATCTCGGGCAGGCGCTGCCGCTCGCAACGCGTGTTCTCCTCACGTCGTCAGACCTGTTGCGACACTACGGGCTCATGCTTGCGGTTCTCCTTGTCGCTATCGGTCTCGTACTGGTGCGATGGACGATCGAGCATCGCACGACTTGGCACACGTTTCTCTTGGATCTGCCAATTGTCGGTGCGCTGCGCCAGAGTCTCGCTACAGCGCGCGTAACTCGCACACTCGGCGCGCTGCTGGGCACCGGAACGCCGGCCCTCGCGGCGCTGACGACGGCGCGGGAGGCGGCAGGTGACGCGGCCATTGCCGAGCGCCTTGATGCCGCGCGAGCACGGGTCGCGCAAGGCGCAGGTCTCAGCGCGGCGCTCGAAGCGTCGCACGTCATCACTGATGGAGCACTGCGACTCAGCGCGATCGGCGAGGCATCGGGCAAACTGCCGGCGTTACTTGCCAAAGCAGCGGATCTCGAAGAACAGGATGCGGACCGGCGGCTCAAGATGTTGGTGTCGTTGCTGGAGCCGGGACTGATTGTGACATTCGCTGCAGTTGTGGGATTTGTGGCAGCAGCGCTGTTACAAGCGGTCTACGCTCTGCGGCCGTGACTGTATGACTACGGGGTACGTGCCGTCTGGTACGCGAGCGGGAGTCACGCTGCTCGAGCTCTTGGTCGTGCTCGTCCTACTCGGTGTGATCTTCGCGATTAGCAGCGTGGCGCTCGCTTCTCTGCGACAGCCCCGACTCAGTCTGGCCGCAGCCGAACTCCGAGCAGCGAGAAGGCAGGCGATTCAATCGGGAATCGCACAGACAGCGAATGGCGTGGTTTTCCTGCCGGATGGCCGAGCATTCGGAATCGGTTTCGATCCCCTCACCGGAGCCCTGCTTGCGCGGTGAACGGGGCGTGATCCTGGTCGAGGTGCTGGCGGCCGTAGCAATCATCGGACTTGCTGGCCTTGCACTCACGGAGCTCACCACAGCGGGCCTGCGCGCAACAACAGATGCACGCGTGCGCGAGCGGGAGATCGCTGACGCCGATCGACTCCTTATCGCGTACACGCTGCTCAACCGTCCCCAATTGGATCAACGGCTGGGTGATCGCACAATCGGTCCTTATGTCGTGAACATTCAGCGCCCTGAGCGAGGCTTGTATCGCATCGCCGTCGGGGATCTCACCACGGTTGTCTACCGCAGCGATTCCGCGAATGCGCCGTAGTCTCGGATTCACACTGATCGAGGTTCTGGTCGCGCTGGCAGTCGCGGGGATCGTGATGCTCCTAGCACGCGGTGTTTTCATAGGCGTACTCGACGGCGCGACGCGGATGACCCGGGAGCGCACCGCGCTTGATCGCGACGCAAATGCACAGCGGTGGCTCATCGAAGCGTTTGGTTCGCTCGAGATCGGCACCGAGATGGGCGGATTCGTTGGAAGGACCGATCGGGTCGACTTCGTGACGGCCCAGCTTACTCCGAACGGATGGCTTGCTCCGCGCAGAGTAACGCTCGCTCAGTTCGCGGACACGCTCGCGGCAGTGGGCGATGGACCAGAGCGCCTGTGCCTAAGCACGGGCATCTCCAGTCTGCGTTTCGATTACCTCCTCGAGCCCGGCGCGAACGCGAGGTGGGTGCGCGAGTGGATCAGCCCGGTGAGCGCACCGCTCGCTGTCAGAATGCGCGTAACGCGACGCGAACGGGTGGACACGCTGCTGTTTCTCGTGGGGCCCCGCGGATGAGGCGCGATCGTGGGTTCGCGCTGATCGCGGCACTCTGGGTCATCGTTGCGCTCACGAGCGTGGTGGGGTTGGGCGTCGCCACGACAAGACTCGGTCAGCTAACCAGTCTCAACCGTATTGCGCTGACCCGCGGACGCTGGGCTGCCGAAGCGTGTCTTGCGATTGTGCAGCGTCGCTGGATCCAACACCGGCTCATCGATACGCTGACCATCGACCTTGGCCGTGCCACGCGCTGCAATTGGAGCGTCCAGGACCCGAGCACGCGCATCAACGTCAATGTCGCTGATCGGGAAGTCCTTGCCCGTCTGATTGGGGACTCAGCCAGGGCCGATTCTGTTATCGAAGCTCGGCGGAAGGCGCAGTTCATCAGCTCCCAGCAGCTTCCCGAACAACTGGGTTTGGTCCTGACCATCGAAGGACGCGGGTCCGTTAATCTGAACGCCGCATCGGAGCGCGTCCTGAGTGCTCTGCCAGGGATCAGTGCCGAAGCCATCGATCAGCTGATCGAACGCCGGCGAATCGGTCGACCAGTTGGTAGTCTCGACGAGCTGGCCAGCCTCCTGTCACCTTCCTCGCGCGCCGAGGTGTTCGCGCGATATCCGGACCTCGCACGCATTGCCGTGTTCTCGCCTACGCATCTCGTGATCACCGCGACGGGATGGGTTGACGGGCACGCACCCCGCGCAACGATAGAGCTTGTCACAGTTCCATTGCCTGAGCGTCTCGCCATCATCCGACGGCGGTTATGGTGAGTGGCCCACTCGGCCTGAGCGTTGGGCACAGACAGGTGCGGGCCGTGCTGCTGACTCGCCATCGCGACGCGATCGACTGGGCTGGTGCCGCAGAATGGGAAACAGTTGACGAGCTGTCCGAGGCCATTGGTCGATTGGCCGCGGACACGGCACGCCCAGTGCGGAGTGTTCGCGTGGTGCTGGAACGCGACGTGATTCAAACCCGCACGATCGACCCCGCGCCAAGGCTGGGTGAGCGCGCCGTGCGGCGTTACGTCGCGCTCGAGGCGTCGCGCCTCTTTCGGAAGAACGGTGCCCCTCTCGTCACTGATGCGGCGATCATTACTGTGGACGGCTCGCGACGAGCGCTATGGGCGGTCGCTGTGTCTGAGCCAGTTGTGCAAGCAGTGCTTCAGGGGTGCAGTGCAGCGGGACTCAACGTCGAGGGTATCGGGCCCGCGGCAGAGATTCTCCGATTCGCGGCGGAATACAATGACAGCGCCGAAATGGTATTCCCCAACAGCTCAAGCGCAGAAGTTCTCAGCGTCGGTCAAGGCGGGACGTGGCGCAGCCGGCTGATTCCGTCGTCCAGCGTTGCACCCCCAGCTTGGCTCGCTTCGCTGGGGGCGTTAGGTGCCGAGGCAGGTCATTTTGCATCCGCGTTTGCGGCGACGTCACATGCCACCGGCCTTTCTCTTCTTCCGGCGGACGCACGCGCGGCACGCACGCTGGTTCGCCGCCGGCGTGTCGTGCGCCTCTTCGTTCTCGCCGCTGTGCTGTGGTGTGTGGCGGCCGCCACGTATGCACTCAGGCTTCGTGCCTCGGCAGTCGCCGCACAGCGTGAGATCGCAGCTGCGAAAGCCGCCGTCGATAGCGCCATTGCCGAGCGACGCGATCTGACGGCAGGCCGGGCGACACTGTCCGCCTTCATAGGAGCCGAGCGCAGGCGCTCTCGGGAACTCGCGGTTGTCGCGGCTATTAGCCAGGCACTACGTGATTCGAGTTACGTCGTCTCATTGCGGGTCAGCCAAGACAGCGTCGTGCGGCTCTCCGGCTACGCACGTTCGGCGGTTCGAGTCGTGGCGAGCCTCGCACATCTGTCTGTGCTCCGAGACGTCCGTCTGGAAGGCCCAGTGGGTAAGGAACAGGGAGCCGGGAGCACACAGCTCGAGCGGTTCGCGATAGCGGCGCGAGTGGATCCGCGATGATCGCGCGTGACCGTAGAGCATTGATCTGGGGCGTCGTTGCCATCGCCACGATGGTGGTCGTACTGCGGCTCATTCCCGCTGCGTTCCGAGCGATCACCCGATTGCGCGAAACAGCGGTCGAACGACAGGGAACGGTCGCGCGAGCCCAGCTGCTGCTTGGGGAGCGAAGGGCCGTGCGCGATTCTCTCGACCACGTCCTGCGCGACATCGTCGGTCTCGTACCTCGATTCGTTGACGGGACTTCGCACGCAGACGCCCAGGCAAGCCTTTCATCGCTGGTCTCAATGGCCGCAACGCGTCACAATCTGAAGATCCTCCGCCTCGATCCGCTTTCCGCAGGGGGAACGAGCGACACGATGGGAGTTTTTGTGCGTGTTCAACTGCACGGGGAATTTGAGGGCGATGTCGCGGGCGCCGCGCGACTACTGCGAGCGATAGAAACCAGCAGGACACTGCTGACGGTGAACTCGCTTGGGATCACCGCTTCCAATCCAGTCTCCCGTTCCGACCGACCCGAGATCCTGAATGTGGAGCTGAATGTGTCCGGGTATTTCCTGCCGCGAGCCACACAATGAATGTAGGCCGGGGTTGGGAAATCGGAGCGACGTTGATGGCGATTCTTGGCGTAGTCGCTATTGCGCGCGCTGCGGCGAGTCACCCCGCGCCCCTGCCTGTGACGGCGCCTTCACGTGCCGAGCCACTGTTTGACAGACCAGTCCCCTACCCAGCGGATTCGCTATTCGTGATTACGGTCCAGCGCGACGTGTTTAGGGCGGATCGGCATGCTACCACTGTCTCTTATGATCCGAGTCAATTAGCTGTGGCTGCTGCAGTTCAAGCGTCGCCGCCGAAACCTGCGCTGGCACTGGTCGGACTCGCGACCGGCAATCACCCGATAGCTGTGTTGGAGGGCCTTCCCGGCGCTGACGGACCACGCGTCGTCCGAGTGGGTGACGTAGTTGGCGGGTTGCGGATTACCGGAATTGAGAAGGATCGCGTGCTGGTGATAGGAATGGATACCACATGGGTCTTGAAGATGAGAGAGCCGTGGAAACAGTGAAAGGATTAACTGCGGCACTCTTGTTGTTCGCGTCCGTCCTCTCCGCTCAGGACTCGACCAGGGTTCGGGTGCTCAACGACAGTGTCACGGTGCGATTTGTCGAGACGGACATCCGTGCAGTCATTCAATCCATCGCCCATTACCTTCCGAAGCCAGTCTTCGTTGGGCAGATCCAGCCGGTTCGCGTGTCGCTCGAGACTCCGGGGCCCGTCGATCGCACCACGCTGATCAAGCTGCTGAAAGGCTTGGTCGAGTCGCAGAACCTGGAGTTCGTCGAGGACTCATCGTTTTATCGCGTCAATCCGCGTTCGGCTGAACAGCGCTCAGGCGGTGCGAATAGCCGCAACGATTCCGGACCCGTACAACTGTTCGTGATCAGGCTGCGCCATGCTCGCGCTCCCGATGTTGCGGCAACAGTGAATCAACTCTTCGGCGGAAGTGGGTCCTTTTCCGGGCAATCGGGTCTCTCTGCTGGAACGCTCTCCGACGAGCTGCGGCGCAACGTTGTGCCTCCGGCGGGAATCTCTGCCGGTCCGTCCCAAGCTGTTGGTCATCAATCCCAGCTCGCAGGATCCGTGACGATCGTCTCAGATGAGCTCACAAACTCTCTGCTTGTGCGGGCGTCGCAACGTGACTTTGAGGTGATAAAGGAGGCGGTGGACCAGCTCGATATCAGGCCGCTGCAGGTCTTGATCGAAGTCCTGATTGTGGAGGCCCGGCATGACCGCAGCTTCTCGTTCGGCGCGGATCTTTTTGTGCCGCCGCAGTCTGTGGACAAGGGGAATGGGACCCTCGACGTCCAGACGACCGGCGGCGGGCTCGGGGACCTGGTGATCCGGTTAATGAATCTCGGGCATGCAAATATCGACGCCACCTTACGCGCGGCAGCCAGTCGGGGCGAGGTCGAAATTATTTCGCGCCCCGTTTTGTTGGCGTCGAACAATCAGGAAGCGCGTTTCCTTGTTGGGTCTCAGCGGCCGTTCGTACAGGTAAGTCGGAGCCTCCCGACAGAGACGCCGACGCGCGATCAAGTCATCCAGTATCGTGACGTCGGAACCAAACTCACCGTGCGGCCGACGATCAATCAGGATGGATACGTGTCTCTCCTGATTCAACAGGAGATCAATCAAGCTACGAATGAGGTGCAGTTTGACGCCCCAATAATCTCGACTCGAGAGGCGGTCACACGTGTCCTTGTGAAGAATGGACAGACCATCGTTATCGGGGGTCTTAGAGATCAGCAGAAGAGTGCGACCCAGGGTGGCGTGCCGATACTGTCTGGCATTCCGCTAATCGGAGGATTGTTTGGCCATGCGGATCGCAGTTCGAATCGTACGGAATTGTATCTGTTCTTAACGCCCCGAATCCTGAAGACAGACGCAGACGCTGATAGCGTGACCCTGCCGCGGCTGCGAAGGGACGGCCAGCAGTGAGCTCGATTGCGTTGGCGCCGATCGTTGGCATTTCGCCGGCCATCAAGCAAGCAACCATGCTTATCGAACGATTCGCTCCTACGACGCTGCCAATCTTTCTCGTTGGGGCTACGGGAACCGGGAAAGAGTTGTTTGCCCAGCACATTCATTATCGCAGTAACCGGCGCGGCGACCTCATTGATGTGAACTGCGGAACGCTGCCGCCGGAGATTGCCGACAGTCTGCTGTTTGGGCATCGCCGTGGGGCCTTTACGGGGGCCGTCGAATCGGTGAGCGGGCATCTGGAGCGTGCCGACGGCGGCACGCTGTTCCTGGACGAAGTCGTACATCTCTCCTTATCGGCGCAGGTAACACTGCTCCGTGCGCTCGAGACGGGTGAAGTCCAGCCACTTGGCTCTGGCCAGAAGCGGCGCGTGGATTTCCGGATCGTGTCGGCGGCGCAGGAGGACACGCCGGAGCGACTCGACGGCGGCATGTTCCGCCGCGATCTCTTTCAACGCCTGGCTGGCGTCGTGATCGATCTGCCGCTCCTCGCGGATCGCCCCGAGGACATCCTCCCGCTCGCCAAGCATTTTGCAGCGGGTCGCGGTCAAGTGCTGGCATCGGAGGCGGCGAAGGTGTTACAGGATCACCCGTGGCCGGGCAACGTGCGGGAGCTGCGGCTGGCGATCGAGCGGGCGGGATGTCTGGTCGAGAATGGCACGCTGCCGTCCGGCGCGGTTCGCGACGCGATTGCCTTAGGGACGCCGCGCGAGCGGCAGACAGAACGGCGACGTGCCGACCGCAGGGCTCGTCGAGCTGAACGCCGGCAGCACAAGCCGCGGGGTTCCTGGGACGAGTTAGTGCGGCTGTGTCAGGAGCATGGAGGAAACCCCGAGCGCGTGGCGGCCAGCTTGGGTATCCGGCGCTCCGCGCTGTATGAGCGCCTCAAGTCTGTCGGGATCTCCTTGCGTTCCTTCCGAAAGTCCGGCAGTCCGGCGGAATTCCGGCAGGAGATCAGCGGAATTCCGGACGATCTGATAGGAAACGGGTCGTAACTCGTTGTTTGCTCGGTAATACCAAAAACGTCTTGAAGGCATGACGCGTGCCTGGAGAGGAGGTGAACCTCTTCCGGGAGTTCGCGTGGTTCGAGCGCATTGGTTGGCGAGTGGGGTGGTCATATTCAGCTCAATAGTCCTTCTCAAGAGCAAGTCGCCAGCAGCCGAGATCGACACGACCCGACATCCACTTGTTGTATGTCCACAGGCTCCCCCGCCTTTGCCTTCTAGCGCACCAACGCAGCCCCAAGGTCCTTCTGCGGAGGGACGCGGGTCGGTGGATGCCTTTGCGAACTATGCGGTCTCGGTCACGCCGAAGGGCAGCTCGGTCACTTGGATCGCGAATACCAACGGTCATACATCGACCTTTACCGTCACCAACACGGGCACATGCCAGGATTCGTACAACTTTACGCCATCTACTACTGGGCCCGTCAGCGGCGTGACGCTGAATAAGACGAGTGCGACGCTCGCTGCTGGGACGAACACAACGGTCATTGCGACCTACAACGTGGGGGCACCGGGTACAGGGACTCTCACGCTCACGGCCTTCGCCGGGACGGGCGGCGAGCAAGACGCGGGCTACTTTAGTGTCACCGTCACTCCCGCCCCCGTGTATGGAGTGAGCGTCACGCCTGACGGCGCCACTAGCTCACGGTTCGCGAACATCGGAGGCTATCAGGAGGCCTTCACGATCCAGAGCAGCGCGAACGTCACCGACACGTTTACCGTTTCTTGCGGTGGGTCCTCGAATGTGACCTGTACCGGTGTCAGCGCCGCGACTGTCGTACTCCCCGCAGGCGCTTCGAAGGTCGATACGGCCATCTACTCGACGGGGGCAGCAGGTACGGGAAGCCTGGTGCTCCGCGCTGCTAGTGCGCACGCCAGCGATTCAGGGAGTTACGTAGTCAACGTGGTGGCAGGCACGCCGCAGTCTCCTGTGGTCGTGCTGGATTCAGTAAATCCTGGCGCAACGGTTGACCGAAGCCTCTGCCTCACCGTTGCGATTGGACTAGGCGCAGCGATTGAGTGCGGTGATCTGCGCCTGGTTCATGCTTTGCCAACGACTCGGACGCGGAACCGCGTGCACACGCCGATGTTGCTGTACAACAGCAGTCAGGCGCACCCGTATCCGATCGTCGCGGTGAACGTCTCGGTTCCGTCAGGCGGTGGAGGTCCCGACAGCGTGGTGGCTACACTTCGCGTGGGCAGTTTGGGTCAGGTAGACCGTCGTTCGTGGCCGGGAAACGGGTGGTCCCCCAATCGAGCTACACGTGTAGCCCTCGGATTCGATGCCTACGCCTTGGGCGTTGTAACCGGGCTCTACGCTGACACGGTGCAAGTCACGTTCTGGTATTCTGGTACCCCCCAGAACTCCACGGGCACAAGCCGATTAACTGTCGTCAATAGAGCCACGAGTACTTTCGGCGCTGGTTGGTGGCTGGACGGCATGGAACAGGTGCTCTTCAATACCGGAGATTCGCTGAAGATCTGGTGGATTGGCGGCGACAACAGTTTCCGTGAGTACACGCGCGCCGCTGGCTCGTCTGTATATCGAGCGCCGAACATAGACCGTCCCGACAGCATCGTGCGCATCGGGCCTACTGGAAGCTACACATACTGGCGCTACCTGCCCCACGGGGCAAAGGTCGGGTTCGACAACGCCGGCCGCCACCTAGCTACCGTGAATCGGCTCAGCGACACTACCGCCTTCCGGTACGACGCCAGCGGGCGTCTCGATACCATCGCCTTGGCTCCCATCTCACCGCGCAAACTCTACCTCTTCGTCTATAGCGCGAACCTTCTCCAAAGCGTAAGCGCCCCGGCTGCAAACCGCGGTGGCACGGCTGTCAGCCGGGTGGTCACAATCACCACGAGCGGCGGTCGTGTTACTCAGATCCAGGATCCCGACAACACGACGGTTGGCTTCGGCTACGTTGCTGGTGACACCAACCGGATCTACGCGCGGACCGATCGCCGGGGAACACCTACGAGTTTCGCGTACGACGCGGGCAAGAGGGTCTCCAAAGACTCACTCAGCCTCGGCGGCGGACAGTTCATTGTCGAGACATTCCGAGCCATCGAAAGCCAAGGACTCGCTGCTGCCGTTGATACGGCCCTCGCTTACTCGTCATTGAACGGGCCACGGACTGATGTCGGCGACACTACGAGTTTCTGGGTGGATCGTTTTGGCGCCCCTCGAAAGATTCGCGATGCACAAGGCGATACAACGTTGATCAGACGAGGAGATGCGAACTGGCCGGCGCTTGTTACGCGTGTTGCATACGCAAATGGCCGAGTGGTGTCAGCGGCATACGATTCCCACGGGAACATTATTTCGGCCACCGACTCGAGCTCCAGTCAGGGTGGACGCTACGCTACGACAACGTACCGCTGGGACATGGTTTGGGATTTCGTTAGCGGAGTCTTTCCACCGGGGAACGATAGTGTCACAATCGCTTACGACCCTTCGAACGGTAACAGAACCTCGCAGCAGGACGCGCGAGGCACGTCGAGCATCACGCGATTCTACTACTACGCCTCGGGGCCAGGCGCTGGCCTCGCGCAGTCGATCCAAACACCGGCCGAAAGCCTGCCGGGTTCGCCTCGAGACTCGATCGTCTATGACGTTCTGGGAAACGTGGACTCGCTGAAGACCCCGCTCGGTTTCTGGACTGCTTTCTATCGGGACAGCATCGGGCGCGACACGCTCGAGCGGCGGCCAACTGATAGCTCGCAGACGAAGTTTCAGGTCGAGCGGACAGCATATGACCTGATGGATCGAGATACGTTGGGCGTCACCCTCGGGGGCCCAGACACAGTCCCGATCTATAACAGCAAGCCAAGCTTCATCATCCCCGCCGAAAGCACTGTTGTTCGAAAGCACTACAATACCGAGGGCTCGCTCGACACCCTCTCCCGCATCGCCGGACCGGACCAAAACAGTGTGGGCTGGATGCGAACGAGCTGGGCGTATGACCTCGCGAACCGACGTGTAACCGAAGTCGCGCCGGACGGCAAGATCGACAGCTCGTATTACGATCCTTCGAGCAATGTGGTGCGGAGCGTCACGCGTCGGGGCCATTGGATCACGAAGACTTACGACGCGCTAAATCGGCTTGTTCAGTCGATCATTCCTTCAGCTTCATATCCAAATGACACTATCACCTGCTCTCCGGGCTATCCGCCTCCCTGCCCGGGTCGATTCCCCTTCTATCACATCGGCTCAACTCCAGGCCATGGCTTGGTGATTGCGGCCGACACGCTCGTGTTTTCCTACGACTCGGTCGGCAATCTCCGAAGCGCCAACAACCATGACGCCCGCATCGCTCGCAGATACAATCTGAATGGGACGTTGGCGGCAGACACGCTTCGCGTCCGCACGTACGCGGAGTTGGGAGCCGGGGGCGACACGACAACGCACTCCTATGGGATTCGGTACGGTTATGACCTCGATGGTCGTCGCACGTGGATGAAACACCCGGCCACGATCGCGCCGGCCGGGCAAGATTCAGTTGCCTACACCTACACCGTGGCTGGCCAACTTGCCAGCGTGCGCGACATTCTTGGCAATATGTACCGACTGGTCTTCGATGTCGAAGGTCGCCTCGACAGCGTAATCGCTCCGGGCGGTGCCTTCGAGAAGCGGGTATATGACGGCGACAGCCGCGTGCACAGCCGGTACGATTACGGCACGGGCGTTATCAATGACGACACTATGTCTTACGACGCCCGAGGGAAGGTGCTGAGCGTGTTCCACGTGCCGTCCCTGACGCAGCTCCGCAACTGGTACAGCGGATTGGGCTACCTTTTGCGCGCGCAGAATGAAGGGGCGGACATCATCAACACCGACGACACGCATCCCGACGCGTTGGGCAATCCGTTCGAGACATATCGCTGGGGAAGCCCCAACGTTGACTACAACGCGTACGCTTACCAGTCCGGCACAGGCCGATTGCTTAAGTTCTATCAGAACAATGGGGGCGCGGCTGACACGCTGCGCAGTCTGTATGATCCGGCAGGAAACCGCTACTGGCAGGACAACTACCGCCCCATTTCGCTCGGTGGCAATAGCCAGGATCTCACGGCCTCGTATTACGATGCCGCCCAGCGCCTTCGCTACTCGGAGCATTTGACGTTCGGAAGCCTCCACTCCAAAGACGGAGGAGCCTGGGAGGAATATCGCTATGATGCCCTTGGCCGCCGTGTACTCGTGCGGGCGCGACGCGATTCGACGGCGGGCGATTGCGGCCAGCCGCCGCCAAACAACATCTGCTATCCCGTGACCCGCAACAGTTACATCCAGCGTAGCATTTGGGACGGCAACGATCTGCTCTACGAGATCCAGGCTCCCGGAGGAGACCTGGAAACTGCGGCGCGCTTGGAGGCGGATACGGCGTTTATTGACACTCTGAGTGCGCCGTACGGTCGCGTGGCGTACACAAACGCTTCGCAGATTGATCACCCGTTGGGGATCGTCCGGATCGGCTACAGTTTCGGGATCTCTGGGTACCCTGGGTGGCCGGGACCGGTGGCATTCACCCCTCACTGGAGTTGGCGCGGGCTGGGGCAGCAAGGGACGCTGATGAACGGCCAACGTGACAACACGCAATGCCAGACGAGCGGTGGGAGCTCCCGTTGCTGGGCGATTGACTGGCCGGCGCTGACGACCGAAGCAGGCCTGGGGCGCTCGCCCGCCGTGCCCGCGGAATGGTTCGGGACCAGCATCCCCCAGCAACGGGACCTCTCGCAGCAACTCTACATGCGAAACCGATATTACGACCCGGCAACGGGCCGATTCACGCAGGAAGATCCGATCGGCCTCGCCGGCGGGCTCAACCTGTACGGCTTCGCGGGCGGAGATCCAGTCACGTTCACGGATCCTTTCGGGTTGGGACCAGATACAGTTCAAATCGGCTGGCGACCGCTCCATAACCTAGCAGGATGCTGTTACGTTCATTTCGCCATACGAGTCGGGGGGGGAAACAATTGGCATGCAGATGAGTTACTGCCTGATCCTGACGACAGCAAGAACAACATCGTGCCCTTCAATGGTTCAGGCTCTCAAGCCGACGAATACACCTGGACAACGGTCCCGGTCCCCGAAGGTCAGACGTCCACCGAGTTTGATCGAAACACTCTGCGCGCGGTGGGAACTGTCGGTGCTACCTACGCTGGCCGGGAGTACACAAATCACAGTAAGGGGAATTCAAACAAGTTTATCTACGATGTAGTGAACGCTGCGGGGGGCAAGGTACCAAAGTCTGCCGCGCAGTCCCCCGCGCCTAAAACCGCACCCGGGATTTGCGGTGGAGGTCCCGCAAGGACGGATGTCGGTATCGGCTGTTCGAACAAATGAGGTGAGGCATGAATACGACGGCATATTGGATAATCGCTTTCGCATGTGCGGTTGCCTTCTCACTCCTCGTTGAGTGGACGGCACGTACTCGCGGCACGCGCGGTCTTGTCGGCGGTACTCTCCTCGTTCTGATCGTGTTCGAGCTTCTTGCCTACATCGATTGGCGACGCGACATCGAGGCACCGCTTATTGGCTACGTCCTGATCGCCGGCGTCCCGACGCTGATCGCAGCGCTCGGACTGGCGTTTATGCTCCGAAGAACACAGCTGTCTCGCCTAACGACCATTGCGCTGTCCACGGGAGTGTGGGTCGTCGCGGCTATCGCCGTCCTTCGCGCTTGGCCCCGGCTGTAGGCAGCAACGACATGGCCCAGTCTAGCTTGAGGCGCTCACGGCGCATCCGGGTTATCGGGGCTTGGTGAGGACATCGGCCGTGTCTAAACTCGCGCGCTCGGGCACAACCGGATCTTCCGGACCTCATTGCTCAGTGGCTCTGCCCAGCCAACCTTAACGCTGGCCCTCGCGAAGCACAGGGCGATTCGGGCTTGGGCTGACGAGAGAAGCGGGTCGATTCGCAACCGGTCCTGGTCGGCGCAACGGGGTCCCTGGGCCTGACGTCCTCAAAGGCGAAGTAGTGGGGTGCCTCACACGGGCGCTGCCCGGCGGCCGATTGCTAGGGCCGTCCCCACTCATTCGGCGTGAGCCAAAGCTCCGCCACGCGGGGAAGCGGAGGTCACCCCACCACCGCTTCCCCAAGCTCACATTATGAACAGCGATTGTCAAAGAGCGCCGTACGAGCTGCGTGCAACGGGGCGTCGCGTCACCCTCACAGATCGTCGGAGCTCAGGGCCCCACGCATCTTCATGGACGCTGCTCGTCCGTACCGAGCGGGCCAGCCATCAGTGAACGCGGAGATCGCCCTGGAGGCGTCTCGAGACTTGGTCCGGGCACCCAGCTCGACACCACGCGCGGCTCTTGGATCAATGTGTGAGCGCCGGCTGATGCCGAGCTGCCTGCCAGCGAGCCTTATCGAACGGCTCGCCTCGCTGCAGCACGGCAAGCACCAGCGGCACCAGCTTGCGCGCGATGGCGCAGACGGCTTTGGTCTTGAGCCCGCCATTGCGCGCCAGCATCGCTTCGTAGTAGCTCCGGTAAAGCCCACGCCGCTGACACCAGCGGCCGGCGAGCAGGAAGAGCTGGCGGCGCAGCATCGGGCGGCCGCGCTTGGACTGGCGCCGGCGGCCTTGGCTCGATCCGCTCGATTTCTCGATGAGATTCATCCCGGCGAGCTTCAGCACCTGGCGTGGGTGCGCGTAGTCGTGCGGCGTGCCGAGCTCGGCCAGGATGGTCGCCGCACAGACAGCGCTGACCTCGGGCACAGTCAGCAGCGCTTGGGCCGATGGCAGCCGCGCCATGAGCTCGCTGATCCGGGCCTCGGCCTCGGTCATCTGTTTGCGCACTAGGCGCCAGCGCGCGAGCGGCGCTTGGATTTCCATCCGGCGCTCGGTGGTCGCTTGCGGCAACGCGATCGTGTGCTGGGCGCTGGCGTACAAACGATCGAAGCGCTCCGCGACAAACTTGCCCTTGGAGATCTTGCGCGCGTACGCCCGCACTGTCGCCTTATGCGCAGAGAGTAGGTCTTGCGGCACCGGCCAGCGCTCGAGCAAGCCGATCGGGGTGAGTAGCGTTCAGAAGACGACAGCAACAAATCAACATCGATGCTCCCTCAGCTGTAGCAATTCCAAGGTATGATGTCCGTGGGCGCTGCCGCTTGCGAGACTGCATTTGCGGATCAACGCGAGAAGCGGACTGCGAGTCCGCGGCGCTGGTCGAAGCCCTGTTAGTGTTTGACGTTCCGAAGGGCTTTGCCGAGAAGTTTGTCAGTCGGCACCCACACCACGGGTCGCTCGTTGTGCCCAGGCAATTTCACCTTCCCCCTCAACCGTATCACGGGATAAGAGAGAAGGGGTTTGGACGCTTCTCCCCGGCTTCCGGTTTACCACAGTTTAGCTATGTAATCTGGATCGCGGCGCGGTTGTCGCGGGCTCCAGGGGCGGTGCTCTTGGTTGATCTATGCGCATTGCGTCGGACGGCGTTGGATGGAACGGAAGGGTATGCCCCGTGATAGCCCATTGACGTGGAGGGAGCAGATGGTGAAGGGCCGGTCGCACAAACATACTGATCCAGCCAGCCTACCTAATGACAAGATCACCGTTTGTGCCGAGTGCATGGAAGACGAGTTCTTCAAGGAGTTCATCCGCGCCTTTGCCACCGAGCCGAGATGCTCGTACTGCGACTCAGGCGATGGACGCACGCCCATAGCCGCGCCCTTTGACGAACTATTCGAGAGAATTTACGAGGGTGTGACGTCCGAGTACAACGATGCCGCAGATGAACCTGTTCCATACGAATCGGCAGAGGGCGGGTACCAACTCCCAACTATGGGGAACCACGAACTCCTCTTTGAAGTGGGCTTCTACGCCGGAAATGACGATCTCCACGATCGGATCGCTCAGGCCCTGCCAGCACACGCTTGGATTCGGCGGAATCCGTTGTCCCTTTCGGAGGAGGACCGATTAATCATCGGGTGGGAGGGATTCTCCAAGCTAGTCAAGCATCGAGTGCGGTATCTGATGTTCCCGGAGAATGCGGCAACCGAGTCTGAAGCGGTCGCCCCCACCGAAATCATAGATGCTCTGGGCAATCTCGTCAGGGAACAAGGACTGGTTACTACGATTCCAAAGGGCACGCTGCTCTATAGGGTGCGGGTTCATGAGCCCGGCTTGATTCTTACAACTACGGCGGAGCTCGGCGCGCCGCCCGGGGAGGCAGCCCGGTTTTCCAACAGAATGAGTCCTGCCGGAGTCTCGTTGTTCTACGCCGGGCTTGATGAAGGCACCGCGATTGCTGAGACGTACATCCGCCGCGATGGCAAACCAGCTGAGACGACGATCGCGACATTTGAGGTGACAGAGGATCTACGTGTACTCAACTTGGTCAACCTTCCAAAGATCCCGAGCATTTTCGCGAACGTGGAAGAGACCTGGACCCGTCCGGCGCTGATTTTCCTCCATGGCTTCGTAGCAGACTTCACCGAGCCGATAGACAAGGACGGCCGCGAACACGTTGAGTACGTCCCGTCCCAGATCGTGACAGAATACTTTCGTTATCGTTTCCGCGACGGGGATGGCCGCCCGGTCCACGGGATCCTCTACCCAAGTTCGAGAGTTGCGGACGGAAAGGCTTGTGTCTTGTTTGCCAGTCACGAAGACTTCACCGATGACTGGACGTTTGGGAAACCGTCGGCGGTCCCGGTGAAGCTGCTCACAGATCGGATTCGGCGAGTCGCGGCTGACACCACACCGACCGATGAGGAGGAGTGACTCCGCTACGTCACCATTCTTGGAGCGTTTGTCGACCCGGGTGCGCTTTTTCTGCCCGCCCGCGCCGCAAAACCGCACTGACCGCTAGCCGCTCGGGCCGTCGGTCGTTCGGGACGAGCGAGCCCGCCTTCGTCGGGAAGGAACCTCGACCCGATCCGCCAGGGGCAGTCAGGTGAGTACCTTCAGAGAGCTGTCGGAGTCCGCGACCGAGTTACATGACCTTCCGCTCGCGGTACTCCTCGAGCGGCACGACGCTCGGGTCCTCGACGGGCTCGGCCCCGTTGATGCCGACCACTTCCGCGAACGTCGCAGGCTTCCAGTGCAGCGCCCGCGCGATCGCGGCCGGCGTATTGCCTCGCTCGGCCGCCTCGGCGAGGGCAACCCGCAGGAGCTCGGGCTGCTCCGGCTCGGGTTCATGCGGCTCGCCGCGGTGCCAGCCCCACTTGTGGAGCTGCTTGTAGAACCGCCGAAACTCGACGGCGTCCATCACGCCGAGATCGCGTGCGCGGTAGATCATCATCGCCGCGCTAGTGCGCCACCGCTGCTTCAGCTCGAACAGGTGGTCCCAGGTGATCCGCCCCGGCAGCGTCCGCAGCTCCCGGGCGAACGCCTGCGCCGGCAGGAGGAACGCCCCAGCGAACCGTTGCGCCTCCCGCTCCCGCTCCGGGGTGCGGAGCGGCTGCTCCCAATGCATCGCTAGGTGCCCCGCCTCGTGGGCGACGTCGGACAGCGCGCGGGATGCGCTGCCCTTCGTGGTGTTGAGGACGATCATGCTCAGCGCGCCCCGTCGGGAGAACGCGTCGATCTTCTCGGTGTCGGCGTTGAGCTGGGCGATCGGGACCCCGGCGAGCTCCAGCACGCGCCCGACGTTCGCGAGCGGCGCCTCGCGATCGAGCTGCCAGTGATCGCGGCAGGCCTGGGCGGCCACCTCTGCGTCCTCGAGTCGTCGGATCGGGACCCGCGGCACGTTGTAGGACGGGAGCTCGAGCGTGACGTCGAGGTAATGCAAGAGCGAGCCCACGAGCGTGCCGTGGGCCAGCACGTGCTGGCGCAGCTGCGCCGGCGTGCTCGCCAGCCGGCGGAAGCTGCACTCCTCCTCTCGAAACTCGTCCTCCACCGGGTGCTCGAAGAATTCCGGCTCGAACCCGAGTGCGTCCCCGAGGGCCGCGTGCAGATCTGCCGTCGGGCGCCGGCCGCCGCTCTCGATCTGCGAGACGAGCGCCGGCGACGCGGTGACAATGTCCCCGAGATCCCGCTGCGTAAGGCCGCGGAAGTGCCGGGCGAGACGCAGTCGACTACCGATGAACCCCACGCGCTTATGCCCCCGGGTTCTGCTGTTGTTTCCACTCGTCGCGCGGCTTGATGACGATCGCGGGCGGGACGACCGGCGCCTTCTTGAACGGCACCACCTCGGTGAGCGGCTCGAGGTCGATCCGCCAGCTGTTGTAAACTTGGCCCGCCTCGTCGACCTGCGCGAACCAGATCTCCTTGAGCTCGCCGGCGCCGTCAATGTCGTAGATGAAGCGGAACGAGCGCTCCTCCTCAGGCGCCTCCATCCCGTCAAGGGCAAGCTGCATCGCCTGGAGCTCCTCGACGTGCGGCTGCGCGTACCGCGCCGGGGCCGCCCGGTCCTCCTCCCCGTGATAGATGCGGACCGGCACACCGCCGATCTTCAACAGCATGTAGAGCCCGCGATTCGGGCCCGTCTCGAGCCAGGCCTGGTGCTCGCCCTCGGCGGCGGCGCGCAGGCTGAAGCGGAGGCGATCGTACCGCACGCACCCGAGCGACCAAACCGTCTCGCCCTTGTCGGGCTGGTGGTCAGCGGCGGAATCATGGCAGACATCTCGAACGACGCGCGCGACAGCGCGCAGGCGGGCCTCCTCGAGGGCCGGGTGGAGCTCCCAGGGGAGGCGTTGAGTTTGTGCAGCGGGGTCGGTCATGGCCGGGTAGGGCCTCCTCACCGTGAGGGGAAAATGTTGGTGAAAAAATTACTTCGATCGAGGTATTTTACCTCTCCAAGATTATATAACTGCCACCTCCGTTGCGCTACTCTCGGCCAGCCTGTTTCCAGGTGACAGCCGGGCAATCGCGCTCGTCGACCGCATCACCCGGTGGGTCGGCAGCTAAGGGAATTCCACGTCAGTATCGGATTTAACTCGATGCCGTTCGGCGCGACGCCGCGCTGCCCGTGGAGGTAGTCGAAGGATCCGACGCCAGTAATCCACAGGAGGGGCCGCTCTTCGCTCTGCGGCGAGTTCAGAAAGTCGAGCAGCTTCTGGCGCACCCGCGTGTAGACCTCCCCAAGCCAGAAGCACACGCTCCGGCGCATCCGGGATCGGGCACCTCAGAGATCACGGTGATCGTTGTGTCACGAGGGCTTCCCAGGACGAGATGGTAGTCGCTGTCCGCTTCTGCGAACAACCAGAGCAAGCGCGCCTGCACTCGATATACCGTCACCTCCACAGGGTCGGCGCGTGCAACGGGCGAGAGGACCATAGGGCGCGTGAGAGCGATGAGCTGCTGGATTGTCGCGTCCACAGGCTGGTGCTGAACGCGCTCGCGATCCGGGTTGCGCAGTGTCTTCACAGCCCATCGCTCGACGCCGCAATGCGCGCCGCAGGCGGGGAGTTCGCCGGCGGGCACCTGCCCAAGCGTGTCGCTGGCAGTTGGAGAGCGTGATGTCGCCGCACCAAGCCACGTGGCCACGCCGCCGTGATGCGAATACATGCCGCTGTGATGCTTGCTTAACGAGTACGTGCCATCGCGGCAGCGAGCCGTCGCACCAGTGGGAGCACGCGGCATCGGCTGTTGAGGCTTCTGCGCGGCTAGGGTATACACGTGGAGAGCAGTTACCGCGGCGAGCCAGAAGGCGACACGCAGAGTGCCGAGGGAGCGGAACTTCACGGGCGCCTTTCGGCGTCACGCCGATGTTTCGCACTCAGAGCATCGAGCGCCCGCCAATGTCGTGGATGCGGTATTACCTCGCCTCGACGGATCTTGGTACAAAGGGCTAATGCCAATCCCATGGCCTCCCCTATCTGGCTCAAGGGCACGGTCTTCAAGGGTGGCAAGATATGCTCGCGGAACGTCATTTGATCCGGTTGATCCTTTCTGCGTTCCCGTTCGCGATTCGCAGCGAGAACGGCGACGCAATCAAGTCGCTGCGGGCGGCGGGGCACCTGGTTCCGAGCGCAGCGAGGTCACTCGAGGCCTTCTGGGCGATCGCTAACACGGAGCACGGACTTCGGCACGGCGCGCACACGCCTGAATCAATAACGGATGTTGAAGCGCAATACCTGATTGACAGCGCTGAGGCTGCGATTCAATTGCTCGTGCGGCTGGATCGCGCCCAGGTCGCCGGTTCAGATTAGCGATCTAAGGAGATTCAGATTCGTCTTCCTACTCGGGATCCCGCCGAAACGGATCAATTCGATTCGCATCTTTTGTCGCCTATCAATCCACCACTGAAAGGTTGTGATCTGTACGTGCTCCATCGGCAATTACCCACGGCCTGCTTCTCGGGCCTTCGTGCAGATCGCGCCGCGCGCGTGTCCATGGGGGGCAGCTGAGCAGTCCGGTGATCGAGCCCTTGCGCGGCTCCGGAATCCAACTTTACCTTTATTAAAGTTATGACACTGGTCCCACACAAGGATCGACTCGAGATCGAATGGAGCCCGCCGGGCCTCTTCGGCGGCGTCGTGATTCGCCGTCGCATCGCTGCTAAATGGTATGAGTGGCGCGTCCCGTTCAACGGCTTAGTCAGTCAAGCGATGGCCGCGGACCTTCTGAACGTGACCAAAATGAGCATCCACAACTGGGCGAAGGGCGGCAAACTCAAGTACGTAAAAATCCCGGGCCAGCCTTCGGCTATTCCGTTCTCCGAGGTCAAGCGAATCAGGATGATTCTGCAGAAGCAGCGACGCCTACCGCGCGGAAGTACCGGCGAGGTGGAGTGAACGGCTTGGCCGCGGCAAGTCCACTTGGTGGCCGCGGGGAGTCTGGGCTAGGGCCGGTTTCGGTCCAGCGGATCCTCGTGGGGGGTGGATTGAGTCGGGGAAGCTTCAATCGGTCTCGAAAGCCCGGGCGCGGTCGCGTTTCTCAAGAAGATATTGATGCGATGGCGGAGCTGCGGCGTGAAGGCCTTGGATTCGCCGAGGTCGGGGCCCGCCGGGGATTCAGTGAGAGAACGGCCCGGCGCTTCGTGGGGAAGGTCGAGCCCCGGCTCACACTCCCACAGGAGGACGCGGAGCCGGAGACCGACCCCCGGGCGCTACGCGAGCGCTATGTGTGGGACTTCTTGGAGATCTTGTACCGCGACAGGCAGCTGAACGCTTTGACGATGAGGCTGCGGAAGATCGGCGTGGAACTCGAAATAGCGGAGTACGGCGGGCCTCCCTCGATCCTGTTCTTAAGCGAAGCAGAGCGATTGCTCCGCGAGCGGCTCGAGAGCATAGGGGTTCTGGCTTTGAGGCTCCTAGCGCGGACAAAGCAACTGCAAGCCCGCCTCCTGCGGGAGACGGTAGGGTCGCTCTACTCGGACTACGTCGCGTGGCACAGGTTTGCCAATCAGTTTGGCAAGACCGGGGAGGACTGGCGGCCTCCCCGTGAGCGCCCGCCCGTGGAGCCTGAAGAGGGAGAAGGGTGACGACCCAGACGGACCGCGCCGTCATCGGGGTGGTGGGCGCCACGGTCACGGAACCGCTCCTGACAGTCAAGGAGGTGGCCCGAATCCTGAGCGTCCCGGTGAAGCGCGTGTATGAACTGGGCATTCCCGTGGTGCGGCTCTCCAAGCGGTCGCTCCGCTGGCGGATGTCGGATGTCCAACAATGGATCGACAGGAGGATCAAACGATGAGACCGACGAGGCGAAAAGATGGCAGGACCTACGAGCTGGACGTGCGCTGGCGAGGGTACGCTCGCCTTCGGCTCGCCTGCTGCACGACGAACAAGGCGAGGGCGGGGGCCATGGCGCGGACCGTCGTGAGCCTGCGGGACGCAGGCCGGCGCGACCTGCTCGGTCTGCTGGCCGATCATCGCTTGACGCTCGCCGAGGTACATGACGCCTACACACGAGATCCTGCGACCCTTGAGCAAATGAAGGCCAAGGCCGAGAGTCCTCACCTCGGCGCTCTGGTTGACGAATGGCTCGGGTGGTGCAGATCCCCCGCGGGCTTGAGCCCCCGGAACAAGCGCCCGTACATGCCAAAGACCGTGCGCCGCTACGCCGTTTCCTGGGAGGGGTTCTTCGCGGTCCTGCCGAAGGCACGGGACGCGCGCTTGAGCGACATCACCCGCGGCTTCGTGCTGGACTACCGGCGTGTCCGAGTTCGTGCAAGAGGCGGTCGCAAGCGCCAGGAGGTGCCAAATCGTCCGGTGAGCGCTGCCACGTTTAACCGGGACATCGCGGCCCTGGGCGCCCTCTTCACGTGGCTTGAGGACGTGAAGGGCGTGAGGGTGGAGAGACCCAAGCTGCCGCACGAGCAGGAGCCGCGGGGCCGTGAACGGTGGCTCGCCGTGAACGAACTCAGCGCGTTCCAGCAGGAATGCCCCGCCGAGTGGTGGCTGTTCTTTGCTCTTCTGTTCTTTACCGGCGCCCGCCTGGGCGAGGTGCAGGGCCTCCGCGGTGCTGATGTGCTCCTATCGGTGCGGCGGATCACGATCCACGAAGGGGAACGGCGGGTGAAGTCGAGCGCCGCGGTACGAGATCTCCCCATTCCGCAGGCGCTCATGGATGCGCTGGCGTCCCACCTGGTTCGTGTCGGTCCGGAACCGGCGGATCTGGTCTTCCCGGCCGAGTTCCAGAGCTACAAAGCCGTCCGTCGCATGTGGGATGCCACGTGCAAGCAGGCGAAGATTGCTGGGGCGACACCACACGACGCCCGCCACACGTTTGCCGTGCACGCGATGATGGCCGGAGTCCCGCTGCCTCGGCTCCAGAAGCTGCTCGGCCACAGCACGCCGATTATGTCGCTGAGGTATATGAGACACGCCCCCGAGGCGTTTCTCGACGAAGACGCTGCCGCGGTGGCGTCCCATCTCTCTGGGGTGATCGACCACGAGGCCGCCGCACGGGCTGCGGCGGCGCGTCGCGGGCTCAAGGTGGTCTGAAAAGTGCCCGCATTTTTGCCCACATCGCCCGCGCCCACGCATGAGGATTGCAGTCGCGTCCGCTTGTCTACGTGGCGATGTCGTATGAGCTTTGCTGCTAGCGCGAGGCGGTAGCTCAGTTGGTAGAGCAACGGACTTTTAATCCGTAGGTCCTGGGTTCGATCCCCAGCCGCCTCACTCCCTCTTCGCCTTTCTAACTCTTCCCCTCTCCCCCGCCTACGGGCCATAATAAGCGGCTCCACCCCGCCTCAGGGAGCGCTGCCATGAAGAAGAGTACGTGGTCCCGCCGGGAGTTTCTCGAAGTGAGTGCCGCAGCCGCTGGAGCATCCTTTGCCGCGAAGTCCCTCAAGACGCGCCGCGTGGCGCCGAGCGATCGCGTGCGGTTCGGGATGATCGGAGTGGGCATGCAGGGCAGCGGTCTGCTGGCGACGTCGATTCGGCTGCCCGGCGTCGAATGTGCTGGCGCCGCCGACCTCTACGATGGCCGGCACACGCTCGCGCGCGAGATCGTGCGGCCGGATCTCCCGGTCACACGCCGCTACCAGGAGTTGCTTGCCAACAAGGACATCGATTGCATCGTGGCCGCCGTTCCCGATCACTGGCACAAGCAAGTCGTCGTCGATGCGGTCAGCGCGGGGAAAGACATCTACTGCGAGAAACCGATGTCGCACAGCGCCGCCGACGGCGTGGCCATGGTCGACGCCGCGAAAAAGAGTGGCCGCATCGTACAAATCGGCTCGCAGCGTGTCAGCTCGCAGATCTGCGCGAAGGCGAAGGACATGATCGCGCAGGGCATGCTCGGCGAGATGATGATGATCGAAGGCTGGCTTGGCCGTAACGACCCCACGGGCGCGTGGGAGTATCCGCCACCGCCCGATCTCTCGCCGCAAACGCTCGATTGGGACACCTGGCAGGGAACGGTCCCGAAACGGCCGTTCGATCCCAAGATCTTCGCGCGCTGGCGCTGCTGGAAAGAGTACGGCACCGGCCTGGCGGGTGATCTGTTGGTCCACCTGATCAGCGGGATGCTGTTCATGACGGGAATGAATCAGCCGCCGGCGCAGGCGGCATCGGTCGGCGGCATCCGTCGCTGGAAAGACGGCCGCAACATGCCCGACGTGCACGTCGTGATTTATTACTACGGCGACTTGCCGGTGACGATGCGGCTGAATCTCGGAACGGAAGCGCCCGAGACCTACCGCTTCCACGGCTCCAAGGGTCTGTTGGAGGTGACGGGCTCGGAGATTCATTTCTCGCCGCAAACCGGCGAGGACAACTGGCCGAGCTACTATACCGGCAGCTATCCGCGAGCGTTGCGCGATGCATACCAACAGCAGTGGCATAAGGAGCATGACCCGAAACCCGGCCAGGAGCGCATGGAGGAGACCATGGCGATTCGCGGGCCCGACTTCGACGAAGAGCCCCCGCATCTCACCACCTACTTTGACGCCGTGCGTACCCGGAAACCGGTGACGGAGGACGTCGTGTTCGGCCACAACGCCGCGCTCGCGTGTCACATGGCGAATGAGTCGTACTTCCGGAAGACGGGCGTTACCTGGGATGAGGTTACGAAGACCATTAAGGGATAGGGTTGTCACGGGGGGGCATCGTGGTCAGATTCTCTGCGATGCCCTCCGTCGTCTGGATCGATGGGACATGGTACGACCGCGCCA
>Ga0137396_10000077_pt1 | contig 33865 bp, 31 predicted proteins | sample czc16metaG_FD_108284 | JGI IMG/M metagenome (GOLD analysis project Ga0137396, IMG submission 108284) | Vadose zone soil microbial communities from Angelo Coast Range Reserve, California, USA - czcobulk3.16 metaG | ecosystem: Environmental > Terrestrial > Soil > Vadose zone | place: USA...
AGCAGTAGGCCACTGAGATTACTGATTACCCGTGAGAGAGATGTCAATTGAGAATGGTGCTACTAGGGTGCTACTAACGGTGAGCGCAAGACTCAACCGAAGGTCGTGGGTTCAAGTCCCCCCGGGCGCCCGCATTCCACAACCCTGCTAATACTTCGCAAATACCTGCGCACCTTAAACAATACTGCCTCGGCAGAGAGCCTTGATGGAGCACAAGCGGACCAATATTAGTCGGCGCAATTCTTCCTTCCCTCCCTCGAGGGCACATCGCCTCGCCGACACGCCTCCGGACGAGTTTCCTATTTCTTCTTTAGTCAAGGACTAAACCCAACGTTGGCAGGAAGCCGGAGAAGTCCGAACGAACGTTCCGGGTGTGATCACTCGACCCCAAATGTCACACGGGGAGGTGGACGAGGATGAAGTACACATGGTGGGCGGCGGTGGCAATCGTGGCAATGCTCACGCTGATGTTGCCCCCGGTTCAGGCTCAACAACGCACCGTCACGATCAAGGCCTGGACGATCGGGCCGGACGCCCCGTCGGTCACGCGGTTCAGCAACCTGCAGGCGGCAGCGGAACGGCTCAACGCCGACCTCAAGCGTGAGGGCGTCGATTACCAGATCAAGGTGGAAGGCTCGTTTGACACCACGAACTGGGATCAGTTCCTGCGGCGCCTGCTCCTGACGTTTCAGAGCGGCGACGCTCCGGATATCGTCCAGGCATCGGCCGCCTTGAGCACCACCTGGTCGGCTGCGGGATTTATCGCGCCGCTGGATGGGTACATCCCACAGTACAAACAGTTCGGCGATATTGTGCCCGCACTGTGGACCTCCGTGAAGTACAAGGGCCAGACCTGGGGCATCCCGCAAGACACAGAGGCCCGGCCGCTGTACTTCAACAAGGTCCTGCTCAAGAAGCTGGGATGGACCGATCAGCAGATCGCGGATCTCCCCAAGCGAATCACGAGTGGTGACTTCACCTGGGATGACGTGATGGCGGTGGCCAAGGAAGCGGGGCAAAAGAACGTCATCGAACCCGGCAAAGGTTACTATCACCGGCCGTTCAATGGTCCGGATTTCATGCTATGGTACCGTTCGTTCGGCGGACGCGACTACGATCCCCCGACCGGCAAGCTGGTCTTCAACAAGGCCGCCGCGCTGCGCTACTATCGCTGGCTGCGGGCCGGGGTTGACGCGGGGGGCATCGAGAAGGACCGAATCAACAGCGACTGGAACCGCTTCCACCAGCCCATCACCGACGGCGACGGGAAGATTTTGTTCTGGTCTGGTGGGACATGGAACTGGGCCGAGTGGGAGTTGCAGTGGGTCGCCTCGAAGGGTGGCGAGGCCTGGCTCTTCGACCATTTCGGCTACGCGCCCCATCCCTCGTACGTGAAAGGCGGCAAGCCGGTCACCCTGTCGAACCCGCAAGCCTACATGGTGTCGGCGGCGTCAAAGAACAAGGACCTGGCCATGCGCCTGCTGGCCTACACCACGACGCCCGACCTGGACGCCAAGCACGCAGTAGGCAGCGCCCATCTGCCGGTCCTGACGCGCACCGCAACGCTAGTCAATAACCGCTTCCTAAAGGAGGTCAGCTACCTCCTCAACTACACGACCTTCCAGCCGACGCACCCCGACCTCCCGAAGTGGCAGGACGCCTTCTTCCGGGGCGTCTCCGCGGTTGAGTCGGGCAGTGCGACACCTGAGCAGGCGGTCGATGTGGTCGCCGGAGAGATGCAGCGGACACTGGGTAATCAGGTGATCATCGAATAGCGGCACGATTGTCGTAGCGAGCCGCAACCGGGAAACGGGGTCCCGTGAGGAGGTACTCGGCGCCACTAGTTTTTCTGCTGCCGGCCACTTTGCTAATTGCGCTCTTCTTCGTGGCGCCGGCAGTGACGACACTGTACCTCTCTCTGACTGATATCTCCACGATCACGTTCCGCCATCCCCGCTGGATCGGACTGGGGAATTACTATTCCCTCCTTCGGGACCCATTCATCGGCAAGATCCTCCTCAACACGGCCCACTATGTGGGTTTCACCCTGCTCTTCAATGTCGGGATGGGCCTGCTGCTGGCCCTGCTGAGCTCCTCAGTGCGCGAGCGCTACGGGAATCAGATCCGGGCCGTATGGCTGCTACCCCGCATCCTGCCGCCGGTTGTCTTTGTCGTGATCTTGCAGGGGCTCTCCCGCGAGGCGCCGTACGGGCTGATCAGCAACCTGTTGGGTACATCCAGGAACTGGATTACCGCGCAGCCCTGGAATGTGATCATCCTGGCCAACGGCCTGGTCGGCGCCTCGTTTGGAATGCTGCTCTTCACCTCGGCCATCCGCGCGATCCCTCAGGACTTGTTCTACGCCGCAGCCGTTGACGGCGCGACTACGGGCCAAACCGTGCGCCGCGTCGTGCTGCCGCTGCTGCGCTGGCCCATCCTGTTCGTGACCGCCTATCAAACCCTCTCACTGCTGACATCTTTTGAGTACATCCTGCTACTGACGAACGGGGGGCCGGGGTTCTACACGACCACGGTGTGGTCGCTCCATGCCTACCAATTGGCGCTTTCCAACTACTTCGGCAATGTGCAATTCGGCCTGGGAGCCGCGATGGCCGCCGTGCTCGTCGTCATCGGCATCGTGGTGTCGTTATTCTACCTGCGCATCTTCAACTTCAGGGCGCAGGTCGGCGAGCCTAAGGTGGAGGTCAACTGATTCCGCTGCTCCCTCCCCGCTGGCGGCTTCTTCTCCTTGTGGTGGCCGCGCTTAGCCTGCCGGTCATTACCGGCATCGTCTGGCTCTTCCTGACCGGTTCATTCGACGAGGTCCACGGCCTGGTGCCGACGGGGGCCCTTGCCCTCAAGAGGTGGCGCTTCCTCTGGGAATCGATCGGCAATCGGCCGCCGATCCATGTTCCCCTGCTCAACTCAATGGCGTTCTCGGTCGTGGTGGCAGTTGTCGTCGTGACGGTCGCCTCCATGGCAGCCTATGCCATCTCGCGCCTCTCATTCCCCGGCCGGTCCATGTATCTGGGGCTGGTGCTCGTGCTCCATGCCTTTCCGGCTGTCAGCCTCATCATCGCCATTTTCTACATCCTGAGGCTGCTGGGGTTGTTTGACACCTTGACCGGCGTGATCCTCGTCAAAGCGTCGCTGGAGCTGCCGTTAGGTATCTGGCTGATGAAAGGGTTCTTCGACTCCCTCTCGTGGGAGATGGAGATGGCCGCGCTGGTTGACGGTATGTCCCGCTGGACCTTGTTCTGGAAGATCGCACTGCCGCTGGTGCGTCCAGGGGTCCTGGCATTGGGAACCTTTTCGCTGCTCTCGGCATGGGGAGAGTTCATCCTGCCGTTCACGCTCATCGTCTCGACGCAGAGGTGGACAATGGCCCTCTACCTGCAGAGTTTCATCGGCGAAGTGTTCACCGACTATCGGGTGGCTGCAGCGGTCGGTCTATTCTATGCGCTGCCAGTGATCGTGCTGTTCTTGCTGGGGCAGCGGTACCTGCTGAACGTCTATTCCGGGGGCGTCAAGGGATGAAGGGCATCAGCGTCCGCCTGGAAGGGCTGACGAAGCATTTCGGCAAGGTCGTAGCGCTCCGAACGCTGGATCTGGACATCCGCGCGGGCGAAATGGTTGCCTTCCTCGGTCCCTCCGGATGCGGGAAGACTACGACGCTGCTGATGATCGCCGGCATCTATCAGTCCACTGCGGGTCAGATCTACTTTAGCGAACGCCGCGTCGAGCATCTGCACCCGCGCGATCGCGACGTGGGGATGGTCTTCCAATCGTACGCACTCTACCCGCACCTCGTCCTCTTCGAAAACATCGCCTTCCCGTTGCGGCTCAAGCGGACACCGCGGGTCGAGATCGAGCAGAAGGTGCGGCAGACCGCTGACCTGCTGGGTATCGGTCATGTCCTCGACCGGCGCCCGGCGCAGGTCTCCGGCGGGCAGCAGCAGCGGGCGGCGCTGGCGCGCGCGCTGGTCAAGGAACCGCAGGTGCTGCTGCTGGACGAGCCGCTCTCGAACCTGGACGCGCAGATCCGGCTACAGGCCCGGGGCGAGATCCGGCGCCTGCAACAGCAGATCGGCGTGACCAGCATCCTGGTGACACACGACCAAGCCGAAGCCCTTGCGATGGCCGACCGAATTGCGGTCTTCTCCATGGGCGAGTTGCAGCAACTGGCGACGCCCTATGATCTCTACCGGCGGCCGACCAACGTGTTCGTCGCAGGCTTCGTGGGCCACCCGCCGATGAATTTGCTCGAAGGCCGATTCGAGAATGGCCATTTCACCATGGGGTCGCTGAGCATTCCGGTGCCGACCAGGCATCTGCAGGGACCGGGATGGCTTGGCATCCGCCCGGAGGATGCGACACTCGACGGCGAGGTCTCAGCACGCGTCGTGATCATCGAACCCCTCGGCCGGGAGACGTTGGTGACCCTGCGGCTCGGCGAGGTGGATTTCAAGGTGCTCGCGGATCAAGTCGCGCGTCCCGCGCCAGGAACCGAGGTGCGGCTCGGCTACCGACAAGACCGCGTGCATCTCTTCGACCAAGCCGGTAAGCGGGTCGCGCCGTGAGCGCAGCGTCACGAGGCCACCTGGTCCACAACGGCCGCAAGGTCCTCTTGAAATATCACAGGCTGCTCAACGGAGCCCATCGCCATCCCCCAAACTCGGTAGCGGCCCTACAGCAGGTGCTGGCGGACGGTGCAGAGGTCGTCGAGTTCGATATCGGCCTCATGCAGGACGAGCAATTCGTGTTGCTCCATGACGCCACGCTCGAGCGCGAGACGGACGCGAAAAAGGGGACGTGGGCTGAAACCCAGCGTCCCTTCTACATTCTAGCTGGTGGGCGGTACAGGTTTCGAACCCGTGACCTCATGCGAGTGAAGCATTCAGCAGCTGGGCCACAGCTCTGCGAAGGTCACGCTGGACACTTATGGCCATGTCATGGAGGAAGGGCACCGGCTGGACCGGGCGGCCACGCTACGGAAGCTCGAGGAAGTCTTCCGCGGTGCTACGAGGGTGCTACGAAAACCGGAGCCGGCAGATCAGATAAACGCAGAAAGCCTTGATAGGACTGGAGCCGGCGATCGGACTCGAACCGATGACCTGCGCATTACGAGTGCGCCGGACAACGAGTCGCACGAGTAGGCACCTGTCTCTGCTGTCGCAAAAGCCTTACCATTCCTAGGACCTGCTCAAACAGCAGTATCCTACCGAGATCCCTGATTAGCCGCGAGAGAGATGTCAACTGGGAATGGTGCTACAAGGGTGCTACGAATCGTGAGCGTAGGACTCCGGACCGAAAGTCGGGGGTTCAAGTCCCTCCGGGCGCGCCATTTCAAAGACCCTGCTAATACTTTGTCAATACTTGCACGGGTCTTAGGCACAGCGGACTGCGGTCGGACTCGGACCGATGACCTGCGCATTACGCGTTCAAGAAGCCTTGCTACCTGTCGTCACGTACCGCGACGCGATGTGTGATTTTCGGAAATTTTGAACGGTCGGAGGGAGATCGTCTTCATCCCTGGTCACCCCCTGTCACCTGCGTCGGAGCAGCGCAAACTCGGGAGGGGACGCCTGGCTACGGTGAGACCTTCTCGCCGATCCCAGTAGATACGGGGCTTGGGGATTACGAAGAGATCTCACTGGAGCGAGCACGATTGCGTATCGTGCATACCCCGGGCCATACGCCGGGTTCGGTGCAGAATCCAGCCTGGGTGTCTATTTTGTTCCGTGGAGGCTTCCTATCTCAGGGACGGGAAGATACGTTGGTAACCCCCTTGCACCTGGAAGAATGGAATCTTTTGGGGTCCCGTGATTTTGTTAGATGCCTTACTGGGCAACCGAAGGATATGGACAGTCTCAGCGGCCTGTGAAACGAGCGCACATTTAAGCAGCAGATTATATGAAGCACACGCTGGCCATTATTGGGGCTACCGGGTTTGCCGCCGAGCGTACGATCCCGGCACTGCGGGAGTCTCGCTCCTGCGAAGTTGTCGCCATCCAAGGCCGCGACCGCGAGCGCGTCCGCCGCGTGGCTTCCGACTTCGGCATCTCCGACCAATACACGGATGTCGAGGACTTGCTCGACCACCGAACCTACGATGCTGCATACATCGCCACACCGCCGTTCCTACACGCGCGCAACATCAAGGCCGCGCTTCTGCGCGACATTCCAGTAATCTGCGAGAAACCTCTGTCCGTGAGTCTGGAGGAGGCCCTGCAGATCGAGGCCATAGTCAGCCAGAAACCTGCCATCCCCTTCATGGTGGCGCACCACATGCGCCACCAGCAGGCGGTTCAGGACATCCGAGCTGCACTCACCACTGGCCAGATCGGAAAGATCGCGACCTCCTGGATGCAGTGGGGGTACGAGCTGAACCCACGGGACCGGTCGGCGAGCTGGAAACTCGACCACACGCGCGGCGGCTGGGGAACCTTCGCCGACAACGGAGTGCATCTCGTCGACTTAGCCATCAGCTTCTTTGGCATGCCCGACCGCGTCTCCGGGCATTCGGCGAGCGAATTAGCACCAGGTAGCCCCGGTGATCAGGTCGCAGTGCTGATCTACGGCAATGCGACCGTCGTCCTCGCATCATCCTGGACTATGCCCGCGCCTGGCAACCACATCCTTATCTATGGAACCCGGGGGAAAGTCGAGGCTTTCGGCGGCATCGGGCAGACACCGATCAGGGCGATAACAATTGTGACCAACGAGGTACCCAGAGAAAAGCGGTTCGATGCGCGCGACCACTTGGCACTCTACCGTGCCGAGGTGGAAGACTTCTTCGCCGTGCATTTCCGCGGTGAAGACCGCGATCGCGGCACGACCATTGGCGAGGCGGTCGGCGCGATGAAGATTCTTAGCGCCATCGAGGAGTCTGCAAGACAAGGACGCTCCATTCAGCTCCAATAAACGCGGCCGTGACATGAACAGATTCTACGCGTGGCCGCGGTGTTCGACCCGCTCTCATGAGTCTTCAGCGGAGGTGAGCTTTGGGCGACGTTCACGTCATGACCGTGCTGGGGCCCATTCCGGCCGCCGAGCTCGGCATCACCCTAATGCACGAGCACCTGATCGTTGATGTGACATCTTGGTGGCATCCCCCTGCAGATGCGGCTCTCGCTGACGCACCGGTGTCCACCGCGATCTACGGAGAGCTGCGAATGGACCCGTTCGGCAACCGAGACAACTGTCGGCTTGACGATCCGCAGGCGGCCGCCGAGGAGGTCCAGATCTTCCGGGACCTGGGAGGGCGGACGGTGGCGGATGTCACCTGTCGAGGAATCGGGCGAAACCCGAACGCTCTGCGGGCCATCGCGCGCACGACTGGCCTCAACGTTATTATGGGTACGGGATTCTACCTGGAGGTGGCGCACCCCCTGGAGGTACGCGGCATGTCCGCCGACACGATCGCTCAGCTCATCGAAAGCGACGTCGTCGACGGTGTGGACGGAATCCGGGCGGGGATCATCGGCGAGATTGGCATCAGCGCCGCCTTCTCCGCTGAGGAGCAGAAGGTGCTGCGAGGCGCGGCCAGGGCTCAGCGGGCAACTCGTGTGCCGCTAACCATCCACATGCCAGGCTGGGAGCGACTCGGTCACCGCGTGTTGGACCTCGTGGCCGAGGAGGGCATCGATTTGCATTGCGTTATCCTCGACCACATGAACCCTAGTGGGATCGATCTCGATTACCAAGCCAGCCTAGCAGAGCGCGGAGCGTACCTCGAGTACGACATGATTGGCATGGACTACTACTATGCGGACCAGCATGCCCAGTCACCCTGCGACGAAGAGAACGCCGCAGCTGTACGGAACCTGATCAGGTTCGGGCACCTTAGCCATTTGCTGCTATCACAGGACGTGTTCCTCAAAATGATGCTGACCCGCAACGGCGGGTTCGGCTACGCATACGTGCTTCGGCATTTCGTGCCTCGCCTTCGGCGGCACGGGGTTACCGAGGAGCAAGTCATGACCATGCTTATCGAGAACCCTCGGCGGGTGTTTGTCAACGCGGCTAAGGAGGGCAGCTGAGATGGCCGGCATCAAGGTTCTGATCGCCGGGGAGTCGTGGGTAACAACGTCCACGCACTTCAAGGGGTGGGACTTCTTTTCGAGCACCACCTTCCACACAGGGGGCGACCATCTACAGCGGGCTCTTGAGAAGCAGGGATCGTCGTGGAGCACATGCCTTCGCACATCGCATCCACGGAGTTCCCGCTCACCGCAGCGGCACTCGGCGCATATGGCGTGGTGATCCTCAGCGACATTGGCGCAAACACTCTGCTCCTCCACCCGGAAACGTGGCTTTATGGGAGGCCGATGCCAAATCGTCTGCGGGCGCTGGCGGAGTACGTGCATGGAGGCGGCGGATTGGCGATGGCCGGCGGCTACTACAGTTTTGGGGTATCTACGGGGCGGCCCACTGTCATCGGACGTCCGTCGAGGAGGTGTTGCCCGTAGAAATCGCGCCGCACGACGATCGTGTCGAGGTTCCCGAAGGATTCTCTCCCAAGGTGGTCAACACCATCGCACCCCATTGTCTCTGGAATCGCCGGACCCTGGCCTATACTGCTCGGGTTCAACGAACTACAGGCGAGAAGCGATGCCGAGGTGCTCGCTAGCCACGAGGGCTTGCCGATCCTGGCAGTACGCCTGGTCGGTCGTGGCCGCACGCTGGCTTGGGCATCCGATGTGGGACCCCACTGGTGTCCGGAACCGTTCGTCAACTGGCCTGGTTACCAGCGACTATGGGGTCAGGCGATTCGCTGGCTCGCGGATAGAAGCTCGTGACGACCCAACTGTCAACTGGGTGGCAAGAAGATGCATCAACGCGGGCCATGGGCGGATCCGTAAGATTGCCGATCCATCAGGTTCGGTAAGCAGCATCGTGGAAGGCAACCTCGAGCTCCAAAGTCCGCCTGAAGATATATACGACTTCTGCCTGACGGTAAGGCGCTAACAGCGGGCCGTAGTGGTCGAGGCGGTCGCGCAGCCAATCGGCGTGGCCTTCGAACTCGGGAGTCACATGCAAGGCGATCCACTCGGCATAGTAGGGGTGGCGCGGATGGCGGCGATGGGCTCGCTGCGACCAAGTCGCGTACATCCACTCCGCCGCGAGCATCGTGGCCAGAGCCTCCTCGTAGCCGCCATGGGCGGCAGCGCGGATGGTCGTGTCACGAAATGCCAGCACAGCCGGGTCCTCGATCGGTGCGGACCAGATGACCTCGGGAATCCCCAGCGCCTCGAACGCCCTCATAAAGAACGCCCGCTGTTCGGTGGTAAGACCCCGTAATCCTTCCGCCAACCGGGCCTTTTCGTCCATGCTCGGGGCCTTGGCAATCGCATACCCAAGAAGTGTCGCTGCCGTGACGACAAATGAGTACTCGTTGGTGAGATACCGCTTGAAGACTGATTCGTCCAGCGCGTCGTCCGCAATTTCGTGCGTAAATCGATGCTCCACCGCCCGTGTCCACGCCGGCTCAGCCTGGTCACGGAGCCAGTCACTGAACCGAAGACCGGTGCGGCGCGCGTACTCCACAAATGTTTCAGACGCTGCTTGTTCAGCCACCTCGCAGACTCACCCTTCCCATCAAGCTCTGTGTGACGGGTGCCTAGTCGGGAAGACGAGCCCGACTGACCAGTGACGCCAATTCTTCATGTGTGGGGAACGCACGTTGAGTTCCTCGACGGGTCACAGACAGACTTGCAGCCGCCACGGCCCATCGCGCCGCGAGGTCCGGCTTGAGCCTGCGCGCCAAGCCAGCGACGAACACTCCACAGAATACGTCTCCTGCCCCGGTGGTATCCACAACGTCAACCGGGGGCGCTGGGATCCGTAGCTGTTCGTCGCGGCGAATCAATAGGGCTCCCGCAGCACCTATCGTGACGATGACGAGCTCCACGCCTTTCGACACTATTGTCCTGGCACTCTCGATCGGATCGGCACTACGCCCAAGCGTCACCGCTTCGACCTCGTTGACGATTGCGATGCTGACGAATGACCAAAGGTCATCGTAGCCATAATGAATCGGGGCAGGATTGAGGATGACGCGAGCCCCCTGCCTGTGCCCCTCCCGCAGACAAAAGCCTGTGGTTTCACGATGAAGATTTCCTTGCAGCAACAGGATGTCGTGAGGTCCCAAGGTGGCAAGTGAGGGCATCACATCGGATACTGCGAGCGACGCAGTCAACGCGTGGCTGCTGACGATGGCGTTTTCGCCCCCGGGCACCAGGTAGATGATCGAGGTATCTGTTGGTCCGTCCCGCCGCAGCAGAAACCGCAGATCCACACCGGCCGTGGACAGGCGGCGCTCAAACTCGGCTCCCTCAGGATCTGAGCCGACCACACTGCAGAACGCCACGGGCACTCCCGCGCATGCCGCCGCCGCAGCCTGGTTTGCACCCTTGCCGCCGATATCCGCGCAGCTGCGATGAGCGAGCAGCGTCTCGCCAGGCTGGGGAAAGCGATCGAGCTCGAAGGACCGATCGTACGTACAGTTCCCGACAACCAGGACCGCCATCCGGTTACGGCGTCAGAGGGAACGCACTCGGGCGACGAAGCGGCTGGCCCTCTGCGGATCGACCGCATTCCACCACACGCCATCGCGCTTCAGCGCGCTGCCAATAATCACGCCATCTGCGATCCCGAGAAGGCGTTCCACATCATTCTCGGTCATCCCGCTTCCGATCATCAGCGGAAGAGGCGTGGCCTCCCGGACCTCCCGCAACTCGTCGATGGAGGGGGGATCACCCGTGCGCTGACCTGTCACGATGACAACATCCGCATCGAAGAACTCCAGGTCACGCGTGAGTTCGGTGATACTCCGGTCTGCAACGATGGCATGTGCCCCGTGCTTCACGTGAACATCAGCGAAGATCTTGATTTGGTTGGCGCGCATCCAGGATCGGTACCGGGCTGCGCGCCCTGCTGGTCCCTGGATGATGCCCTCGTTCGCGACATAGGCATTGGCCCATTGATTGACCCTGACAAAGCCTGCGCCACTTGCCTGCGCGACCGCGACGGCGGGGATGGCGCCGTTTGCGAGCACATTGATTCCCAGCGGGAGTCCAACCGTCTTGCGCAGCCGGTCGGCCATGACTGCCATCGTGGCTGCGGTCTCGACGCCAATCTCGTCAGGCGTCGCGAACGGGATGTCGCCGTGGTTCTCGAGGATCAGGCCATCGACGCCTGCGTCAGCGTATTGGCGCCCTTCCTCTACGGCGAAGGTGTAGATCTCGTCCAGCGACTCACCGGTGAAGCTGGGAGAGCCGGGCAGTGGCTTTGAATGAATCACTCCGATGACGACTCCACGCGACCGCCCAAAAATCGCCGTGAGGGCATTGTCCTTTGGACGGGAAACACCGTGAGCCACTATCAGCCGTCACCACCGAGCCCGGCCGGTTGTGGACTCATGCGTCGGGCGCCGTCCTCTCCCCGGCCGAAGCGCGACGATCTACGCCGGCAACGATCATCTCCAGGATCTCGTTGTGATTCGTCTCAGCCATCGAACGTTCGCCAACAACCCGGCCATGCTTCAGAACGACCATCCGGTTAGCGACGGCGAACAAGTCCTCCAGGCGATGGCTGACGATGACCACCGCCACGCCGTGGGCTTTGAGATTCCGAATCGACTGCCGTACTTTCTCGATCGCCGTGGAACCGAGGTTCGCTGTGGGCTCGTCCATGATGACCAGCTTTGCCTCAAACCCGGTCGCGCGGGCGATCGCCACCGCCTGCTGTTGACCGCCGGAGAGTTCCCTAACCTTGCTTCGGACCGATTGCACCGTCAATCCCAACTGGCGAAACAGCTCCTCCGCTCTGGCGTCCATCGCGGATCGGTGAAGACGGCGAAGTCCGAGCCAGGACTTCGTCAGTTCCTTCCCCAGAAAGATATTCTCGGTGACGTCCAGTTGCGGAACCAGGGCGAAATCCTGATAGATCATCTCAATCCCCAGGTCCCGCGCGTCGTGTGGGCCGCTGAAACGCGCCTCTCGTCCTTCGATTAGGATCCGGCCGAGGTCTGGAGGGTGAACGCCGCTGAGGACCTTCATCAGCGTAGATTTCCCCGCGGCATTGTCGCCCACGACTCCGACAACTTCAGCATGATGGACTACGAACGACACATGGCGCAATGCCTGCACGGCGCCGAATGCCTTCGAAATATCGTTCATCTGGACCAGCGGACTGCCGCTCACTACATTTCCTCTCGGAGGGTCTGAACCCTCAGCCAGTCCTCCACCCGACGCGCGACCGTCGTATTGAACCAGATCGCCACCAGCAGGATGATGCCCGTGACGACCCAGACGGCGAAGGGATTGACGCCGAGAAGGTTGAGGCCGTTCCGAATGAAGTTGGTGAACAGCGTACCTACGACCGTTCCCCCGATCGTGGCCTCTCCGCCGAAGAGACTGGTACCCCCAAGGACGACTGCTGTGATGACTTCGAGTTCCATCGTCAGCCCGGCGTTGGGCGACCCGTTGGCAACACGACCGGTGAGGATGGCGCCCGCCAGTGCAGCGAGCACACCCGTTGCCACATAGACCCATAGCTTGATTTCCCGAACGTTGATCCCCTGCCGTCGGGCGGCTTCTTCATGTCCGCCGACCGCAAGTGTGTAGCGCCCAAAACGGCTTTGGGTTAGAACGAATCGGCCAACGATGACGGTGACCGCAGCAATGATGATGGGCGTATGGATCGAAGCAATTTCTCCGCGGCCCAACGCGTTGAATGTGTCGTTGCTAATTGGAATCGTATAGCCATTCGTGTACATGAACGCCAGCCCCCGCAGGAGGCTCAGCGTAGCGAGTGTCACGACAAAAGCGGTCAGATTCATCCGAGCAACGCAATAACCATTGACAAATCCTGCCAGCCCGCCCACCGCGAGGACGACGAGGAGAGCCACGCCAGCTGAACCACCGCGGTGCAGTATGTCAGCAGCCACGACCGATACCAGCGCGACGATAGACCCAACGGACAGGTCAATACCCGCTGTGGCGATCACAAACGTCATGCCGACGGCAATAATGAGCACCGGCGCTGTTTGTCGCAGCACGTTTAAGAGATTGACGGGAGTCAGAAAGTAGGGGCTGACGAACGACATCAGCGCAAAGTAGAGTAGGAAAGCGATGAACAATCCGTAGCGGATCGCCAGAAGCGGCGCACGCTGCAGCGCGGCTGACTTCCGTCGAGAGCCGATGCGGACCTGTTCCATCGCCTGGATGCCCGACGGGGCCTCCTAAAGAGGAGGCCCCGTGAGCCCACTACACTACTTCAACCATTGGTCAAGATTGTACCTGGTGATGATCGCCACCGGCGTGTTTACGCGCGCGGGGACCTTCTCTCCGCGTGCGGCTTGAACGGCATAGCGTACGCCGAGTTGCCCTTGCAGTTCGGGCTGCTGATTGGTCACCGCAATGACACGACCATCTCGAATTGGCTGAATGAATGGCTGCGGGACTTTGTCCCAGCCGAAGAACGCGATATCCTTCCGCCCCTGGGAGGCTGCGGCCGCGAGTGCGCCGAGCAGTTGGGGTTCCCCCGTCGCATACACCACCTTGATGGTCGGTTTGCCCGAGAGCAGATCTTCGGAGACGGCCGTTGCTCGCTCGAGAATATTCCGTCCGTCCGCAGTACCGACGATGCGCACGTTCGCTCCAAGAGACTTCAGCGCCTCCATGAACCCGTCGCGTCGGGCCAGCTGCACCTCGGTAGACGCGAGGACGATCCCGATATCGGCCTTGCCACCGTACTTCCCGAGGATCCAGGCGGCAATGAAGTGGCCGTATTCCCTCGCGGCGTCGAAATTCGACACACCGACGTTGGTCGTCACATCAGGGCTGTCCAGGAATGTGTCCACCCCGACCACGACGACCCCATTCTTCTTCGCCTCTGAGGCGGGGCCGAGGACTGCCTTGCTCTCAATGCCGTCGACAACAATGGCGTCCGCCTTCCGCGCGACACAGTCCTCAATCTGCGTCACCTGCTTCTGAACGTCCGCCTGGGGGTCCTGGACGATGATGTCAGCACCCTGCGCTGCTGCCTCACGTTTCCCGCCGTTGACACTGTCCTGGAAGAACCCAACTTGGAGGCTGAACGTAACAAAGCAGACCGTGACCTTCTTCGGGGCGGCCGGTACTGTCTGAAACGCCGCCGCGAGCAATCCCACAGCAAGAAGAACCGTCAAGATTTTCCGCATATTACGCCCCCTACTCGATGAAATGAACCTCGGAAATCACGGAGAACGCATTCTCACCTCCTCCATCGTCATACATGCAGCCGCGTGAAATATTGGTAACGATCGCCGCGGTAGGCCATCCGGGCAACCTCCATGGGATGTTGCATCTGGCTATAGCTGATCCGCTCGACTCGAAGGAGTGGCGCGCCTTGAGGAACACCCAGCAAGCGCGCCTCCCGACTGGCCGCCGTCACTGCGGCAATGGTTTCGTCGGCTTCCTCCAGGCGGATACGATGAGCCTCATTGAGTACCGCATGCAACGAGCCTGTGCGCTCCAGAGCAGCCCGGTCGATGGTCAACCCTTCTGCGAGAAAGCTTTCGTGAAGTCCGATGGGTTCGTCGTTTGCGAAACGTAGGCGGAAAATGCGAAGGAGCGGCGTTGAGGGATTGGCACGAAGCATCTGGGCAACGTCAGATGGGGCGGGGACAACAGACCACTCCAGGATCTGTCCGCCAGGGCGGAAACCTCTGATGCGCATATCCTCCGTGAAACTCTTCATCCGTTGAAGGTCAACCTGAACCTTGGAGCGGGCGACGAAGGTGCCACGACCCTGACGGCGGACGACCAAGCCCTCGGCCTCCAACTCGCGCACGGCCCGCACCACTGTAAGACGGCTCACGCGAAAGCGCGCCATGAGGTCGTGTTCTCCGGGCAGGCGGTCACCCGGCGTCAATCGCTGCTGTTCAATCAAGTCTCTAACTGCATCTTCGATTTCAGCGTATAGGGGCATGGTTAGCGATCACCGAGCATGACTTGATATGTTGATATGTCAATTGACCATCCCGAGGCGTTTCCCTGTCTGAAAAGGTGCAAGTACCGCGGGTGGCCTGCGGCGGTCCGACGTGGACCTCGTGACGGCCGCGGTCACGATTCGGCAGGGATTCTACTGCTTGGGAGGGTTCAGGCGCGACGTGGGAACGCCCCGCAGCGGGCGGGGCTCGTAGGGGACGACGCCCCGGAGGACCTGGTGCTGACGGCGCGGGCTACGGTGCACGGATCGTCGGCTCTAGGAGTCGAAGGGCAGCTCCGGCGCTTCCGCGGAGCATGCATGGAAGATCTCGGCCGTACCGTTACGTTACCCAGGTGCTGTACCTGAGACTGGGCCGCGAGGCTAGAGGCATGTCAGTCCCTTCACCCAACCCTCCCAGGAGAGCGAGAAAAGGATTGAGGAGGCGCCTTGCGGCGCCTCCTCAACCAACCCTGGAGCCGGCGACCAGATTCGAACTGCTGGCCTGCACATTACGAGTGCGCCGGACAGCGAGTCGCAGGAGTAGACACCTGTCTTTGCAGTCTCGAAAGCCTCACCGTTCCTCGTATCTGTTCAAACAGCATTGGGCCGCTGAGATCCTGATTAGCCGCCAGAGAGATGTCAACTGGGAATGGTGCTACACGGGTGCTACGAACCATGAGCGTAAGACTAGCGCAACTGAAGGTCCAGCGGCATAGCTGGAGCTACCAGATGGTGCAAGCCCAGCGCTCTTTGGGAGACGATAGAGTAAGCCAGTCGCCGACTTTCCTTGCCCCCTCCTGATCTCGCATTCGTGTTTTGAAAAATACCCCCCCTGCCCCTCCACGCCGAGGGCGATGCTGTCTGCGCAGCTCACATTCCATGACCTGCGGCATGCGTACGCAAGCTAACGCTGGCTTTGCGGGGATGGCGATGGTCATTGGCGGGATCGCGCTGATCCAGGTGCGGCGGCCCGGGATCTGAGCCGCTGCCGTCGCCGAGCCCGGGCGTGTCGCATCGGCGTCAGCCATGGCCGCGCCGGTGGGGGTCGAGCAGATCACGGATGCCGTCGCCGATGAAGTTAAAGCCGAGCACCGTCATGAAGATTGCCAGGCCCGGGAACGAGGCGACCCACCACTGAGCTAGCAGCTCGCGGCCCGCGCTAACCATCGCGCCCCACTCTGGCGTCGGGGGCGTGGCCCCCAGCCCAAGGAAGCTCAACCCCGCGGCGGTGACCACCGCCGCGCCCAGGTCAATCGTGGCGAGCACGATCAAGTTCGAAAGGATATTCGGGGTGATCGCATACCGGAGGATCCCCCAGGGGCTCTGTCCCAGGGCGACCGCCGCCTCCACGTACTCCAACCGCCGTACCACTAGTGTTTCCCCTCTCGCGAGGCGCGCGTAGGGCGGCCACCAGACCAGGACCATCGCCAGCCCGGCGTTGATCAGTCCGGGGCCAAGGGCGACGACGATGGTCATCGCCAGAATGATCGCGGGGAAAGCCATCACCACTTCGGTCGCACGCATCAGCGCCTCGTCCACCCATCCTCCGAAGTAACCGGCGGTGACGCCGACGGCCATCCCGAATAAAGCCGTCAGGAGCACGACGGCCAGCGCGAGGCTGAGCGTGTATCGCCCGCCGTAGAGTACGCGCGTGAGGACGTCGCGGCCGAGGTCGTCTGTGCCGAAGGGGTGGTGCACCGAGGGGGGCTGGAACGCTTCGAGTAACCGCTGCTCGTCCGCTCCGTAAGGAGCGAGCGGCGCCGCCACCGCCCCCAGGACCCAGATCCCCACGACGAAGACCCCCGTGACTAATGCGAGGCGTCGCAGCGCTTGTCGATTCGGCCCCCGAGCACGCGCCCGCGGGAACACCCCCTCACGCCCCGCGAGGCCCGCGCCGGCGCCGCCGGCAGTGCCTTCACTCGTACCGGATGCGCGGGTTGACCCAGACATAGAGGATGTCGACCACCAGGTTGATCACAACGTAGAGAATGCCCACGACGAGAGCCACGCCCATCACCGCCGGGAAGTCGAGGCTGGCCGCAGAGGAAAAAGCGTAGCGGCCAAGGCCCGGGAGAGAGAAGATGGTCTCTGTCATCACCGTCCCGGACATGAGCTGTGCGTAGAGAGTGCCCCCGACGGTGATGACCGGGATCAGAGCGTTGCGCAGCGCGTGGCGGAAGACCACAGCGAAGGGAGCGACTCCCTTGGCCCTTGCCGTGCGCACGTAATCCTGATGCAGTACCTCCAGCATGCTCGCCCGGGTAATCCGCGTCACGTACCCGACCCCGACCGTGGCCAGAACCAGAACCGGCAGCATTAAGTGCGATAGAGCGTCGCGCCACACCGTCCACTGACCTCCCAGTGCACTGTCCACCAAGTACATGCCAGTGATTGGGGCAGGTGGCACGACTCCCGCGGTCAGTCGTCCAGGGGGCGGCGCCCAGCCCAGCCGGAAATAGACGAGCGAGACAAGCAGGATGGCGAACCAGAAGGTCGGCACGGCGACCCCGACAAGGGATACGGCACGCGCCGCCGCGTCCACCAACGTGTCGCGGCGGACGGCCGCAACGACACCAAGGACGATTCCCACGACGACGGCGATGAGCGTGGCAAGTGTGGCCAGCTCAATCGTCATAGGAAGGGAAAGCGCCAGCTCCGTGAGCACGGGTCGGTTCGTAGCGATGGACGTGCCCAGGTTGCCACGGACTAAGTTTTCCAGGTAGACGAGATACTGGACCAATAGCGGCCGGTCGAGACCCCAGCGCGCCCGGAAGGCGCGCACGAGGTCCGGATTTCGCGTGGCCCGGTCCCCCAGATTGACCAAAACAAGGTCGGCCGGCAGCAGGTGTGAGACCAGGAAAGTGATCAGCGTGATCCCGACGAGCGTTGGAATGCTCACGAGGACGCGGCGGAACAAGTAGAAGGCCATCGGAGAAACGAGGAGGTGGGGGCATCACACCCCACCTCCTCAGACGGTCACCTGCGGCGTAGCGACTCAATCTCAAAGAAAAAGAGCGGATGGTACCGGAAGCCCGTCAAATCGTTCGTCGTGGCGGTCAGGTTGGTAGGCTGAACCAGGAAGACGTACGGGGTGTCCCGCAGGGCCAGCAGCTGGTTGTATTGCGCGTAGAGGGTGGCGCGCTGCTGTTGGTCGGCCGTCAACCTGGCATCCTCCACGAGGCGCGCGCCTTCGGGAGACTCCCAGTGAAGTCGCTTGTTAATAAACCCCGAGACGAAGTACGACCAGTTGTCCGGATCCATGAAATCCGGGAACCAGAAACCGATCGCTGTCTGCGGTTTGCCCTGCCGGTAATTGGTAAGGAAGATCGATGTTTGCACCGGCTCGAGCTGAAGATCAATCCCGATCCGCCCCAGGTCGGTGCGCAGCTTCTGCGCGAGACGGTCCAGTGGTAGGGCGCCGTAGTTGGCCCCCGCCGCCCAGGTGAGGGTCACGCTGGCGCGCGATACACCCGCCTCCTGCATCAACGCTTTGGCCTTCTCCAGGTTCTGGGGATAAAGCAGTGCCCGGTTTTGCGTCTCCGTGAAGCCGAGCATGCCCGGCATCATGATGCTACCAATGCGACGCCCATGGCTCCGCATGATCTGTGAAACAATCGCATCGTAGTCGATCGCGTACTTTACTGCCTCGCGTACCTGGCGTTTGTCCCAGGGAGCGACGCTGGTATTCAACCCCAAGTAGACTGTCCAGCCGGAGAAATCCTCGAAGAGCTGAATCCCTGGCTTGCCCTTCAGGTCTTCCGCCTGGTCCACGCTCAGATCGAGCGCCACATCGGCGTCACCGCGCTGGAGCATCAGCGCCTGTGTGCTGGGATCCTTGACGTGCTTGATAATGACCTGGCGGAAAAACGGCTTCGCGCCGAAGTAGCCCTCATTGCGTTCCAACACGATTTCCGTCTCCCGCGTGTAGCGGACGAGCCGATAGGGACCGGTCCCCGCGGAGTTAGTGTAGAACCACGGCTCCGCCTTGTCCTCTTTGTCCGCGTTGGCCGTCTCCACGCCGCCGGCCGCCTTGACGGACTTGCTGTCGATGAGAGAGAACACCCCGGCCGCAAGCGCAGCCAGGAAGGTGGCATCGGGCTCGTTGAGCTCGACGCGCACGGTCCGTGCATCGAGAACCTCGGCGTTCTTGATCGGGTCAGCGAGGAAGGACCCATACCCCTTGATGTTCTTGGTCCTCAGCAGTGAGAACCGGACGTCTTCCGCCGTTACAGGGTTCCCCGTATGGAAGGTGGCGTTTCGCAGCTTGAAAGTGTAGACGCGCGCGTCTGGGCTGACCGTCCACGATTCAGCTAGATCCGGCAGGATCTTCCAGTAGTTGGGCGCGCTCTGGCGGACCAGCCGGCTGTAGACCGGAAACTGCAAGAAGACTCCCCCCACGTCGTAGGACTTCGACGGATCGGGCGTGCGGATGTCGGAAATATCCTTCGCGATAATGAGGACGTCGGTGCGGGGAGCACTGCCCACATGCGGGCCGCCTAAAACGACTACAAGAATCCCGGATAAAGCGGCGATGAGGACATCTTGCCATCTGACCTTCATGATCCTTTCCTCCTCTCAGCAACGCTGAGTCTGTTGGGATTGGAACTCTTCAAAATCGTGAGCGCGCTCGTGCAGGTGAGCTCGATGTGCTCGCGCATGGCTTGCCGCGCAGCCGCCGGCTGGCGCAGGCGCAGCGCGTCGACGATCTTGGCGTGGCCGGACCGATGCTCTTCCAACGATCCCTTGGAATAGTAGAGGAAGACGACCCGCGAAACTTTATCCAACAACAGGTCCATGATGCTCACAAGCTCATGGTTGCCCGTCGCGCGTGTGATCTCAAGGTGGAAGACCTTGTTCTGGGCCATCCAGGCGAATCGATCTTCGCTCGTCTCGTTCGGGAAGGTCAAATCCGATCGGCTGATCTCTTCGAGCTGCGCCAGCGACTCTTGGGAGATCCGCTCCGCCGCCAGCCCCGCGATCGCCTCCTCCAGCACGATCCGCGTTTCAAACAGATCCTTGACGTCGGTGAGAGAAACCGTGGCGACCAGGTAGCCCCGGTAGGGGATCACGCGAAGGAGTCCCTGGGCCTGAAGAACGCTCAGCGCCTCCCGGACCGGAGTCTTGCTGACGCGAAATCGATGGGCCAGGTCTCCCTCAAAGAGCACCTGCCCCGGGGCGAGCTCTCCGGAGGTGATCGCGCGTCGCAGCGCCTGGGTGATCGCCTCCGCGCGCGAACTCAACCGTGCTCCCCCTCGCCAAGTCAGGGACTTGCGCACGGACCGCTCGACGCGCAGTGCGTTTCCCACAACCAACCTCTCCGAAAGGAACCTGCTCAACCGGGTGCAATATATGGCTTATCACACGAGCCATATATCTTTCTGGTTTGGAGGTACCTTCCCTCCTCTAATGGCGATTCCGGCAACGATGCGAGCAGTGATCATCCCTGTTCATGGGGGCGCCGATGTCCTTCAGTACATCGAAGTCCCTACTCCCCGCCCGGATCCGGGACACGTCGTTGTGCAGGTGCGCGCAGTCGGTCTCAACCATTTGGACATCTTCGTCCGACGGGGAATGCCGGGGAAGCACATCCCTCTCCCGCACATTTCCGGCGCCGATATCGCCGGCGTGGTTGTGGCGGTGGGTGCCGGCGTCGACGAACGCGTCGTCGGGAGCCGCGTGCTGGTGGACCCGGCGGTCGGACATGGCGCCCTCGGCGAGGATCTCCCCGGGGGCCTCGCCGAGTACGCCGTCGTTCCCGCCCTGAACCTGATCCCGCTCCCACCGCACGTCACGTTCGAGGAAGCAGCATGCTTGCCGATCGCCTACGGGACCGCATGGCGCATGCTCATCACCCGTGCCTGCCTTCGGGCAGGCGAGACCGTCTTCATCTTGGGGGCAAGCGGGGGAGTAGGCACCGGCGCCGTGCAGATCGCAAAACTCGCTGGGGCCCGGGTCATCGCTGGAACCGGGAGCCCGAACAAGGCGCAGCGCTTACATGAGATCGGGGCGGACGAGGTCGTGCAAACGGCGGACGGCGGCTTCGACCAGAAAGTCTGGACTCTGACGGAGAAACGTGGCGTGGACGTCGTTGTGAACTACACTGGCGGTGATACCTGGATTCCCAGCCTGCGCGCCCTGCGGAAGGGTGGGCGACTGGTCACCGTCGGCGCAACCGCCGGGTATGAGTCAATGGTCGACGTCCGGTACGTCTGGGTCCGCGAGCTAAATCTCCTGGGGTCCGATGGATGGACGCCGGAGGACCTGCGCGCTCTGTGCCGGGTGACGTGGGAAGGACGTATCCACCCCATTATCGACCGGGTCCTCCCGCTGAGCCAGGCTGCCGCAGGAGAGGAGGCTCTGGAGCGCCGGGAAGTTTTCGGAAAAGTCATCCTTCGCCCAGACTGAAATTCCCGGACCCTCCAACTACAATGCCCGAGGAAGCGCCGCCTTCGATCGACATCCCAGCGCTAAACGACGCATCCCCGTTTCACAGGCTACTTGGCCTTACGGTGACGCAGGTCCAGTCGGGTGAGGTAGAGGTCGTGATGCCCTACTCCGACCGACTCCTGGCAAGCACGACCGCGCCGTACATTCACGGGGGCGCAATCGCGACCCTGATCGACGTCGCGGGCAACTTCGCCATCATTGCCGCGATCGGCCGCGACGTCCCCACCATTGACCTGCGGGTCGACTACCTCCGCCCTGTCCGCCGTGGCGCCCTCCGTGCCGTCGGCCGGGCTGTCAAAGTAGGACGTCGTCTGGGCGTCGCCGACATCGAGGTCTTCGATGAAACCGGGCAGACGGTGGCCATCGGCCGGGGACTCTTTAGCACGATCTGAGCGTGTGTGCTGAGTGAAGGCTTACGAGGGGCGCGAAGGAGAAACGAATGGATCCGGCCCTGCACGATGAGTTGAGAAGACGCCGCAGTCTCGCATGGCGGGATGTTGAGACGCAGGATGCGCATGCACTCATCGTCTACGCTGCTGACGGCCGGGGTCAGAACATCCGCTACCTAACCAACTTCTCTCCCATCTACGGGGACGCAGTCTTTATCATGACGCCGGAACGCCTGCTCTATCTGTTGAACTTCGACTGGGAGATCCCCCGCGCCCGCGAGGATACCGGATTGGAGGCGTTCCTCGCCTCCTTCGATATAATCGACCAGGTGAGCGCCTTCCTGCGCGACCTGGGGATCACCCGGGGACGTGTGGCGACCATCGGGTTCGATCGCATTCCGCATCCGATGTTTGTTGGCCTCGCGACCCACTTTCCAGGGATCGACTTTAAGGACATCACTGCCTCACTGGAACGGGCCCGCCGCATCAAAAGCACTCATGAGATTGCGCAACTGCGGCGCGCTGTGGAGATCACCGAAGCCGGGGTGAGGGCGGTGCGTGAGGCGATCCGTCCAGGGGTGAGCGAGGTCGAGCTGGCGGCTCTGGCTGACTATGCGATGAAGGCGGCCGGCGCCACCGTCCTAGCATTTCCCACAATGGTCCTCTCTGGACCTGAGCGAGTAGTTCCCGTGGGGATGCCGACAGAGCGGCGAGTCCAGGAAGGCGACGTAGTCATGCTCGACCTCGGCGCGACGTGGAACGGCTATCAAGCCGACGTGAGCCGCACCCTTGTCCTCGGTCGCGCCTCCCAGGAACAGGAACAGGCCTACCAGGTGGTGGTGAACGCCTGGCAACGGGCGGTGGACAACATGCGGCCCGGCGTACGATCCAGTCGGCTACAAGAGGTTGCGGCGCAGGCCGTAGCCGAGGCGGGCTACACTCTGGCGCACCGAATCGGCCACGGGGTGGGACTGGCTACGTCGCTAGAGTGGCCGAACCTGCAGAATGAGGAGGAACCTCTCGCTCCCGGCATGACCCTGTGCATTGAGCCCGCCATCTGCCTGCCGGGGATCGGTACCCTGAAGGTGGAGGACGACCTGGTCGTAACGGAGGATGGGGCCGAGTTGCTCAGCACCTCAGACCGCACCCTGTAGGGACGAGTGCAGGAGGCAGCTAGAAACGGGACGGTCATGTGAGTGCGACTGCCTATGAGATGAAAGGCTGAGATGAGGACCATCGACTTCATGGAGCGGAGCAATTTCGGGGAACTCTTCTGGAAAGCCGTCAGGCTCTCCCCCGACAAGGTGGCCATCGAGCAGGACGACGTCACGCTCACCTACGCACAACTCGAGGATCGGACGGCCCGGGTCGCTGGCCTTCTCCGCGGGCTCGGAGTGGGACGCGATGACAAGGTTCTCTTAATGCTTCCAAATGACTGGCGCTTCGCTGAGTGCCTGCTCGGTCCACTCCGCTTAGGCGCCGTTTCGGTCCCGGCGAATATCAAGCTGGGCGTGGAGGCGCTGACCTACATCGCCCAGCACAGCGACTCGACCGTTCTCATCGGGCATATCGACCTCAAGGAGAAAGTCAAAGCGGTCCAGGCCGGGTCTCCCAACCTGCGGCAGGTCTTGGTCGTCGGCGGCGAGATCCCGGGCGCCAAATCCTACGACCGGCTCCTCGAGTCCGCCCTCCCCGAGGCCGCAACGGTCCAGGTCGGGCCGGACCACCCCGCCTTACTGATGTACACATCAGGGTCAACCGGGCGGCCGAAGGGGTGTCTGCTGAGCCACCGGAACAAGTGGTGGCAGGCCCGCTCCTCGGCGATGACGATGTTGCACGAGCCGAGGGACAAGGGCCTGGTGATGGGCCCTCTCTATCATGCCAACGCACTGTGGGCCTGCCTGTTGCCCATGCTCTACGTCGGTGGCACCGTGACTATTCTATTGGGATTCGATCCGATGCCAGTGCTCGCTGCGATCGACCGCTACCGTCCGACCTTCACGTCCGGCACGCCATCAATGTACAGCCTCCTCCTGGCCCAGCGCGAGGCTCTGGCGCGCTACGATGTCTCCTCGATCGAGCTGCTCATGTGCGGTTCGGCACCGGTCCCTGGAGAGCTCATGGAGGCGATCATCGAGCGTTTCCGCTGCGAGGTCGTGGAGACCTACGGGCTCACCGAAGGAGGCGCGAATGTCCTCACACCTCGGTGGGGGATCAAGAAGATCGGGAGCACGGGGCTTCCCGTGCCGGACGTCGAGATCCGCGTGGTTGGCGTGGAGGATCCTTCCAGGGACGCTGCGCCCGGCGAGGTGGGAGAGTTGTGGAGCCGCTGCCCCGCCAACGCTCTGGGTTACTACAAGCAGCCAGAGGTTACGGCTGAGCGCTTCACTCCGGATGGGTGGCTGCGCACTGGAGACCTGGTCCGGCGGGACGAGCAGGGCTATGTCTACTTCGTCGGCCGCAAGGACGACATGATCAACTGCGGCGGGGAGAACATCTATCCCAAGGAAATCGAGACGATCCTTCTTAGCCATCCGACGGTAGCCGAGGTGTGTGTCGTGGCGGCTCCCCACCCACTAAAAGGGCAGGCACCGGTGGCCTGGGTGGTGCTACATCAAGGCCGGGAAGCTACCGAGGACGAGATCAAAGATTTCTTTCTGGCTCGGGGACCGGCTTATGCGCACCCGAGGCGGGTGTTCTTCGTGGACCGACTCCCGATCTCGGGCACGAACAAAATCGACCGTAAGGCGCTGGAGCAGGAGACCCGAAAGCGGCTGCCCGAGGGACTCACGAAATTGCACACGTGATCAGAAACAACTCATCGACTGCATCTCTGCATCCGCCTGGATGTCCAGCGACTCGGGGAATGGTAAGGCCTGAATACGAAGCCACCAGCGTCGGAAAAGTACGCTCAGGTTCAGCAGGGAAGACAGCTACAGACCCCAGACAGCCTCGCCATTAAGGACCCGCTTCACGTGCGTTCTGTAGCGCTTGTTTCAATGTCCACGCATCGTGCACCATGCCAGCCACCGACCGTGCGAGCGATGCGGGATGCGGTGCGTCCCAGATTCTGTTCGCAAACATCACCCCAGCGCCCCCGGCCCGCAGCACGCCGTCGACCGTTTGCAGTGTGCCCTCAGGGGTCATCGGCAGCGGGCTCTCTTCGATGATCACCGGCCGAGGACAGGTGCGCACGGCCAATGCGAAGGCTTCGGGAGAGCCGGGATAATCACTCTTGACTAGATCGCCGCCGAGTTCAGCTCCCACGCGGCAAACGTACGCCACGCGGTCGGCATCGAACTGGTCGCGAGGATGCGGGTTGATCAGCGGAATCAGCGGCATCCCGTACGCTGCGCACGCACCGGCGATGCGGCCAACCTGTGCCAGTAGGTCGCCGTCGTGAGGCACACCTAGAAAGCAGTTCACCGCGACCGCCGCTGCTCCCAGGGCAACGGCGCGCCGCACCGAGGTCACCTGTACACGCCGAGTGCTATCTTCGGCCTGCGCCGAGGCTGTCGTGAGCTTGATGATCAGAGCGGCCCGACCGGCAAACGCCGGCAGACAGACCTCCACTAGGCCTTCGTGTATCAGCAGCGCGTCGGCTCCCGCGTCCACGAACAGCCGCGCGGTCGCGACCGGGTCACGCAGCCCGGGCAGCAGCCCGCGAGGGATAAAGACATCGAGCGCGCCGACGAACGTGCGGCCGTCACCGCGGAGAATGTTTGCCATGCGCACGGCCTTGCCGGTGTCCACTACGGCCTCCCCTTCGACCATTCCCACTCTGAGGGTGGAGTTGCGAAGCGGTTCATCTCAGGCATCTGGCGCTGGCACCGTTCGTACACTTGCCACAGGACGGGCTCAAGGCGTCGACTGGCAGCGTATGCCAGGTCCATCATCTGCAAAAAACCAGGCATCAGGTCGGCCACCTCAGCATAAACAGCGCCCGTATTGATGGTGGCAACGCGACCTCCCTCCACGACCACCTTACCGCCGACCAGGACCATATCGACATCGCGCCCCGATTCGCAGTACACCAGGTGATTGACCGGATCGTGCAGCGGCACAAACGCCGGCGCATCCAGGCGCAGGAGCACGACATCCGCCAGAGCGCCCGGAGCGAGCACCCCCATTTGTCCCTGCAGGAGAACGCTCCGAGCCCCGCCCCGCAGGACCATAGCAAGCACATCACGCGCGGACGACCAGGTATTGCTGACCGGCGAGGTAATCTTGTGGATCAGCGCTGCGCTCTTCATGACCTCGAACATGTTGAAGGCATCGTTGCTGCTGCTCCCGTCGGTTCCCAGGCACAGCGGCACCCCGGCGCGGCGTACAGCCCCGAGCCGGAGTAACCCGCTGCCGAGCTTTAGGTTGCTAATAGGATTGTGCGCAATAGCCGTCCTCGCCGCCGCCAGTAACGCCACGTCGCCTTCGGTCACCCAGATGCCATGCGCGATTGTCATGCGGTCGGAGAGGACCCCCAGGTCCGCCAGGTGCGCGACAATCGTCTTGCCATAGAACTCCTGCCCGGTCACGACCTGCGTCTTGGTCTCAAGGACATGGCTCAGTAGTGGCGTCTTCCAGCGGCGCGACAGGTCGTCCAGCGCCAGGATGAAGTCATCCGTACATCGCTGCGGTGCTGAGGCCGACAAGGCAATCCGGATCCGCCCTTCGCGTCCGTGCCATCTGTCCAGCAATGTCTCCGCCAGAGCTAGCAGCTCGGCGGCGGGCTGCGCGGGAGTCGCCCGGATGGCATCCATCTCCAAGTCGGGCAACAGCTCGGCGACATAGGGTAGTTTCTCGTGGTAGGCTCTGTCGGTCATATTGCAGGCGATACTCGCGCGGATGCCGACATCCCGATACGCGCGTAGCACGGCCTCGCTGCCGTCGAGAGTGGCACGCGGCGCTTCGGAGATATCGTCCTGGATCGTCGTGGTACCAGACTGCAAGGCTTCGATCGCACCTAGCAGCGTGCGCAGGTAGATCAGGCGTTCGGGCACGGGACCGTAGCCGATTGGCGGCAAGGAGTAGAGCATCCAGACTTCCAGGGGCATGTTGTCGAGCAGGCCACGAAACAGGGTCTCGTCGGAGTGCATGTGCGCGTTGACCAGACCCGGCATGACCAAGCGACCACGGCCCTCGATCACGCGGGCACCTGGAGGTTTGTGTAGCCTCGGGCCCACGGCCTTGATGCGATCCCCCTCGACGAGGATGTCACCTTCGGGATATGTAGTTTCATAGTCGTCAAAGGTGAGCACCCGTGCGCCTTTGATCAGCACCGCCTCGGAGGCGCAGCTCACGGCAGGCGGCCCCTCCGCTCCCCAACGAGCCGCACGACCTGGCCAAACCCTGCCAGCCGGTGCACCGTAAGCAGCACCACGAACGAGGCGGCGATCATCGTTGTGGACACTGCGGCCACGACCGGATCGATATCCGACACAAGCAGTTGAAACAGCCGCATCGGCAGCGTTTCCTGCCGCTGTCCGGCGACGAAGATCGAGAGCGCCAGATTATCGAACGACTCGACGAATGCCAAGCCAGCGCCAACAGCCAGCCCCGGGGCAAGGAGCGGGAACGTTACGTGCCGGAGCGCCTGCCACGAGCTCGCCCCCAGGTTGGTCGCCGCCTCTTCCAGGGCCGGATCGACCTGCACGAGGGCCGCCGCGCTCGTTCGCACGACATACGGGAATGTGATTAGGATGTGGCTCAGCACAAGCGTGGCAAGTGACAGCCGCACCTGCAGGAATCCGAAGAAGAATAGCAGCGCGATGCCCAGGACGATGGACGGCAGCATGATCGGTGCCAGCGTAAACGCGAGTACCGCATCGCGGCCGCGGAACCGCCCGCGCACAAGAGGGAACGCCGTTAGCACACCGAGCCCGACTGCGCCCGCCGTGGCCAGCACGGCAACAATCAGGCTTGTCTGGGCCGCTCGCAAGATCTCGGTGCTGGCCATCAGGCGCGCATACCATCGCAGCGAGAACCCGGCCGGCGGGAAGCTCAGGTACGAGGTGCTGGTGAATGATGCCAGGACGACGACACACGTGGGGAGGACCAGAAACACACCCGTGAGAACAGCCACGGCGGCCAGCATGCTCTCGGTGAGATGATCGCTCAACAGCCGCAGCCGCCGCGTATTCACGGACATCCCCTGGAATCGCCACACGCAGCCGCCACCTCGCCGGACCAGATCATCGCTCGGCCCAAGTCAGGCCCAGTCGGTGCACCAGCATCGAGTACGCCCAGACGACGATCAGCGATGTTCCCAGCAAGACGAACGAAATGGCCGACAGCACTCCCCAGTCCAGCGACTGCTGCGTCTGCTGGTAGATTAAGGTGGGAAGAATAATGAAATTCCCCCCACCCACCAGCGCCGGCGTGGTGAATGACGCGAACGCCAACACGAACACCAGGACCGATCCTGCCAGGATCCCGGGCAGGCTGAGCGGCAGGACGACGTGGCGGATGGCCTGCGCCCGCGACGCACCCAGGCCCAGGGCCGCGTCGTACAGCGACGGGTTCTGCCGGGCCAGCCCGCTGATGATGGGCAACACCATAAACGGAAGCATCACCTGCGTCAGGGCGATCACGACGCCCGACATGGAGAAGAGCAATCGAATCGGCGCATCGATGACTCCCAGTCCAACCAGCAGATCGTTGACGAGACCACGGCGCCCCAGGATCACCAGCCAGCCGTACGAGCGCACCACGGTCCCAGTCAGAATCGGCGAAATGACCAGTACCAGCAGCGCGGTCTGCCAGACCGGCCGCACGCGGGTGAAGGCATACGCGTATGGAAAGCCCAACGCCAAGCACGCCAGCGTCACTGCGGCCGCCATTCCAACCGTGCGCAGGGTCACCCACCGATAGAACGGGTCGGCCAGGTAACGCAGGTACGGCGCCAGATCGGGCCGCTCCCAAATGATGGTCGTGCCCCGTACCGGAAACACGCCGATTGCCGCAAGGAGCAGCAGGGGCAACACGAACATCCCCGTCAACAATACAAGCGCTGGAAGGACGAGCGCTGAGGAACGCCCCAGCATCACCTGCCCTCGTGAGACGCGATCATGGAACGCTCGGGCTGGCTGCCCTGACGGCTCTTCCCGCAGGCCTTCAACGTGCGAATTCGCGATTGAACCGGTCTGTCCACGCCTGCCGGTTTCGGTTGATCATCGTCCAATCCAGTGACAACAGCCGGGCCACCTCCTCGGGTCGCGTGGGCAGGTAACGCCGGAGCGCCGCGGGCAGGTTCACGCTGCTGTTGGTGGGCCCGAAGAAGTACGGCGGTACCGCCGCCCTCAACTGGTAGTCCTTGCTGATGGCATCGTTGGTGAACTGCGTCGCCAGTTGTGGCTGCTTCGTGTTGGTCACCACGTTCATCACTGACATGACGACAATAGCGCCCTCCTTTGGCACGATCCAGTCCACGGGCAAGCCCTTTTCGCGCAGCGTCAGGATCGTGTTGTTCCATAGCGGGCCGATTGCCACCTCATCTCGCTCAAACAGCGCCGCGAGTGCTCCGGGTCGTGGAGCAACCGCTGATACACTCCCCATCAGGTCCTTGAACGCCGCGAAGCCCGGCTCGATATTGTCTTCGCCGCCGCCGTTCAGTTGCGCCAACATGACCAGGAAGGCCACACCCAGCGAGCTGTTCAGGTTCACGACACCGACCTGGCCCTTGAACTCGGTCTTGAACAGATCCCGCCACGATGTCGGTGGCGTCTTGACCTTTTTCGTGTTGTAGGCAAGGCCGACGACCGAGTACGCTTGCGGCACGCCGAATCCGTGCGTCACTCTCTGGTACGCTGGATAGACCTGAGCGAGATTCGGAACGACCTTCTCGTCGATACGCTGGACGACGCCGTCGGCGGCCGCCTGCAGGTGCGGACCTTCATCGAGAACGATCACGTCGAACGGTGGACTGTCTGGAGAGGCTTTGATCTTCGCGAGAACCTCTAATGAGAGCGACGGGACGAGCGTGACGCGGGCACCGGTCCGGCGCTCGAATGGATCGGCCAGGAACCAGCGGAATGGCTCGTCGAGCTGCCCGCCATAGGATGACATTACGATCTCAGGCGCCGACGCAGCCCGCAGGGCTGACAGGCCAAGCCCCGAGGCCACGAGCAGCAGGACCACTGTGACGGTGACTAACTGTCGCATTGCCGCACCCCCCCCTCAACGATTCCCGGCTTGTGCGCCGGGGGACTGCCTACCGGTACTTGCGCGAGACAGCATAGCGCGGGCTCCCGCGGAGATGGTTGCGCTGGTCCGGATCCAGGCCCTTCGCTCGTGATAGCCAGTACGCAAGCCACTGAAGTGCCACCGCCGCAGCCAGCGGCGAGGCCCACGGATCGACATCCCCCAGCGGGACATGGCGCACACCATCGATTGCATCGCCGCCGATCAGCCAGACCGGAATTTCGAGCTCCTGGAGTTGCGCAGCCGCAGCGGCCGAGCGGCGACGCGACGGCTCGTCATGCGCGATGATCACAACTGCATCATCGCTGGTCATCACCCAATGATGCTCGTGGAAGAACTCCTCAGTCTCGTGCGGGATCCCGATGGCATCGGCAACTTCGGCCATTTTGGCCGCGCCGTATCGCGCCGTTGCCTCCTGGCATCCCATGCCGAGCAAGTACCATACGCGTGCCCGGGCTAGCGGAAATACCGACTCGCGGATCACCGGCTCGATGGCGACTGCTGCATCCAGCGCGGACACCGCGTGCCGGAGCGAGGATAGCGCCCCGGCGCGGTCGGCCGTCGTCGGTCCCGGGCGCACCGTCACCGATCTGTCGGTTTCGGCCGAGGATAGCAGTGACGCGATCATTATCAATGCCAGCACGGACGCCGTGTAGGTCACCGTTCCGGCCAGGAACGGCACCGGTTCAGTAATCCCCAGCAGGACAGTTTGATCGGCTACCTGGGTGAGTGGGCTGCCCGGCGTGTTCGTGATGACCAGCACGCGCGCCCCGCGCGATCGCGCCACATGCGCTGCGTCGATCGACCGTCCTCCACCCGACATGGATATCGCGATCACCAGCGCCGTGGCATCGAGTCCGGACGGTGGGTAAGCAGCCATCTCCTGTGCCGGTACCGGCCGATACGGCAGGCGCGTCCATCGGCCAAACGCGGCCGCGGCGGCGAGCGGCGCGAAGAAAGAGTCGCCGTGCCCTACCGCCCAAACACGCTCTGTGCCGGACGTGGCATGCGCGACGATGCTAGCAATCTCATCCTGTCGCGCCAGCAGCGCACGCAGCGCCGCCGGCTGGCCGGCAATCTGGTCGCGCATGGGGTGCGGCACCTGGCTCACTGGACCCCCTCCAGCACCCAGCGCAGCCGGCGGTCGCGTTCGGCCGGCATGGCCCGCAGGATGGCGCCGAGTCCAAAGTCTTCCACCGCGAACGAGGCCGAGACTGCGCCCCGCGCCACCGTCTCCAGCACACCGCGAGCCTCGACCAGACCTGCCAGCATGCCGCCACAGAACGCGTCGCCGGCACCGGTAGGGTCGATGACCGCCACGGGTACCGCAGGTATCGCATGTCGCCGGCCCGCGGCACGGTCGTAAACAAGCGCCCCGCGCCGTCCTAGCTTGATAACGGTCGCGACCCGAGCGAATCCCGCGAGCCGGTCCAGGGCGTCCTCGGGCGCCAGATCAGGGAATCTGGCTCGGATTTCCTCGTGGCTCGGCAGAAATGCAGCTACGGGTTCCAGGAGTGATCTCAGCTCCTCATCAGTGGCCTCGGCCATCAGATACGGATAGGGGTCAAGCGTTAGCACTGTGACAGGCGCGAAGGCCTTGATCAACGCCCGTTGCGCGTCTCGGTGTGTCGGCCCCACATGGGCTCCCCTCGCATGACGGTACCGCTCGGGCACGTGATCCGCCGACAGCCGGAGCCTGCGGATGGGCTCGCCGGTCTCAACCGGCAGGTGAGGCACGGCGGCGCCGGTGCCAGCATGCGACCAGACCCGCTGTGTCCGTTCCCCCTCAGCGCTGTAGAAGAACTCCGTCATCGAGGCCGGGACGTCGACCGGGATTAGACCCTCTGTGTCAATCCCCAGATCGTCCAACAGCTCGTCCCATCCTTCCGGCAGCCCCGTGCCGCGAAGCGCCACAACTCCCGTCCGCAGGTCCCATATGCGCGCTCCGGCGGCGGCATAGATGGCGTTGCCGCCTAGTTGCTGGCCGCGTGTGGTTCCATCGGCAGCATGTACGATGTCCACTGTGCAGCCGCCTGCTGCAACGATGTCCACGGTCACACTGCGAACACCGTGCAGGCCTGTGGGTCCGCGAGTTCGACACGCGCCGCGTCGCCGAGGCTAAATGGCAGCACAGCACGTGCGCGCACCGAAGCGACCTTGAGCCGCATGCCCGTCGCCGTCTCGACTTCAAACTCCAGCAGCGGCCCGATCGGGCGGACAAACGTCACTGTCGCAGCGAGCCCCCCACTGCCCTGGTCGGCCTGCACGAGTCGCAGGTTTTCTGGCCGCACCACGAGCACAGCTCGCTGGCCCACCAGCAGGTCCGCAGCCCACGGTACTGCAAACACGACCGTGCCGTGGCGCAGGTTTAAACCGTCCTGTGCGACCTCGGCCACCTCGACAGGGATGAAATTGCTCCCGCCCACGAAGTCCGCCACGAAGGAGTCCTTCGGCTTGTCATAGATCTCCATGGGTGCGCCGCTCTGCACAATCCGGCCAGCGTTCATAACCGCGATCAGGTCGGACATCGTGAATGCCTCTTCCTGATCGTGCGTAACGAAGACGGTCGTGATGCCGAGCTGCCGGATGATCTTCTTGACGTCGACCTGCATCTGCAATCTGAGCTTGCGGTCGAGCGCGCCGAACGGCTCGTCGAGTAGCAGGACGCGCGGCTGGATGGCCAGAGCCCGCGCGAGGGCCGCACGTTGCTGCTGGCCCCCGGACAACTGATGCGGATAGCGATCGCGGAGGCCGCGCAGTCCCACAAGGTCCAGCGTCTCTTCCGTCCGCCGCGCGACGAGGCTGGCCGGGGCATGTCGCATCCGGAGCCCGAACGAAACGTTCTTTTCAACGGTCATGTGGGGGAATAACGCGTAGTTCTGAAACACCATGCCGATCTGCCGCTGGTTGGACGGTACGTGCGTGATAACCTCGCCGCCTAGAAGTACGTCGCCCGTGTCAGGCGCCGCAAACCCTGCGACGAGACGCAGCAGCGTGGTCTTCCCGCAGCCCGACGGCCCCAGTAGGGTGACGAGGCGCTTGGCCGGCACGGCATACGAGATGTCGTCGATGGCGGTTGTCTCACCAAACCGCTTGGTAACGCCGCGCAGCTCTACATTCAACGGTCAGGCCACCCTTCCGGAAACGCGCCGCTCCGCACCGACCCCCACCCCGCTCACGCGTGCGGCAGCCCGCGCATGGCGCTGCCGCGGATGAGGCGGCCACCGTCACGGCGGCTCAGTGGCACCACCGCCTGTCCGGCGTGCAACGCCAGCGCGATACTTAGCAGCTGCATCGGAACAACGTAGGGTATCGGGGCGTAACCCTCCCAGATGGTGCCGTCCACCACGATGGTCGCGGCTGCAGCCTGACAAACCGCGGCCTCGCGGGGATGCGTCACTGCCACTGCGATGCCGTGGTCCTCTCGGATGGCTTGCATGATCTCGACCACGCGGTCGGTGCTATCGCCGGGCGGCGCCACCACCACGGCACGCGAATGCTTTCCTTCGATCATCGTCAGGAAGTATTCCAGATGCGCCCACTCTTCTAGGTGCTGCGGCACACTGCACATCGGCACTTCCTCCACCAGCTTGGCGGCACCGAACAGCGCGGTTCCGTACGCTGGACCCGCCCCGAGGTAGAAGATGCGGTCAGCGGTGCCCAGGAGTTCGAGGGCATGCACAACCTGTGGTGGGCCGTCGACAAGCGCTCGCTGCGCGACCGCAGCAGCGGCCTCGATGGCCTCGACTTGGTAGCGCGTGTCGCGCGTACTCGTCATTCCTCGCGCTTCGCCCAGCCACAGCGCCAGATGAAAGAGTGCCGCGACCGTACCTACATACTCTCCGAGGTGGCGTTCA
>Ga0137396_10000079_pt1 | contig 33567 bp, 32 predicted proteins | sample czc16metaG_FD_108284 | JGI IMG/M metagenome (GOLD analysis project Ga0137396, IMG submission 108284) | Vadose zone soil microbial communities from Angelo Coast Range Reserve, California, USA - czcobulk3.16 metaG | ecosystem: Environmental > Terrestrial > Soil > Vadose zone | place: USA...
ACAACTTGGGACTTGCGTCGGGCAATGGACATACTTTGGAAGCCTCCACAATTTGAGCCCTTCCGGGAACTCCAACGCCGAACTCCAAGCACCTCGCGTGTTCCCTTAAGAGAACCGGCGAGTCCGATGAGAGGAAAACTAGCTTAGCTCAGCTAGAACGGTCGTCCTAATTCATGGTCTCCTGGGCAGTAGCAGAGCGAGAGCCTAACGGCTCTAACTCCCAACCTAGCTCTCTTGCAGAGTCCTGTCTGCTGGTAAAAGTGCCAGGTTAGCCACTGTGAAATTGCATCTTCGTCATCCGCGATCTTTCATCTCATTACTTGCCCCTGTCAGAGCCCTATCTCAATTCTCTGTGCAACGGATGAACCTTGATCGATTTCCAGAACGGAGGTCTCGAGACATCGGCTCCGAGCTGGGACCGGGCTTTATCATGTCGTCTGGAAGAGTGTGGCCTGGTGGCTGGCGCGGGAGATGGAGACGTAAGCGAACCGGCCTTAATCAGGTCCGGGTGGACGTTGGTACCAGCGTGAACGAGGGCGCTTTCGGTGGTGCGGCCCTGTGAGCTGTAACTGCGGGCGGCGGCGCCGTGGTCGAAATCACGATGCTCGCTGGCGTTGAATTCGATCTGGCGATTGTTGTCGAGGCGGGCGGAGAGGCGACCATCGGGATGGATCGCCTCGATGGCGGCGACTGCAAGTGTGCGTTCTCCTTCTGACGCGAGTGATACATGCAGAATCGCGTGCTCCGCCGCCCGTGCTGGCCGAGCCGTCAGACGTCGCAAGAATGACTCTATTTATGGCGCAGGGCTACAATTGGGTCCAGCCGGGACGCGCGGATGGCAGGGACCATGCCACTCACCAAGGCTACTGCGGTGAGTATGAGGGTGGCGATCACGAGCGTTCCGGGATCAATGAGCAGGCGGATATCGCCGGCCTCCGCGTGCTTAGCCATAGCACTATAAACGGTGAGTCTTCCGACCGAATGAGCGACGACATACGCCAGCATGACTCCCAGGACTCCGCCGATGAAACTGATTGTCAGGGCCTCGGTCAGAAATTGGAAGAAAACGTCACGCCCTCGCGAACCCAGGGCCTTTTCCATGCCGATCTCGGAAGTGCGCTGTGTCACGGACACCAGCATAATGTTCATCAGCCCCACTCCGCCTGTGCCGAGCGTAAGCGTCCCGATTAACGCCAGCAGGACCTTCAAACCGAGGGCCATCACCCGGAACTGGTGTACCTGATCCATCACGCTGTACACGGATAGCGCACGGCGGTCCGCCGGATTGAACTTGTGCTGTATCGCCATAACTGCACGGACAGCCCGCTCTAGCCCTAGGTAGTCGTTCATCTCGTAGCTGAAGCCAATAGAGTCGAGGAAATGGGTATCAGTAAGATCTCCCATGGTAGTGAACGGTATATAAATGAGACGGTTTATGTCGTCGTCACCCTCCTGCATCTTGGGGCTCAAAACACCAATCACTTCGAAGCTGAGGCCATCGATGCGAATCCGTTCCCCCTGAGCGTTGCGTCCGGAGAAGAGCTTTTCTTTCGCCTCGGAACTGAGTACGGCGACCCGAGCACGCTGGAGTTGTTCTTCCAGGTTGTAAAAGCGGCCCTGTGCTGTCTCCAAAACCTTAATGGAGGCGACGTTGGGATGATCGCCGACGACTCCGAAGCTAAAAGCTCGAGTGTCATACTGGATGTTTGCGGTCTTGTGCACCTCCGGCGTGATGCGCGAGATCTGGGGAACATTCCTTGTCAGCAGGTCGACATCGTCGGGAGTAAAGCGCAGGGGCGCACCGGCCTTCTGGCCACCAGCTTGCATGGAGGTGCGGCCCGGGACCAGAATCATGGTTTTCGTACCGAAGCTGGCAAAAATGTTGGTCATGACCTGGCTGCATCCATTCCCGTAGGCCAGCAGCAGCACAACTGTAGCAATCCCCCAAGCCATGCCTACCATAGTGAGCGCAGTACGGCGACGGTTGTATTGCATTGCCGCCCAAGCCTCATGAACTGTATCGAGTGACATAGGCTGCTACTCTTGTCTAAGCGCTTCCACCGGTTGCAGCATCGCGGCTTTGCGGGCTGGATAAAGTCCTGCGGCCACCCCAGCCACCATTAGACTGCAAACCGCTAGCGCCGCCGTCATGGGCACAAGCTTTGGCGGATCAAAACCCTCCGGGCCGCGAACCGTTCCGAGTGCCGCCATTACGGCCGTAGCCAGTCCCATACCGACTAATCCGCTGACCAGAGTTAAGAGGATCCCTTCCAGCAACAACTGAAACAGGATGTGTCGATTCGTTGCGCCCACGGCCTTCCGCAAACCAATCTCGCAAGTCCGCTCGGTGATTGACACCAGCATGATGTTGATCACCCCAATTGCCCCAATCGCCAGCGTGACTATCCCCACGCTGCCGAGGAACATGTTCATGGCATCGAAGATGCTGCCGATCATCTCGGATTGCTGAATCGTGTCCCACACCTCGAATGCGCTGTCGTCTCGATAGTCAAAGCCGTGATTGCGAGCGATGATCTTGCGAACCTCTTGCTGCGCTAGCAGATGTTCAGCCCGTGTACGAGGCTGGTAGTTAATGAATGAGATGGCGCCTCGCTTCCCTTCCCCTTTCAGCGGGAAGTACGTACTCATCACCTGGTAGGAGACGTAGCCACGCATGTTGGCAGAATTGTTGTCGCCGCGACCCACGCGGCGCACGCTGCCCACGACTTCAAAGCGAACACCATTCAGCAGAATGGTTGATCCCACTGCCGGGCGTCCAGGAAAGAGATTCTGGTTCATTTCGTCGCCAAGGACGATTACGTTTCGTTTCTGGCTTTCATCCAGGTCATTAAGCCAGCGTCCCTGCCCAAGAGGGAGGAATCTAATCTGATTGAACTGAGGCTCCACGCCAATGATTTCTCCGTTCGTGCTGCCAAACTCGCTCACCGCGCGCACGTCATTGCGAGCAAGGACCGGCGACGCATCGCGTACGTACGGTGCCGTGTCGCGAACATCCAGGTAATCTTGGTAGGTCAGCAGGTAGTTGCGAGCAGAGCGTATGCTGCCCTGTACCACTGGCGCGCGCCCGGGAAAGATGAACATGATGTTCTGTCCGAATTCCGCCATTTCTCGCTGGTTGCCCGAGCGGAAGCCTTCGCCGACCCCAACCAGCAGCAGTAGCGACCCGACGCCCCAGGCAATACCAAACATGGTGAGGAACGAGCGCAGCTTGTGTTCCCATAAAGTGCGGAGGATTTGCGCGAAGGTATCCGCGACCATGCGTATTACAATTGGGAACTGTCCGTCGAACACTCCGGAGTGTTACTCCTCCCTGAACTCGACCAAGCCCCTATCGGTGCATTGCGGAACTTAGTACGTCGAGCAACGTGAAATGTCACGACGGTTTTCGGAGCCTGCATTCCGCAGGTCTATTACCGCAGCAATTGATCGTTGGTGGTACTGTCAATACTTGCAGGGCTGCCAAGAAAAACTGGCGGGGCTGAACGAGAAGGCGAGATTTGCGGGGACTGGCACCCAACTGTTCGGAATCCCCCAGTCCGCAGTTAACAGTCCGGCTGGATTCCCGCACTACCTACTGTCATGCTGACAGCTGACAATTCCCAGACGCTACTGGAACATACGCTCCGGGCACAGTCGTCAGCGTTAGCTCGCTTCCTGTGATGATCGACCATCTGTTGAACACCTGGATATCGAGCATTTTAGCTCGCGGAGAAACAATCATCTTTCGCGCCCTGTTCTAAGCCTTTTGTTGAACCGCACGACTCGAATGGACGTCACACTCCAATCCCAGAGTTTTTCAGACCTGCCGGCGCAGCAAAGACTTTGGAGATATAGAGGCCGGCAGGCAAGCGGAACTGGGTAAGAACATTAAAGATTCCCATTCCCTTTTAAACCGCCGTTGATTGCCGTGATGCGTCGAACACCACCTGATCATGCCACCACAGCCGCGCAAAGAAGGTGCGCGCCATGTCGAGGTTCGTTGGTCGGTGTGAGGATGACAGTGTTCCTTCCACGATATCGCCGATGTTACGGAGCCCATCAATAGCGTCGAACCACCGCTTTTGGGTTAACCCTATTGGCAAGAACAGATCTTTGTAGGTGTGGGTCTGGTTGATCAGAACAGCCGTGGCCCCGGGAGGCAGCCCATCTTGAAGGCAGATCGTGTCTGACATTCGAATAGGGACATAGCCAAGCCAGGCGTCACTGGCAAAACTGACGTCTTGCGAGCTGCTGGCGCTATCGTTTCGGTACGCAACCACGCTGTGGCGAACCATCGTGCCCCGAAACAGTTCGATAGCAGCATACTGCTCTTCCAGGGAAAGACGTGCCATTCGGGCAGCCTGCGGGATCTTTGCGATGGCACCACAGTGGACAGTGTAAGGCGCTTGTCTTATCCACCGGCCGAATGTCAGGCCCCCCTTCTCGATAAAGTCGAACAATTGCGGCACGGAATAGGCGCGGTCCTGCGGATGCAATAGAGCATCGGCTAGCGCAGCCTCGTGGCGAAAGTCCGGGGCCGCGCGGAGCAGGCTTTCTAGCGGATGTCCGGAAGGCAACGCGCTGAGCGCGCCGATAAGATCCCGAATTTCCACATCGGTGGCATGGATACCGACCCGTCTGCAGAACTCTTGCAGCATATAAATACCGGTCCGTCCGTAGGGCGCGTACACCATGAGATGCATCGCTCCGTCCGGTTTGAGCACGCTGCGCAGAGCGCTGAGTCCCGCATCAGGGTCGGCGAGATGATGCAGAACCCCAGTGCACACGATCTGATCGAAGCTCATCCCCAAGTCGTTTACCCGCTCGATGGCAAGCGCATGGACATGAAGATTGTTCAAGTTGTATTTTTCCTTGAGTTCCTGTGTATGGCGCACACTCGTTGCACTACAGTCGATGCCGGTAACCTGAGCCGCCGGCCAGCGCAGCGCATGTTTGGCCGCCTGAGACGTCCCGCAGCCGGCGATGAGGATGGATTGGTCTTCTTTATAGGGTCTTGCGGGCCAAAATAGATGGTAATCCGCGCGGCGTCTTTGCTGGTCCTGCCAGAGCCGTCGATATTTCTCCAGCGTATCGATCGGCCGAGGGTAAGGATAATGATCGTAGAAGTCCCGGACTTCCTGTGCGACACCAAGTAATGCCGAATGGTGTTCTGTTTGCTGACGCATTGAAAATCAAACCACGCGAAGGATATCTGTCCGGTTGTCTAACTTTCCAACCTCGAAGAAGTTCGTTTCTCCCATGACACTTCACGACCGCGTTCCGTCTCTGTCTGTCACCGCGTGGCGTGCAATGCAGCGGAACCCGATGTGGTTCATACTGGTGTCAACCATCTGCGGCTGCCGTGCCGCTGGACGATAACGCAAGCAGTAGTTGGGCGCGCACAGGTGCGAGCCGCCTTTGACAACCTTGCGCGGGATTCGGAATTGCGCCTGCGCGGCGTCGTAACTCTTTTCGGGCGATACAATGCGCGGATTGACTGCCGGGCCGCAGCAGGCCTTGACCACTTCGTCGGCGTGACGCGGAACAAACCAATCACAAGTCCATTCCCAGACGTTACCTGCCATGTCGTACAAACCGTACCCGTTCGGTGGGAAGGATCCGATCGGGGAAGTTCCCTCGTAGCCGTCGTGGAGCAGGTTTTGCCAGGGAAACTCTCCCTGCCAAGTGTTGGCCATCACCTTGCCGCCGGGAGAATGCTCGTCGCCCCAGGTAAACTTCTTTCCGTCCAGCCCACCGCGGGCGGCAAACTCCCACTCCGCTTCGGTCGGCAGTTCTTTCCCTGCCCAGTGTGCGTACGCTTCCGCGTCTACATAGGCAACGTGAACCACGGGGTGTTGTGCGAGACTTTCGAGCGAGGATCCCGGTCCCAGCGGATGGTGCCAACTCGTTCCCGGCACCCAGGCCCACCAGTTGACGTAATTGCGTAAATCGACCGGGCCGGCGGTTTTGTGAAAGAGCATGGAGCCGGGCACGACATTCTCGGGAGGGGCGCCAGGAAAGTCCGCAGGATTGAGCGGGCGCTCGGCGAGCGTGATATAGCCAGTCGCGTCCACGAACCGCGCGAACTGTTCGTTCGTGACCTCGGAGCAATCCATCCAGAAGCCATCCACACTAACGTCGTGAACTGGCCGCTCCTCGGGATAGAAGTCTTCGGAACCCATGCGGAACGTCCCGCCGGGTATCCAAGCCATATCGGGATGCCGTGGACTGCCCCGTCTACCGGTTCTTTGGCCAAGCTCATCTGCGATTTGCGGTTTCATCGTATGGGTCTTCCTGGCCCTTGAGCATCTCTCCGCTTTCATCATCGCCCTGCTTGGTCGCTTCCGGGCTCGCACACCGCCGGGCGCCACCATTGTTAGAGAACTTTGTTCAGATTAGCCCGTACATCGTCTTGAGGTTTTGATCCTCCAATCGCTTCGCGGGTGATCATTCCCTTCAGTGTTCACCCATCAAGGTCTTCAGCCTGGCGAGGGATTGACGGTACTCGAGATCGGCTTGAAACATCTCCGCCTCTACTTTGGCTTTCTTTGCCGCAATGATCTCGGCGCTGTTTTCTTGGTAACTCGCTCTCTGTACCTGAATCGCTGAATTCAGACGGCGGGTGAGTTCGCTGAGCTGTTGCGAGCGCTCCAGTTCGAAGTGGCTGCTCTTGACAGATGCCACGACTTTGGCCTTCGTCAATTGCAGGGCAATCTCTGCCATTTCGGCTTGGGTGTTCGCCCCTTTGATCGTGTGTTCCCGCTTGCCGAAGTCGAACAAGTTATAGGTCGCCATCACTCCAACAAAGGAGAAGTCGCGCGGAAGCAGAGGAACTGCGTTGCTCTGGTAAGCGTATCCACCGACCACGGCGACGACGGGAACATAAGACAATTTCTGCAATGTCGAAGCGGACCGCGCCTTTACCACGTTTTGCTCTGCCTCAACCACCTCAGGATTCGCCGCCAATGCTTTCACGGTGGCTTCCTTCAGTGAAATGTCTTCAAAACGCGGGTCCGGAGGCACCAACTGCAGCTCTGTGTCACTCGGCCAGCCAAGCATGTCGTCGAGTGCGGCCGTCAGTTCTTTCACCCTGCTGGTTGCGATGGCCAGCGCGTTGCTGATCTCAATCAGCTCTTCGTCGTGGCTGGTCGATGTCACGGGTATTGCCGAACTGCTAGCCACCAACCACTTGTTCTCGCCCTCCGTGGCTTTCACCTTGGCGAAGGTCAGTTGTCGTTGGGCAACCAACAGCCCGTAATAGGCCTTCTCGACCTTGCTGGCCGTCTCGGAGACGGGCATCCCCGCTTTGGCCCTCGCAATGCGCTCGTCAGCAACGTTAATCTTATAGAGCTCGCGAAGCTGGAACAGCGGCGTGATCGGTTGCGTCGCGGTAACCGCAACAAGGGTTAGATTCTCCCCGATTAGTGGTAGCCCAAAACTTCTCGGGTTCCCAAGTGGGCCGGTAACCTGGAGCTTTTGGCCCATGAACTTGTTAAAGTGAAAGTTTGAGAACGTGGAACCTATCTGAGGGAAGAAAGTGGATTCCGTGCCCAGCCGAGTTTGCCTGGCCACTTCCACTTGGAGTTGGCCGAGGCGCACCATCGGGTTGTTCTCCGCAGCCGCGACTTTCATTTGCGCCTCTTCCAGCGTGATGAGCCGGGCCCCGCCCGAAGCAATAAAGGGCTCCGAATCCACCGCACGAAGGACGACGGCACGACTTCCACTCGCCTGTTGTGGATTGCCGATCTTGCCTTCGTAAGCCGGCATCAACTGTGCCTTCAGCAGCGCGCTGGGAGCGGCCGGCAGTTGCGGCTCCGGGGTCGAAACGCTGGTCGGGAGATCTTGGCCCGCTACGACTCCCCTGAGTACAAGACAGCCAAGTAAGGTAATGGTGCCGTACCAACAACTACTGGGGGCCATCGTCATCCGTATGTTTATCATCACCCTTCTCCTTGCCCGTGGATGGAAGACCGGTTGTGCGCCAGAGAGATCTGCTTATCCACCCGCACGCACGGTTTGCTTCTTTTTCGAAAGGGAGGCCTTTCGACCTCCCCCTTAATAGGTCCCCAACTCACTTGCCGACTAAAACGCCATGCTCCACTTCTGCTTGCTGCTTGGCTTTCGCAGCTTGGGCCGCTGCTGCCTTGGCTGCCGCCGCGTGATCCAGTTGCGCCATCACGGAGTCGAGGTTGAATGAGGCTGCCTTTTGGCGGGGCGGGTAGTTGATGAAGTTCTGGATCTGGCCCGCCACGAGCGCCTGTGCTCCGTAGAGCAGGAAGATGTGATCGACCATCCAATCCCAGTACACGTTGGAGTTGAAACTGGCCCGCTCAAACGGATCGCGACGCAGGTTAAACATATGCGGGATCCGTAATTTCACTGAGGGCTCTGCCCAAACGTTCGTTGACTCTGCACGCTGCTCTTCAAAGACCAACTTATAGTCACCATGCCGAAGGGCCATGACGCCACCGTCATCGCTGACGTAGAAGAAGGATTGTCTGGGACTCTCCTTCACCTGGCCTGTCAGATAGGGCAACACGTTGATCCCGTCGATATGCACCTTGAAGGTCTTATCCCCGATTTTGTAGCCCTTCAAGAGCTTCTGGCTTACGTCCGGGTCGCCCGCCGCTGCCAGAAAGGTCGGCAGCATGTCCTGGTGAGAAACGATGCCGTTCAACACCGTGCCAGCCTTGATCTTAGCGGGCCAGCGGATGAACGCCGGAACGCGCCAGGCGCCTTCCCAATTGGTGTCTTTGCAGCTCCGAAACGGGGTATTGCCGCCATCGGGCCAAGTGTCGTTCTGGGGGCCGTTGTCGGTGGAATACATGACGATGGTGTTATCAGCAACGCCCAGCTGATCGAGCTTGTCGAGGAGTTGACCAATTTGCTCGTCGTGCGTGACCATCCGGTCACTGTAGTCGTCCTGTCCACTCTTGCCACGGTTCTTGTCGGCAAGGTGTGTTCTGAAGTGCATGGCAGTCGAGTTGTACCAGAGGAAGAAGGGCTTGTTCGCTTGGACCTGTTTCTCCATCCAACCGATAGCGGCCGAAGTGATTTCCTCATCGACGGTTTCCATGCGTTTCTTGGTCAAAGGACCGGTGTCCTTAATCGTCTGCTTGCCTACTCGGCCCCAGCGGAGATCGTTCGTTGGGTCATCCTTGTCAGTCGCCAAGCAGTGCATCACGCCTCTCGGTCCAAAGGCTGCCAAGAACTTGGGATCCTTGGGATAGTCGGGCAGTTCCGGTTCTTCCTCCGCGTTCAAGTGATAGAGATTGCCGAAGAACTCGTCAAATCCGTGTACGGTCGGCAAAAATTCATTGCGATCACCAAGATGGTTTTTTCCGAACTGACCGGTGGCATAGCCGAGCGGCTTGAGCAGTTCAGCGATAGTCGGGTCTTCCGCCTGAAGTCCGAGCGTGGCGCCGGGCATTCCGACTTTGGTCAAGCCGGTGCGAAGCGGGTTCTGGCCGGTGATGAAGGCTGCACGTCCTGCGGTACAGCTCTGTTGGCCGTAGAAGTCGGTGAAGGCGACGCCTTCGTTGGCGACACGGTCGATGTTCGGCGTCCGGTAGCCCATCATGCCCCGGCTGAAATAACTGACATTCCAGGTGCCGATGTCATCGCCCCAGAGGACCAGGATATTGGGTTGCTTTGTAGCCATGATTTGTTCCTTCCTTTAAGTTGATTTTTGCGTTGAGGTTATTGGCTCGGGCCGAACAAGAACACTCCAGTCGCCGAAATGCGTCGTCATTGTGTCACTTGGTTGCTCCTTGGGCACCGCCGGTCGATGCTCGATGTAGTTCGGCGTGCATAGGACTGCCCCCTCCACTCTGCGGCGCGGCCGTCACGGGGCTTACCTCACTGAAAGCCGACCGGTGCGCGCGGTCGCCATGGCAGAAGCGGAACTTCTGGCCGCTCCCGCAGGGACAGGGCTCATAGGGTCCGCGCCTGGCGTCCTCGGCAGCTGTCAATGCCATCACGTCGGAGGGCGGGTGGCCCTGCTGCAGCAGTTGGGCCATCGTCTGCATCGCGGGGCGGGTGTGGGTGAAGAATAGATACAGACCCGCGCAGAGATAGTTCTGGCCCGGATCGCCGTCGCACGAGAGTGTAAATCGATCCTTCGGACAGCCCCCGTTACAGAGCGCCTTGACCTCACAACGCTGGCACTGCGCGGTAAGCGAATCGCGCTTGTCATCCCCGAACTTGCGCTGCGCGGGCGAGGAAACGAGTTTCAGAAGGTTTGTCTCATGGATGTTACCTAGCAGATAACGCGGTTCGACGAAATGATCGCAGGAATAAACATCGCCGTTGTACTCCAGCGCCGGGCCATATCCGCAGGTGGGAGCGTGGATGCACAGTAAATGGCGGCCGAAATAGGCCTCGAGCGTCACATCGAACATCTGGACAAAAACACCGCCCACGTCATGGCGCACCCACTCCTCGAAGATATCGACGAGGAAGCGGCCGTATTGTTCGCCCCCCACCGAGCGTTTCGTTACGAGGTTTCCGGACTGCGTGTACAGCAAGCGCTTGCGGCCAGGCTGCTCGCTCCAGCCCTGGTTGGCGATATCGATAGTCTCCTGGGAGGCGCGCTCCACGATCGGGATAAACTGCACCCACTTTGCGCCCATCTCGTCGCGGAAGAAACGATAAACCGTGCGGCCGTGTTTCTCGTTGGCGGCGTTGACCGTGCACAATATGTTGAATTCGACTCCGTGCTTGCGCAGGTGCCCCCAGCCCTGCATGACCCGGTCGAAGGTGCCTCGTTTGGTCCGGTCGAGACGGTACGCGTCGTGGAGTTCGCGTGGGCCGTCGACGCTCAGACCAACCAGGAAATTGTGTTCCTTGAAGAAGGCGCACCACTCATCATCGAGAAGGATGCCGTTGGTCTGAAAGGTGTGTTGCACGACCTGCCCCGGCTGGCGGTATTTTTCGACGAGTTCGAGGGAGCGCCTGAAGAATTCGAGCTTCATCAGCGTCGGCTCGCCCCCCTGCCACGCCACTGTTACTTCGGGTGTGCGGTGCGACTCCAGCAACTGGCGGATGTAGGCCTCGAGCGTCGCGTCGGACATCCGGTGCTTCTCCATCGGATACAGCGCCTCCTTGGACAGGAAGAAGCAATATGTGCAATCAATGTTGCAGGTGGATCCGCTCGGCTTCGCCAACAGGTGGAAGCACGGCGGTGCACTGACCGGCCGAGTATCGTCAGTTGTTAGGGCCATTCGCGTACCGTCTTTGCAACGGCAACCACTCCAAGTCTTGATTGTCCCTGCGGCAACACACTAGGCCCGCACGCTCCAATCGTGGAACTGTCAAAACATACAGTGTGGGAGGGCGTACGGGAGGCGCACAAACAGAATCTGGACGAACGGGCCAGTGCGTGTTCTTCTTTCGTTCCGGGGTGACCGCGTCCCGGTTATTTGGTTTTTGGGAAAGGAACAAGATATGAGCGAACGTTTGCTCCAGGAGCCACGCGTTTGGCCGATTTCGGCGCTGTGCCCGAACGAGGACCCTAAGCCAAAGGCTTCGGCGCCGACGTTACTTCGGGGCTCGCGAGTTTCTTCTGATTCTTGCTAGCGCCAGTATCCTTTATGAAACACCCACCCGCCTCCGCTGCGGCCCCAACGGGGAGCCACCCAGATGACACCGGCACGTGGCGGACGAGCCCACCGCCCAGCTACCCACACATACCCGGTGCCATTCCAACGCTGGTATCCCCCAATCCAGACATAACCTGGTCCGGGTGCGCTTCCAATCACCCCTACTCGGACAGGCGGAGGCGGCGCAATGCGAACCACCGTCTGTGCAACCCCGATCACTCCTCCCAGAAACAGTACCGCCCAAAGAGCGGCGCGAGTGTAGTGCAATTAATGACCTCCTCTTAGAGCTCCTTGAGCCATAGCCGGTCTAACGCGAGACTATGTTCACCGATGAGACTGGTGAACTGGCAAAACTCACAGTATCTGCGCTGAAGAAATTCGCTCTTCATGTGCAGCGCAGGTATGGTGGTTGCCGTCACAATCCGACCATCTCACCACCTGAGAATTGCTCAACCGGATCAATGAGCCTGAAGTGACGGCCAAGGGTAAGCCGGCACCGACTGGTCTACTGACGCTCGTATTTCTGCCAGTCGCGCACCGTGCCCCCATGGTTTAACAGGTGAGATATAGCGTCTGGGCCTGCACGGGTGATGAGGGCAACCAGAGCTCGGCATCGGCTCCAACAAACTACAATGCGACACACATTTGCAGTCACGCTCGTGGCTCTTCCCTTGACGCTCCTCATGAATGCCCAAGACGACGTACCCACCTTCAAGACGCAGGCCTCGAGCTCATTTGTGTGGGGTAAGGACAACGGCTCAGGAGCTGTGTCCTCGAGTGTTCGAGACCCACTGACAGGGAATGCAATTCACAAGCTTAATCACGGGGGAATCGAGGTTAGCTCCCGGGCGGGATTCGAGAGAGTCGGCTCGGGACAATCGGGCGAACTCCTGAGTTTCACGACAACCATTGTCAACAATACGGAGTCTGAGCTGTCCGTGAGGCAAGGCGGTACCAGTGTTGACGGACGCATCACTTTGCCCCTCCCCGTTGTGCTTACGAAAAAAGGCCTCAGCAAGAGGGAGCGCAATCAGGTGTGGGAGCTAGCGAGCATGAATTGCTTTTCGAGCGGCTTTCTTCCGAACGAAGTTTTCTTGTCTCCGAACGCTTCGCCGAAAGCTTTCACTGTAACTCCCAAAAGAGCATTGACGATTTCATTTGTCACCAAGGACCCGCGCTACTATTCCGTTCTGTGTTCAGTGGAAGGCTGCTATCCGAAAGGAACGATACGTTTCTTCGTGACGGTCAATGAGACAGATTTCGTGTTTATTTGGCAGGGTCGGGCCATGGTTTATTGCGGTAAGTGAGTGGCAACGCAAGAAGCCTGCAATGAGACCCGACACTTGCGTCCGGAGATCCCTAGACTCGTCCGTTCAGGCGCTATGAACCGGGCTGCAATCCGTGGCGTAGCTTTCCCTTCGTTAATGGTAGATGTACGCCGCCATCATCGCACCGGCGGTGACCGCCGCGATGAGCCACAACGCTGCGATCGCGACGGGAACAACTATTGCCGCCGTCGATCTGATCTCTTCTTTCCTACGCGTCTCGGCGGCCTCGGCAAGCTCTCGACATTCAATGAGCACGTCCGAAGGTGTAATCCTTTGAAGCACCTTTACCCCGAGAATCAAAACGATCAGGTCGTCCAGGACTCCGATCACTGGAATGAAGCTGGGGATGAGTTGAATCGGACTGAGCAGGTAGCCTGCGGTGCATGCTGCTACCAGCCTTGCGTACCAGCGCGTCCGGGGATGTTTAAACACAAAATAGAAGACATGCGCCTCTTTCTGGAGCTGTTGCGCCCGTCGCCTGCAGTTCACCGCAAATACAGGTTCAGATCGCACCATCTTGGGAGCCAGATACAGATCGGATTTCCTCGTTCGAACAGCGTCGCCACCCACTGTGCGGTCTGCACCTAAAGCTACGAGATCGTTCTACGGTGCCACAACTGGCAAATCTGACAGCAGGAGGGATCATTATCGGAAAGCGATTCTGATCAGACGTTTCAGCACTTCCCCTGCCGAATAGATCGTCAGCGACAATGGCAAGAGAGGGGCGGCGGTCGCGGCGGCAAGGCGAGTTATATCTTCCATTCCGAAGGGAACGAGACGCATTTGGCGCACCATCGAGTAGACGTTCCCCTGTCGGCCAGCGACTGGATGTCCGCGGTGCCCAGTAGCACACTTGTTTCCGAGGCCGCGCCCTACATCCGCTTTTCCTCAAACCCGAACAAATACCGAGTCGCCAGTAGGAGATGCTGGGCTGAGCCCTTCCGCTTAGTAGGCTCAAGCCTTGGAGTAAAAATCGCCAAGGGACCAAGGATGACCAAAACGAAGAAGCTCGCCAATGTCGAATCGTAGCGTTGCTTCTTGAGGGGTCGAACTGCAACCGACAAACCTGTAGGTTCTGACAGTTCTCGTTCTATCCCACCCCGTCTATAACTCCTCCAGCCTCCAAATCGCCCGCAGGTCGGCTACCACGACCAAAGGGTGCACTTGGCTACGTTTAAGGGAGGATGAATATGCGAACTCCTTCGAAAGCCGTTTCCCCAGCGACCTCGCTGCGCCCGCGGACACCCGGGGTAATTTTGCTCTTCCACGACTTGAGGATATCGATCTCCTTGCTGGTCCGCCTCACCAAAAGGCTATTTTGTCGTTCTTTTTGAATGTCGCTCCGCCTGCTTCTCAGGCGAAGTTCCCTACTCGACTAAAACGGTCCGTGGCGCAGCAGAACACCGTAAAACGTGATGAATCCAATCAGGATGACAACCATCGCTACCACGAAGGAGAGGGACCCCACATGCCGCGTCTGGGACGCTCCAATCTGCTTCAGAAAATTCAGGTGCTGCCAAGCTGCGGCCGCTAAGGCCAGAGTGCCCAGAGCAATAAGGCTCATCCCCAGATTGCGCGGCGCCTGCGGACGCTGGATGTTCCCGGCGGCAATTTCTTCGGGCAGGTATTGAAAGAACTTGTAAATGCTGAAACCGAATCCGATCATCGAAAGGGCGGTTCGGATCCATGCCATCAGCGTTCTTTCCGCTGCGATCATCGTGCGCTGGAGGGCCAGATCGGTTCGCTCTTCGGCAAGAATCGTTCCCCTATCTTTTGACGCTGTTTCAACAAGGCTCATGGGACCATTCCTCAAACGTGCCGCGTATGATAGCGCCGGAATTAGACTTCAAAACGTAAGGTTCTAGCGGCAACGCGGCCTGCTTCATCGTCTCCCACCTCTTTGCCTCCGAAGGTCATACATCGGGACTCTTGTGGCCCCGCAGTTGATCCGATTTGCCGCTCAGTATTCGCCGATACGTTGCTAGTCGGTTAGCGAGAGCGATGACCGGGGACATCATTCTCTTAAGATCGGGGTGTTTGCCGGGCCTTGTTGACGTCGTACATTATTCGTTCGAGCCAGCCGCGTGGCCAGCCCGCGCAGAATCAGATAGGGCGCGATCGCCAAGACGAAGGCGACGATGATCGCTTCCCCCGGATATACAAAGCGCAACACAATGAGCTGGTACACGACGTCCAACACCAGCGCGAGAACGAACACCTTGCCGACACTCTTCCACCCGTCCTTGATCATGTCGATCCGGTGGGCGGGATTCGAGAGGAAGCCCCAGAAATACGGCGGCCTGCCAGCCCTGGCATCTGCCAACCCTGAGCGAATCGCGAAGAACGACGCCATGACCGGCTGTAGCACCAGTCTGAACTTCATCGGCCCACTGACACGGGCAACCAGCTGACTTGCGACGCGCGACCACATGTGGTCCATAACACCCCTTCCGTTGCGATGAGCCCCAACAGCGACTGAACCGCACGAACCGCCTGTCTTTTCAGAAGCCATTCACGCGCGCGCGCCCGGGCCGGCGGCGGGCGCGGCCAGCGGCACGATCGAGGGCCAGTGCTCCCGGACAGCAAACACGCGGAACAGAAACGCAACCACCACCGAGATCAGCGTGACGGGAAAGAAGGAGAGGCTCCCCTTCTCGATCACTGCGAGCAGCGTGTAGACCGTGCTCGCCAGCACTGCCGTCGTGACGAGTTGCTCCGACGGCCTCACGATCTCCGGCGTGACCCCGGAGAAGAGGTCGATGAACACCCCGCCCGCGGTGGTGGCGATCAGCCCGACGACGATCGCGCTGAAGATCCCAAGGTCGTGTTCGAGCGCCTTATGCGCGCCCAGGATCGCAAACCAGGGCAGCGTGAAAGACTTGAAAAAGGCCAGCGTCCTCGTGCGGAACCGCTCCTCCCTCGAGTCGAGGTAGCGATAAATCGCCAGCCCCAGCAAACCCATCAGAAGGCACACGAGAAGATAGGTCGGGTCCTTGATTGGCGAGGGGATAACATTGAGCAGCACGTCGCGCGCCACGCCACCGCCGATACCGCCGAAGAAGGCCATGATCAACAGTCCCGCGACAGTGTAGCCGCGGTTGTGCGACGGATTGCGGGCGACGAGCACCCCGTACAGGGCGTTGATGCCGGCGGAGAACAAGTCGATGTGAGGAAAGCTTGGCAGGTTCATGTCAGGTTTCTCCTGGGAACGGCCCGCCGCCGCCCGCAATGCGGTGCGGGCCAATGATCACTAGCTGACGCACGTGCGGTCGCGAAGGCAGTTGAGGTTGCAGACCGCCCCTCCGCTTCGCCAAGATGTGAAAGTAGGCGGGGCTTCTGGTCGGGGGTGAACTCGCGCAAGGCATCAGAGTGCTTCCACTCATGTCGAGAGTAGGGGGGCAGGTCTGAGGCCACAACTGTCACATCTGACAGGGGCGGGCTAGAGACCGCTGACGCCTGACCGTTCGGCCATTTCTAAGAAGAGCGTGCAGGAAGTATGGGTGCCCTGTCTTGCCTACCCATACACCAGCGGAGCTGGTGCTGGCCAGCGTCTACATCTTCGGTCATAAGCTGCGTGCCAGAGCACACCACTGGCGGTGGGTCTCTATTGCCGGCGGCGTATCTCCTGCCTGAAATCTCTGAAAACCCGGCGAGATCAGTCAACCGGCACTCACCGTGGCGGCCCTTTTCCCGGAGCAAGCCTGCTACCTCGCCGCCATGCTGGGATTTGTGCTCTTCTACAGGTTGGAGTACATGGGAGCGAGGGAGAATGGCCCCGTTTCCGACTCACGGCTGACCGTCAGATTGCCAGTGTCAGACACAACACGGTTGGAATAAATTCCTACTAGGCTAACAGCCAGGATTTTCAGCACCCGGTCAAATCGTTGTTTCACCGTGGAGTTTCGAAGGGAGACGCCTAACATGAGTAAATCAGTCGTTACCGAAATCCAATCGCACATTACCGTCATCTTGCCCGTCAAGTCGGCCGTGGATTTCAAGGCAGTGGAGCAGATCCTGCAGTCCGCCGGTCCCCAGACCATCTCTGCCGCGGATGCCATGGGGACTGTGCATTTCGCGCGGTTCATACGCCTGACCGATTCAACGCTTGCGTTCATCAGTGAATTCGACGGCAGCTTCGTGGATTACGCGCAAGGCTTCCTCAAACATCTGGGGCCATTGTTCGACCAATTACTTCCACACATCGCCGACCCGCCGCCAACGCCCGTCGCGAGCAACGCCGACGCATTTATCTCCTGGGTGGAAAGCACAACAGACAGTCGCTCGCGTTTTACAGCGCCTACCCAACTATGGATGTTCAAGAGATAAGGAACCAGGCCGGTTTGAAGGGACCTTCCGCCGGTAAAGGAGTCCAGAACGTTCTAGCTAGCCCAGATCCTCCCCATCAAGTCGCCCCTTCATTACATGGAGTTGAGGTTCTTGTTGCCTCGGTTGATGCCTTCCATCGCGAAGGCGGGGGATGAGATTGGCACGCTCCATTTCGGGACCTTCGTTGACTTGGGCAACGCGCAAATCGGATTCTTCACCATTTACGACGGAGACTTCCGTAGTTACATGAATGACTTCATGAAATTCATTGGCCCGACGTTCGATGAGTTGATGAAACATATGAAGAACCCAGCCCCGACGCCGGTTGCCAAAAATCCCGAGGAGTTCATTGCATGGGCGGCCGCGCTTCGGCGCGACCCTATTCTCTTCTACAGCGCCTACCCTCCCCTGGGCGTGCAGGACGTTAAGGCCCTGGCGGTGGCTGCTTAACCTATGAGCGAACGCCTCAGGGCGCTGGATTTACAGGATATCCAGGGGTTCATCCTCCGCGCGTATCGCATGCCGGTCATACGGCATTTCGTAGCCCGGGCGTTGCTCGGGCGGTTCGTCAGCCGAGCCGAGAACGATGCTCCGCAGATTACGACAGAGGAGGAGTGGCAGGTCACTATGTCCCCCGGTCCTGGGGACAATCCAGCGGAGCGTCCCAGACATAGGCCAGACTACTGCCTGAATGTTGGCATCACCTGGCCTGGATTGTTGGCTCCGGAACTAAAGAGCCGTGTGCCCGGTTTGTCATTCAAGTCCTTCACCGCATTCGTGGAGGGGTGCGGCGGCACGCTCGGAGCGAGTGGGCGATAAAGGGCCCAGTGGACCGGAGAACTGGATCGGCGCATTCGGAAAAGGAAACGAGCACGTTTTGCTGACCCTGCACGCGCTTAGCCAGGAGATCCTCGAGACATACAGCGCTCGTCTGTCCGCCCTCCTCGTCGAGGGCAACGCGTTTGAGGAGATTTGGCGGTGTGACGGCATGGCCCTGCATGAGATGCAGAACGGGAAACCTGTTCCGGTTCCCAAAGTTCACTTCGGCTACACCGATGGCATGACGATCACGCCGTCGATTCGCGGCGGCCCGGAACTCTCCCGACCCGACCACCGGGAATCCTGCGAACCGTGGATATTCGTATTGATGGATGATGCCCAAAATTACTATGTCCCAGAACCTAAGGAACTGGGGCGCAATGGGAGTTTTGCGGTATTCAAGATGATGCGGCAGGACGTAGTCGGGTTCGAGAACTTCCTCCAAGCGAATAAAGACCGGATCGATCCAGAATTGCTGGCAGCCAAGATTTGTGGCCGCTGGCGCAACGGCGTCCCATTGTCTATCTCCCCGGACACAGATTCGCCTGAAGGGGGCGTCCAGTCGGAGCTACTGAATGACTTCGAGTATGTAAACAGCGACGGCACCGGGGATCCGCGCGGGCTACGCTGCCCCATTGGGGCTCATATCCGCCGCATGAATTCGCGGGGGCAGCCGGTCAAGGGCCAGGGACGGCCGGGCGGCAGCAACAATACCCACCGCTTGATCCGGCGGGGTTCGCCGTATGGCCCCATCTATGTCCCGGGCCAACCGGACGTCGGTATCGAGCGAGGACTGCTGGGATACTTTATATGCAGCAACATTGAGAACCAGTACGAGTTTGTATTGAAGGAGTGGGCGGAAGATGCCGCCTTCGTCGGCCCAATCCGGCTGAATCCAAATTCCAAGGACCCATCATCGGTGTCAATGATCCAGCGCAGAGCGTCTTCGAGATACCGCAAGCTGGAGGTCCACCCTTGAGGACTACGGGCTTCTCTGCTTTCGTAACCACCCGGGCAGTCGCTTATTGCTTTCTGCCCAGCGTGACTGCTCTAAAATTCATCGCGGGCCTGAACCACTATAGCTAACTTTCGCGAAGGGTCAAACACCACCTGTAAACCCGTTTTTGGTCGATAACCATGTACGTCGGAAATTGACACGCCTCGGTTGGCCGGATGTGCGTTCCAGGTGCATGGGGCATCCTGGGTTTTGTGACGATTGCTGCTGGTCAATCCTCCCGCAAGTATGTGCCGTCCCCGCCGCCAGACTTCGGCGGTGTCATCAACCTCAACGACACCGCCGAAGGATGAACAGCCCAGCGTTTTCTTCCTCCGGGAGAGTCAGCGCCAAGCCATGCTGACTGTCTTCAAGGGGACGAACACGGCTCGCTCGCACACGTTGAAGCTCGCGGACTTCGACCTTCATGCCGACCACAAGTTTGCAGCGACAGTCGATCCTCCGCGCCGGTCAAGAAGTTTTGATCTTCCGGGGCACAGCCATTTTCGGCAAACGTCCCCGCCGTGGCGGAGTTCCATAGGTCGGCATAATCAAATTACACCAACTGAGAATGTGGGCCCCTCCCCGTCGAAACGTCTGGTGCGTTGCACCATAGCCAGCGGGCGCAAGAATGTGCTGCATCGGGGCCTTATCCTTACTTATGCTACCTTAGGCTTTTCGTGATCTTTGTGCAGTCCCAATTCTTCTGTTCCCTTCATCTTGTGATCTTCGAACTCAGCGAGCAGCCCTTGATCTGTCAAATCGAGAGGGTGCGAGTGCTCCCAGTCATGATGAGCAGTTTTTGTTAGGCGTTCGACCACGTCATCGTCTCGCACCTCGATGGCCAACTCTCTGCGACTATCGAAGCTTCCAGGCGCTAGATTGATGGATCCGACGATTGCGCGGACATGGTCGGCGAGGAGCATCTTGGCGTGAAGTTTGAGATGTCTCAATTTGTGAATCCGGATGCCGACGTCTTCCATGATGCGCATCCCTCCGACGGCTTCTACGAGCTTTTCCTTCTTGAGCTTATGAGGAGGACGGGCCATGACGTGGACCTTCACTCCACGGCGCGCAGCCCGGACCAGCCGCTCGACAATAACCGCGTCCTGGTAACGCTCATTCTGAAGAAAGATGGAATCCTTCGCGTCGTCAATAAACTGTGCGATGCGGTCTCGACCGTTGCCGCAGCACCAGATTAGATGTGAATGTTCGTCCCCCTTGAAGGGCTTTCGCGTCCAGTCCGCTTCGAAGCATTCGATGATTTCAGCTACTTCGTGCGCATGCGAAGTGACAATGGCGTAATCACGGGTTTCGGTCAGGTTTTTCGTTTCCCAGTTCAGGGATTTCACGAACGCCGTCGTATCATCCACCACCATTGACTTCTCGTGAGTAACGTCATACTCGGGGTTGCTGTCGATGACATCGACACCACCGGCTTCAAGCTTTTTGCGGGACTCCCGGTTTTCCGATTCGCCGCTGCGGCGAGCGGGATTCAACATAATCCGCACTTTTAAGCCGCGGTGTCTGGCGGCAATTACGGCCTTCAAAAGTGATGGATCTGAAAAAATGAACATCTTGACGCGCAGCGACTTTGTAGCGCCGTCTATGGCATCGAGAATGGGCTTGGCGGAATCGTCGGGCAGCACAATTAACGAACGTGACATGCATCCTCCTTGAGATCATCGCTAGCGTGACCGATGCCGTTCGGAGCGCCGCAGGCCGTGACGCGCATATGCAATATCTATGCCGCAGCCGGAGTCGCCGGAGCCGGCGGGGTTGCGTTGAACTGTATTTGATAGAGTTCAGCATATACGCCACCGCGAGCTACCAACTCGTCGTGGCTACCCTCTTCGGCGACTACTCCCCCCTTCAGGACGATGATCTTATCGGCATCACGAATCGTGCTGAGCCGGTGCGCGATCGTAATTACGGTTCGTCCCTTCATGAGTCGCTCCAGAGCCTCGATCACTAACCTCTCCGACTCGGTGTCGAGCGCGGCCGTCGGATCATCCAGAATGAGGATCGGGTTGTTGCGAATGATGGCGCGGGCAATCCCGATACGCTGTCGCTGACCGCCGGATAACGTGTCTCCGCGCTCGCCTACCATGGTGTCGTACCCGTGAGGCATCCGCGCGATGAATTCATCCGCGTTCGCCAATTTCGCGGCTTCCAGAATTTGCTTCTGCGTGACTCCCTTGCAGCCGTAGGCGATGTTGTCACGAACAGATCCCTCGAATAGCACGGTTTCCTGAAGTACGTAGCCGATCTGGTCCCGCATCGCATGAAACTTGTATTCACGGATGTCCGCGCCGTCGATCTTAACTGCGCCGGCGGTTGGGTCATAAAACCGCGGGATCAGACTTACGACGGTGGACTTGCCACAGCCCGTGGGTCCGACGACTCCCACCATTTGCCCGGCCTTGATGTGAAAACTGACGTCCGTCAGAACAGGAGAGTCGGCGTCGTAGGCGAAAGCTACGTGGTCGAACTCGATCTCACCCGTGAGGGCTTTCGGTTCGCGCGCGTCAGGACGTTCCGGAATGATTGTGTCGGCATCAAGAATCCCCCGGATGCGTTCCACGCCGACTGCTGCCTGGGCAATGGTATTCGTCATCGTAGCCAGATCCTGCACGGGTTTGAAGAACTTGTTCAGATACGACAGAAAAACGGTCAATGCGCCTACCGTCATCACTCCAGCGAGAATGAGCGCTGAGCCTCGCCAGAGCACGATGGCCGTGCAGAGTGAAACGGTAATCGCCACAATGGGAGACAGTAGCGCCTTCACCCGTCGGGCTTTGAGGGATGCATCTACGGTTGCTTGGCTAACTTCGGCAAGTTCCTCTTCCGCCAGGTCCTGCCTGCCGAAGGCCTTCACTACCCTCATCGACTGGAGTCCCTGTTCCACGACCGTGAAGATCTTGCTTTGCTCCTTGCGTACCTCGTGGGTCGCCTTTTTGACGGCTTTCTTGAACCTCGACACCAAGAGAAGCATGAAAGGGGTAATGGCAACGGCAATCAACGCGAAATCCCAATTGAGCCAGAACATAATGAACAGCATGCCCAAGATCGTGAGCAGGTCGACCACGATACCCAGCGTAGATGAAGAAGCGAACCCTTGGATCGTCTGGACGTCGGAAGTGATCGTGCTCAAAAGCGTGCCGGTTTGGTGGCTGTCGTAATAGCTGAGCGATAGTTGCTGGAGATGGTGGTAAGTCCGCAGGCGCAGATCGTTTGCGACCCACTGTCCCACGCTGGTTGTGTAGTAATTCGCGATATACGATGCGACCGCGCCTAACATCGCTATGAGAACCGCCGCGATCGCTGCCGCAGCTGCAATCTGCATTTTGCTGCCGCCGCTCAAAATAGGCCGGAGGAGGTCGTCGAGCCAGGGAGCGAGCTTATGAGAACCAACCACATTGTCGAGGATGACCTTCAGTGGCCACGGCCCTGCCACGCTCATCGCGGTTTGGACAAGCATGGCCATCAGAATGATCAAGAGTGTTCCCCGGTAGGGGCGAACCAGACTACGGACTAGGCGGATCAATCGAATGCCTCCCGACTAGGAGCGTAAAGACACCAAACTAGCCGCCGAGGATCGGCCACGCCACTGGCAAATCTAACAGCATCTGAATCGACTTCTCGACCGTGCTCTTCCTCATAATCCGTTCTGCTCAGTGAACGGCAGGGCGACTATGGATTCTGCTCTGGGGCTTGGCTTCGAATCGAACGGAGCACTTTGGATAAACGTCCTCCGACAAGCGCGAGGCCGATGTTAGGCGACTCAATCTGAGCACTCCCCACGCTGCGGCGGACGTTATATATCAGAGAAGACTCTTCGTCTCGATCAACACGACCCGCGACAAGGAGTAAACCCCGCTCACTTCGTCCGAATCGCACCTCTCCTACCCGGGAGTTAAGCAATGGAAATGCACGCGAATCACCTGAGAACCCATTCCACGCTATACCATCCCAACGAACGCGACCTCAAAACCAAAGTCCACCCGGAGGCGAATGAACAGGCCCTCGTCGGCAGACAGCTTGAGGTGGGAGAAGAACAGCCCGACGCTAAGAAGGCCAAGTGGCAGTGGGACATAAAGACCGACACAACCACCTGGTCCGAACCACTCTTTCGCATCGCCGGTCGTGATCCAAAAACGGCATTGCCCTCCTTCAAAGAACATTCCTCCTTCTACACTCCAGACAGTTGGGTGCGCCTCACGACTGCCACACTGCGGGTTCTACAAACGGGAGAACCTTACGAACTCGAATTGCATATACTCCGGCCCGATGGTACCCGAAGATGGGTGATTGGCAGCGGAGAAGCAGTGCGCGACACCAGTGGCTGTATTCTTCGACTCTGTGGCGCCGTCGAAGACATCACCGAACGCAAATGGCAGGTAATTAGTCGTGAACGAGAACTCGAAAGCGCACGGAACGCCGACTACAGAATCAGCGGCCGATTAATCCAAGCGCAGGAAGAGGAACATACGAGGCTTGCGAAGGAATTGCGCGACAACATCTGTCAGAAGTTGAGTCTCGTGGCAGTCGGAATCCAGGGATTGGCTCCGGCTTTCCCAGAGTTAACCCAGCAGGCACACATGCGCCATGAGGAACTCTGGGGGTATACAGCAGAAATAGTCGCCGAAATCGTCCAAGTTTCGCACCGGCTCCACCCATCCGAACTCGATCTGTTAGGGCTTCCTCTCGCCATCCGAGGGCTTTGCCGGGAATTCGCGAGTCAAAACAGGATCCCAGTTGAGTGCAGTTGCACAGATGTCCTCCCGGAGAAGATCGAAAAGGACGTCGCGCTCAGCTTCTTCCGAATTCTGCAGGAGGCGTTGGGCAACATTGCCAAACACAGTCACGCTAGCAAGATCAGGGTCGACCTTATTGGTAGCTCGAGGGAACTGCTGCTGCGGGTGTCGGACAATGGAGTAGGCCTTGATCCTCAGAAGAAGAAGCTTGCAACAGGCCTCGGATTCATCCAAATGAAGGAACGACTGCGTTCAATCGGAGGAGGTCTCGCAGTTTGGTCGATGCCAACCTACGGAACCCGAATCGAAGCTCAAGCACCGCTAGGAGAATCTCTAAAAGAGTTACAGCCTCTAGTTCACGATGATTATCCGTAGCGAAAGCTGGGTCGGCATAGGAGCCGCGTGTTTTGCGCCGCGAGTCGCAGCGCTGTTTCTATCGGAGCTGCATCGGGCTGAGCCGACGTCCTAACTTCCGAGGTGGAATGCCTCATTTCGCCAAAACACTAGGCGGTCCCACCGCTTTAAATGGTTAATGTCGCTAACAGGCGTGGGTCGGCATTGTTAGAGAGGCGATCCTTCATCAACGATCCGAACACGCTCACCGTTCTGTGGCCAAGAAAAGCCCCGTCCAAAAACCGAGCTTGGACGGGGCTTAAAGGAAGGTAGGCCGCCAACACCTTTGTTTACTGCCGCGCCATGGCGATGCGGACGGCATCCTCCGGCGAGACGAGGTGATCGACGCTTACCGCGTCCTCGGCGATGGCGAGTTGGACGCCCTTGACGCGACCCGAAAACTCGTTTCCGAGGGACCCGTAGTCCGGTGAGACGGGAGATCCCGTGTCCACCCCCACGTCGCAACCATCATCGGCAGAGAAGACCATGGCTGCGGTGGCGCCGACCTTGCCCTCGCCGACTTTTTTGCCGTCCACGAACAACGTCGCCGTGCCACCCTTGCCAAGGCCGCCACCAGCGTAGGCAAACTCCATGCGTACCTGGTGCTCACCCGGAGGCAGCGCGCTGCTTGACTCGACATAGAACTGCTGGATACCGAGGAAGTTATAACAGTATTTAAGCTTTCCGCCCTTGGCGTACAGGCTCCAGCCACCGATTTTGCCGCCTTGAGCGACGATGACGCCCTCAGCCCCGGTTGTGGGTACAACGATCTCGGCGGTCACGGAGTGAGACTTGTTCTTGATATTGACGACCGAGTTTTCAGAGAGTCGCCCCATGCTGCCAAACAGAATTTGGGAGTTGCCCGTGATCAGCACAGGCCGCCCAGCCAGATCCGAGTTTAGCCGTTCAGCACCCCGGTCATCGAGGGGTAGCACGTTGTAGCGTGTTGCCTCGATCAGCCACAGGCGCTGGAGTTGATGAAGCTTTTCGGGCATCTTCTTAGCCAGGTTGTTCGCCTGGCTCCAGTCTTTACTGGTGTCGTAGAGTTCCCAATTGTCGTCGTCGAATGCCGGGGTTTTCTCGCCGACGAGGAGCCACGGCGTTTTATGTCGTGTCACCGCGGTCCAGCCCTTGTGGTAAATGCCACGGTTGCCAAACATCTCGAAATACTGTGTCTCATGTCGCTCGGCCGCCTTGGCGTCGTTGAACGCGTACGCCATGCTGACGCCCTCGATCGGATGCTGCTGGACTCCGTTGACGAAAAGCGGCTCGGGCAGACCGGCCAGTTCAAGAATGGTCGGCGCCACGTCAATCACGTGATGGAACTGGCTGCGGATTTCGGCTTTCCCCTTGATTCCCTTGGGCCAGTGCACGATCGTCCCGTTGCGAGTGCCGCCCCAATGCGAGGCAACTTGCTTGGTCCACTGGTACGGCGTGTTCAGGGCGTGCGCCCAGCCCACAGCATAGTGGTTGTACGATTCCGGCCCGCCCAGCTTGTCGAGGCGTGCCGTCAGGAACTCAGGCGTCTCCAGTGCGGCCGCACCGTTGAAGTTGATCATCTCGTTGTAGGTGCCCTGCAGCGTACCCTCAGCAGACGCGCCATTGTCGCCGATGATGTAGTAGATCAGCGTGTCATCGAGCAGATTGAGCTTTTTCAGCGAATCCAGCAATCGGCCAACATGGTGATCGGCATACTCCAGGAACCCAGCGTAAATCTCCATCTGCCGGATGAGCACGGGCTTGAGCGCGACAGGCATCTCATCCCATGCCGGAATTTCCTTGTGCCTTGGCGTGAGTTGACAGTCTGGCGGAATGACACCCAATTTTTTCTGGCGGGCGAAGGTCTCTTCGCGTAGCTTATCCCAGCCCTGGTCGAACTTGCCTTTGTACTTGTCCGCCCACTCCTTCGGGACGTGGTGCGGAGCGTGGGTTGCGCCCGGCGCGAAGTAGACGAAGAAGGGCTTATCGGGAATGAGCGCCTTCTGTTGCCCAATCCAATTGATGGCCTTTTCGGTCATGTCCTCCATCAAGTGGTAGCCCTCTTCGGGCGTCCGCTTGACCTCGACCGGTGCGGTGCCTTCATAGAGCGATGGATACCATTGGTTCGCCTCGCCGCCGATGAACCCGTAGAAATATTCGAATCCCCCTCCCCCGGTAGGCCAAGAATCAAAGGGACCGGCGGGACTGGTCTCCCAGACTGGCACCTCATGACACTTGCCGAACTGCGCCGTGGCGTATCCGTTGAGCTTGAGGGTCCGGGCGAGTGGCGCGCAGGTGTTCGGCAATACCGAGCTATAGCCGGGCGCCGAGGTCGCTATCTCAGTGATGCCGCCCATGCCAACCGTGTGGTGGTTACGTCCGGTCAGCATGGCCTGTCGCGTCGGCGAGCAGAGTGCCGTGGTGTGAAAGCGGTTAAACTTCAAGCCACTGGCCGCCAGGAATTCCGCCGTCGGGGTGTTACAGGGGCCGCCGAAAGCGCTGGAGGAGCCAAAGCCGGCGTCGTCAATCAATACGATCAGAACGTTGGGCGCTCCCTTGGGTGGGCGCAACTGGGCGATCGGCGGGAACTTGATGTCCGGATCCTTCGCATCATAGGTGATCAGGCCTGTGCGTGGTCGATCTGGAATGGGGAGAACTGTTCGCTGAATTTTGTCTTGGTCATCCATAGGGAGGCTTCCTTTTGCTTCAGAAATCTGCGATGTTTACGCGACGAAGAAGAGGACAGGGCACACTCTCCTCTCCGTCGTCACAGAATGCGACTCCTACCCCAGCGAGGAAACTGTCAGAATGTACAGTCTTGTGGCTTCGGGGCGTGTTCACTCGGAGCGACCAAGTGAATCGTTCCTTGGATGGACTGTGGGTTGTTAAGCCCGAGGTTTGGGTGCGTGCTCGTCGCACACCACGGCGACAAGGCGGAGCTCCGTTACGCGTCCGAGCACGCTGGTAGCAATATTAGGACAGCCCGGGTGGTCACAGAAGTATTCAATAAGCAGTTCTTCGCGCCCGTCCGGAGTCGTGAGGCCCGTCTTGATCGTTACCTGAGGAATGGATGATCCCCCTAAACGAATATCTGATGCGAAGTGGTCCTCTTGCGCAAGTGATTTCTTATGCGTTTGTGAATCGAAACCCATGCCCAAAATATGCCCAAGCGTTCAAAACCGGCTTTCACAAAACTGGACCGAACCCGCCAAGCCACCTAGGTTGTTGGAAATAAAAGAAAATACGGGCTTGATTTTCCGTAGATAGGGGCTCAAAGTCTGCTGCTGCAAGGCGGAAGTGCCTCGAACGTTCGCTGCGAATGCGAACCCTCCGAGGCGCTCCTTTGGGCTTAAGAGGTAATTCGACAGAAAGCGACTACGCTTCCTTCAAGAGCTTTTGCAAACAGCGACTTCCGGCGAGCACTTGTGGATCGTCATAGTTTAAGTTTCGAATAAAGGCTAGTCCCTGCATTACCTTGTTCTCAGATCACTTCAAAAGCGCCAACGAAGGGCGCCCGGGAGGAACCTCAATGGTTTTAGCCTGCCGGCTGTGGTTCAGTTGTCAGGCAAGTCTATAAAATGCCGGAGTCCACACATGAACTTTGACGCCCGGCGGTCGGATTTGGGCCGGGTGTGTCAGATGTCCTCATCCGGGTTCACAACCTTCCTGGGTCCCGTGATCCGAACCGAATCAGGAGACAACGCCACGATCAGCTCACTTCCCAGACGCTGACTTACTTATGTTGAACTCACCAAACAAAAAAGCGCAGTTCGACTAAGGAAGGTCGTGCCAGAGTGTCTTCAGTCCGGGTTCTGGTGGTAGATGATTTCGAAGCCTGGCGGCGATTTGTCTGCTCGATGTTGCGTAAAAATCCTGAATTGCAAGTCGTCGGCGAGGCTTCGGATGGATTAGAAGCGGTTCACAAAGCCGAACAGCTACAGCCGGACTTGATAGTACTTGACCTCGGGCTTCCAACCCTGAATGGAATCGAAGCCGCTCGACAGATTCGCAAGCTTGCCCCAGAATCCAAGATACTCGTCTTAAGTCAGGAATCTTCTGCGGACGTGGTGCAGGAAGCTCTTAGCTCTGGGGTGCGGGGCTATGTTTTGAAAACAAGAGCGGGAGTTGACCTCCTGGCTGCTGTCGAGGCAGTTCTTGAGCGCAGGCAGTTTGTCAGTAGCGGCTTGCAGATTACGCCCGGCTCCGTCTAAGCGGCCACGATGTTGCTCCGGATGGCGTACTTGACCAGCTCAGCGTTGCTCTTGGCGCCCAGTACTTCCATCATGCGGTACTTGTGATACGCCACCGTCCTGGTCGACATGTGTAGGATGCCGCCGACTTCCTTCATCACCTTTCCTTCGGCCAGCAACTGCAGGACTTCACGCTGCCGGCTGGTGAGGCGTTCGTCTTCGTTGACCAGCTTCTTACGTTGCCACAGCAAGGCATCGATCGTGTCTCGCGACAGGGCTCCCGCCAGATACGACTTGCCCCGTAACACCTCGCGAACCGCATGCACCATCTCAGCAGCGGCACATGTCTTGAGAAGGTATCCTGAGGCTCCGCGTTGGAAGGCTTCCGCGGCCACGTCAGTGTCGGGATTCATGGTCAGATAGACCAACTTGACGGCGGGCAGCAATTCGTTCACCTGCCGCCCCGCATCCAAGCCATTCAGGACCGGCATGGCGATATCGAGCACGATCACGTCCGGCTTCAGTTCGATGGCGGAACGCAGCAGCGCGCGACCGTCGCTGACCACTCCGACTACATCAAATTCGGTTTCGAGAAGTCGCTTGCACAACTCCGCCACCAGGTTGTGGTCGTCGGCAATCAAGATGCGGGAGCGATTGGTCATTGTCTTGCCCTCTCACAGAATACAAAACTTGCTAAGATGGCTTGGCAGAAACGCTGGCTGCGGGAACATCCTTCCGTCGATCTCCCAGCTCGGAGGGAATCTCCCCGGGGGCGTGAGTGTCCGGCGACTCCCTACTGGATACTTGGTCGTTTGTTCCTAGTGAACGGGCCATGAAGCAGCGTCAAACTTAGGCCGCAATACCGTTCTCAAGTAGACGCAACTCGGCTTCTGGAATCGTAAACAGCGTAAGGCCGCAACCCAAGCAGACCACAAGCTTCGGGAATACCCAGACGACGGGCTTGTCAAGACCTTTCCGGCCGGGAAAATGGATGCTCATCTCGGCGACAAACTCGGTCTGTTTTTCCGACGCACACGAACTACAGGCCATAACCTTTCTCTCTTCCCCAGACCTGCTTTCGTTTCCGCGATGCTGATTCGGGGAAGGTCCTTGTACGTGAATGCAACGTTGAGAGGGATTTTGTGCCAGGCCGATGAAAAACAAATTTCCGCAGCAGTTTGGTTGTAGACTTGCCCAAACTCACGGTGGTGTGAGCTGCAGCGAGTGTGTGACTGGATTCCATCAACCCAAAAGCTCGGTATGCCGAGTCGTTGTCTATGGCGCAGCTACAGCGTCTGTCTGACGAGCAGCTCATGGCTTGCCTCGAGGAGGGACAGAGCGACGCCCTCGCTGTCCTGTTCGACCGCTACCAAAAGCTAGTCCTGAGCATCGCGCTGAAAATTGTCCGTGACCCCGGTGAGGCGGAGGACGTCACGCAAACCGTTTTCCTGGACGTTTATCGCGCTGTGGCACAATTCGACCCCGGCAAAGGCAATGCTAAGGTGTGGCTGATGCAGTACGCGTATCACCGCGCCATCAACCGCCGACAGCATCTTCATGGCCGGGAGTTTTATAAAAACACAGAACTGGAGGAACTGGAGACTCAGCCGGTGGAAGCTCACGCAACCTTTGGCCTAAGTTCACCAGAAACGAAGGCGCTGGTTCGCCAGGGTATGGCCGCTCTATCAGACAAGCAGAAGTCGGTGATCGAAATGGCCTCCTACGAAGGCCTTTCCATGCGGGAAATTGCGGACCGAACCGGAGATTCATTTGTCAGTGTCCGCCACCATTATTATCGCGGGCTCCAGAGATTGCGCTCTTTCATATCGGGCGGAGGGGATAGGAAACCGACCGCTGGAGGCAAGTGTGCCTGAGCATCAGCAGAGGGGGATGCCTGAGCATGAGCCGTACGAAGCGCTTTGTGCGCTTGCTGCCGGCGGCCTTCTGGAGGGCGCGGAGTTTGTTGATTTCCAGGTCCATCTGAAGGAATGCAGCGATTGCCGCTTTGACTTCCAGGAGTTGTCCAGTCTCGTCACTCGGGAGTTGCCGCAAGCCCAGGGGCCTTTCCGGCAGAAGCTGGCGGCGATGACGTCTAAACCGCTGCCCTATTCGCGGCCGCGCTTCCTTCGGAGAGCGCGAGCCGAAGGCGTGGTCTTCTCGCGCAAAGTTGAGACTCCCGCCCGGTCGAGTCCGTGGTACTTTCGTCCCGTCACCATGCTGGCCCCTGCTGCGGCGCTGGTCGTGGTTGCGGTCAGCCTTACGGTTTACCATTTCCCCGAGACACCGGACAAAGCACGGGCGAAGGACGGCGCCGCGGCACAGCAGATCGCTGAGCTTAAACGGGAGAACTCGGCGCTTACCGCTGGCCGGTCTCAGTTAAACGAGTCGCTCGCAGCGGAGCAGCGCGAGATCCAAAATCTGCGCGCGCAACTGGGAAACGCTGTCACAACCGCCGAGAATCTGCGACGCAACCGGGAACAGGCACGAGGAGAGGCCGAACGGTCCTCTAGCCAGAACGCGCAATTGCTGGACGAGTCCCGCAACCAGGAGCAACTGCTGGCAGAAGCAAGAGACGAGGCGGCTCGTGTTAATCAATTGCGGATCAACGACGAGGCCTCCCTGGTGGAGCAGCAGGCTCGCATCACGGAACTCTCAGATAAGTTACGGATCGCGAGTGCCACCCTCGATCTGGAACGGCAACTGGCGGCGGCGGGTAAGGATATCCGTGAGCTTATGGTGGCCCGTCAGTTGCATGTCATTGATGTTCGCGACAGGGACCCAAGTGGTAAGCCCAGCAAGGCCTTTGGACGCGTTTTTCTGACCGAAGGCAAATCGCTCACTTTTTACGCCTTCGATTTGAATGAAGACAGGGTAGTAAATGCGAAGCGTAGTTTCCAAGTCTGGGCAGTGCCGCAAGGAGGAAAGAAATCATCGCGCAGCTTGGGCTTCCTGCACGTGGATGCCAAAGCCCAAGGGCGTTGGGTGTTGAAAGTGGAGAACCCGGAGCTTGTGAAGGAGATCTATTCCGTATTTGTCACGGTCGAGCCCGTGGCCGGCGGCAAGCAACCCAGCGGACAGAAGATGCTCTACGCCTACCTGGGCGAGGCCAATCACCCTTAGCGAGACGCCGCGCAGCAGACCCTCTCGGCACTGCCGTCTTCCATGCCTTCTTGCTTGAATCAGGCCCACACACGACGATATTCTTGTTAACGCTTTAGCACGAAGCAGAGAGTTGCGGCGTGCGAGCGCATAGGGAGAATTCTGATGAAGTATCCGGTGCTCGTCGTGATTCTTCTTCTGACCGCTGAGGTGGCCTTCGCACAAACCGAAGGCGCGCGAATTTCCGGCCGTGTGGCAGACCCGACCGACGCGGTGATTGTGGGCGCCGAATGCAAGATCACCAACATTGAGACCAACGTTTCGACCACCACCACTACCAATGAGGATGGAATTTACGTCATCCCTGACCTGCGTCCGGCCACCTACCGCCTGACCATTCAGAAGGAAGGCTTTCGCACTGTCGTCCAGCCCAACCTGCAGTTGTACGTACAGGATGCGGTCAACGAAAATTTCACCCTTGCGGTCGGTTCCGTTTCAGAAAGCGCCACCGTGCTGGGCGCTCCCCTGTTACAAACCGACTCGGCGGCGGTCAGTACCGTGGTGGACCAGCAGTTCGTGGAGAACATGCCGCTGAATGGCCGCAGCTTTCAGTCGTTGATCGCGTTGACGCCGGGCATAGTCTTCGTATCGGCAGATCTATCGGCTGGTCAGTTCAGCGCGAATGGGCAGCGTGCCAACACGAACTACTTCATGGTGGATGGTGTGGGGGCGAATTTTGACGTAGCCCCGACTTTTCAGCTTAGTGAGACGATCAGCGGGTCGACTCCGGGGCTGACCTCCGGTGGCGGCACCAACGGACTGGTGTCCATCGATGCCATGCAGGAGTTTCGAATCCAGACCTCGTCGTATCCGGCGGAATTCGGACGCAGCCCGGGTGCCCAGATCTCGATTGTCACGAAATCCGGCGCCAATCAATTCCATGGCACGGCGTTTGACTATTTGCGAAACGAGATTTTCGACGCCCGAAATTGGTTTAACTCACCGCCGATTGTCAAGCCCCCGCTACGCCAGAATGATTTTGGCGGGACTGTTGGCGGTCCTATCATAAACGACGAGACTTTCTTCTTCTTTTCTTACGAAGGGTTGCGGTTGCGGCTGCCGCAGACGGCCACAGGCCTGTTCTATACGGCGTCCGCCCGAGCCGGGGCAGCACCGGCCTATCAGCCTTTTATGAATGCGCTTCCGCTTCCCCCTCCGAACGCACCGCTCAGCGACCCCACATGCCAAACCCCCGCTGATCCTACTGGTTGCACCGCACCCCTCGCCGTCGGCTATTCCAATCCTTCCGCTCTCGATGCGACCAGCATCCGCCTTGATCACAATGTAAGAAATAAAATTAGCCTTTTTGCGCGCTACAACCACGCACCATCGCATGACGCGATCCGTTACTGGGAGGAGGTACGGTATGACAACGCGAATACTGACACCTTTACCGTTGGTGCAACTATTCTGCTCGCTCCGACCAAGGTAAACGACTTCCGCGCGAACTGGAGCCGAAACACGGGAAGTGTGATCAATTTCCTTACGAACTTTCATGGCGCCGTGGTGCCGTCCAACTCAGTCCTGTTCCCATCCTCAACTCCCTATACCTTTGGTACCAGTCAGGCTCTCGTTATCTTTCCAGACGGCGACTTTGGCATGGAGGTCAGGTCCGGCACGGGCGCGGCTAATGTCGAGAGGCAACTAAACTTTGTGGACACGTTCGCCTGGACCGTCGGTGTACACCAGTTCAAGTTTGGCATCGACTATCGCCGCATAAACTCCACGGCCGGAGAAAGCGACGGGTGGTTCGCTTTTGACCTGGCGTACAAGTCAATCGTGGCAGGGACCACGGACATTGTCTTTCCGTCGGCTAGAGATCCTATTTCTATCAGCATGAATAACTACTCGCTGTTTGGTCAGGACACCTGGAGGGCCACCCATCACCTGACCCTGACCTATGGGTTGCGGTGGGAGATCAACACCCCCCCGGAATCGGCAACGTCAGGCGAGCCGCTTTACGCGACGCAGGGAATCTTCGACTCGAACCCACTCGCGGTAGTCCCGGGAGCCCTCTGGCAC
>Ga0137396_10000081_pt1 | contig 33544 bp, 31 predicted proteins | sample czc16metaG_FD_108284 | JGI IMG/M metagenome (GOLD analysis project Ga0137396, IMG submission 108284) | Vadose zone soil microbial communities from Angelo Coast Range Reserve, California, USA - czcobulk3.16 metaG | ecosystem: Environmental > Terrestrial > Soil > Vadose zone | place: USA...
CGACATTCTGCAACGGGCTTTCGGCGGCCACACCTTTAAGCGCCTCTGCCACGTTGGCGACCGCACTGGCCTGGAAATGATTCGCACGCTGCAGGATCGCGGTGTCCAGCAGGGCATCGACGTCTACATGGAGTGCACCGTCACTCGCCTTTTGACGGACGGCGGCCGTGTTGCCGGCGCATTTGCGTATTGGCGAGAGAACGGCCGCTTCACCGTTTTCAAAGCCAAGTCAATCGTCATTGCCACTGGCGGCATTGGCAAAGCCTGGCGCGTTACTTCCAACTCCTGGGAGTACACCGGCGACGGGATGGCCCTTGCCTACGAGGCCGGCGCCGAGCTCATGGACATGGAGTTTGTTCAATTTCATCCCACGGGCATGGTCTGGCCACCCGGCGTGCAGGGGATTCTCGTCACCGAAGCCGTGCGCGGTGAAGGCGGCATCTTGCGTAATAAGGCAGGCGAGCGCTTCATGGAAAAGTACGATCCCAAGCGCATGGAACTTTCCACGCGCGACGTCGTAGCCCGCTCCATCTACACGGAAGTCAAGGAGGGCCGTGGCACCGAACACGGTGGCGCGTATCTCGACATCTCCCACAAACCCGCTGAGTATGTGAAGAAAAAACTTCCCAGCATGTATCACCAGTTCAAGGAACTCGCGGATGTGGACATCACCAAGGGCCCCATGGAGGTTGGCCCAACGTGCCATTACATGATGGGCGGTATTCGCGTCGATGCGGAAACTGCGGAATCCACTTTGCCCGGACTCTTCGCGGCCGGCGAAGCCGCCGCCGGTCTTCACGGTTCGAATCGTCTCGGCGGCAACTCGCTTTCGGATCTTTTGGTGTTTGGGCGGCGTGCAGGCCTGGCAGCTGCTCAGCACGCTAAGCGCTCCTCAGCCCCCTCCATCGACAACGCGCAAATCGAGCGTGCCGAAAGGGAATTGCTCGCCCCGTTTTCCAACTCCGGCGGGGAAAGCCCTTATGCCGTTCATCGTGACCTGCAAGAAGTCATGCAGAATCTGGTTGGCATCTTTCGCACGGACGAGGATTTGAAAAAAGCGCTCGCCGAATTGGCCAAACTAAAATCCCGTGCGTCCAAGGTCAGCGTTGAAGGCTCTCGTCTTTTCAATCCGGGTTGGCACCTTTCTTACGATTTGAAAGCCATGGTCACTGTCTCCGAGGCCGTCACCCTCAGCGCGCTGGCCCGAACGGAAAGCCGCGGCGCGCACAGCCGCATCGATCACCCGAATGTCGATCCAGGCTGGGAGAAGAAAAACAACATCATCGTTTGCGAAGGTGGCCTGATGAAACGCGGCGAATCTCCCGTCGCAGAAATGCCGGCGGATCTGAAGCAGATTTTGACGCAGGACTGAGATAAGCAGTTAGAGTGGAGAACTGAGATGGCTGAAGCAACTCTGCGCGTCTTTCGCGGCGATTCGAGCGGCGGACAAACCGTTGACTATCGCGTCCCTGTCGCTCCCGGCATGGTCGTTCTCGACGCGCTTCATTACATTCAGGGGCACCTCGCTCCCGATCTCGCCGTTCGCTGGAACTGCAAAGCCGGCAAGTGCGGTTCGTGTTCCGCCGAAGTCAACGGGCGTCCTCGCCTGACCTGCAAAACGCGCATGGACGATCTCCCGCAAGACCAGCCCATCACGGTCCTGCCCATGAAGTCCTTCCCGCGAATCAAAGACCTTGTCACCGACGTTTCCTGGAACTATCGTGTCAACCGCAAAATCCCTCCCTTCGAGCCCCGCAAGGGAGTGGAATGGAAAATTTCCCAGCTGGATGTCGATCGCGTCCAGGAGTTTCGCAAATGCATCGAATGCTTCCTCTGCCAAAACGTTTGTCACGTTCTTCGCGAACACGACAAAAAGGAACAGTTTGCCGGCCCGCGTTTCTTCGTTCGCGTTGCCGGTCTCGAAATGCATCCGCTCGACGGGCTCAACCGCGCTGGCCTGCTCAAGGATCAGCTTGGCCTCGGCTATTGCAATATCACGAAGTGCTGCACGGAGGTTTGTCCCGAGGAGATTCGCATTACCGACAATGCCATCATCCCGCTGAAGGAACGTGTTGTAGATCAGTTCTACGATCCGCTGACAATGCTCTTCCGCGTCTTCCGCGGCAGCAAAGAAAAGAGTTTGTAGGGCTGGGCCGATCCTGTCGACGCTCCGCTCCGGTCAAGGAGGTTTTGTGGAACATCAACTAAAATCTATCTCCAAGGCAGGCATTCCTGAAGCCCTTGCCAAAGTCGAGCTCTACCGTTATCTCAACGAGCCCGAGGAAGCTGAATCCATTTGCCGGGATATTCTCGCGGTCGATCCCGAGCATCAGCTCGCTCGCCGCATGCTCGGTCTCGCCATCACCGACCAATTTATCGGCGCCACGAGCGATCGCTATCTCGAAGTTCAGGCCATTTTTCAAGGATTGCGCGACCCCTACGAGAAGCTCTACTACATGGGGTTATTGCACGAACGACACGCCAAGACGCAGCTCCTTGTCGGCTATGCTCCGCACACCCTCCTGCCTTTGGTGGAGGAAGCTATGCACTGTTTTTCAGAAGCGGAAAAAATCCGCCCGGCTGGTAATGACGACAGTATTCTTCGCTGGAATCGTTGCGTCCGGCTGCTGGAGAGCCGGCCTGACTTTCATTTTGACCGTGGACCCTCAGCCCTGGATGCCGAGGATATGCCGCCCGTTAACTCAACACCGCGCCGTGCCGGCGGCCACCACTAGATTCGGGGGAAGTGGTGTCAGGCGCTAACGACGCGCTGAAATCGCCGCGCCAGTTTTTCATGCTCTCCGCCAATTTGCTGCGGCAGACGCGCGCCGAATTTGCTCAGAAACTGTTTTGAATCTTCCATCTCCGCTTCCCAATCTTCCGGATTGACGCGCAGCAATTCGTCGAGCGCCTCGTCTGAAATCCTCAATCCTTCCAGCGTTAGACCGTTCTTTGCAGGAACATAACCGATCGGAGTCTCTTGCGCCGCTCCGCGGCCTTCCACGCGCTCCAGAATCCACTTCAGCACGCGCACGTTTTCACCATACCCGGGCCACAAGAACTTTCCATCCCCGCCCTTGCGGAACCAGTTCACATGAAAAATCTTCGGTGGCTTCGGTATTTTCTTTCCCATCTCCAGCCAGTGCCCAAAATAATCCGCCATGTTGTAGCCGCAGAAAGGCAGCATGGCCATGGGGTCCCGCCGGGTGACGCCCACATCTCCCGTGGCCGCAGCGGTGGTCTCGCTCGCCATCGTTGCGCCTACGAACACGCCGTGTTGCCAGTCAAAGGATTCATACACCAATGGCGCCACTCGGGCCCGTCGTCCGCCAAATATAAACGCTGAAATCTGAACGCCTTCCGGCGCCTCCCACTTCGGAGAAATGCTCGGCGACTGTTTCGCAGGCACGGTGTACCGCGCATTCGGATGCGCCGCCGCTCCCTTGGAAGGATCCCACGCCTCGCCCTTCCAGTTGATCAACCCTGTAGGCGGTTCGCTGCCAATTCCTTCCCACCACGGTTCCCGATCCGAAGTCATGGCCACGTTCGTAAACAGCGTGTTCTTGCGTAGCGCACCCATCACGTTCTGATTGGTTTTCATGCCCGTACCAGGCGCTACGCCAAAAAATCCCGCCTCTGGATTGATCGCGCGCAAATATCCGTCTTCGCCGATTTTCATCCACGCGATATCGTCCCCAACGGTCCAGACGCGATACCCTTGGCTCTCCAGTGCGGACACCATCATCGCCAGATTCGTTTTTCCGCATGCGCTCGGGAAGGCCGCGCCCATGTACGTCACTTTGCCGCCTGGCGACTCCAGCCCTAGGATCAGCATGTGCTCGGCCATCCAGCCCTGCTCGCGCGCCATTACGCTCGCAATCCGCAGGGCAAAGCATTTTTTCCCTAGCAGCGCGTTTCCACCGTAACCCGATCCCACGCTCCAAATCAGTTTCTCCTGCGGGAAGTGCATGATGTACCGACGCATGGGGTCCAGGTCGCCCAGCGAATGCAGGCCGGGAACGAACTCGCTCGAGGACCCCAGCCGATCCCTCGCCACGTCGCCCATCCGGGACATGATCCGCATGCTCGCCACAACGTACGGGCTGTCTGTAACTTCCACGCCTACTTTGCTGATCGGCGACATGACCGGCCCCATTACATACGGCACTACGTACATCGTCCGGCCACGCATCACTCCGTCCAGCAGCGCGCCCACCTTATGTTTCGCCGCATTCGGGTCCATCCAATTGTTCGTGGGTCCGGCATCTTCTTTTTTGGGGGAGCAGATGAACGTCAGATGCTCCGTTCGTGCTACATCATTTGGGCTGCTGCGATGCAGGTAGCAATTCGGGTAAGTCTTCTCGTTCATCGGAAAGGAATCTCCCGCACGCTGCATCTCCGCGATCATCCCCTGGTATTCGGCATCCGAACCGTTGCAATACACCACTCGTTCCGGCTTTGTCAGCTTCGCGGCATCATCGATCCAGGCTTCCAGTGGAGTTGTCACTCTGATCCCCCTGCAGGCCCAATTGTTCGCCGCCACAAGCCAGAGTGAAACGCACCGATTGCTTGCGGTGCCGGAAACACCCTCGTGGATGACCCTGACGGGGTCGGGGTCGTGGAACGATTGGATTCGGCCCCTGCCAACAGGCCTATGCAAAGGCGGGAACTTCCGGCCAGGCTGACAGGCTTTTCTCTGATTCTACCCGCCCACAGTCTATGTTACACCTCGCCGCCCATGCAAGTTGGCTCGTATCCGGGCGCTTCCCGTCTTGTCCAACCGCGTGCGAAGTCTCAGGTTATCAAGGCATCTGGTTCGCTCAGCAGTGCGCTACTTTGTTGGTCCTCCCCTGCTGTAAACTCGTCTTCCTTGTCACCTAACGCCGAATCCGATCGCCTGCGTGTCGTACTTGTCGCTCCGCGCAATCCCCTCAATATCGGTGCCGCCGCCCGTGCCATGAGCAACTTCGGCTTTTTCCATCTTCGCGTCGTGAACCCCTATCAACTAGCTTTTCGAGAGGCGCGTTCCGCCGTCGGCGCAGCGCCGCTGCTTGCCCGTGCCGAGGAGTTCAAGTCCGTGGCCGAAGCCGTTGAGGATTGCACTCTTGTTGTTGGGACCACGTCCGTCGGCCAGCGCCAGTTGCAGCACCGCGTGCGCCGGCTCGATCAAGCCTCCCGTCCACTGCGCACGCGTCTCGCCACGGGCCGCGTTGCTCTTCTTTTCGGTTCGGAGAAACGCGGTCTTTCAAACGAAGACCTCAGCCATTGCCATTGGCTCCTGCGCATCCCCACCCGCGAAGAGCATCGTTCAATGAACCTTGGCCAGGCCGTAGCCGTCTGCCTCTACGAACTCGCGCGCGATCCGCAAGCCGCCTCGAAGCCTGAGAAACACATTCCCGCCACCGCCGCCGATCTTGAGCGTCTCACCACGCTCTTGCTCGATGCTCTCCGCTCCAGCGGCTATTTGAAATCGACTCCCGGCGGCCTCCAAAAGCGGCGCTCCGCCGCTCCCACCGACGAAAAGATTCGCCGCCTCATTTACCGTCTGCACCTTTCTTCCTCGGACGCCGAGCTTACTCTCGGAATCCTCCGTCAAATCCTCTGGAAATCGCTCCAGGACAAGAAACCACCACAATAGGATCGCCTTGCTCCAAAGTTGCGAGAAGGTACTCGCCCGTGGAAGAATGCCACCATGCCTACAACGAAAAAATTCCACATGGTTCAATTGCTCGTCATCCTGCTCTTCGCTTCCGCCTCACTCCGTTCCCAAACCACGGGCCCTGAGACCGAGAAAAAACTCGCCCGCGACATTTACAAGGAATTTGTTGAAATCCCATCGGGCTTCACCACGGGGGCCACAACTCCCGTTGCCGAGGCGGCCGCATCTCGCTTGCGCGCCGCGGGCTTCCCCGAATCCGACGTGTTTGTTGGCGGTGCGAATCCTAAGAAGGCCAATCTCGTTGTTCGTTATCACGGCACAGGCACTCTAAAGCCAATTCTCCTGCTCGCTCACATTGATGTCGTCGAAGCCAAGCGCGAAGACTGGAGCATGGACCCCTTTCAACTCATTGAGCGCGAAGGTTTTTTCTATGGCCGGGGCACTGGTGACGACAAAGCCCAGGCGGCCATCTGGATCGCCAATGTGATCCAATACAAGAAAGAGGGCTTCAAGCCCGACCGCGACATCATCGTGGCTCTCACCGCCGATGAAGAAGGCGGAGGACCATTTAATGGGGTCGCTTGGCTTCTCAAGAATCACCGTGATCTTATCGATTCCGAATTTGCTCTCAACGAGGGTGGCTGGGGCGAAGAGTCCAAGGGCAAGAAAATCTCCAACGATCTCCAGGTCAGCGAGAAATACGTTGCCAATTTCCGGCTCGAAGTGCGCAACAAGGGCGGCCACAGTTCCATGCCCGTCCCTGACAACGCCATCTATCGTCTCGCGGCGGCGTTGCAAAGGCTTTCCAACTTCGGATTCCCACTCAAGACCAATGAGGTGACTGCGGCGTACTTCCGGCAAATGGCGAAAATTGAAACCGGTCCTATGAAAGAAGATCTCGCGAAGGCTAGCAAAGGTTCGCAAGAAGCGATGCAGCGCCTAGCGGCGGCTACTCCGGCCTGGAACGCCACTCTGCGCACCACCTGCGTGGCCACACTATTGGAAGGCGGGCACGCGATGAATGCGCTGCCCCAGCTCGCAGCCGCAACCGTAAACTGCCGCGTCCTTCCCGAGGACTCCGTCGACTACGTACAATCCACATTGCAGAAGGTCGTTGCGGACGACCAGGTCAATGTAAAGATTCTCGGCGAGCCGGCTCCCGGCCCAGCTTCCGCGCTGAGGCCGGACGTTGTTCAAGCCGTAGGCCGCGCCACCGACGCTCTCTGGCCAGGTGTGCCGGTGGTGCCCATCATGGTCATGGGCGCTACCGACGGGAAAGCCTTGCGCATCGCCGGTATCCCCACGTATGGAGTCCAGGGAATCTTCTTTGACCGCGACGACATCCGATTCCACGGCCGCGACGAACGTCTCCGCGTCCAGTCTTTTTACGAAGGCCAAGCCTTCCTCTACGAAGTGGTCAAAACACTTTCAAAATCCGCAGCGGTTGCCAAGTCAGACGTCCACTAACTCCAATCCGATTTGCAGCAAAGCAGGTTATCCGCGGTATGAGCAACCCAGGTTCTCGGTGTCCCCTAGGGAACGTTGCTGGCCACCAGTTGCCAATTTTTGGTCTCGGAAAACATCTCTCCGCTGCCGCTGACGAACGCACCGTGAGCAAGGCTGTCTCCCTGCAGTTGAAACATCATCCAAGCAGTGGGGTAGCCCAGATAGCCATACACACCGAGGAAACAAGGCACGGTACTGGCGGTACAGTTGGGCACGCCCTGAACGTCACAATGCGTTGGACCGATCAGCGTCCCTTTCAATTTGATGGTACCTGCAGGCACCGCGCTGTAAAACGCCGCGAGGGATTGGAGTCCTGTCGCAGATGCGGACTGCGTTGGCGGTGAAATCGGAATGTCCAGCGAGCCATCCACCAAAAAGATGGAACCCGTGGTTAGAAGCGCAGTGTTTGGGCAATCGATCGGGATGGAGCAGAATGCCTGCGCCGGCAGTTCGATAGGCATTACTGTCTTAACCTTGCCCGCGGATTTAATCATCGCGTTGATCGCGCCACCAGCTCCTTGTGAGTGTCCGAACGACCCCACCTGGTTCACGTTCAGCTTATGAAAAAAGATGCTGACGGGGTTGCTGTTTGCAGCGATCAAGAAATTCACGCCATCCAACATTGTTTGTCCTGGGCCGGCGTTCTTGTCCTGAGGGGCAATGATCACGAATCCCCACGAGGCCATGTGTTTCAAGAAAAATGTGTAATTGCCCGAGAGCGAATTGGTGCCATTGCCCCAGGTGAGAATCGGATGCTGGAAGCCGCCCATCCCCAGGCTAGTGGGGTAGTAAAGATCAAACTTGTTGCCGGAGGAGTCGCAGCACTCCGCGCCAATCGTCACCGTGACGGCCCACGGACCTGCGCCGTAATATTTCAACTCGATGGGTTTCGTCGGATAATTCGGCGGTTTGCAGGCTACCATCACCATGCCCGTAAAGAAAATCACCGCACCTGAAGCGCAACGGCGGAGCAGAACCTGTTTCTTGGATTGCCGTTTCGCCTGCCTGATCGGGTGCATTTTAGCCTCCAGTCAGCCCGTCAGAGTTCTCCTTTGGCGGCACCAGATTGTCGCCGTGGGTAGATCCTCCTCCGAGATTGACTCAACGGATAGTGCTGGGGGAAACGGGTTCGTTGCACACCTTCGGTGAACCCATCGCGATACCCTGTTCACTTTTTGTGTGCACTTTTGCACAGTTTTGCTGTGCGCAGCCTCAGAAAATGGTATGGTTATGACTGCCTATCACGTTCTGCACACCAGGCATTCGCCCAGTAAAGTAAGCAGATCGCCGGAGAACACATGGAATTGACCGTAACGCAACAAGAGCGCCCCTGGGACCGGCCCTTCTGGAAACCCGTTCATGGCAAGGAAGGCGTCTTCGCTTATCTCGTCCTTATTCACTCACTTTCCGTCGTCGGTCTGATCCTCTTCCCGGTGCCGAGCCTCAAAGTTGTGGGCATGACTTTGCTCAGCATCGCCTTCGGCGGTCTCGGCACCACCGTCTGCTATCACCGCATGCTGGCCCACAAGACGGTCAAGACCAATCCCTTCGTCGAGCAATTCCTGATTTTCTGGGCGGTCTTTAACGGCTCCGGTCATCCCGCAAGCTGGGTCGCCTATCATCGCTTGCACCATGCCGTTACCGATACTCCCGAGGACATCTCCAGTCCCAAACAGGGCGGCTTCTGGTGGGCGCATCTTCGCTGGCTTTATCAAACGCAGCCCGCCGATAAAAAGCGCTGGGCGCCTGAGCTCACTGGGGGCATCTACAAGATCTGGGGCTGGGCCGAAACACCCGTCATTGTTTTCTCGCTCTGCATTGGCCTGATTCTCGGTTTTGGCTGGATGGGCTTCTTCTGGATGGGCGCCATCCGCCTGGTCTACTCCCTGCACATGCAATGTCTGGTGAACAGCCTCACCCATCTCAAGCATGTTAAAGAAGGCGATCCCAGCGATTCCAGCATGAACGTGTGGTGGCTTGGACCCTTCCAATTGACAGCGTGGGGCGAGAACTGGCACGAGAACCATCATACGCACGCCGGTTCCGCGCGCCTCGGCCTCCGCTGGTATCAGACCGACATCGGCTGGTATTTTATCTGGATGCTCGAAGCCGTTGGCCTCGCCCACTCCGTCAAGCGCCCGCGCGTTTCCTAGCTCGCAACTTTGCGTTCGTCATTCTAATATGTGGGAGCGAGCTTAAGTTCGCCCCTCGACTCCATGTACGCACAAAAATTCAATATCCAGGTTGTGATTTGCGGTGAAACACGCGCCTGCCCGCTCGATTGGCTCGATCAATTCTGCATGCGCAATTTCACCAACTCCGCCGACTTTGACGACACGCTTCCTGTCGCGGATGGCCAGGTCGAAGCCAGTTTCCGCCTCACTCCAGAACGCTTTGCCGAGGGCCTCGCCGCTTGGTTAACGCAGCGCGGCAAAGGCGAAGGCCAGCCCGTGGCGGTGCACGTCACGCGCTCATAGTTTTTCCTGAGTTATTTCGAAGAGAGTTTTTCGGAGTTTCGTCAGCGGAAACCAAATTCTGCTATGCGGCGGAGTCGCGCTTTTCCCCGCCAATGGCAGCCCGGATCTGCGGCAGTGCCGCCAGCGCGGCAGCTTCGCCGACCGCTACCATTTCCGGGGTTTTCGTAAAGTCGTCCCACACAAAGGGTTTTACGTCCGGTTCAATGATCACGTCCGCCTGCGTGCGCCATGTCAGATCCGTATGGCGCTGGAGAATATTGAACGAGCGGCTGAGAATGTCTGTGAACGTGCGCGGCTCCTCGACGTTGCCCGCCTCAAGATACACGGCGATGACAATGTCAGCGCCAAGAATCAGTGCGCCTTCCACGGGCACCGGGGCGGTGAGGAATCCATCGACCAGCGTTCGCCCGTCGTGTTGGATGGGCACAAATAACCCGGGGTAGGCGCATGAAGCGCGAACCACCGGCGCAAGCGGGCCATGCGAATAGTACACGGAGACTCCTGCGTTGATGTCCGTCGTGGCGATGGCCAGCGGAGTTTGAAGCTCCTCGAAAGTCTGCACCGGAGTAAAGCGGGCAAGATATTTTTCCATGCGCAGGTTGGTCGCCAGGCCGAGCCAGGAAGGTGTCCAGCGGCCAAAATCGGTAAAACTCGTCTCCGCCCCAATTCTTTCCATTTCATCGAGCGATGCACCGGCACAATAACCCGCGCCAATCAGGGCGCCCACGCTTGTGCCTGCGACGCAATCGATGGTGATACCCGCTTCCCGCAAAACGCGCAGGACTCCAATGTGCGCAATGCCGCGCGCAAAGCCGCCCGCAAGAGCCAATCCGACGCGCGGACGTTCCTTCGATTCGCTTCGCTCGCCGTACGCGAAAGCGCGAAACTTGTCCTTTGCCGTCCGCAACCAGCCGAGAGTGCCGGAGAATTTGCCTTCTTCCGCCATTTGATTATTTTAACCTATCGGCGCGGATCAGCCTGTCGTTTGACCCGCGCATGCCGGTTTTGTAACCTGTCCGTGCGAACAATCAGAACCCCCGTAAATCCGGTAAAAAAGGCGTGCCATGAATCGTCGCATCGAAAAGGCAGTTGTGCTGGGAGCAGGAACCATGGGTTCGCGGATCGCCGCGCATTTCGCGAACGCCGGCCTGCCGTGCATTTTGTTGGACATGGTTCCGCCAAATCTGCCCGTGGATGCGTCGGCCGGGGAACGCAACAAAATCGTGCGCGCTGGATTGGATGCCGCGAAGAAATCGAAGCCAGCCGCCTTTTTTACCGCCGCGCTTGCGGGGAAAATTGCTATCGGTAACTTCGAGGATGACCTGGCGCGCTGCGCCGAGGCCGATTGGATTATCGAAGTCGTCGCGGAGAATCTGGAAATCAAGCGAAAATTACTGGCACGCGTGGCGCAGTACCGCAAGCCCGGAGCCATCGTTACTACAAACACGTCCGGCTTGCCGGTGCACTTGATTGCCGAAGGCATGAGCGAAGAATTTCAGCAGCACTGGGCAGGGACGCATTTCTTCAACCCGCCGCGCTACTTGAAATTGGTCGAAGTCATTCCCGGGCCCAAAACATCACGGGAAGTTGTCGAGACCTTGAGTGAATTCTGCGACCGGCGGCTGGGCAAAGGCGTGGTGGTTGCCAAAGACAGGCCAAACTTCATCGCCAATCGCATCGGAACGTTTTCCATGCTGAATGCTCTACGCCTGATGGGTTCGCTGGGCATGACCGTGGAAGAAGTGGATGCCTGCACGGGTCCAGCGGTGGGCTGGCCGAAGTCGGCGACGTTTCGCACCGCTGATCTCGTCGGTCTCGATGTGCTCGTCCACGTGGTGAAAAACATTTACGAAACGGCGCCCAATGACGAGTCGCGGGAGATGTACAAGATTCCGGCACTCGTCGAAGAAATGGCCAAGCGCGGCTGGCTCGGCGACAAGACCGGCCAGGGCTTTTACAAAAAGGTGAGAGGTGAAGGTGAGAAAGAAATTCTGACCCTCGATGTGAACACCATGGAGTACCGCCCGCGGCAGAAGGCGAGATTCGCTTCGCTCGAAATGGGCAAAGCCATCGAGGACACGCGCGAAAGGCTGCGTGCGCTGGTGGGACCCCTGCTCGAAGGACAGAAAGGCGACAAAGCGCAGCAGTTCTTGTGGGGCGCGCTTTCCGAGATGTGTTTGTACGCAGCGCGGCGCGTTCCGGAGATTTCCGACAACGTTGTGGACGTCGATCGCGCGTTGCGTTGGGGCTTCGCCTGGGAACTTGGGCCGTTCGAGATCATGGATGCGATTGGCGTGAAGGCCTTTGCCGGGCAGTTGCAGAAAGAGGGACGTGCGCTGCCACCGGTCATCGAAAAACTTTTGGCCAGCGGTCGCAAAGGATTTTACGAATCGGAGAAGGGCACTACGACGGTTTTCGATATCGGCAGCGGCGCATCGAAAAAAGTCGAAGAGCCCAAGGGCGTCATCATTCTCAAATCACTCAAGGACGCAGGCCGCGAAGTCGAACGTAATTCCGGCGCAAGCCTCATCGACCTCGGAGACGGCGTGGTGTGCTGCGAGTTTCACGCCAAGATGAATGCTATCGGCGCCGACCTCATCGCCATGCTTCACAAAGGCTTGAAGCGCCTGGAGACCGACTTTGACGCCATGGTTATCGCCAACCAGGCGGTGAATTTCTCCGTTGGCGCGAACCTCATGCTGGTTCTGGTGGGCGCTCAGGAACAGGAGTGGGACGAATTGCACATGGCCGTAAAGCAATTCCAGAACATCAACCTGGCGATCAAATACGCGCCCAAACCGGTAGTGGCGGCGCCGCAGGGCCTCGCGCTAGGCGGCGGCTGCGAAGTAGGCCTGCACGCCGCGAAAATTCAGGCAGCCGCCGAAGCCTACCTCGGCTTGGTGGAAACGGGCGTGGGTCTGATTCCGGGCGGCGGCGGCACCAAAGAAATGCTGATCCGCGCGAACGAGCACGCTAGTGGGACAGGCTTTAGCCTGTCCTCCTCACCGGAATCTGACCTCGACCTTTTCCACGCATTGAAGCCTGTCTTTGAAACCATCGCCATGGCCAAAGTTGGCGCCAGCGCGGAGGAATGCCGCGACCTGGGATACCTGCGCCGCGAAGACGGCATCTCCATGAACCGCGACCGTTTGGTCGCCGATGCAAAGGAAGCTGCGCTAGCCCTCGCGCACGGCGGCTACAAACCTCTCGCTGCATCCTGGCAGGAAGGCGCGCAAACCACGCAAATCAAAGTGCTCGGCGAACAATTTCTCGCCGGCGCAAAACTTGCCATCCACATGATGCTCCGCGGCGGCTACGCCTCCGAATATGACGCGCACGTAGGCCGCAAGCTAGCGAACATCCTTGCCGGCGGTCCACTGACCTCCCCACAATTGGTCAGCGAACAGTACGTTCTCGATCTCGAGCGCGAAGCATTCGTCTCCCTCTGTGGCGAAAAGAAGACCCAGGAGCGCATCGCCCACACCCTGAAAACGGGAAAGCCGCTGCGGAACTAGCAGGCCATCAGGACACTCTCTGCGCAAAGCTAACAGGCTGCTAGCCTCTAAGAATCATATAAAAACGTATTGATATGGCGATTATAAATGCGATATTCTGCTGATTCTGCAGGAGACCGATCGTGCACAAGCTCTTGGCGCCCCGGGAAGCCGCCAACATTCTCGGCATCAGCTATCCCACCCTGAAGCAGTGGATCTATCACGGAAAGATCAAGTCGGTAAAAACACCTGGAGGCCACCATCGCGTGCCGGAGAGCGAGATCGACCGCCTGTTTCCTAGAAAGCTGAGTTACGGGGACATCGAGACGCGACGTGGAAATTTTCGCAAGATCAGCGGTCGCAACCAATTGATCGGACGTGTGGTGGCGATTAAATTCGGCGGGCTGCTCGCGCAAGTCACCCTGGCGATCGGCGAGCAACACATCACCTCCATCATTACCGCCGACGCTGCGAAGGAGCTGCGGTTAAAGCCCGGTGAAAGGGCCGCGGCGCTCATCAAATCGACTGAAGTCATGATCTTGAGAGTTTGACTCGTGACTCGTGGAAACGCATGGCGCAGGTGGTTCCACGCATTCCCGCTCATGATATCTGCCATCTTTGCCCAGGGTGGAATGCGAGCCCAGGGCAGGGAAATCCGCATCGCCGCTGCCGCGGATCTGAAATTTGCCATGGGCGAGTTATCGGAGCAGTTCGAGAGAGACACGGGAACCAAAGTGAGTGTTACTTTCGGTTCCAGCGGAAACTTTTTCTCGCAAATCCAGAATGGAGCACCTTTCGATCTGTTTTTTTCCGCGGACGTTGAATATCCGAAAAAGCTGGAAGCGGCGGGGCTCGCGGAGCCGGGGACGCTCTACGAATACGCCATCGGACGGCTGGTGATCTGGACGCCGGCGGACGCGAAGGTGGATGTCACCAAGGAAGGGTGGAAATCTCTGTTGGATTCAAGCGTCGAAAAGATTGCCATCGCCAACCCGGAGCACGCGCCTTACGGGCGGGCGGCCGTCGCTGCGTTGCAAGCCTCAGGCATCTACGAACGGGTGAAGCACAAGTTGGTATATGGAGAGAATATTTCGCAAGCTGCGCAGTTCGTGCAGTCAGGATCCGCACAGGCGGGAATTGTCGCCATGTCCCTTGCCGTTTCGCCGGCGATGCGCGGTGGCAAGAAATGGGACATTCCCGCAGAGATGCATCCCACGCTTGAACAGGGAGCAATTGTCTTGAAAGACGCCAAAAATATGTCCGCCGCGCGGGCATTTCTGGAATTTGTAAAGAGTGCTTCGACTCGAGCCATACTCACCAAGTATGGTTTCGCTATTCCAGACAGAACGAGTGACCTAGAAAAGAAATAACGCTGGGTCGCTAAGAAGGAAACCCTGAACAGAGAAGCAAGCGGAGAGTAGGCAGCAATCGGAGAAACGCATGGAAGCATTGTGGTTGTCGATGAAGTTGGCCGCCAGCGTCGCGGGCATATTATTAGTCATCGGGATGCCCGTTGCGTATTGGCTTGCGTTTTCGAGTTGGCGCGGCAAATTCCTGCTTGAATCGGTGGTTGCGCTGCCGCTGGTGCTGCCCCCGACCGTTCTCGGGTTTTACGCGCTCGTAGCCATGGGGCCGCGCGGTCCGCTCGGAAAGCTTTGGATCGCACTGTTCGGCCATGGGCTGGCGTTCACCTTCGGAGGACTAATCCTTGCATCGGTGTTGTACAGCTTTCCATTTGCAGTCCAGCCGCTAATCGCTTCCTTTGAGGGCGTCGATCGAAGATTGCTGGACGCCTCGGCCGTGCTTGGCTCGGGAAGTTTGCGAACATTCTGGCGAGTCATCCTGCCGCTGTCGCTACCCGGAGTCGTAACAGCGGCAGTCCTGAGTTTCGCTCACACCTTGGGAGAATTCGGCGTGGTCTTGATGGTTGGCGGAAATCTGGCGGGAGTCACGCGGACAGTCTCCATCGACATTTACGATCACGTGCAGTCCCTGGAATATGGCGAAGCCAACCGCATGGCGCTGGTCCTTCTGGTGATTTCCTTCGCTGTTTTGTCCTTTGTCTATGCGGTGAACCGCCGCGTGTGGACTCCGTGGCCAGCGAAGTAAACTCCAAGATGCTCAGAGCGCGACTCCGCAAAGAGCGGCGCAGCGCCGGCGCCCCTTGCTTCACCCTTGATGTTTCCGTCGAGGTCTCTCCGGGCATCACCATTCTTTTTGGAGCTTCCGGAGCCGGAAAATCCACCTTGCTGGATTGCCTCGCGGGGCTGGCGCGGACGGACGAGGGACGAATCGCCATCGGCAATGATGTTCTATTCGATTCCGCAGCCGGAGTCCACGTTCCCGCGCCGAAGCGAAGAATCGCATACGTTTTTCAGACTCTGGCGTTATTCCCTCATCTGAGCGCGGAAGAAAACGTTGCCTACGGATTGCGGGGCTTTCCCGAGGCAGAAAGGCAAGGCCGCGTAGAAGCCATTCTCCAAGCTTTCCGCGTAGAGAAACTCCGCAGGCAGAAGCCAGGCGAAATTTCCGGAGGGGAGCGCCAGCGGATCGCGCTCGCAAGGTCGCTGGTAACCGAGCCACGCGCACTGCTCCTTGATGAGCCCTTGACGGGCCTGGACGCGGAACTGAAAGCCGCGATTGTGGACGACTTGCGCGCATGGAATACCGCGAAGGAAATCCCGGTATTGTACGTGACCCACAGCCGCGATGAAGTGGATGCCCTGGGCGAGCGCGTGATCGCGCTCGACAACGGACGCGTCGCCAGCTCCGGCGCACCAATGGAAGTACTGAACGCCCCACGCCGCAAAAAGCTGGCGCAGGCGGCAGGGTTCGAGAATCTTCTGAGCGCCACCGTACTCGACCTCCGCGAGGCCGATGGCGTCATGCGTGTTCGCCTTGGCCAGAGCGCCTGTGAGATTGAGGTACCGCTAGGCTATGCCGTAGCCGGGAGCCGCGTGCAGGTGGCGGTTCGTGCAGGTGACATTTTGCTGGCAACCGAACGCCCGCACGGTTTAAGCGCGCGAAACGTGGTCGACGGTCGCATCGTTTCCCTGGAACAGCGCGGCACGATAGTCATTGCTCGCGTGGATTGTGGCGTCACGTTTGTCGTGCACGTCACGCCCGGGGCAGTGCGCGCACTGGAATTAACCGCCGGTCGCCCCGTCTGGCTGGTGCTGAAAACGCACTCCTGCCATTTGGTCGATTAGAACAAAAGTTTAAAAGCAAAAAGACTCTTCAAGGTTTTGGCTTCGCGGGAGCAGTCACCGCAGCCTTCGGCGCGGCAGCGGTAGAGAATTTGACTTCGTCAGCCTCCAGGGCGTTGTTCTTGGGCGTGGCGTGGATGACCACGGCGTTCCCGACGGCGATCTCCGACAACTTGCCGGGCTTGTCCTCGCTGGCGTCAGCGGGCTTGGCGGCCTTTCCGGCGACATGAGAGATGTACACCGTCGAAGCGACAAGTTTGACTTCCACGGATTTTCCATCCCGCGTCTTCACCAGCATGGACTCCGCGCCGATTTTTTCAACCGTTCCGCTGACGTGGACTTTATCGCCGTGAGCGAACGCATTGCCCGCGGCAAGCACAAATAATAAAACCAGCAAAGATGCGCTAAGTTTCATAAAAGTCTCTCCATGACATATAGGTCCGGCAAGCTCTTTCTTCATTTCTGCTTATGAACTTGTGATTCCGCTTTCCGCTGCGGTGTTGCCCCGTTCAAGAAATCATTTTCCTCTTGTTCCTCTGCCCGGTCGTCCGGGCCTTTGGGATTATAGCGCTCCATTTCGATGCGCTCCGCTGCGGTGAGATGAGGAAGGTGGCGGATAAAATGAACTAGCCTCCAACTGTCCAGCGTGCCTCCATGCTCGCCGCCATTGGAAAATGCCGGCATTCCCGTGAACCGCACGCCGTTCTCGATGATCCAGAAAAGCTCTCCATCCGTAAGGTTCTGCGTTTCCGGCAAACGCAGATCAGGTGGCTTGGGGTAGAGTCCATTGCCAATCACGCTGTTCCCACTTCCGTCGTTGGCGTGGCAAATCGCGCAATGATCCGCGAAATGCAGCCGCGCATCCCGCAGTTCTTCGGCAGAGGCGAGCACCGGGTTCTGGGCCAGCCGCGCGTTCGCTGGCATCGCCAGACGGCGCATCTTGCGAGCGGCCATGGTTTCAAGTTTGCCGGGAGTTGCCCGCGAACTTAGACCATCGTGCAAAAATGAAGCTGCCACTGCCACGCCCAAGCCGAGCAGCACTACAACAACGATAATCAGCAGAGTTCTGCGTTTCATGGCTTCTTGAGTATGTTAATAGATGCGCTGCGGGGCAGCCAGCAGCGAATCATTCGCTGCATTCCCGATGACTCAGCGCAGTTGCATTTCATTGCAATCGAGAGCAATGTGCGAATATCAAGCATTTCGAGGAAAACTTCGCGAAATGAATGGCCTCGCGGAGGTAGCCCCGCAAGGCTCTACCTCTGGTAGGATACTCAGGAAATGGCGACGCATATAATGAACTACAAGGCACTGACAGCGCTGGAGACTTGCCCGGCGGAATTTCATGAAATTCTGCACGCTGCTACCTGTGCCACGGAATTAACGTTTGAGCAAGGACTAGTCCTGGCCACTGCGCAAGGCCCGGCGTTCGAAGCGTTAGTGGCCGTCGCGGATCGCTTGCGGCGAGAGACCGTCGGCGATGCCATCACTTACGTCGTAAATCGCAACATCAATTTCACCAATGTCTGTTTCGTGGGTTGTAGTTTCTGCGGTTTTGGACGCGGGCCAGCAGCCCCTGACGCGTACTCGCTCTCTTTCGATGAAGTGGTCCGTCGGGCACGCGAGGCTTGGGAACGTGGTGCCACCGAAGTTTGCGTTCAGGGCGGATTGCCGCGCGACCTCGATGGATTTTTCTATCGCGATCTGCTCCGCGCCATCAAGCATGCCATCCCCGCGATGCACGTGCATGCCTTCTCGCCGATGGAAATTGATTACGGCGTGACGAAAACCGGCATGGCCCTGCGAGATTATCTGCAAATGATGAAAGACGAGGGACTCGGCAGCATCCCCGGCACCGCTGCGGAAATCCTGGATGATCGCGTACGGCAAGAACTAAGTCCCAATAAGTTACCGGCCGTGCGATGGGTGGAGATCATCACCGCCGCGCACGAGCTGGGCATTCCCACGACTTCAACGATGATGTACGGGCACGTGGAAGAACCCGCGGACTGGGTGCGCCACATGCTCCTCCTGCGCGCGATCCAAAAGCGCACCGGTGGTTTCACGGAATTCGTCCCGCTAGGTTTCATTCATGAGAATACGCGACTCTACCGCCATGGGGGATCGCGGCCGGGAGCAAAGCGGGAAGAGCACCTGAGAGTGCACGCCCTCGCGCGCGTGCTGCTCCACGGTGCTATCAAGAACTTGCAAGTCTCCTGGGTAAAGCTCGGCTTCGAAATGTCCCTGGCATGTTTGCAGGCTGGCGCAAATGATTTCAGTGGCACGCTCATGGAAGAAAGCATTTCCAAGGCCGCTGGCGCAACGTTCGGGGAATATGTGTCGCCAGAGGAATTTCGCGCCAGGATTCGATCGATTGGGCGTGTCCCAGCGGAACGCACCACAATCTACAAAATTCGGCGATCGTTCGATGATCTGCAACTGGACCCACAGCCAACATCAGCGCATCTGCCGATAGTTCGACCGGAGAGCCACGTGCCATACACCGAAGGCTCTTACTGAGCGATTGCCATGCGAGCACTCCTCTTACCCGTCAAGGATTTGAACAACGCCAAGAAACGGTTGATGGGTGTGCTGACGCCGGAGGAGCGCTTTGGTTTAGCCGAAGCCATGTTGAAGGACACCATTCGTGCGGTGCAAGGCGTCCAGCGCGCGGAGAAAGTTTTCGTGGTCACGAACTACAAACCCGCGATGCGCCTTGCCCAAGAAGCTAGCTGGGAGATTCTGCACGAGGAAGAGCAGATTTCTGAGAGCCATTCTGTGGATGCCGCTTCAAAGATCTGCGAACAACGAGGCATCACCGCATTGTTGCGCGTGCCCCTGGATGTTCCCCTGGTGCAAGCGAGTGATATCGACGATTTGCTAGCTGTGGAATGTGAAGAACCCGCCCTGGTCATCGTTCCTTCGCGCGATGGTTTGGGGACAAACGCGATTCTGAGGATGCCGCCTGTGTTGTTCCCATCGCATTTCGGCATCGGAAGTTTTGCGAAACATGTTGGCGAAGCGGAACGTATCGGCGCCCGTGTGGTTTTCCGCAGGAGCCCGCGGCTGGAGATGGATGTGGACGATGAAGCCGATTTGCGCACTTTGCTCCAACACGATTTGCGCGCGACAGAAACAGGGCGATGGCTTCGCGGAAGTGGCGTCGAAGCGCGATTCCGGCTGCCCCTCAAAGCGGGAGCGATGACTGCGCGATGAAGCGGAAAATCTATGCCAGTCTCGATGCGGCCGTGGCCGATATTCCTGATGGCGCACAAATCATGTTCGGAGGTTTTGGAGGCGCGGGCTTCCCGAATAACCTGATTCAGGCGCTGGCGCGGAAAGGCACGAAAAACATCACCGCTATCAGCAACAATTGTGGAACACGCGAAGGCGAGCTCGGGCTGATGTTCAAGAACAATCAGATCCGGCATGTGATTGCTTCTTTTCCCGGACCTCACGCCAATTATTTTCAGGAGCGCTTCGCCGCAAAAGAAGTGACACTGGAACTCGTACCACAGGGAATTTTGTGCGAGCGCATGCGTGCCGCTGGTGCTGGCCTGCAGGGCTTTTACACTGCCGTGGGTGTGGGCACCGAAGTCGCCGAAGGCAAAGAAGAGCGCCTCCTTGAAGGTCAGCGCTGCATTTTGGAACTGCCGATTCACGCGGACTATGCTTTTATCAAGGCGCACCTAGCCGATGAATTGGGAAATCTGACCTACCGGCTGGCGGCAAGGAATTTTAATCCCATCATGGCTATGGCTGCTAAAACGACCATCGCAGAAGTGGAAGAAATCGTTGCGGTGGGTTCCATCAATCCGGAACACGTCATGACTCCGGCGATCTTCGTTCATCGCATCGTGCAAGCGAAAGGACTCCGTTATGCCGGGTAACGGCATTAAGAAAGAACATGTCGGGTAACGGCATCCAAAAAAAGGGCAGGCCGGGTAGGCCTCGTTTGACGAGGGAACAGATCGCCCAGCGCGCCGCCCTCGAATTGCCTGATGGAGCCTATGTGAATCTCGGCTGGGGAATTCCTAATCTCATTGCCGACTATTTGCCGAAAGAAATTACCGTTTACTTCCATAGCGAAAACGGAATTCTTGGAATGGGCCGCCGCGCCAAACCTGACGAAGAAGATTTCGATTTGGTGGACGCGATGAAAATTCCCGTGACGCTGATTTCTGGAGCTTCTTTTTTTCATCAGGCGGACGCGCATCTGATGTCGCGCGGCGGGCATCTGGATGTTGCCGTTCTCGGCGGCTTCCAAGTCTCGGAGAAGGGCGATCTTGCAAACTGGAAAATTCCCGGCACGAAAGGTCCCGGCGGCATCGGTGGCGCCATGGACATCGCGGCAGGCGCCAAAACGCTAATCGTCTGCATGGAGCACACTACAAAGGACGGAGCGCCCAAAATCGTGAGGCAATGCACGTATCCTCTGACCGGTCTGGCCTGCGTGGATACTATCGTCACTGATCTTGCCGTTATCGACGTGAAGCCGGAAGGACTAGTCCTGCGCGAAGTCGCGCGCGGTTGGTCAGCGGAGGAAGTACAGTCTTTGACCGGCGCATCATTAATCGCGCGGCAGCAAATTCCGGAGATAGATTTTGCTTGATTTCATAAGGAGGCCAACATGAGCCAGATGATCCCAGAAAGTCACGCGGATTTGCTCGAAAAGCAGGCGTTTGGAAATCTCGGTACCCTGATGAAGGACGGAAGCCCGCAAGTGACGCCCGTGTGGGTCGATTACGACGGCAAATTTGTGCGCTTCAATTCAGCGAAGGGCCGCGTGAAGGACAAAAACATCCGTCGCGATCCGCGCGTTTCCATTTCGCTTCAGGATCCCGCGAATCCCTACCGCTACTTGGAAATCCGCGGCCGCGTCGTGGAAATCACCGAAAATGGCGCGGATGACCACATCAACAAACTCTCCAAAAAATATCTGGGAAATCCTGTGTATCCCTACCGGAAGCCCGGCGAAGTTCGCGTGACCTACAAAATCGAGCCTGAAAAAGTCAGCTCCATGGGATGACGCAGTCATCCTCGACGAGCCCACTTTGGGAGCGCGGCGGCTTGCCGCCGCTTTTCTTCCATCCTTCGTCTACACGACGTGGAATGACAAATCGCAAGCTGGAAAATTGAAATTAGAATCGACGAAAATCCGCGATCCATTTCCTTAATTCCATTTTCCAATTTCCATTTTCCATTTTCTCGTTCCATCACAGCCGCGCGGCGACCCGCGCCGCCTTGCGTCCATCCGGCGTGCGAATAATCAGCACCAGGCGATCCGTCAGCGGCACACCCGTGCTGGGTACTGTGAAATCCAGAAACCACCGGAAGCGTTTCGGCAATTCCTCCTTGCTCTCCGTGTTGTAAGGTTCGACCGGTTCAGCTGTGGCGGGTCCCCATTTCAGATTTTCAATATGCCGCAATTCGATGCCGCGCTTCCAGTAGAACGAAAAGCGCAGCGCCTTCATCATTTCTTGCGTGAGATACTTGCGCGGGCCAGGCTCCAGCGTTTGGCTCTTACAGGGAATATCGAACATGATGAACGAAACCTGGAGTTCCTCGGGAAACTCGGTAACCACCTTCTGCCCGCTTCGATATTCCATCCCATTCTCGTCATCAATGCGTTTGAAATCGTCGAAAAAACCTGCAGCCGTGGCGCGGCCCGTTAGCTGAAAGCACGTCAGCTCGGACAAGCCACCGTCCGTTTGAAAAAGAATACCCCCGTCAAAATTCAAAACCTGCTTCTTGATGGGTTTTTCTTTATTCTTCGACTTTTGCTGCGCTGGACTCGGGCGCGAAGCAGGAACAAGCAACAGCGATACGACGGCAACGCCAGAAAAAAACCTTGGAAAAAAGCGGCTCATCCTCATTATTCAAGAGAGTTCAGTGCGCTTCCACGGCGCCGGTCTTCAGCAGAAATGTGATGCCGTCGGCGCTGTATAAAGTTTTCCCGCCTTCGCTTTTTTGCGGCGGCACTTTCCCGGCGCGCACCGATTCAAAAGCAAAGACAAGTCTTGGGAGTACGGCAGGTTCGGCTTCCGGGATATTGTGCGCCCCCAGCACAAGTTTTACTTCCGGAGCGAGAGCGGCAAGACGCTTCACGGAAGCAACATAAGCGTCGAAATCGGTTTCCGGGCGGAAGAGCCAAATAGGAGCGGGATAGTAGGTGTCGCCCGTAAAAAGCAGACCGTTGGCGCGGTCGAGCAATGAAATGGCATCAGGCGTGTGGCCGGGTGTCGCTAGAACTTCCAGAGTTCGGCCGCCAAGATTGACCTTGAAGCCGTCATGAATGAAATGCGAAATTCTCCACGGTTTTGTCGCATACGTTTTTGGATTGAACCCTTTTGGCAGGTCGCCGCAGAGCTGATCGGGGGCAATTTCCGCCTGCGCATCTTCGCGTGAGCCTTTCGCATTCTTCAGCGTGAAGTCAGTATCCATGCCATACACAAAAGTGAACTGCCAGTTGCCGCCAACGTGGTCGTCATGCGTGTGCGAATTGAGAACCACCACCGGGCGCGAGGTCAATTTCGTCGTGACTTTGCGAATGTCGCTGATGCCCATCCCGGTATCAAAGAGCACCGCCTGCTTGTTGCCGACGATGAGGTAGGAAATCGTTTCTTCCGCCTGATGCGGCTCGTAAATGGCAAAGACCCCCGGTGCAACCTTGTATATCTCGAACCAGGGATCGTCCGGAAGAACGCGCTGCAGCGATTTGTATTCCGATCGCGGCAGCGCACGGCACCATTCTGGGTTCCCGTTAGACTGCGCCACCGCGGTTGCCGCGGAACACACCAATCCCACCACTGCCAATATTCTCCTGAAGCGCACAATTCCTCCGATTCTCGGTGCTGGGCGGGACCGGTCCGAATTATCTTAGCGCCCTGCATTGATGCGGGCAAACAGCCCGGCCGCGGTTGTTTAGGAAGTTAAAATTATTTGCCGTATTTTTCGTAGAATTTATTCACGAAAAGCTCTTCGGGATCGTACGTTTTCTTCGCCAAAAAGAACTCATCAATTCGCGGATACGCCTGGCGTAGTTGGTCCTTGGAGTAAAAAAGCTGGTAGGGTAGGTAATACGTTCCGTCGAGGCCCAAAGCGAGGTCGATGAGATCCGTCGTCGTTTTTTGGAGAATCTGTCCTTCCCCTTCGTTGAACTTCTGATTGAAATACAGAACGTAAGCAAACATGTCCTGTTTGGCGTAATTCAGTGTTGTAATGTCGTCTTTGTGCACGATTCGAATCGTCACATTGATCAAATTGGCCCCGCTGTTTTGCACGACCGTGCGCAGGCCGTCTACGAATTGCGGCATCTTCTCCCGCGGTATGAAATATTCCTGCAGTATGTCCGTGTCCTTCAGCCGGTTTTCCAGGTAGTCCATCGAATCGTACATTTCCTGGTTGCGTGAAACGAAGCAGCCCTCTTCGCGGCTCATTGCTTCGTTCCGCGAAAGACAATTGTGAAGCCGCGGCTCTCCGTACTTTTCCATCGTCCAGCGGACGCGCCGGCCAAAATTCCCGGTCTTTGAAAAATTAATGATGAAGCGATCCAGCCACACGTAACCTGGCAGTTTCAGTGGAACAACCGGCATGTGTGTGTTCGTTTTTTCATACGTGTGAATTGCCGTTTCGCTCAGGAAAGTCGCGGGTGACATCGAAAGCCGCCCGTAAGCGAGGCCAATGCCGGGATTGCCGTCGACATTTTTCTTGTAATAGCTGGCGAAATCCTTGTAGTCCATGTAATGCGTTTTCCAGATGTACATCTCGTTTTCGACGACATCCAAGTCCACGTCGAGAATGATGCCCATCAATCCGTACCCGCCAAGCGCGTGATGAAACAATTCGGAGTTCTCCTTTGTGTTGCAATTCTTGATTTCGCCGTTGCTCAGCAGGATGCGAAACGAACGAACCGTCGGCGCCACTTGCCCAGGATCGTGCGCGATCCCGTGCGCATTCACACTGAGCGTGCCGCCTACGGTGAAAATGTTGATCGACTGCATCGCCTTGACTGACAGCCCATACTGATCGAGAAACAACTGCAATTGCTTCCAAGTTGCACCTGTCTGCACGTTGAGAATTTTGTGTTCCTTGTCGAGGCGCACGTGGTTGAATCCGCGCATGTCTAGAACCAAACCATCTTTCACAAAGGTGTGCCCGCCCATGCTATGGCGCGAGCCGGCGGCGGTTACTTTCAGTTTGTGCTCGCGCGCAAACCGCAGCGCATTCTCAATATCTTGAACAGTTGTAATTCTTACGATTCCGTAGACCGCTGTCTTGTTCAGGTGGCTGGCGTCATTGATGTACCCGCCGACCTGTTCGAACGGCAACTGCTGCGATGGCGGAACTTGCAAGACCAGCGTGGTCGGCTTGGTCTGATCCGCATTTGGCGGGTAGACGAAGTCGGATTCTTTTTCTTTGGCGGGCGCGGCGGAATAATCAAAAATCTTTTCCGCGGCCACCACCACCAGCGATGCCAACAGCAACAGCGCGATACGCCAGCGTTGTCCGCGGGAAGGAGACGTTGTCTTCTGCATCGTGGCCCCGAAACTGTTGCTTTCCCGGCAAGTATAGAGTAACTATGCTCGGTCTCAGCTTCCCGGGAGTTTACTATGCCTAAGCAAATCACGACGATTCAAAAGTGTGCGTGGGGATTTGCCGCATTATTTCTCGGCGTTTACCTCCTCGACTACGTTCCCGGAATCATGGATGCGAACGGGCTGATGTTCGGCCTCTTCCACATGACGCGCATAGTCGACCTCGGCCATCTGTTCGCTGGCGCCCTCGGAGTAATTGGCGCGCTGACTTCTGCACGCGGCGCGCGAATCTATTTTTACGTTCTTGGAACATGGTATTTGATTGATGTGCTCGTTTATTTTTTCTCGCACCTTGGTCACGTTTCTCTGAAAACGAATATTCTCGTAAATCTTCCGCACATCCTGATCTTCATCGCTGCCTTCTGGATCGCCGCTAAAGTGAACCGTAGCATTGCGGAGGCGTGAACGCGCAATGCGCGAAAAGCTGAAGCGCTTCCTGAAACGCAGAGTTCTGCCATTTTTCCTGATTTGCTTTGGAGCATTTACGTTGTTCGTCGCTACGTTTTGGCTGAAGTGCGCCTTTGTGAAGCCCGCTGTCGGTCCGCTTCCAACGATTGCTAGGCAACAGGGAATGGCTGTGCCGGACATTGGTGAAAAAAACCGGCGGCCAGTCGAAGATTCGTATTTTTCGTACCCCGAGTGGTATATCGTGTGGAGCTACGAGGAACGCGCGCAGTATCTTCCCAAGAATCTGCCGAGCGGGTTTCCGTATTTCGCTTCGATCGGGCAGTACTGGAAATCCTACTGTTTCATTTGCGGACTGACACAGAGCCGGCATCAATTTAGGTTTGGCGATCACTTGAGTTCGTTTGTGCTGGGCGGAAGTTTTGCATTGGAATACTCGATTCGCGGCGCTTACGAACAAACGATTGGCCGCCTCAGCGAGTGGAGCAGTTCGCACGAACTGGTGGAAGAAGACGCCTACGCCGCGGGCGTAGCGCGCGAATACGCGGACTTCGTGTACATTCGCCCGTTTTATGAATTCCATTTTGCGCATGCTCTGAAGCAGCTTTGGAAAGAGACGCCGCTGTGGGGCAAGCATCCCATCCGCAAGTGGGAGCGCAAATTCATCCTCAGCGTGGACTACGGCATCGAAGCGATCTATGCACACGCCATGCTGTTTGCCAGCCACGTGACGTACGGCACCGAGAGCGACGAGACCTACACCTGGATCGAGAACGCGCCGGGCTGCCTCTCCCGGGAATTTCCACGAATGAAGATTCTGGCGGAGACTGCTCGAAATGCCTGCATCGTGAGCACTCCGCGATACCAGGAATTCACCGATGTGGCTGTGAAGCTGGCTCAGCGCGACGTTCATTTTGCGCAAATCGCCGGGAATGACGAAATCATGGTCACGGTGGTTGCGCCGAAAAACTGGAGCTACGATTTGCCGCCTGGCGATGGCAGTGTGCTCTTCACAGAAGACTTCCTGACGCAACCGACTGTGAAGAGAGTCGCTCTGGAGTGTCCGGTACGCTCCCTGCATTCCGTCCTCAATAACCTCGCCGCGCGAAATGTCAAGATCGAACATATTTACGACTACTGAACCTGCCGCCTCCTCTCTGGACGCGCCGAAGAGAGATTCCTCGCCCCGCAGACTCCTCTGACAACTGGCGCGGCAAGCCGCGCCACTACAAAGATCAGGCGGGTGCTCATTTAGTTGCTCCCACGAAGATGGATTTGGGGAGCATCATGTGGACGCCTTTGTTGCCGTCGACTAACTCGGTGATGTGGAGGTCGGCGGCGACGCTTGCGAGCATGTAGGCGTCGTCGCGGGAGAGATGCTTTTCGGTGACGAGGAAATCGATCATCTCGCGGACGGCCAGCGTGGCGCACGCGTTCAGGTCATCGTTGAGGCCCATGGTGATGTAATGCGTGGGGGTTTCGGCGCGCGGCCACTTCAGGTGCAGGTCCTTACGCACGATGAATTGAAACGTGCCGATGAGAGAGGTTTCGAGCGCGGTGATGTCCACTTCGCCGTCGCCCTGTCCGGCGTGGCCGTCGCCGACTTCAAAGAGCGCGCCGGGCGCATGCACGGGAATGTAGAGCGTGGTGCCGGCGACGAGGTCTTTGTTATCGAGATTGCCGGCCATAATCCACGGCGGAGCGCTGTTGAAGCGGCCCGCGCTTTCCGGCGGCGCGTCGCCCATGCTGCCGAAAAAAGGATGCAGCGGAATCTCGATGCTCGGCGCGAATTTCGCGACCATGCGCTTTTCATCCAGCGGAATAATTTTGATTTTCGAGTAAGGATAATCGTCGGGCAGGTAGCCGCGGCCGGGGCCGAAAGCATTGTACGCGTAAGGAATCGCCAGTTTTATGGCCAGAATTTTTACTTCCAGCACGTCGCCGGGCTGCGCGTCTTCAATGTAAATCGGCCCCGTGAGAATGTGCCCGCCCGGCCCTTTGTCCTTCACCTGATCGGTGATGTCGCGCAGCGATTGCTCGACCTGTTCCGGTGGCAGGCCCGCATCTTCGAGCCGCTTCGGACTGTTAGTGATCAGCGTCTGAATCTCCACCGTGTCGCCCGACTTGATGCGCAACACCGGCGCCGCCTTCGCATCGTAGTAGCCCCACGCGACCGTCTTCGGCGTCGGCTTCAGCGTGTACGTCGCCTGCGCATTGGTCTGTATCGCAATTAGCGTCGCGTGGCTAGCGCAAGCCCCAAGCATCAAAACCAGAACGCGGTAAATCATGCATCCTCCATGCTCTAGCTGCCCGGCGGTACGCGAAGCTTCGGGCTCCTCCACTTCCACTTCTGTTCCGCCTTCAATCTCGCCTTCTCCGACTGCCTTTGTTCCGCTGTTTGCAATTGTTTGATCTTCGCCGACAATCTCTCTTGCCACTCGGGATGGTCTCTCAAGAAATCCCAAAGACGCGCGTGTCCTCCGCGAATACCATCTTTTAATATCGTGGCCTTTGCGCTGTCGGGGTCGAGCTCAAAGGCAATGATTCCCTCAATATAAAGCTGCGAAAGGCGCTCCTCGCGTTGACGCTTCGTCTCTCTCGGTGCGCTGCGCGATTCTAACTTTGCTTCGACTAAGTCTCGTAATTTACGGACGCCCCATTTCGGAGAATTCTTTTCACGCGTTAGGCCTTTTCGTATCAGCTCTCGCGTGGTCCCATCATCCCCTGCCAAAACTGCGTCGATCCGATCCGGGCTGATGGCCTTTCGGAAAGCCTGGTCAGTCTTTCGGCGGTATTTGCGATTGACACGTACCTTACGTTTCGCCCACAAACGGCTCATGGCTCGGTCAGGCTCGCCGGTGTGAGTACGATGATCTTTGTTGTACGCGAGTTCTTTTTTCTCTAGTGGTGTCAGCTTCTTTTTCATTGGTTTTCCGAGGGTCCGTTAGGGATGAGTCATGTCCTCGGGCTTGACGAGGGCGTCGAATTCTTCGGCGGTGACGTAGCCGAGTTTGAGGGCGGCTTCGCGGAGGCTGATGTGGGAGTGGTGGGCGGCTTTGGCGATCTGGGCGGCCTGGTCGTAACCGATTTTCGGAACGAGGGCGGTGACGAGCATGAGGGAGTTGTGGACGTAGCGGTCGATTTGCTCGCGATTGGCTTCGATGCCCTCGATGCAATGCTCGACGAAGCTGTTGCAGGAATCGGCAAGGAGTTCGACGGAGTGGAGATAATTGAAAATCATCACGGGCTTGAAAACATTTAGTTCAAAGTTGCCCTGGGAGCCGGCGAAGCCAATGGCGGCGTCATTGCCCATGACTTGCACGGAGACCATGGTGAGGGCTTCGGCCTGCGTGGGATTCACCTTGCCCGGCATGATGGAAGAGCCTGGCTCGTTCTCGGGAAGAGTGAGTTCGCCGAGGCCGCAGCGCGGGCCGGAGGCGAGCCAGCGAATGTCGTTGGCGATTTTCATGAGCGAAGCGGCGAGCGTTTTTAGCGCGCCACTGGCGAAAACAATTTCGTCGTGCGCGGAGAGCGCGGCGAATTTATTGGGATGCGAGCGGAAGGGCAGCGCCGTGAGTACGGCGATTTTGCGCGCGGCGCGAACGGCAAATTCGGGATGGGCGTTGAGGCCGGTGCCGACGGCGGTGCCGCCGATAGCGAGATCGTAGAGACCGTCGAGGGCGACGGCGATGCGTCCGCCATCGCGGTCCAGCATATTGACGTAGCCGGAAAATTCCTGGCCGAGGGTGAGCGGCGTGGCGTCCTGCAAATGAGTACGGCCGATTTTGACGGTGTCCGCAAATTCTTTAGCTTTGGCATCGAGCGCGTCGCGAAGATTTTTTACCGCGGGGAGCAAGCGGCGCGCCGTTTCCGTGGCGGCTGCGATGTGCATGGCGGCGGGAAACGTGTCGTTGGAGGATTGCGACATGTTCACATCATCATTTGGATGAACAGGTTTCTTGCTGCCCATTTCGCCACCAGCAATTTCGATGGCGCGATTGGAGATGACTTCGTTGACGTTCATGTTGGTTTGCGTGCCGCTGCCAGTTTGCCAGACGCGAAGAGGGAAGTGCTCGTCGAGCTTTCCGGCGATGATTTCGTCGGCGGCTAGCGTGATCAGCGAAGATTTTTCCACGGAGAGTTTGCCGAGACTCTCGTTAACGAGCGCACAAGCTTTTTTGAGGATGCCGAAGGCGCGGATCAGCTCGGGCGGCATGGTGTCCTTGCCGATGGCGAAGTGGATGAGCGAGCGGGCGGTCTGCGCGCCGTAATAGCGGTCGGCGGGGACTTCGATCTTGCCCATGGAGTCGGACTCGGTGCGAGTTGGAGTGGAGGCTACTGTCTTGACGGCTTCAGACATAGGGGACTCCTTAAATGGCTGCTGCCCCGATTCTACCAGCAAGTGACCCCCGACAAAGCCGGGCCAGGCTGCCGGCGAGTGACTTGTGGAAGAGACATTCTCCGGGCAACGAAGCCAAGCGGCGAGAGTTACTCCGGAGGAATAACTGGTTAACCATAATTGGCCCCCCTCCCCCTGTTTTTCAGAAGTGTTCATTCTAAATTGATTATGGAAAGAATTATTTTGAAAAAGAGTAATACTTGGGGATGCGTGGATTTTGAAGGAATTAGAAGAACTGCCGAGCGGCCGATCATGATCGGAGAGCACTTGAGGAACGTGGCCCGATTCAAAATATCAAAATATTATAATTTCTTTATTGTATCAAGTAGTTACTTTGCAGTGGTTTTGATTGTGTTAGGTAGCAGGGCGGCGGGCCGGATCGATGGTCGGTAGGTTTGGAAAAGAGGTCAGTTTGGACGAGTGGCCCATTTCTGAATCAAATTGATGCCAGGGCGGCATGAGGCGGTGCTAGAATCCGATGGCGAGCCGGCCTTCCGAAATCCAGCAAGGAGAACCCCTTAACAACATAGCGCCATCGGTACAGGGAAGACTCCGAGGGCCGGACTGAACGCGAGAGGAGAATTTCGATGAGGAAACATGCGGGAGCACTGGCATCTTTAATGATTCTCCTGGTGGCAGCGGTCATTGTATCCTGCGCAAAACCTTATCACGAGGAAACCGAACGTTACGTCTTCGTTGCAACCAACATTGATCTGCCGTACTGGCAGGAAGCGCAAGCAGGCTTCCTGGACGCGGCTAAACAATTAGGCGTGAGGGCCGAAATGATCGGTCCGGTGAAGTATGACCCCGCCTCAGAGGCCGGGATGTTCCAAGACGTTATAGAAAAGCAGCCCGCGGGGATCTGTCTTTCGGCGGCGCGGCCGGAAATGTTCAAGACCAGGATTGACAAAGCGATATCCGCAGGGATTCCGGTGATTTGCGTGGATGCGGATGTGCCGGATTCCAGGAGGGTGCTGTATATCGGAACGGACAACTTAAAAGCGGGCAGAGAGAGCCTGAAGCGGATGGCGGGGCTGGTTCCCGGAAAAGGAAACATTGTGGTTATTACTATTCCCGGGCAGGCCAATCTGGACGATCGCTTGGCCGGCGTGGCCGATGCACTGAAGAATTTTCCCGCGATGAAGCTGACGAAGATCATTGACGACAAAGGGGATTGGCGCAACGCCTTCGACCAGATCTCCGACATGATCGTGAAGAAGGAAAGAATCGACGGAATTATTTGCCTGGAAGCAACAGGAGGACCCGGGGCTTCGGATGCCCTGAACCGGTTTGAAATGGCGGGCAAAGTGCCAATCGTGGCGTTCGACAAAGATCCGAAGACGTTGGAGTTGATCGAAAAAGGAGCCATTGCGGCAACGATTGCGCAGAAGCCGTACGTGATGAGCTACTACGGATTGAAATTCCTGGACGACCTGCACCACAACGCCGTGAAGGAATTCAAGGACTGGCGCAGCGCCCCAGCAGCGCCGTTGCCGACCTGGGTGGATACTGGAACGGCGGTGGTAGATAAAAACAATCTGGCGGTGTTTCGCGAGGCATTAGCGGCGTTGCCGAAACCACAATGAAGATGGCCGTTCGTTCCGCCCAGAGACAAAACCGCGGGTGATTTGCCGAGGGCAGTAGTGTGCGTGGGGGCAATGGCACAGCGAGGCTGTCCCAGGTCATGTATAATTTTAACAGGGGGTTGCACTTTTTTCATGGCTGAAGAAACAAAAGTAGTTGGGGCAACTGCGGAAACGCGGCTGCGAAGGCGGCTACGGTTTCTGCGGACGCGTGCGCGCGAGCTGAAGATGATTGGCAAGGCGCTCGTCTCGACGAAACATCCCATCCTGGTGCACATCATTCCCATGCGGCAATGCAATCTGGCGTGCACCTACTGCAACGAATTCGATGATTTCTCGAAACCGGTGCCGCTGGAGGAGATGAAAAAGCGGCTGGACGCCCTGGCGGACATGGGGACTTCGATTATCACCATCAGCGGAGGCGAGCCGCTGATGCATCCGGAATTGGACGAAGTGATTCGGCACATGCGGCGGCGGGGGATGATCGCCGGCTTAATCACTAATGGTTTTTACTTGAACAAGGAACGCATCGAGAGGTTGAACGATGCGGGGCTCGAACACCTGCAGATCAGCATCGATAACGTGGTGCCGGACGAAGTCTCCAAGAAGAGCTTGAAAACGCTAGATGGCCGGCTGGTGATGCTGTCGCAATACGCGGTCTTTCAAGTGAACATTAATTCGGTGCTGGGGAGCGGCGTGAAAGATCCCGAGGATGCGCTGAAAATCGCGCACCGGGCCGTGGAACTGGGCTTTACGAGCACGGTGGGAATTATTCATGACAACAACGGGCAGTTGAAGCCGCTGGGGCCGCGCGAGCTGGAAATTTTTGAAGAAGTCATGGCGTTGGGGAAACGGTCGTTTTCGCGGTTCAATGAGTTTCAGCACAACGTAGCGCGCGGGCGGGAACACAATTGGCGGTGCCGCTCGGGGTCGCGCTACTTATATATTTGCGAGGACGGGCTGGTGCATTGGTGTTCGCAACAGCGCGGATATCCGGGGATTCCGCTGGCGCAGTACACTCCGGAGATGCGGCACCGGGAGTATTCGACCAAAAAGTTTTGCGCGCCGCGGTGCACGGTTTCCTGCGTGCAACAGGTGGGGATATTGGATAACTGGCGCGACCCGCAAAACCTGAACCCGATGCCGATGACTCCGCCGGCAACGCCGCAAGCGGAGCTGGTGCAAATCGGGGAGGTCCGCGGCGATTCCTGATTTTGCAACCGCCATATCTTAGTTGTTTCCTTCTTTGTATTTTCTCTCCGTGCACAACCTTCTTCTGAGCGATTGACGGTGAGGCTCGACTTGCCAACAATGAAGACATGCCGCAAGCAGCAATAGAGATTGAAAATCTGACCAAGAAATATCCCTTCGGGTTCTTGAACCTCAAGAAGAGAACCTCGCTCGAAGGGCTGAATATGCAGGTGAAGACGGGCGAAGTGTTTGGATTTATCGGGCCAAACGGCGCCGGCAAATCGACGACTATCAAGCTGCTGATGCGGCTGATTTTCCCCACGGCGGGAAGCGCACGAATCCTCGGGAAGCCGATCAGCGATGTAGAGATGCACCGCGACATCGGTTACCTGCCGGAGCAGCCTTATTTTTACGACTACCTGACCGGAGCGGAAGTGCTTGACTATTTCGCGAGGTTTCACGACCTGACCGCGTCCGACCGCAAGGAACGCATCGAGCGCATGCTGAAGAAGGTGGGCCTAGAAACCGCGCGCAAGATGCAGCTTCGCAAATATTCGAAGGGGATGCTGCAGCGCGTGGGTCTGGCGCAAGCGATTCTGCATGATCCGAAACTGGTGATTCTGGATGAGCCGATGTCAGGGCTGGATCCGGTCGGCAGGCGCGAAGTGCGCGACATTATTCTGGAGTTGAAAAGAGACGGGAAGACGGTGATGTTTTCCACGCACATTCTTTCCGACGCGGAGACCTTGTGCGACCGCGTAGGCGTGATTGTGGGAGGAAGGCTCCGCGGCGTCGGCGCGCCGGGCACGCTCGTGGACATGAAAACGCAGGGAATGGAGATACTTTTCGAGTTGACGGGAACGAGCAACGCGCTGCTGCTTTCCAAGGCGACTCGTACGGGCGATTGTTACCGGTTGCAAGTCGCCGAGCAAGAGTTGTACCCGTCCATCGAACAACTGCGCGGAGCGGGAGCGCGCATCATTTCCGTTTCACAAGTGAAAGCGACTCTGGAAGAATTTTTTATGAA
>Ga0137396_10000082_pt1 | contig 33419 bp, 39 predicted proteins | sample czc16metaG_FD_108284 | JGI IMG/M metagenome (GOLD analysis project Ga0137396, IMG submission 108284) | Vadose zone soil microbial communities from Angelo Coast Range Reserve, California, USA - czcobulk3.16 metaG | ecosystem: Environmental > Terrestrial > Soil > Vadose zone | place: USA...
CAAGACCAACTCCACGCTCAGTGTCGCGAAATCAATAAAGTTTTCGTTCGCGGTGGCTTGCCCGAACGACACTCCTCGTGACCGCGTGTCACCCAAGAGCGCGCTGAAGCGGGACATGATGAAGAGTTGGTGGAGGCGGTGGGAATCGAACCCACGTCCGGAAACCCTCAGCCGCAGGCGTCTACGTCGATAGCCGATCTACTCTACGGCGTCTCGTCCCTCGGCACTCCGCTCGGCAGGATCACCGAGGGACCAGCCTCATTTGTCTCGCCCCTCCCCTGAGGCCAGGTTTGGAGCCAGCCACCAGAGTATGACGCCCGTTCCCGGTCCCTGATGGCTCGAACCGGCGGACGCTGACGGGTGTTAGGCCGCCAGAGCTAGCTGTGTGTTGGCAGCTATACCGTTCTCTCTATTTAACGAGGGGAGAGAAACCTCGAGACGCAGCCTGAGCCTCACTGATCCCCGTCGAAACCTGTCGCCCCCCCTTATCGGGCTCGTTGCGCCGCGCGCGCGGCCTTGTCCATCTCGCGCTTCACCTCGCGCTCTCGGATGGCCGAGCGCTTGTCGTGAAGCTTTCGGCCGCGCGCGAGCCCCAATTCGACCTTCGCGCGGCCGCCCTTAAAGTATAGACGAAGGGGGATCAGGGTCAAACCGCGCTCGGCGATCTTGCCGACGAGGCGGGTGAGCTCCCGGCGGTGAAGCAGGAGCTTTCGATCCCGCTCCGGATCGTGGTTCGCGTCGGTGCCGTGGCTGTACGGGCTGATGTGGCAGCCGAGGAGCCACCCTTCGTCGTTCCGGACTGTCGCGTAGGCGTCCTTGAAGGTCACCTGGCCGGCCCGGAGCGACTTCACCTCCGTGCCACGCAGCACGAGCCCCGCCTCGACGGTCTCGAGGATCTCGTACTCGTGGCGCGCGCGCCGGTTGGTGGCGATGGCGCGGTCCTTGGCGCTGCGGTCGGCTTGACTGGCCATGTCCGAAAGGTATTATGACTGACGCCGTTCGGGCCGAAGTGGCGGAATTGGCAGACGCGCATGATTCAGGGTCATGTGCCCGCAAGGGTGTGGGGGTTCGAGTCCCCCCTTCGGCACCAACGTTTTCGTACGTGGTAGATGTCTTCCCCATCCGCCATGACACCTAATGTCATAGTGGTCACTACCGGACGATGGCCAAGGGCACGATGCGAACCCAGGAGGAGGCGGTCATGGAGCGAATCAGCGAGATCGAGCGACCAGGACTGGCGGTCCGGGCGTTTTACAAGATCGGCGAACGGATGTTCGGCGCGGTCCCAACGCCGGAGCGGATCCTGGCCCATCGGATCCCACTCATGCTCGGGCTCGGAGGCCTCTATGGCGCGATCGAGTGGTTCGGTACGATCGATACTTCGCTCCGCGCCCTTCTCAACGTGCATGTCGCCAACCTCTACGAGAGTGCGTACTGAATGGACATCCGCCACGCCGTCGGCGTGAGAGTCGGCATTCCCTCGGCCAAGCTCACCGCCCTCTCGTCGTGGGAGACGAGTCCCGCGTTCTCGGATCGCGAGCGCGCGGCGCTCGAATTCGCCACCGCCGTCGTTCGCGACGACCTTGACGTGACCGATGCGTGCTTCGAGCGGCTTCGTCAACACTTCTCCGAGCCGGAAGTCCTCGAGCTCACGTTCATCGTCGGCTACCAAACCTTCGCCAGTAAGCTCGCGAAGGCCTTCAAGCTCGCTCCCCAGGGATTCACGGCATCGTCCTCTCCGGGCATCGCGGAGGCTGCCGTTTGACCGCGGCGCTCGAATCTTCCTCGAAGGAGACGCCATGACCCTCAACGAACAGCTCCAGGCGATCAGGGAAAAGTCTCGCGAGCGTTTCCCGGCGGCGTCACGTGCCATCATGGAGCGGGCCGTCGACGATCTCCGGCGGTCTGGCGCAGTCGACCGCGTCGTCAAGGTGGGCGAGGGCGCCCCTGACTTCAGGTTGCCCAACGCCGCCGGACGATCGGTGGATCTCGCCGAACTCCGCGGGCGTGGGCCCGTCATCTTGAGCTTCTTCCGCGGTCGGTGGTGACCCTACTGCGTGGCAGAGCTGGAAGCTCTGAAGACCGTTCTGCCTGACATCAGGACGCTCGGCGCGACCCTGGTGGTCATCTCACCCCAGGTCCAGCGGACGGCGCGCGAGTCCGAACATCAGCAGCCGCTGCCGATGGAGCATCTCCACGATCGTGGCAACATGGTCGCAGGGCGCTACGGGCTCGTGTTCACGGTGCCTGAGGACCTGCAGGCGGTCTACCGTGGATTCGGTCTCGACCTGGCGAAGGCCAACGGTGATGACTCGTGGACGCTTCCGATGCCGGCCCGCTTCGTGGTCGATCGTGCCGGCGTGATCCGGTCGCGGGACGTCGATCCGGACTACACGCGCCGCGCCGAACCGTCCGAGACGATCGCCGTCTTGCAGGCACTCGCACGCTGACCGCAAACCTGGAGGGCTGACCATGGCCGATGACTTCGAATACGTCTCTCACGCCCGCCTGGAGTACCGCAATGGCTTCCGCCACGCGTACCTCGGAGATGTGTCAGAGCCGGTCGTATATGGCGTGCAAGGAAAGCTCCGTGAGTACTACGGCGTCAAGGATGGTCCGCCGATCGCGTCGACGCTCGATCACATCGTCGCCGCCGTCGCCGGGTGAATGTACGGCACCCTGCGAGGCGCCCTGGCAGGGCGCAAGATCGCCTTCGAGCGCGAGAGCTTCACGGCCACCGTCGACGGTCGCATCTCGGGCATCGGCAAGACCATCCGGATCAAATCCATCCACGTCCACTACGATCTCCGCGTGCCGCCGGAAGCCCGCGAGGCGACCGAGCGCGCGCTCCAGGTCCATCCTGAGGGCTGTCCCGCGCACCAAAGCGTGAAAGACGCGATCGCGATCACGTGGGACGCCACGCTCCATGTCGGCGACCAGGTGCTGGCCCTCCGCGAGGCCCGGGGGGCGGCCGCGCCGCCCGCATCCTAGGCGAGGCTCACCGTCTCTCCGAGGCGCGCCGCCCTGGCGGCGGCCTCGACGATCACGAGCGCGCTCACGCCCGCGCTTGCGGGCACGGCACTCGGCGCCTTTCCCGCGCACGTGTCGAGGAACGACTGGAGCTCGCGCCTGAGCGGCTCCGCGCCGCGCGCCTCCAGCTCTTCCTTCCCCGTGTCCACCGCCTCCCAGGCCGCGCCCGTCCTCCTGAACTCGCCCGAATGGAGCGTCACCGTCGAGGCGCCGTAATCAGCGACGAGACTCCCGCGCTCGCCGACGATGATGCACTCGCGGTGCGTGCCAGGGACGAAGTAGTTCGCCTCGACCACCGTCGGGATATCGCCGTAGTGGACGATCGTCAGCGACATGTCGTCGAGGCCGCGGCCCAGGTAGTCGCGCTGGAGCGCCGCGACGGACGTCGCTTGGCGCTCGAAGAGGTGCGCGAAGAGGTCGAAGTAATGGATCGCATCGGTCTGCGTGACGCCCACGTCGGTGCGCGGCCGCTTGAAGCCGGAGAACCGACCCGTGGCGTACCGTATGGCGCCGATTCGGCCCGCCTGGAGCGCCTGCCGCAGCGCCGCGGTCACCGGGTGAAAACGAAAGATGTGTCCGACCTGAACGACGCGACCCGCGGCGCGCGCCGCCGCCTCGAGCTCACGCCCCTCGGCCACCGTCGCGGTGATCGGCTTTTCGACGAAGCAATGGAGGCCGGCCGCGAGGCACGCGCCGGCGATGGCGCGGTGGTTCTCCGCGGGCGTCACGATATCCGCCGCGACCACGTGCGCGAGTGCTGCGCGGTAGTCGGCCACCGCGTGCGAGGGCTCCACGCCTTGCTTGACGGCCCACTCCAGCCGCTCTGGCGCGACGTCGGCCACCCAGACGGTGGCGCCGAGCTCCCGCAGCACGCGCAGGTGCTTCTCGCCCCAGCGGCCGAGGCCGACGAGGAGGACACCCGGGGCGGGGCTACTCCTCGATATCGTCGCCACCCAGGCTCTCGGCGATTTCGTAACGGAGCAGGCGCGACTTCATCCAGCGGACCACGAGCAGATCGACGAAGGCCACGAAGGCCCGGTTCCACACGCCGTACTTCGAGGCGCCGAACCGGCGCGGGCGGTGACGCACCGGGATTTCGACGACGCGGTAGCCGCGCATTCTGAGGAGTGTCGGGATGAAGCGGTGGAAGCCGCGATAGAGGGCCAGGCCGCGCAGGCACTCGCGCCGGAACGCGCGGAACGTGCAGCCGCTGTCCTGAATCGTCTCGTCGGAGAGGGCGTTGCGCACTCGGTTGGCCACGCGCGAGGAGACGCGCCGGAGCCACGGGTCGCCGGCGCCGCGCTCCACGCGCCAGCCCGTGACGGCGTCCCATCGGTCGAGCTGCGCGAGGAGGTTCGGGATGTCGCGCGGGTCGTTCTGGAGATCCGCGTCCATCACGACGATCCGGCGTCCGCGCGCGGCCTTGAAGCCCGCATCGGTCGCCGCCGTTTCGCCCGCGTTCGCCTTCAGCCTCACGAGCCGCACGCGCGGGTCCGCCTCGCGGAACTCGCGGATGATCTCGGCGCTCCGATCACGGCTCCCGTCGTCCACGAAGATGACCTCGACGGTCACCCCGAGGCCGTCGAGCACCCCCGCGAGCTCGGCCCAAAGCGGCGCGAGGCTCTCCTCCTCGTTGTAGACGGGAATGACGACGGAGAGGTCAGGCACCGGGCTCGCCCTTCGCCAGGCGGTTGGTCCCCTGCCATTCGGCGACGAGGGTCTGCGGCAGATTGAGCCGGTCGAGGACCCGCGCCACCGTGTGATTGACGATGTCGTCGATGTCCTTCGGTCGGTTGTAGAAGGCGGGCATGGGCGGTAGCACGACCGCACCCATCTCGGCGAGCGCCAGCATGCACTTGATATGGCCCAGGTGCAGCGGCGTCTCGCGTACCAGAAGGATGAGTGGCCGGCCCTCCTTCAGCGTCACGTCTGCGGCGCGCGCGATGAGTGAGTCGGTGTGGCACGATGCGATCGCGCCGCCCGTCTTGATCGAGCATGGCGCGATCACCATCCCGGTGGTCCGAAACGAACCCGAGGCGATGGGCGCGCCGATATCTCGGTTGTCGTAGTGGTGTGTCGCCAGCGCCTCGACGTCCTTCGTCACGAACGCGGTCTCCTCGACGATCGTCCGCTTGCCGGGCGCCGAGATCACGAGATGCGTCTGCACCTCGGCGTGACCCCGCAGCACCTCGAGGAGACGGATCCCGTAGATCGAGCCCGTCGCGCCCGTGATGCCGACGACCAACCGCATCACAGGCGGAACCTCTTGCGGAACACTTCCTCGCGCGTCTTCTGGTAGAGGATCTCCCACTCGCGGCTGCCCTCGGGTACCGGGCGCGAGTAGGACGCGAGGATCTTGCGCACCTCGCCGTCGATCGAGTCCGCGAGCTTCGCCTCCTCGCTGAGCGCGCGCATCACCTCGGTGCGCAGGTCGTCGGGCGCCTTCACGTGCACGCCCGGGACCGAGCCGAGTTCCTTCACGATCAGGTCGGTGAGGTGGAAGATCCGCTCGCGGCTCATACGCATCAGATGACGAAGCCCCGCTCGCGCGCGAGCTTTTCCTTCACCTTGCCCAGGAGCTGTCGGTAGTCGGCCGCGGAATCCCTGATCTGCTTGGCGTGCTCGAGCAGGAGCTTGCGCGCGTCCTCCTCGAGCTTCTCTTCGGCAGTGAGATTGTCGAGCACGACGTGACGCACGGCCGCGCGCGCCGCCGCCTCGTCTTTGATCTCGGCGATCTTCCTCGTCACCAGACGTTTCACGACGGCGTCGGCCATGCGTTCAGCAACCGCGTCGTGCCGAGGCATACTCACCGAGACTACTCTGCGACGACGCAGAGTGTCAAGGAACGGCCGGCACAGAAAAGACGACGCGCGTGCCGACGCCGCACGCGCTCTCGACGCGAATCCAGCCACCGTGGGCTTCGACGAGCGATTTCACGACCGCGAGCCCGATGCCGGTGCCGTGCGCGGCGCCCGCCGCTTCGGGCGCCCGATAGTAGGGCTCGAAGACCCGCGCGAGCGACTCCGGTGGAATCCCCGCACCCTGATCCTCGACCTCCACTTCCACCGCTCCGCCGTGGGCCGCGCCGCGCGCCCGGATTCGCACGAGGCGCCCCGGCGGCGAGTATTTCAACGCGTTCGACAGGAGGTTCGTCAAGATCCGCTCGAGCGCATCGGGGTCAGCGTCCACGCGCGGGAGCCCCGCCTCGTACCCGACGACGATCGGGTGCGTGGCGGTGCCGCGCCGGAAGACGTCGGCGACGCCGGCGATCAGGGTCTCGAGGGCCACGGGCGTCCGGCAGAGCGTCGGCGCGAGGCCACGCTCGATCCGCGAGAGGTCGAGGAGGTCGTTGACGATCCGCCCGAGGCGACGCGCCTCCTGGTGCATGATTCCGGCGAGGCGACTCACCTCCGTGTCAGGGAGGCGCCGGGCCGCGAGGAGCTCGCTGAACCCCTGGAGCGCGGTGAGCGGCGTCCGGAGCTCGTGCGACGCCACAGCGACGAAGGAAGACTTCGCGTGATCGAGTTCCTCGAGGCGCCGGGTCGCGCACGCCACCTTCGCCTCGAGCTCTTCGCTGAAGCGCCGCTGGCGCGACGTGAGGCGCGCGTTTTCGAGAACGAGCCCGATGTGCGCGCCGAGCGCCTCGAGCGCAGCGCGTTCGTCGGCGCCGAGCTCGCCGTCGCGCTCGACGATGAGCACGCCGGCCGGAGCGATGGCCGCGCCGAGCGGCGTCGCGAAGACCCGGCGCGGCCGGCGCCCGCCGCCCGCGTCCGGCACGAAGAGCGAGCCGGCCCCCGCCAAAACCTGCGCCGCGACCGACCCGGGCGCCACGACGTCACCGCCCGCAACGACGAGGCGCGGGCCGTCGCGCATGACGAGACCCACGTCGGCGGCGCGCAGGGAAACCCCGAGAGTCGCGCGCAGCCTGGCGAGCGCGAGCTCGAGCGGGGGCTCCTCGGCAACCGCCCGTTGCGCAGCGAGAATCGTCTCGTACCGGGCGCGAAGCCGGCGGGCGCGCGTCGTGAGGACGCCGCTCACGGCCCCGGCGAGCGCGAGCGTCGCGAGCGTCACCAGACCCTCGACGGCCTCTGGCGTGAGCCCGGAGCGCTCGATCTCGGGGAGCACCACCGGCGCCAGCAGCAGGATCGCCGCGCCCGCCGTCGCGCCACCGCCGCGCGCGCCCCAGGCGAGCGCCGCGGCGAGGACCAGCGGCAGGTATCCGTGGCGGAGCGGCGAGGCCGGGTCGCCGCCTTCGAGCGCGAGCAGCGCGGTGACCCCGGCGAGCCCGAGCGCCAGCAGGCTCGGGAGGAGCGCACGCTTGAGCGCCCTCACGGTGGGCTCAGGAGTCTATACGCCGCGAAGAAGACGAGTGCGGCGGCGGCGCCCGGCAGGAGGCTTCCCGACCACCAGAACAGGCAGCAGTTCGCCGAGCTCAAGAGCGTCAAGTAGAACGCGGCACCGACGATGAGCTCGACACTCTTCGGGAGCAGCGGATCGAGCATATAGCGCGTCACGCACGCGGTCGTGGACAGCGCGACCGCCGCGACGAGCGGCCAGCGACGCTGGGCGCGGCCGAAGAGCGCGCCCCTGAAGAAGGCCTCGGCCGCGGGCACGTTGGCGCCGAGATCGTATGCGACGGCGGCCAGCACGAGATCGTCGAGTCGCAGCCGCACGCCGAGCGTGCGCGACGCGGAGACGAGGAGGTGACCGCCCAGGAAGGCGCCGACGGCGAGCCCGGTCCAGACGGCGCCCCACGGCACCGGGCCCGCGAGCCCGAGCGCCGCCAGCGCACCCCGCCGCGCGCGCCACCAAAGCCAGAGCGGGACACCCACATACGCGATCGAGCCGACGGGTTCGAGCCTGGCGGCGACGGCTCCGACCCCGAGGAGGACCACGGCCACCAGGCCCGTACGCGCGCCCGCGCCCGCCCAGCCCAGCGCCGTCGCGAGCAGGGCACCCTGGCCCGCGACGACACCGACCACCTTCAGCGCGGCCCCGGGGAGCGTACCCAGCTCGACGAGGGCGAGCGCGCCGAGGGCTGCCGCCGCGAGGGCGCCCACCAGCGGCATCGGCGTCTCAGTGAAGAGTGATCTTTCGGCTGGGCGCCAGGGCTGCTCGATCGCCCACATTTGGATCGGCGAGCACCAGCTCGCGTGCGAGCTCGAGAAACGTGGCGACAGTTCGCGCATCGAGCGTCCGCCCCGCCTGGCCGCGCAAGTGCTCGAGCGCCGCGCCTGGCGGCAGCGCCGCGCGGTAGGGACGGTCAGACGTGAGCGCGTCGAACACGTCGACGACGGCGACGATCCGGGCACCGAGCGGAATCGCCTCGCCCGAAAGACCGTCGGGATAGCCGCTGCCGTCGCACCGCTCGTGATGGTGGCGGATCGTGAGCGCGCCGGCGGCGAAGAACTCGAAGGGTGAGACGATTTGAGCGCCGATGAGTGGATGCCGCCGCATGAGCGCCCACTCGTCAGGCTCGAGATCGCCACGCTTGCGAAGCACGGCTTCCGGGACGCCGATCTTTCCGATGTCGTGCAAGAGACCCGCCTGGCCGATCGCCTCGGCCTCAGGGGTCGACAGGCCGAGCGCCTGCGCCAGGCTCCGGCTCACCGCGCCGACGCGCTCGGAGTGGCCGCGCGTGTACGGGTCCTTCGCCTCGAGCGCGTTCGCGAGGCCGAGGAGCGACTGGTAGATCGACCGCTGGACCTGCTGGTACAGGCGCCGCACGTCCTCCGCGTAGCGGAGCGTCTGCTGGTACGCGGCGTTGAGCCGCCGGTACGCCGCGGCGAGGTCGCCGCCCACGGCCGGCTCTATTCGCGCTGCCATACCGGGACCTGCGGCATGAGTGCTTCCACAAGGGACAGGAGACGCACCGGCGAGAACGGCTTCGTCAGATAGTGATCAGCGCCCGCTGCGAGGCCCCGCGCGATATCGGCCTCCTGCGCGGCCGCCGTCAGCATGACGATCTTCACGGCCGGGCCCAGGCGCTCGCGGACCCGCGCGCAGACCTCGAGGCCGCTCACGTCGGGCAGGTGGACGTCGAGCAGGATCAGATCGGGGTGGAACGCCGCGGCCCGGGCGAGGGCCGTGGCGCCGTCGTGGGCCTCGAGCACGTGCACGCGCCCGTCCTCGAGCGTGAGGCGGACGAGGTCCACGATGTGCGATTCGTCATCGGCGATGAGGATCGTAGGCATGCCGGCTCAGGGCGCAAGCGCAGTGCCAGGGGTGGCAGCGCGATCCGGCGGGCAGTTAGCGGCGCGGCCGAGACGCCGCCGCCCAGCGGAGCGGGCGGCGTGCCCGCGTCGCTGGGCGCCAACTGATCGAACGGCGGGCGGGCTAGCGCGCCCGGCCCGCGGTCTGGAGACGCGTGAGGGCGCGGGCGAGGGCGGCGGCCGCGCGGGTGTAATCGATCGCCTCCTCGGAGGCGTGCCCGGTCAGGCGCCGCTCGGCCCGCTCCCGTGCCCGTTCCGCGCGGGCGCGATCGATCTCCTCGGGGCGCTCGGCCGTGTCCGCCAGGATGATCACCTTGTCGTTCCGGATCTCGGCGAAACCCCCCGCCAGCGCGAGGTAATGCTCGTCGTGGCCGATCCGACGCGTCACCTCGCCGATGCCGAGCGTCGTGAGAAACGGCGCGTGGCCCGGCAGGACGCCGAAGTACCCCTCGATCCCGGGCGCGACGACCTCGTCCGCGGTCTCCGAAACGACCAGACGCATCGGCGTGGCGATCTCGAGCGTCAGCCGGTCGGCCACTAGGCGGCCTCGCGGAGCTTCTTCGCCTTGTCGATCGCCTCGCCGATGTCGCCGACCATGTAGAAGGCCTGCTCCGGAAGCTCGTCGTGCTTGCCCTCGACGATCTCCTTGAACGACTTCACCGTATCGGCGAGCTTCACGTACCGTCCCTGCGTGCCCGTGAAGGCCTCGGCCACGAACATCGGCTGCGAGAGGAACCGCTGGATCTTGCGGGCGCGGGACACCGCGAGCTTGTCCTCGTCGGAGAGCTCCTCCATGCCGAGGATCGCGATGATGTCCTGTAGATCCCGGTAGCGCTGCAGGACCAACTGCACGGCACGCGCCGTGGCGTAGTGCTCCGCTCCGAGGATGTTCGGGTCCAGGATGCGGGACGTCGACGCCAGCGGGTCCACCGCGGGGTAGATGGCGATCTCGGTGAGCGCGCGGCTGAGCACCGTCGTCGCGTCGAGGTGGGCGAAGGCCGTGGCCGGCGCCGGATCGGTGATGTCGTCGGCCGGCACGTAGATCGCTTGCACGGAGGTGATCGAGCCCTTCTTCGTGGAGGTGATCCGCTCCTGGAGCGCGCCCATCTCCGTCGCTAACGTCGGCTGGTAGCCCACAGCGGAGGGCATCCGTCCCAGAAGGGCCGAGACCTCGGACCCTGCCTGCGTGAAGCGGAAAATATTGTCGATGAACAGGAGGACATCCTGCCCCTGCTCGTCCCGGAAGTACTCCGCGACGGTCAGGCCCGTGAGCCCGACGCGCAACCGCGATCCCGGCGGCTCGGTCATCTGGCCGAAGATGAGTGCCGTCTTCTCGATGACGCCCGACTCCTTCATCTCGTGATAGAGATCGTTGCCCTCGCGCGTCCGTTCCCCCACCCCGGCGAACACGGAGATGCCGCCGTGCTGTTTGGCGATGTTGTTGATCAACTCCTGGATCAGCACGGTCTTGCCGACGCCGGCGCCGCCGAACAGCCCCGTCTTGCCACCCTTCGTGTACGGCTCGAGGAGGTCGACGACCTTGATGCCGGTCTCGAACATCTCGACCTTCGTCGACTGGTCCTCGAACGACGGGGCGGGGCGGTGGATCGGGTAGAACGTCTTCGCCTGGATCGCCGGGCCCTTGTCCACAGGCTCGCCGACGATATTGAGGATGCGCCCGAGCGTCTCTTTGCCGACCGGGATCGTGATCGGCGCCCCGGTGTCGGCGACCGTCATGCCGCGCGTGAGGCCGTCCGTCGAGGCCATCGCGATCGTCCTCACCTGGCTCTCGCCGAGATGCTGCGCCACCTCGAGCGTGAGCTTCTGCGAGTAGGAGAAGATGTCCTTGTTCTCGACGCCCTCGACCAGGAGCGCGTTGTAGATGGCCGGCAACCTCCCGGGCTCGAACTCGACGTCCACGACGGGCCCGATGACCTGAACGATCCTTCCCGTGCTCATGCTTCGGCTCCTTGCTTGAGCGCCTCGGCGCCGCCGACGATGTCCAGCAGCTCCTTCGTGATCTTTTCCTGGCGCGCCTTGTTGTACTGGATCGTCAGCACGCCGATCATCTCCTTCGCGTTCTTCGTGGCGGCCTCCATCGCCGTCATGCGCGCACCGTACTCGCCGGCCAGCGATTCCATCAAGGCGCGGAACACCTGCGTCCGCACGTGGCGAGGCAGCAGATCGTTCAGAATCGTACCCGGCTCGGGCTCGAAGATGTAATCCACCGCCGCGCCGTCCTCGCCCGCCGCCGCGCGCGGGATCGGCAGGAGCTGCTCGCGCACCGGGCGCTGGACGGCGACCGAACGGAACTCGTTGTACAGCAGGTGGACCTCGTCCACCTCGCCGTCGAGGTATTGACGCATGAGGTAGTCCGCGAGCTCACGGGCGTGGGCGTACGCGAGCCGGTCCCAGAAGCCCAGCATCTCGTGCTTGATGGCGTGGGCGCGGCGACGGAAGAAGTCGCGCCCCTTGCGCCCGACGACGACCAGGGTGACCTCCGCGGCGTTCGATTGTCGGATGAACTCCACGGCGCGGCGGACGATGTTCGAGTTGAAGGCACCCGCGAGCCCGCGGTCCGAGGTGATGATGACGATCTGCCGCCGCGGCCCCTCGCGCTGCTCGAGGAGCGGATGAGGCGCGCCTTCGCCCGCGCCGGCGGTGACCAGATTGCCGAGGAGCTCCGACATCTTTCTCGCGTACGGACGCGCCGCGAGGATGCGCTCCTGGGCGCGGCGGAGCTTCGCCGCCGCGACGAGCTTCATCGCCCGCGTGATCTTCTGCGTGGACTCGACGGACCGGATCCGCCGTCGGATGTCGCGGAGGGTCGCCATGTGCGTGTGTCTCTACGCGGCCTTGATGCCCTTGGCGGCCACGAACTCCGCCTTCGCTTCGTTCACCGCCTGCGCGAGTCGGTCGCGCAGCGTGTCCGAGAGCTCCTTCTTGTCACGGATCTCGATCAGCATCGGCGCCTGCTTACGCTCCAGCCAGCTGTGGAAGTGGGCTTCGAACTCGCGCACCGCATCCACCGGCAGGTCGTCGAGGAGCCCCTGCGTGCCCGCGAAGATGATCGCCACCTGCTTCTCGACGGGCAGCGGCTGGTACTGGTCCTGCTTCAGGACCTCGACCATGCGCTGGCCGCGCGCGAGCTGGAGCTGCGTGGCTTTGTCGAGGTCAGAACCGAACTGGGCGAAGGCCGCAAGCTCGCGGAACTGGGCGAGGTCGAGCCGCAGCTTGCCCGCGACTTGACGCATCGCCTTGATCTGGGCCGAGCCGCCGACCCGCGACACGGAGAGGCCGACGTTCACTGCCGGACGCACGCCACCGTAGAAGAGATCAGACTCGAGGTAGATCTGACCGTCGGTGATCGAGATGACATTCGTCGGGATGTAGGCCGACACGTCGCCGAGCTGGGTCTCGATGATCGGCAAGGCGGTGAGCGAGCCGCCGCCGAGCGCGTCGTTGAGCTTCGCCGCACGCTCGAGGAGCCGCGAGTGGAGGTAGAAAACGTCGCCGGGATACGCCTCGCGTCCTGGCGGGCGGCGGAGCAGGAGCGAGAGCTGCCGGTACGCCGCCGCGTGCTTCGAGAGGTCGTCGTAGATGCAGAGCGCGTGGCGCTTGCTGTCGCGGAAGTACTCGCCCATCGTGACGCCGGCGTACGGGGCGATGTATTGGAGCGGGGCCGGATCGGACGCCGAGGCGACGACGACCGTCGTGTAGGCCATGGCGCCTGCGTCCTCCAGCACCTTCACGACCTGGGCCACCGTGGATCGCTTCTGGCCGATCGCGACATAGAAGCAGAACACGTCCTGGCCCTTCTGGTTGATGATCGTGTCCACGCCGATCGCCGTCTTGCCGGTGCCGCGGTCGCCGATGATCAGCTCGCGCTGACCCCGTCCGATCGGGATCATCGAGTCGATCGCCTTGAGGCCCGTCTGGAGCGGTTCCTTGACCCCGCGGCGGTCGACGACGCCGGGCGCATACCGCTCGATCGGGCGGGCCTCCTTGGTGCTGATCGGGCCCTTGCCGTCCACCGGGAGGCCGAGCCCGTCGACGACTCGGCCGGTGAGCGCCTCACCCACGGGTACCTGCGCGATGCGATTCGTGCGCCGGACGACGTCGCCCTCCTTGATGAGCTTGTCGTCGCCGAGGAGCACCGCGCCGACCTGGTCTTGCTCGAGGTTGAGGATCATGCCGACGACGTCACCCGGGAACTGGAGCAGCTCGCCAGCCATCGCCTTGTCGAGCCCGTAGATGCGCGCGATGCCGTCGCCGACCTCGATGACGCGACCGACTTCCTGGAGGTCAACTTCGGCTTCGTAGCCCGCGAGCTGGCGCTTGATGATCTCGCTGATCTCTCCGGCCTTGATCATTCCCTACCCTTTCACCAGCCGCTCGCGCATCCGCTCGAGCTGGCCGTCCAGACTGCCGTCCACCAGCAGGCTGCCGATCTCGGCCACGAATCCGCCGAGCAGCCCACGATCCACGACCTCCTCGAGGACGATCTGCTTGCCGCCGAGCACCCGGCCGAGGCGGCCGGTGAGCGTCGTGCGTTCCGCATCCGACAGCGCCACTGCGGTGCGCACGCGGGCGCGCACCCGGCCCGCAGCGGTATCCCGGAGATCCTGGAACGCCGCGACGATCGCCTCCAGGTGCTCGGTGCGGCCCTGCGCGGCGAGCAGCGTCAGGAAGTCCCGGGCGAGCTTTGAGAGCTGGAGCCGCGTCGCGATCTCCCTGGCGGTGTTGCGTTTGGCCGCGGCGGCGATCCACGGGCGCGCGAAGAACGCCCGCAGCTCGATCTCGCCCTGGAGCAGCCTCGCGAGCGATTCAACCTCGCGCGAGACTGCGTCGAGCTCGTTGCGCTCGCGGGCGAGCTCGAACAGCGCCTTCGCGTAGGAGCGGGCGACGCCGGCGCCGGACGGCACCTAGGAGCCGACCTTCGCGATCGCATCGGCGACGATGCGCCGGTGCTCCTCGTCTCGGAGGCTCTTCCGGATGAGCTTCTCGGCCACCGAGGTCGCCAGCTCGGCGACGTCGCGCCGGAGCTCTTCGCGGGCGCGCCGCACGTCGGCGTCCATCTGGGCCCGCGCCGACTCCACGAGACGCTGGGACTCGGCCCTCGCGGCCTGCACGAGCCGCCGCTGCTCGTCGGCCACCTCCTTCAACGCCTGGGCGCGGATCGCGGCCGCCTCGGCGTGCGCCGCACGGAGCCGCGCGTCGTTCTCCTCCTGCAGGCGTGCCGCCTCGGCGTGAGCGGCCTGCGCCTCCTCGAGGGACTTCTGGATAGCCTCGGTGCGCTCCTGGATCTTCGCGAGGAAGGGCTTATAGACGAGCCGGGTGAGGATGACGAGGAGGACGACGAAGTTGATGACCTGGACGATCAGCGACCTGTCGAGGCTGATGAGCCCGCCCTCGTGGCCGGCGCCGCTCTCGCCCGCCGCCCGGACGACGCCTGGCGCGAACAACACCGCGACGAGCAGCCCGAGCACCCACACGAGGCCGCCGTTCCAGATGCGTTCACGCCGCGACATAAGGAGGCTCTCCCCGATCCCCGTGATAGCCGTGAAGGTTTGTGAAAACTATCACGCGAGCGTGCCGGTGTCAATCACCCGGCCTAGCGCTCGATGACACCACCGCCGACGACGAGCTCGCCCTGATAGAAGACGACCGACTGGCCGGGCGTGATGGCGCGCTGCGGCTCGTCGAAGATGACTTCCGCGGCGTCCTCGTCGACCGCGCGCACCGAGGCCGGCGCCGGCCGGTGCTGGTGCCGGATCTTTGCCTCGACGCGAAGCGGGGCAACGGGCGGGTCACACGCGATGAAGTTCACCCCGCGAGCCACGAGCCGGTCACGCTCGAGATCGGCAGCCGCACCCACCGTGATCGTGTCGCGCCCGGGATCGACATCGACCACGTAGAGCGGACGGCCCGCGGCGAGTCCGAGCCCCTTCCGCTGGCCGATCGTGTAGGCGGCGACGCCCCCGTGGCGGCCGAGGACCCTTCCTTCGCGATCCACGATCGGGCCGGGCCGGAAGATGGCGGCGTCGCGCCGCCTCAGAAACGCACGATAGTCATCGTCCGGGACGAAGCAGATCTCCTGGCTCTCCGGCTTGTCGGCCGTGACGAGACCGAGCCGACGCGCGTGCGCCCTCACCGCCGCCTTGGTCAGCTCGCCGACGGGGAACCGCGCGGCGGCGAGCTGCGCCTGTGTCAGCGGCCAGAGGAAGTCCGTCTGATCCTTTTCCGTATCCCTCGCACGTAGCAAGACGTGGCGACCCGTCGCCGCGTCGTGAGCGACACGTGCATAGTGTCCCGTCGCGACGGCGACCGCGTCCCATGCCCGCGCACGCGCTAGGAGTGAACCGAACTTCAGGTCGCTGTTGCAGGAGACGCAGGGCACGGGTGTCCGCCCGCGACGGTACGCGTCGGCGAAGCGACCGACGACTGCGCGCTCGAACTCCTCCTCCATGTTGAGCACGTAGTACGGGATGCCCAGCCTCCGCGCGACGTGGCGCGCGTCATCGACCGCCTCGGTTCCACAGCAGCTCCCGAACCGCTGCGCAGCCTCGGACGGCTTGGCCCGCGGCCAGACGCGCATCGTGATGCCGACGACGTCGTAGCCCTGCTCAGCGAGAAGGGCCGCGGCAACGGAGGAATCGACGCCCCCGCTCATGCCCACGATGACGCGATGCGCCATGCTCAACCCCGTCCTCAGTGTCGCGCGCCGAGCAACCCCGAGAGGCGCTCGAGCTCGTCGGGGTTCGCGTAAACCATCTCGATCTTGCCCTTCCGGTCGTTCCCGACGATCCGCACGCGCGTCATGAGCGCGCGCTGGAGCTGGTCCTCGAGGGCCGCGAGCTCCGCGGAGCGCCGCCGCCCCTTCCTGGGCGCCGCCCCGCGCTGTCGCCCGAGCTCCTCGACGGCGCGGATCGAATCCTCGGTCGCCCGGACAGACCAGTCGTGCTCGAGAATCTCGTTGCGGAGCCGCAGCTGCTCGGTCGCGGTCGGCAGGGCGAGCAGCGCTCGCGCGTGTCCCATCGTGAGTCTGCCGCTCCGCAGATCGGCCTGGATCTCGTCCGGCAGGCGCAGCAAGCGCAGCGAGTTCGCGATCGAGCTCCGATCGCGGCCGATGCGCTGCGCGAGCTCCTCCTGGGTCCAGGCGAACTGGGAGAGCAACTTCTGGTACGCCTCGGCCTCCTCGATTGGGTTCAGGTCCTCTCGGAGCAGATTCTCGACGAGCGCCAGCTCGAGGCTCTGCGCATCGGTTGCTTCCCGGACGATCGCCGGGATGTGCTCGAGCCCGGCCTGGCGAGCCGCGCGCCAGCGTCGCTCACCGGCGATGAGCTGATATCCCGTGCCTTGACGTCGGACGATAACTGGCTGGATAACTCCCGACGATTTGATCGAGGCCGCTAGCTCATCTAATGATTTGAAATCGAAGTCTTTTCTGGGTTGATTCGGATTTGCTTCGATCTGGTCGATCGCGACCTCGACCAAAATATCCTCAACGGTCGGAGTCGAGGAAAGCAGCGCGCCGAGACCGCGGCCGAGACCGCGCTTATTCATGCCTGAGCACCTCCCGCGTGAGGTCAAGGTAGGCGATGGAACCGTTCGACCGAAGGTCGTGGAGCATTATTGGCTTACCGAAGCTCGGTGCCTCTGTGAGGCGCACGTTCCGAGGGATCACCGTGTCGAAGATCTCGCCTGGGAAGTACCGATGAACCTCCTCGCGGATCTGGAGGGCGAGGCTCGTGCGGCCGTCGAACATCGTAAGCACGATGCCTTCGACGGCCAGGTTCTGATTCAGACGCTCCCGGACTAGCTTGACGGTCTTCAGCAGCTGCGTCAGCCCCTCGAGCGCATAGAACTCGCACTGGAGCGGCACCAGGATCCTGTGAGCGGCCACCAAAGCGTTGATCGTCAGCAGACCGAGCGACGGCGGGCAATCGATGACAATGTACTCGTAAGACTCCGTGATCGGCTCAAGCGCCAGCCGTAGGCGGTGCTCCCGGCGCTCCGCGGATACCAACTCGATCTCCGTGCCCACCAGATCGATGTCGGACGGGAGAATCTTTAGTTGGGGCAGTCCGGTCTCTCGGACCGCCTTGCCGACAGGCTCGATCCCGAGGAGCACGTGATAGATGGTCGGATAGAGCCCTGACTTCTGAACGCCGAGACCGGTAGTCGTGTTGCCCTGGGGATCGAGATCCACGAGAAGGGTCATATGCTCGGCCAGAGCCAGTCCAGCGGCGAGATTGACGGCGGTGGTGGTCTTACCCACGCCGCCCTTTTGGTTGACTATCGCGAACGCCTTGGCTATCTGATCAGCCCTCTAAATGTTCCACGACCAACACATCTACACATATGACGTCTATTTGGTCCGTGTTCCACGACCAACACTCTGCGGTCAGAGCCCCCTCCGGGTCAAGTTCCTCGGTAGACGAGGAACCCTCGGCTCCCGCCGCGCGCCTTATCCTCGACCGTCAGCCACTGTCCGATGGAGGCGGCCTTCGGTCTCGGTGGGCCCGACGCGACCACGACCCCCGTAGTTGGAACTAGCCTGATCGCGGTCGGCAGGAGAACCTCGGGGTCTCCCGCGCATCGCATGACGACCGCGTCGAAGCGACCGGCAAGATCGTCCATGAAGTCTTCGATGCGACCCGCCAAGACTCGCGTATCCACGAGGCCGAGCTCTCTGACAACCGTCGACAGGAACGACGCCCGTCGGCGCCGTGACTCAACGAGGACGAGCTTCATGTCCGGATTCACGATTTTGATCGGGATCCCGGGGATTCCAGCGCCGGATCCGAAATCGAGCAATGAGGTCATCGATCGTGGCAACACCTGGAGAAAGAGGAGACTGTCTAGAAGCAAGTTCCACACGATCCAGCCCGGCTCGGACGAGCCGACCAGTCGATGGGATTTTTGCCATTTCTCCAATAAAATCAGATAGTTACTGAACTTGCCCCTTTCCGGCCCGCTGAGGGATCGCCCAAGAATTTCCCGGGCGCCCCGGGCGAGCGCGCCGAGAGGCTCCTCAGGCGTCTTTCGCTCCACGAGCCTCGCGAGCGGACCGATTCATATACCACTGTTGGAGGATCTGCAGGATGTTCGAGACGGTCCAGTAAAGGACGAGCCCCGAGGCGAGGTTCACAAACATCATCGTGAAGAACGCCGGCATGATGAGGAGCATCATCTTCTGCTGCCGCGGGTCGCCCGTCGCCGGCGTCATCTTTTGCTGAACGAACATCGTGATGCCCATGAGGATCGGCAACACGTATGTCGGGTCCTGGGCGGCGAGGTCGCAGATCCAGAGGTCCACGTCGAAGAGCCGTCCGAAGCAGATGAACTTGGCGTTCTGGAGCTCGACGGACACTGAGAGGGCGATGTAGAGCGCGTAGAAGACCGGGATCTGCGCGATCATCGGCAAACATCCGCCCATCGGATTGACCTTGTGCTTTCGATAGAGCTCGAGCGTCTCGCGCTGCAGCCGTTGCGGATCGCTCTTGTACTTGCTTCGGAGGGCGTTGATCTGCGGCTGGAGGGCCTGCATCGCCTTCATGGAACGCATGCTCTTGACGGTGAGGGGATAGAAAAGCACTTTGGAGAGCACGGTCAGCACGATGATCGCGATGCCGTAGTTGCCGATGTGCTGGTACATCCACTTGAGCAGCAGGAGGATCGGGATGCCGATCCACGCCATCGGCAGCACCGGAATGAACGGGACCCATCTCTGCGGCAGTGGAAAGTGACCGAAGTTGATTGCCCCCTCGAGGCCCTGGGCCCTCAGAAGCTCGTACTCCTTGGGCCCGACGTACATGACGACGCGGCCCTCCCAGGCCTGACCCGGTGCGATCGTCGGTGTCGCGCGTACCGCGACGCTCGCGCGGCCCGTGGGCGCCTTGTCTCCGTTCTTCGCCGCGGGGGGCTTTCCCTCGCTCGTCGCGACCAGCTTGAACCCGGCCGTCTTCGGCACCAGCGCGGCCAGGTACCAGACGCTGCCGGTCGCGATCCAGTCGCCATCCCACTCGTGATTCATCGGTACTGTGAGGTCGTCGATCCACTCGACGTGCCCACTTCGCGAGACCACGATCTCGGTGGGATGCTGGCCCCTGAACTTCTCGGAGTCCGCCGGCCAGCGCTCGCGCGTCGTCCAGGGGAGCGCGACGCCCACGATCCGCGGCGCCGGGCCCGGATTCTCGATGCGCAGCTCGACGTCGACCGAGTACCCGTCGGGGTGGAACACGAGCGCCTCGCGGACCCGAAGGCCGTCCGTCTCACCGGTGAGCAGGAGGCGCTCGCCGGGGCGCCCAGGACGCACCGTGAGCTGCTCGGCGTTGACGGTCATAGGCACGGGCTCGCCCGGCTGTCGCGGATCGGCCGCGAGGAGGAGCCCTGAGGGGCCGAGGTCCCCGACCATCACCATCGGCTTTTCGCCCCGGTACTTCAGGACGAACTCCTGCAGCTTGCCGCCCTCGCTGCTGACGACCGCGCGATAGAGCGGCGCGTCCACCGGGACCAAGCGCTGGGGCGGGCGCGGCGCCCCGGGCGCGCTGGGAATGCCCGCGCTCTTTGGCGCCGCCGGCGACGGTGCGGCCGGGACCGCCGCGGGCGCGGCCGGTGCGGGGGCGGGAGCCGATGGGCCCCCCGGCGCCTTTTGCGTGGGTTCCTGGCTCGCGGGGAAAAAGAACGTCTGGTAGATCACCAGGAGCGCCGCCATGAGCACGGCGGCGAGGATCGCGCGTTTCTCCATCGTCAGGTCCGCCGCCCCCGGGCCGGCGGCGGATCATACCCGCCGGGATGGAAAGGATGACAGCGCAGCACCCGCCGGAGCGTGAGCCAGCCGCCGCGCGTAATCCCGTGCTCCACCAGCGCGAGCTTCGCGTACTCCGAACACGTCGGCGCGAAGCGGCACGCGCGCGGAAGCAAGGGCGAGAGGAGCCGCTGATAGGCAGTGATCACCACGACGGCCGCGCGCCTCATGCCCGAGGTCCCGGAATCGAGGCGAACGTCGCCCGCAGCTCCTCGGTGAGCGCCGCGAAGGCCACTCGGAGCGCGCCGGGCTTGGCGATGATCACGAGCGCGACCCTGGCCGGTGCCGCGCCCCGCGCCGCGCGGTACGCCTCCCGGAGGCGCCGGCGCGCGCGGTTCTTCTGAACCGCCGTCCGCACCTGCCGGCTCACCGCGAAGCCCGCGCGCCGGGGCTCGCCGCTCTGGCGCCAGAGGACGATCATGGCTGGTCGATCAATACGCTTGCCCCGCTGAAAGAGCGCCTGAAAATCGGCGCTGGTGGTCAACCGCTCGCGTCGAGGAAAGGGACCGGTCAGACGGTCAGCCGTTTCCGCCCCTTCGCGCGCCGGCGCTTCAACACCTTCCGCCCGCCCTTTGTCTTCATTCGCGCGCGGAAGCCATGCGTCTTCTTCCGGCGGCGTACATTCGGCTGAAACGTGCGCTTCACGCGTCGATCCTCCTTGCGATCGTCGAGCCGCAACAGTGTAGACAGGGCCTCGGGGCGAGTCAACTCGCGAAGACCCTTGCGACGTCGTTCGCACGCGTGCTAGAGTCCGCCATCCAATGATCGCGTGATCGCGCGAGAGGAGTTTTGTCCCGATGCGCGCGCGCCCGGGCGCGGATGTCCCGGTTGAACAAGGCCCTGAGCTATCCACACCTGTGGATAACTCTGTGCGTAAGTGAGGTCTTCGCTGTGTTAGATAGCCTTTGGGCGCGTCTTCTCGAGTCCCTCTCGCGCAAGCTCCCCGACACCGTCCTCGATACATGGATCCGCCCGTGCCGACTCTTGGCCGTCGAGGGCGACCGTCTCCGCGTGGGGGCCCCGAACCCCTTTACGCGCGACTGGCTCGTCCAGCACCACCTCGATGCACTCCAGGACGCGGCGCAGGAGTGCCTCGGCGGGCGCCCGCGGGTCGCGGTCGTCGTGGACGAGGCCGCCGGCGAGAGCGCGCCGCCTCCTCCTCTGACGGCCGGGCGGCCGCCGGTGACGGGGGGCACCGCCGAAGGGCTGAATCCGCGTTACACCTTCGACACGTTCGTCGTCGGCTCCTCGAACCAGTTTGCGCAGGCCGCGTGCCAGGCCGTGGCGGAGCTCCCGTCGCGCGCCTACAACCCGCTGTTCATCTACGGCGGTGTCGGCCTCGGCAAGACCCATCTGCTCCACGCGGTCGGCCACCAGAGCACGAGGCTCTTCCCGGGAATGTCGGTCGCCTACCTCTCCTCCGAGCGCTTCACCAACGAGCTCATCAACGCGATCCGCTACGACCGGACGGCGGAGTTCCGCGCCCGCTACCGGACCATCGACCTCCTGCTGATCGACGACATCCAGTTCATCTCGGGCAAGGAGCGCACGCAGGAGGAGTTCTTCCACACGTTCAACGACCTCTACGAGTCGCGGAAGCAGATCATCGTCTCGAGCGACTCGTCACCGAAGGAGATCCCCGAGATCGAGGAGCGTCTGCGCTCGCGATTCGAGTGGGGGCTGATCGCCGACATCCAGCCCCCCGACTTCGAGACCCGCGTCGCGATCCTGAAGAAGAAGGCCGCCCTCGAGCGCGTGCGGGTGGCCGACGACGTCGCCTACCTGATCGCGAGCCGGATCAAATCCAACATCCGCGAGCTCGAAGGTTCGCTCACGCGGATGATCGCATTCTGCGCGCTCACGGGACGGGAGATGTCGGTCGATCTCGCGCAGGAAGTGCTCGGCGAGCTCTGGGGCGAGGAAGAGCGGGTCATCACGATCGACCAGATCCAGCGGAAGGTCTGCGACTTCTTCGGGATCAAGCTCTCCGACCTCAAGGCCCAGAACCGGACGAAGGCGGTCGCGTTCCCGCGCCAGATCGCAATGTACCTCTCACGCCAGCTGACCCACGCCTCGCTCTCCGAGGTCGGCCGGGCCTTCGGCGGCAAGGATCACACGACGGTCCTCCATGCGGTGGATAAGGTGCAGACGCTGCTGCAGGAAGATCCCAAACTACGCAAGACGGTCGACGGTCTTATCCAAGGCATCACGCTGTGATCCACAGGTGTCCCCCGGCACTCCCCACCACTATCCCCGACCGCCCGCGCACGAACGTCCGACGGTGCCGCCACTTGGCGCGCACGCGCCCCGTCCACATCACCGACTATCTACTATGACTACGCTGTTGTATTTCTTTTCTATCAATCAAGGGAGAACTGCATGGAAGTAGTGCTGGATCGCGACCAGTTCCTCAGGGGTCTGCAGATGGTGCAGAATATCGTAGAGCCACGTCAGACCCTTCCGATCCTGGCCAACGTGCTCCTCGAATCCGACGGCGAGATCGTGCGTCTCACCGCGACCGACCTCGAGGTGGGCGCTCGGGTCTCAGTGCCGGCCAAGGTGGCCTCGAAGGGGGCCATCACGGTGTCGGCGAGGAAGCTCACGGAGATCGTGAAGGAACTGCCAGTGGCCGCGGTCGCCCTGAAAGTGATGGAGAATGCGACCGTGGCGCTCCGGTGTGGAGGGGCCACGTACAAGCTCGTGGGGCTGTCACCCGACGACTTTCCACCCGTCGTGCCCGCGTCCCCGGAGTCCTGGGTGAGCCTCGAGGCGAAGACGCTCCGCGAGATGATCGCGCAGACGAGCTTCGCGGTCTCCCACGACGAGACGCGATACGCCCTGAATGGGGTGCTCGTCACGCTGCAGGGCAAGGATCTGCAGATGGTCGCGACGGACGGTCATCGGCTAGCGCTCGCCAGGCGGAGTCTCGGCCGGGGCGTGGGCGGGGCGACTGGAATCGTTCCGCGCAAGGCGGTCACCGAGATCATGCGCGTCCTCGGCTCAGGCGAGGACGTCCAGATCGCGATCACCGAGAATCAGTTCGTCCTTCAGATGCCGAACTTCGTGATGACCGCGCGCCTGATCGAGGGACAGTTCCCGAACTACGAGGCCGTGATACCCAAGGCCCACCCGAAACGCCTTGTCATGTCGCGGAGCGTGCTGACCGCCGCCCTCCGCCGCGTGTCCGTCATGGCCGAGGAGCGCAACAAACCGGTCAAGTTCACGCTGGCGCCGGCCTCGCTGAAGCTTTCCGCATCGAGCCAGGAGCTCGGGGAGGCAGAGGAAATCCTGGACGTCGAGTACACGGGTGAGGAGCTCGTGATCGGCTTCAATTCACGCTATCTGCTCGACGCGGTTTCCGCCGCGGAGAAGGACCAGGTGATGCTCGATCTCAAGGACGCACAGAGCCCCGGCGTGATTAAAAGCATCGAGGACGAGGGGTACCTCTGTGTTATAATGCCTATGCGTATTTAGAAGGCCTTTTCGCCTTAAAAAACAGGAGCTTATCAAGGGTGCAGATAGGCTGGATTCACGTCGTCGACTTCCGCAATTACCGCACCCTAGAGTACGCGCCGGCGCCGCGCCTGAACCTCCTGATCGGCCCCAACGCACACGGCAAAACGAACCTCCTCGAGGCCCTCGGAATGCTCATCGTCGGCCGCTCCTTTCGGACGCCGCGGATGGCCGAGATGCCGCGCTGGGGTGCCGAGGGGAGCACGATCTCCGGGGAGTTGGTGCGTGGCGACAGCTCGGCCGGCCGCCGCACCGTGCGCCGTACGCTCACGAGGCGGGAGGACGATCGCTGGCAGAGCGCGGGTGAGTCCGTGGAGTGGGCGCGGGTGATCGCGTTCGGGTGGCAGGACCTCGAGATCGTCAACGGCGCGCCCGGCGCGCGTCGCAACTTCATCGACGGCTTCGCCGGGCGCCTCTATGCGACGCACCTGGCGTCGCTCGTCCGTTACCGCCAGGTCCTCGCGCGCCGGAACCGGCTCCTGCAACAGCACGCGCACGGTGATGACGCGGCCGCCAGGCTCGAGCCGTGGAACGAGCAGCTTGCGACCGTCGGCATGGAGCTCATGGACCGTCGGCGCAAGGCCGTGGCGGTGCTCCAGACCGAGCTGGCGCGGACCTACCACGCCCTGTCCACGACGCGCTCGAAGGTCGAGGTGCGCTACCGGACCGCGCTCGGAGAGGCGTCGGAGCCCGCGGCGCTCCTGAGCGCGCTCCACCGGGCGCAGCGCGCGGACCTCCGGCGCGGTCAGACCCTGGTCGGTCCTCACCGGGACGACCTCGCGATCGAGATCGACGGTGTGGACGCCCGCGCCTTCGGCTCGCGCGGGCAGCAGCGGCTCGTCGCGCTGGCGCTCCGGCTCGCGGAGGTGGTGCCGGTCGCCGAGGCGGCGGGGACCGCGCCCGTCCTGCTGCTGGACGATGCGCTGTCGGAGCTCGACCCGGGCGTGCGCGAGCAGGTGCTCCGCGAGCTCGGCGGCGCGGAACAGGTGTTCCTCACGTCCCCGGAGACACTCGTGGTAAAGGGCGCCGCGATCTTCCAGGTCAACGCAGGAGGCATCGCGCCGGCATGAGCGCCGAGACGTACACCGCGAGCGACATCAAGGTCCTCGAGGGCCTCGAGGCGGTCCGCAAGCGTCCCGCGATGTACATCGGGGACACGAGCGCCTACGGGCTCCACCACCTCGTGTACGAGGCGGTGGACAACGCCGTTGACGAGGCGCTCGCGGGGCATTGCGACTCGATCAAGGTCATCCTCCACTCGGACGGGTCCTGCTCCGTCGGCGACAACGGACGCGGCATTCCGGTGGACCTCCACAAGGAGAGTGGAAAGTCGGCCGCCGAGGTCGTCCTGACGATGCTGCACGCCGGCGGAAAATTCGAGCACTCCGCCTACAAGGTCTCGGGCGGCCTCCACGGCGTCGGCATCTCGGTCGTGAACGCGCTGAGCGAGTGGCTCGAGGTCGAGATCCGTCGCGGCGGCAACGTGTGGACCCAGCGTTACGAGAAGGGCGGCACGCCGACCGGCCCGCTGACGCCGGGCGAGAAGACCACGAAGCACGGCACGATCATCCGCTTCAAGCCGGATGCGACGATCTTCGAAGAGACGGTCTTCTCCTTCGACACGCTCTCGAACCGCCTCCGCGAGCTCGCGTTCCTGAACCGCGGCCTCAAGATTGTCATCGAGGACGAGCGCGACGGGCGGTCTCATACGTTCCTCTACAAGGGTGGCATCGTCGAGTTCGTCAAGCACCTGAACCAGAACAAGACGCCGATCCACCCGAAGGTCCTCTACTTCGAGGGAAGGAAGGGGGACATCGAGGTCGAGGTGGCCCTCCAGTACAACGACGGCTACCAGGAGGCGGTGTTCGCCTTCGCGAACAACATCAACACGCGCGAGGGTGGCACGCACCTCACGGGATTCCGCGCGGCCGTGACGAGCCGAATCGCCGCCTACGCCGAGGCGAACGGCTTCCTCAAGGGCTTCAAGGGCGGCGTCACCGGCGACGACGTGCGCGAGGGCCTCACGGCGGTCGTCTCCGTCCGGCTGCCCGAGCCGCAGTTTGAGGGCCAGACCAAGGCCAAGCTCGGCAACGCGGACGTCAAGGGGCTCGTCCAGCAGATCTTCAACGACAAGCTCGCCGAGGCCTTCGAGGAGGATCCGACTACCGCGCGGAAGATCGCCGACAAGTGCGTGCGCGCGGCACAAGCGCGAGAGGCCGCCCGGAAGGCGCGCGAGCTCACCCGCAAAGGCGGGCGCGACGACGAAGGGCTGGCGGCGAAGCTCGCCGACTGCTCGGAGCGCGAGCCGCAGTTCCGTGAGCTCTTCCTGGTCGAGGGGGACTCGGCCGGCGGCTCGGCCAAGCAGGGCCGCGACCGCCGGACCCAGGCGGTGCTTCCACTGCGGGGCAAGATCATCAACTCGGAGAAGGCGCGCTACGACAAGGTCCTCTCCCACAACGAGATCCGCTTGCTCATCTCGGCGATGGGCACCGGCATCGGCACCGAGGAGTTCGACCTCGCGAAGCTTCGCTACCACAAGATCATTCTGATGACCGACGCGGACGTGGACGGCGCCCACATCCGCACGCTGCTCCTGACGTTCTTCTTCCGCCACATGAATCAGGTCATCGAGGCGGGCCACCTCTTCATCGCGCAGCCGCCGCTCTTCAAGGTGAAAAAGGGCAAGGTCGAGAAGTACCTCATGTCCGAACGCGAGTTCGAGGAGTTCTTTCTCGCGGCGTGGGTGGAGACCGCAAAGGTGAAGGTGCCAGGCACGAAGGCGCCGTTGACGGGCGAGCCGCTGCTCGAGCTGCTGCGGGCGGTGTCCGAATACCGCGCGCTCTTCGGCAAGCTCGCCAAGCGAGGTGTGCCGGCGGCGATCCTGGCCGAGCTGCTCCGCGCGAAGTTCCGCGGCACGAAGCGTGGGGTGGGCCACGCCGAGATCGGAGAGGCGGTCAAGGCCGCCGCCGCGGCGGTGAACGGCTACAGCGTCGGGGTGACGCCAGGCGACAACGGCGACGGGTACACCGTGACGATCGCGGGGCCGCCCACCGTCACGTTCAGCACGGACGTCTTCAAGTCGGCGGATTACGCGACGCTCTTCGAGCTGTGGGAGAAGGTCGGGGCGACGGCGAAGGGCCCGACGACGATCATCGACGAGGGCGACCGCGAGACGCCAGTGAAGAGCCTCGACGAGCTCTGGAAGCTGGCGCTCGAGCGCTCGCGCGCGGGCGCGTCATTCCAGCGGTACAAGGGCCTCGGCGAGATGAACCCGGAGCAGCTCTGGGAAACCACGATGAACCCGGAGACGCGCACCCTCCTCAAGGTGACCCAGGAGGACGCCGTGGGCGCCGACCAGATGTTCACGGTCCTCATGGGCGACGCGGTCGAGCCGCGCCGCGAGTTCATCGAGAAGTACGCCCTCGACGTCGCGAACCTCGATATTTAACGGGGCCGGCGTGGACCGCGGATGGCCTGCACGAGGCGCGCGACGCTTTGCACGCCCCAGCATCACGAATTAGGAGACGTATGCCGAACGAACGGCAGGTGCCGGTACCGATCGAAGAGGAGATGCGAAAGTCCTACCTGGACTACGCGATGTCCGTCATCGTCGGACGTGCGCTGCCGGACATCCGCGACGGCCTCAAGCCCGTCCACCGCCGCGTGCTCTTCGCGATGCAGGAGCTCGGCCTGACATGGAACCGCGCCTACAAGAAATCAGCGCGCGTCGTCGGGGAGGTGCTCGGGAAGTATCACCCCCACGGCGATTCGCCGGTCTACGAAGCCCTCGTCCGTATGGTCCAGGAGTTCTCGCTCCGGTACCCGCTCGTGGATGGGCAGGGGAACTTCGGCTCGGTCGACGGCGATCCGCCCGCGGCGATGCGCTACACCGAGACGCGTCTGGCGAAGATCGCCCACGAGATGCTCGCCGACATCGACAAGGACACCGTCGACCTCTCGCCGAACTTCGACGAGTCGCTGCACGAGCCCACGGTGCTCCCCACGCGGATCCCGAATCTCATCGTCAACGGCTCTTCGGGCATCGCGGTCGGCATGGCCACGAACATCCCGCCGCACAACCTGTCCGAAGTCGTGGACGCGCTCGTCATGCTCGTCGACGAGCCGGGGACGGCGATCCCGGAGTTGATGAAGGCGATCAAGGGCCCGGACTTCCCGACGCGCGGCTACATCTACGGCGCCGCCGGGATCGCCGACGCGTACACGACCGGGCGCGGCACGATCACGCTCCGCGCGAAGGCGCACGCCGAGAAGATGCGCGGCGGCCGCGAGGCGATCATCATCACGGAGCTGCCGTACCAGGTGAACAAGGCGACCCTGATCGAGAAAATCTCGGAGCTCTCCCGCGAGAAGAGGATCGAGGGGCTCTCCGAGATCCGCGACGAGTCGAACCGCGAGGGGATCCGCGTGGTGCTCGAGCTCTCCCGCGGCGAAATCCCGCAGATCGTGATGAATCAGCTCTACAAGCACACCCAGATGCAGACGACGTTCGGGATCATCATGCTCGCGCTGGTAGACCGGCGGCCCCAGATCGTGAACCTGAAGGAAATGCTCGAGGCGTTCGTCCGCTTCCGCCGCGAGATCGTCACGCGTCGCACGCGCTTCGACCTGGCTCGCGCCGAGGAGAAGGCCCACATCCTCGCGGGTCTCCGCAAGGCGGTCGAGCACCTCGACATCGTGATCCGGCTGATCCGGCAGGCGGAGAGCCCCGAGGCCGCCAAGGACGCTCTGATGAGCCGGCTCGAGCTCTCGGAGATCCAGGCACGCGCGATCCTGGACATGCGGCTCCAGCGCCTCACGCAGCTCGAGCGCCACAAGGTCGTCGAGGAGCACGAACAGACCCTGGCGCTCATCGAGGAGCTGAAAGGCATCCTCGCCTCCGACGCGAAGCTCATGGCGATCATCCGGAGGGAGCTGCTCGAGATCAAAGAAGAGTACGGCGACGCGCGGCGCACCGAGATCGTCACCGAGACGACCGAGCTCACGATCGAGGACCTGCTCGCCGACGAGGAGATGGTCGTGACGATCACGCGCTCAGGCTATATCAAGCGCACGCACGTCGAGGCGTACCGGAGTCAGCGGCGCGGGGGCAAGGGCGTGACGGGCATGGAGACGAAGGAGGAGGACATCGTCGAGGATCTGTTCATCGCCTCGACGCACTCCTATCTGCTGTTCTTCACGACGCTCGGCAAGGTCCACTGGCTCAAGGTGCACGAGATCCCGGAGGGCGGGCGGCAGGCGAAGGGGAAGGCGATGGTCAACCTCCTCTCGCTCGGCGAGCGCGAAACGGTCGCCACGTGCGTGCCGGTGCGCGACTTCGCGGCGGGCGGCTTCGTGCTCTTCGCGACCAAGCAGGGCAAGGTCAAGAAGACCGCGCTCGAGGCGTACTCGCACCCGCGGGCGGGGGGCATCCAGGCGATCGGCCTCGAGGCCGGCGACAGCGTCATCACCGCCCGACGCACCGACGGCCAACGCGAGGTCATGATCGCGACCAAGCTTGGCATGATCATCCGATTCTCCGAGGAAGAGGTCCGCCCGATGGGCCGCGCGGCCGCAGGGGTGAACGGCATCGAGGTCGAGGACGGTGACGAGGTGATCTCCGCCGACGTCGTTCAGGAAGGCGTGACGATCCTCACGGTGACCGAGCGGGGGTTCGGCAAGCGGACGCCGCTCGAGGAATACCGCCTGCAGGGCCGCGCCGGGAAGGGGATCATCGACATCAAGACCGGTGGCCGCAACGGCAACGTGGTCGCGATGCTCCAGGTCCGGGACGGCGACGACATCCTGGTCGTCACGACCAAGGGGAAGATGATCCGCTTCCACGCCGCCGACGTCAGTGCCCAGGGTCGCAACACCTGGGGCGTGCGCATCATCGAGCTGGACGCCGACGACCGCGTCGGCTCCGTCGCCCGCGTCGAGGCCGAGCAGGCGCCCGTCGAAGCGCAGTAGCGGCGTGCTGGACCTCCGGCTGATCCGCGAGCAGCCTGAAGCGGTCGAGCGGGCGCTCGCCGACAAGGGCGGCGCGGCGCTGATCAAGGAGATCGTGGCCCGCGACAGCGAGCGCCGGCGCCTCCTCAAGGAGGCCGAGGAGCTCAAGGCCCTCCGCAATCGTGCCTCCGAGGCGATCGGCCAGGCCAAGCGCCGCGGCGAGGACGCCACGGCCGAGCAGGCGCGCATGCGTGAGGTCGGTGAGCGGATCGCGACGCTCGATCGCGAGCTGAAGCCCCTCGACGAGGCCATCGAAGCGCTGCTTCTCCAGGTCCCGAACGTCCCCCATCCCTCCGTCCCGCAGGGCAAGAGCGACGAGGAGAACGTCGAGGTTCGACGGTGGGGCACGCCACGCGCGTTCGGCTTTGCGCCCAAGCCGCACGAGGAGGTGGGCGAGACGCTCGGCGTGCTCGACCTCGCGCGTGCGGTAAAGATCTCCAAGGCGCGCTTCGCGGTGCTCTGGGGGCCGGCCGCGCGCCTCGAGCGCGCGCTCGCCCAGTTCATGCTCGACCTCCACACGCGCGAGCACGGCTATACCGAGCTGTGGGTGCCGCACCTGGTGAGCGGGGAGACGATGCTCAGGGCGGGGCAGCTCCCCAAGTTCGAGGAGCAGCTCTTCAAGACCGTCGAGGCGGACGAGAACCGGACGCTCTATCTGATCCCCACCGCAGAGATTCCGCTCACCGCGCTGCACGCCGGCGAGGTCCTGCAGGAGCGGACGCTGCCGCGCCGGTACACGGCGTTCACCCCGTGCTATCGGCGCGAGGCGGGGACGTACGGCAAGGACATGAAGGGGATCTACCGCCAGCACCAGTTCGACAAGGTCGAGCTGGTGAAGATCACGACGCCGGCGCAATCCTACGACGAGCTGGAGTCGATGGTGGCGAACGCAGAGGAGGTGCTGCGGCGCTTGGAGCTACCCTATCGCGTCGTCGAGCGGTGCACGGGTGATGTCGGTTTCAGCGCGGCGAAGGGCTACGACATCGAGGTGTGGCGCCCCGCGGCCGGGAAATACACCGAGATCTCCTCGTGCTCGAACTATGCCGACTTCGGGGGCCGCCGCGCGGACCTCCGCTACAAGCCGGAGCGCGGCGGGAAGGCCGAGTACTGCCACACCGTCAACGGCTCGGGTCTGGCGGTCGGGCGCTCGCTGATCGCCGTGCTCGAGAATTACCAGGAGGCCGACGGCAGCGTGACGATCCCGGCCGTGCTCCGGCCGTACATGGACGGGCTCACCCGCCTCACTCGTACGGCGCCGCCGTAGGCATGATACGAACGTTTGTCCTGGCGTTCATCCCGCTCTTCGTGGCCGTCGATGTCGTGGCCGTGGTTCTCGTCTATCTGGGAATCGGTATGCCGCTCGACGAGGCCGCCCGGCGGCGGCTCGTTCTCGAGGCGACGCTGACAGCCGCTGCCGTCGGGCTCGGCTTTTTGCTGGTGGGTGATGCCGTCCTGCACTTTCTCGGCGTGACCGTCGGAGACTTTCAGATCGCGGGTGGTTTGCTACTGCTGGTGCTCTCTCTCTACGATCTCCTCCATCCGGAGCTGCCCCTCCGCCAGCCCGGGGCCCGCCCCGGTGTCGTGCCGCTCGGCATCCCCATGATCGCGGGTCCTGCGGTTTTGACTACACTGCTCACCCTCGCCCGGACTCACGGCTACAGCATGACCCTGGTCGCGTACACGCTGAACCTCGTCATCGTATGGGCTTCACTCCGATGGGCTACGTTGATCGGTCGCGTGCTGGGAGACGCTGGCTGCCGCGCCATCACCAAGGTGCTCAGTCTCCTCCTCGCGGCGATCGCAGTCACGTTCATTCGCCGCGGAGCGATGGCGGCGCTGACGACGCGTTAGTCGCCGGGGACAAGCCCCGGCGGCCTCGTCAGGTCTCTTCCCCCCAGGCGCGATGCTGATTCCAGAAATTAAGCGTCTTATCATCGTGCCCTTGAACGCCCTGATATGCTGATGAGGCATGTTCCTGCGCCGCTTCGTTCTTGCCGCGCTCTGGATGACGCTCGTCCTGACGCTCGGATTTTCATTTTTCGGAAAGCAACGGACTGAGGTGATCGTCCTGCCGGTCCTGAAGGCGTTCGTTCCCGGTGCCAGCTCAGCCCAGCTCCGCGCGGCTCACGAGGTGGTCCGGAAGGTCGTGCATCTCTCCGAGTACGCCGTTCTGGCGCTCTTGTGGTTTCAGACGCTCGTTGCACGCAGGACCTGGACGCCCCGCAGGGCTTCATGGGCCGCGATCTCGATTTGCCTTCTCTGCGCTTTCGCCGACGAGGCCCACCAGTCGATGCTTTTGGCACGGACCGGGAGCGCTCGGGATCTCGTCCTGGACGGCTCGGGAGCGCTTGCCATGCTCATCGTGGCGCGGAGCCGACGAGAGATGAGCGACACGGTCGTCGTCAGTGGTGGCCAGGCAATAGAGCCGGCGGACTAGCGGACGACTGCAGTCCAGAGTCCGGGTCAGTGTGTCTCACTGGGCGTGGAGAGCGCGAGCGTCACGATGTGATCGAGCTGCCGCAATTCGACCGGCTTCGGAAGATAGGCGAAAATACCACTCCTCAGCGCTTCGCGCGCCGCCGTTGAATCCACGTTGCCAGTGAGCACGATTGTGGGGGGCCGGAGATCAAGCCCACGCATTTGGTTCAGCATCTCGAGACCGCCCATCCGCGGCATGGTCAGATCGAGCACGACGAGATCGAACCGCTGATGGAGGAGTGCCATGATGGCGCTCGCGCCGTCGCCGGCCGTCTCGATCTCATAGGCGTGCCCATGCTGGAATTGGTTGAAGAATTCCTTCAGGAGCTGAGCGACGACCGGGTCGTCCTCGACGATCAGAATCTTCTTGGTCACGCGGACAGACTCTGGCGGCCGGGCGCGAGGTTGTCAAGGCGTTCTTGACCTCGCCCGACGCTGGCGCTAACGTCGCCACACCGTTCTGACCGCCACCGGCTCGGCTGGTGTGAGGCCACACATGAAGCGGCGCCCTCGACCTGCGCGGTCGATCTGTAATGGCTCCTGACGATCGTCGTCGAGAACGCAAGAGCGCGGCCATTTGGGTCAAGAGCCAGGTCGTGATGGGGTCCACCTTCACGTTTACGCTTCCCCTGGCCGGGTGAACTTCCATGGACAACAGGCGTTATCTCTTGATCGTAAAGCGAGGGGAGGAGCGGCTGCATCAGCACGGTGTGCGGACGTTCGCCCAGCGGCCCTACGTCGAAGTCATCTATGACCGCCGTGAGGGAGAGCGCCGCCAGACCACCGCAGAGTTCCCGACCGAGCGGCGGCGGGCCGATCGGCGGGCTCGTCCCCGGGTGGACGCGGCGATCCAGGCGGACGGTGCGGCGGTGGTGAGAGTCGCTCCGTGTTAATCGGTTGGGGCGACGCATGCGGGGGGCAGCGATGAAGGCACAGGGAAAGGTGCGGGGCAACTCGGTATCACGGGCCCGCATCTGATAGGCCCCGGTTGGGGGAACGACGTGTTTCTGTGGATTGCTTTCCAGGAGGCCCTCAAGAGGTTCCCTCCAGTACCGACTTGGCCGACTTGGCCCTCTTGAAACTCGACCAGGAAGTGGAGGTCACCATGAGTGACTCGACTCTCGGCGTTCTGACCCAGCGCTTCGACCGACTGGAGCGGGAGAATCGGTGGCTGAAGCTGGTCGGTATAGTCGGCTTACTCGGCCTCGTCGCCGTTCTACTAACGGGACAGGGGCCGGCGTCCTCCCGGAAGGTGATTGAAGCGGAAAAGTTCGTTCTGCGTGATGCGAGCGGGCGGGTTCGGGCCGAGCTGAGAGCCCCCCGCGGTGGGCCAGCTGGTTTGGTTCTGGAGGACAGTGTCGGTAGAG
>Ga0137396_10000083_pt1 | contig 33335 bp, 28 predicted proteins | sample czc16metaG_FD_108284 | JGI IMG/M metagenome (GOLD analysis project Ga0137396, IMG submission 108284) | Vadose zone soil microbial communities from Angelo Coast Range Reserve, California, USA - czcobulk3.16 metaG | ecosystem: Environmental > Terrestrial > Soil > Vadose zone | place: USA...
AGACTCCACAGTACTATCGCGTTAGCCTCTGGCGGAGACTAAGACTTTCAAGATTATGGCAGATGATACCCTGGATGGTCGACTTTTCTTTTCTCCAATTGCACTTGGAGTGTGGGGATCCTGCCCTCTATCGCTGCCTTCTTGATTCCTTCAACGACATTCGTGGCCATCCTTCGAGCCTGCCGACCCATGTACAGCTTGTCAATCAACCAGCCGGCTAAAGGATAGGGAACTCTGTAATCGATCATGGAAGTCACTTTGGTCCGGCCTGTTCCCACCGTTTCAAATCGCATTTCCATCTGCATGCTCATCTTGGCGAAGGGGCCTGAGAGGGCCTTTCTTGCCCAGAGCTCACTTCTCCGCCATTTTACCAATTCCCCCTCCCATTCGAGTTCACGACCCATGACATTGCCAACATAATGACTGGTCATTCCTAGACCATCGGGGCGTGGCAGTTTGACGATCCATGCTTTGCTTATGAAACGAGCCCATTTCGGGTCATCATAGCACCAGTCCGTAAAATGAAACACGTCTTCTCGGGACGCTTCCACAGTCTCAGTTGCCTCGACATGCCCCAAGATAGATCCTCAACGTTCGTCCAACGCATCCAACATATCAATTGCGCGCTAGGTTGACCGTGGGTAGCCCATGCTTTCTCCTTCGAGGCCAACTCCTGGACGAATGTTTGGTCTAACTCACAGAGAGCTTATATTTGTTCGACAGATTCCCATCTTTCTGTGCGTTTGTAGAGGGCAAAAAGAGAGGCTTGGTCTTGGACTCTGAAGTAATGCCCTCTAGATATGAGCGTTTCAAGATCGAAACCAAGCCAGCTCCTCATGTGTTTCAGATTCCCAACAAGTTCGACGTGAGCACGCGAAAAGTTCGGCTTGCGGCTATGCTGGTGCATGAGGCTTTCGAATTCAAGCTCAACAAGGAAGTTGTTCTGAGCCGGCCTTGCATCTACGGGGTCTTCGGGGGACGGTTCGGCGGGTTCAAGCCGTTGAAGCACAAGTGTGTCGGGTGCATGAGGTGTGTCCAGGAATACCCGCACATTATGACGGTGAAGCAGTCGGAGGAATACAAGAGGCTGGGCGATTCGTTCTGGACGCCTGAGGCAGTGTTCACTATCTGGAATGAGGCGTCGACTGGGAAGATTCCGGTTAAGGGGATGGGTTACAAGGGCGCGTTTGGTGGGGAGGGTTTTGATGGGATATGGACTGACATGTCAGAGATCGTCCGTCCCACGAGGGACGGTGTGTATGGTCGCGAGTACATCTCGACGAGTGTTGATGTTGGAAGGAAACCGACCAATGTCGATTTCACCGAGACTGACCGTGCTCCTTCAACTGTAGAGATTCCTATTCCGATAATCTTCGACAAGGTTCCTGTGGGGAACGGAGCTGCTCGGTCGGCGGTTGGCAAGGCGGCAGAGAAGCTTGGGACGTTCTATGTCTCTCGACAAAAAACGCCTTTCGATTTCGGGCCAGCGAACCTCATCCCGATTGTTGACGGGGAGAGCATTCAGGACCTCGTGGAGAGGCCGGCCGCTCTTGTGGAGTATGATGCTGACAGGTCGGATATTTTCGAAAAACTCGCGAGCGCTCTTCCACGCTCGATAGTTATCGCTCGAATGCCTCTCCGAGAGGAGTCTGCGTTGGTCGCGTGCAAACTAGCACGGGAAGGAGTGCACGGACTGCACCTGTACGCGGATTATCATGGCCAGGACTACTCAAAAGACCCGAGGCACGTCTCAGCTGCCCTGAAGGAAGTCCACCAGGAACTGGTGAAGCAGGGATTGCGGGACCAGGTCACGATCATCGCAAGTGGCGGGATAACGTTGGCGGAGCATGTTCCGAAGGCGATTATCTGCGGCGCGGACCTAGTCGGCATCGATACAACGGTTCTGGTTGCGTTGCAGGCGGAGTTCAAGGGCGAGACCCGGGACAGAGCGAATTGTCAGATGAAACCCAGAGAGATTGATCCGGAGTGGGGTGCGCAGCGTCTTGTGAATCTGATGGGTGTTTGGCATGATCAGCTAATTGAGATTCTGAGTGCGATGGGTATGCGTGATGTTAGGCGATTGCGCGGAGATATCGGAAGATCAATGATGGACGCGGAGCTTCGGGAGCAGTCGTTCAAGGGGATAGCATGGGCAACCTAGAACTCATTGTGGAAAAACATTCGGAGAGAATTCATCATGGGTTAGAAGTGCTTCCGTCTCTTCGTCATGGTTTGCCGGCGGGGCTGGGAAACAAGCGCTGGACCGCGGAACTGATTCTCGCGACTTACGAGATGGCGTTGACAGGGGAGTTGCCGAAAAATGGGCTGGAGTACAAGACGGGGAATTCGGGTGGAGGTTTTGATGTTCTGGGATGGAAGAATAACGGTTTTGCGAAGACCGATCAGGATAGTGTTGATCTCTCCATCCCGTTAAACAGGAGAGAGGATGGCAAGAAGATCAAGATTCCGGTGCCGATCTATGGCGGGGGTATGTCCTTTGGATCGATCTCTCTCAACTTCATGCTTGCGCGGGCGAGGGCTGCGAAGAAAATCGGAACATACATGTCTACAGGTGAGGGCGGTTATCCGGATGAGATTGTTCCGTATCGTGATCATGTGATTACGCAGGTCGCGACGGGGATGTTCGGGGTCCGAGAGGAGACGATACAGTACGCGCCTATTGTCGAGTTCAAGTACGCTCAAGGCGCTAAACCAGGATTGGGAGGTCACTTGTTGGCTGACAAAGTGACGTCAGAGGTTGCGAAGATGCGGGAATCATCGATGTTTACTAGTCTTTACTCGCCGTTTCCATTTCATAGTGTCTATTCGGTGGAGGATCACAAGAAGCACGTTGACTGGATCAAAACGGTGAATCCACGTGCGCTTGTATCGGTGAAAGTGTCCACGCCGACGGACGTGGATATGGTGGCGATTGGAAGCTACTATGCTGGAGCGAACATCATCCATATCGACGGTGGCTATGGCGGGACGGGGGCAGCGCCGGAAATTGCCAAGAAAAACATTGCAATGCCGGTTGAATATGCGATTCCCAAGGTCCACGACTATCTCGTGTCTGAAGGGGTCCGGGACGACATTGTCCTAATCGCGAGCGGGGGCATCAGGACGGCTGACGATGTCGCGAAGGCGATAGCGCTCGGGGCGGATGGCTGTGTGGTTGCGACCGCTGAAGCGGTGGCCGTTGGCTGTACGCACTGTGGTAATTGCGAGAGGGGACGCGGATGCCAAGTCGGTATAACGACAACGGACCCGGAATTGTCCCAATTTATCGAGCCTGAATGGGGCGAGACACGGATTGTCAACCTATTCACAGCATGGTCGAAGAGATTGCGAGCGATACTAGCGGGCTACGGGTTGGAGAGTGTCCGGGATCTGCGGGGACGAAAGGATCTGCTAGTGAGGTACAAGTGAGAATGTTGTCTGGACAGCGGATTATTGACTCGAGAAAATCACTACCAGTAGACAGGGTCCAGGTCAACAAGCAGGAAGCAGAAGGAGGATGCGGCGTCGTGGGCTTGGCATGTAATGTTCCGCTTGACGGAAAATATCTTCTCCAGTCTCTTGTCCAGATGCGGAACAGGGGAAACGGAAAGGGCGGAGGAATTGCCGCTGTCGGACTGGTCCCAGAGCAATTAGGGGTTTCCAAGAAAATCCTGGAAGAGGATTACATCCTACAGGTCGCCTATCTCGAAAAGTCGGTTAGGATACAGGTGGAGGAGGAGCATATTCGCCCGTTCTTTGTGGTTGACTATGAGGCGAAGGTAGAGGCTGTTGATGATTATCATTCAGTTTCGGGTCTCGAGGTCGAACCGCCCGAGGTTTACCGATACTTTGTGAGGATCAAGAGAGATTCCCTTGCTGACTTTGTTCGTCAGAATCGTCTAGAAGGTCTCAGGGAGAGAGAGGTTGAGGACGAGTTTCTCTACCAGAACTCCTACCGACTGAACCAGCAGTACTATTCCTCGCTCGGTGAGAAGAAGGCCTTCGTTGTCAGCCATGGGAAAAACATGGTTGTCTTGAAGCTGGTGGGTTACGGGGATGATGTTGTCAGGTATTACCGATTAGAGGATTTCAGGGCTCATGTTTGGATTGGTCATCATAGGTATCCGACGAAGGGCAGGGTCTGGCATCCAGGTGGAGCGCACCCGTTCGTGGGTTTGCATGAGGCGCTGGTGCATAATGGCGATTTTGCGAATTATCATTCGATAATGGAGTACTTGGCCCAGCGGAACATTCACCCGTTGTTCTTGACGGATACGGAGGTCTCGGTGTTACTGTTCGACCTTCTCAGCCGCGTCTACAAGTATCCACTGGAGTATCTGATAGAAGCTCTGGCACCGACAACTGAGAGAGACTTTGAGATGCTGCCCGAGGAGAAGAAAAAGATCTATCGATTAACCCAGTCGACACACATTCACGGGTCGCCTGATGGTCCATGGTTCTTCATCGTTGCAAGAAATGATGTGGAGAAGAACGCTTGGCAGCTGCTCGGGATAACCGATACTTCGATGCTGAGACCACAAGTGTTCGCGGTCCAGGAGGGACCGGTGAAAATTGGGATTATCGCATCGGAGAGACAGGCGATCAACGCAGTTCTAGGAAAATTGCAAGAGGATCAGAGGATTCCGAGTAGGTTTGCGGATTCTTACTGGAATGCGCGGGGTGGAAGCTTCACGGATGGTGGGGCGTTTCTGTTTACTGTGAGGGATGGGGCGGAGGGTAAGGTGTTGGAGTGTGTTGACAAGTTTGGAAACACCATCGATCTTCCCAAACAAGACTGGTTGCCGAACACCGGTTCTGGCGTCGCTCTAAATGCGAGTATTGCGATTCAGCTGCAGAAGGGTCCCAGTACGCAGGACCCGTTGGGATTCTACGAGTATGTTCGTCCCGCGTTGAGGGATGCTGGCTTCCAGTATGTAGGGGAGATTCTTGAGGAACTGAAACGGCTGGCTATGAAGGGACAAGAGTCCCAACAATTCGCGATAAAATCACTCTTACTACTATACGACAGAACCTACGATACTGGAAGAAAGAAACGAAGCTCACTACTACAACTATACCACGAAGCACTCAACGATGTCTTCTCATCGATCCCAATGTCGAACCGTGACCTTTACACTCGACTCGATTGGAAGAACAAATCTAGACTAGTCCATCCAATCTTCGACAAGCAGATCCTAGTTGTTGATGCTCTAGAATTTCCCGCTGAAGGAGACGAGAGCGCGGCAAGGTTCGTTGTCGATGCCTATGGTCAAGGCTGGAAGAACCTTCTACTCTACAATCTGCGAGGACACCGATTCATCGGAAGTGGTCTTGGCCCCCGAACGAATGGTTTGAAGATTGATTGCTATGGCGATGTTGGCGATTACGTTGCGTCTGGTATTGATGGCTGTGAGATCGCTGTTCATGGGGCTGCTCAGGACCAGGCAGCGCAGATTCTCAAATACGGAAAGCTAGTGGTTCACGGCGACGTAGGCCAGGCATTCATGTACGCAGCGAAGGGCGGGGACGTGTACGTGCTCGGCAACGCGGCGGGACGACCACTAATCAACGCAGTAGGTAGACCGAGGGTCGTGATCAACGGAACCTGTCTTGATTATCTTGCAGAATCGTTCATGGCCGGAGACCCATACAACGGAGGCGGGTTCGTGGTCGTGAACGGGTTGAAACCATCCTTTGACGGAAGGTTCGTGGAACAGGAGTATCCGTATCCAGGGAGCAACTTGTTCTCGTTGGCTTCTGGTGGAGCGATATTCATCAGGGACCCTTACGGGAAGGTTTCGAGTGAGCAGTTGAACGGTGGACGACTATCGGACTTCACCAAGAAAGATTGGGAATTGATTCTGCCATATCTGGCAGAAAGCGAGAGACTGTTCGGAATATCGGTGAACAAGGATCTCTTGACCGTTACTGGAAAACCACTGGACCCTGTTCAAGTTTATCGCAAAATAGAACCCACGCCGTTGCAGGAATTAACCTAATCAGAACGGCTGATCCGAGGCCTGCGGCATCCAAGCTCCGAGGCCTGATATGTGGATAACACTGATTCAGGATGCCTAAGAGAAAGAGAAAACCTATGGAGACTCTATGATGCCATTCTCGACATTCTGTAGCGTCTTAGGGATCTGAACTTCAAGCTCGACATCCTTCGAAGCTTCTCTAATTGAGACCATGATAGTGTCTCGGAACCTTGTTGCATGGAAGTTCGCATAGGGTTTTTCCTTGTTCAGCGAAATGCTATCTACTCGACCCTGCTCCAAGAATCTGATTGCATCTCGAACCGGAAGGGAGTATTTCGCTTCGAAAATTCTGAGCGAATCGTTCACATATGATTCTGTGGCGTATTCAGTTTCCTTCTCCAATCGTCGAATGGATAGTTTGGCCAGTCTTTCAACTTGTCGCATTAGGTTACGCCCTTTCCCTAACTGGCATCTTCCCTTCGATGTTTGTCAATTGTGTTTGAATTGCGGTTATTCTTTGACTTATGGAAACCAGTTGGTTATTGATTTCGGTAACCTTCGCCTCAATCGCGTTGAACTCTTTCATGAGTTCTTGCGTCTGAAGCCTCTTTGCTCGCATAGAAGCTTGGTAGGGGGTGGAATCTGGCAATTTTCTTACTGCACCTCCACTATTCGACCCCGAAAATTACTGCGACCTACCCTTAAACTGTGCCGGTGAAAGTACTCCGAAGACATTCAACCGCTTTGGGCATCTCACCAAAGATTGCCGAAGGATGTTGGACACGTCGCGACTGTTGAGCAGTTTAGAAGGTTGAATCCCATGGCTTCGCTGAATCTTCTTCTCAAGTTGTAGTCGAGTTTGAGGGGTATATTGAGATGAAGCTGATGTTGTTCTTGTGGTACTGTGCCACTTTCCAGCGCATTGTCCTGATGGTAGTTGTCCCTTGTTCCCGGGTCAGGTGAATCTACCAGGCCCCAATACTCGACAAAGAGGTTGTATTGTGGGAGGTAGAAGTCGAGTTTGCTTATCTTGGCTTTGAAGATGAACCAGTCGTTAGTCGTTGCCATGGCTTCATAGTAATGAAGGACCGGCACAATTCTATGATCATTTTACATTCTGGAATCAGACAGTCCGGACTTGGGCTCGAAAGATTGAGTGCTAATGTCGAAATCTGGGCGATGGTTGTAACGCCTGGAGGAGGAGTTCCCTATGCAAAGAGATCGCGAATTGAGTTTGAGAGAGACATCTGCTTCGTTGTGGACCCTGGGAGGAATGTGTTCGAGGTAATTCCTGAGAAAGTTGAACGCGTTGATGCTGTGACTCTAGTTGCCGCCACTGGCCTTTGGCATTACGGAGATGTTAGGATGGTATTCGACTCTCGATCACAAGCAGATCTGATCGAGGAAAGGTTGAGGGCTCAGCTGTCCAAGCGAAAGGAAAAATCGGGCTAACTATGAAACTGGGCCGTACTGTTGGCGCGGGAACCTCTTTTCACCCAGTCGACTACTTTGCCGGCGTCTTCAGCAGTCGCAAAATACAGGACCATTTTCTTTGACGCCAACCGCTTGCCCTGTCGCTCTAAATAGAGGCTGGTTGGACTGGCGAACTTGACGTTGGAAGCAACCAATATGCCAGAATCCACAATGCCGGTGATCAGCACTCTCTCTTCGTCGCGCTTTATCCCGACCGGGATCCGTTTCCGCCGCGAATAGAATCCGATAACGACAGCGGCAGCCACAAAGAACAGGGCAAAAAAGAGGAGTTCCCATGCGCTGTCAGGCAGGGCAATGAAAGCCCCGGCGCCGAACATCAGAGAGATCAAGCTAGCAACAGTCCAACGCCAAAAGGACATTATCGGACGCATTTCGCCGTACACCTCATAGCCGGGCATTGTAAGTCGAGGATCCTTCTTTTCACTCCTACTCAAACTGGGTATTTTTTCTTCCTCCTCGCCTGACGCACCCGGCGGAGAACCACTGGGATCATGCTTAGCCCTCCCAGTATGGCCGACCAATATCCAACCGCGGCGATAACCACCAGAGCTGCACATGTATTGGTCAAACAGGCTATCGTTTCCTGGCCTCGCCCGTAGAGGTTACCGGCAACGACCCCTGAGCCCCAGAAAATAAGCACCCCGAGAATAATGATGATTGCCCGTCCACGGAAGCCTATCTTCGGCTTTCGAGATGGTCTTGGAGGAGCTACAAACCGCTTGTCCCTCAACTCCTCCATCCGCTTGCCGATGCTTGGGGTCCAGAACACCGAAAACCGATCGGCGAGGCTTGACAGTGTTGCCCTCGGATCGAGACCTTGCATCTTCTCGAGAACTTGAGTTACTTGCTCGGTTCCGAACTGACCGGCTGCGTTTCCGTCCAGTTCGAACTCCCACGTTCTCAACGATCTCCTGACCCAGAGCAGAGATAGCAAGATCGGGACGCTCCAGGCTGGGAAAACGAGAATCGGGCCCCATGGTCTTCCGACAAGAATGTAGAAGATGATGACGAGAGCCCCGAACGCCCCAAGGATCATTAGAGCCATCACTCCGAGCAACCTGGACATCCTCCCTGAATTGAAGGCCTTAAGCCTCAACAAGTGCATCTCAATCAGAATCCTCCACTCGTCAAGCGACAACTTTCCCTTCAGATATTCAGGAACCATAAGCTCGGCCAACGGAATACCGAGAGGCCCAAGCCAGAATTCTCGCGAGATCACCGGCATCGTGATCATCCAGCCCACACCGCCACGAACGAACCTTCCCCAGACAATCTGCCTGTACCAGAACCGCGAGTCCAACCGCACAGCTATCTCTCGAGTCAATTGCAAAAGCGCATCATCTTCTGGGCTCGGACCAGTCTTGATTCGGTCGTACCATCTCAGAGGACGAAGCTTGACCAAGGGTCCATACCACACTTGCCCCCCATCGTAATACACTTAGTGGAATGATACCTGAGAGAAATACCGGCTGAAAGATGACGATATCTGCGAATCGTAGGACAAAACAAGACCAGTAGAACCTCAATGAAAGCCCACTTGCGAATCCATCATAGGCGAGAAACCCGGCCGACCTCTACGTTTTTGACTTAGACTCCCCAACCTAGAATTGGGGCACTCTGGATTGAGACTCCGTGCCATGCATCTCTTGGCAATACTTGCCGTTCTGGCACTATTGCTCCCTTCTCCCGTAAAGGCACAGAACTCAGTTTTCCAAACGGGTTTGGTAACTGAGAAGTCCTCGTACAAGCTTAACGAGATGGTCTATGCTCAGCTGATTCTGTACAACCCGACCCCTCAACGCATCGCTGTCCATTTCTCCGGGGGATGCTGGTTCAACTTCGTCGTCCGCGACATGCTTGGAACCTTGATTCACAACGAGACCTGGCTCGCCTGCGACCCCAACATTAACGGCTACGAGAACTCCACGAATGTAATGACGGTAGATTCCGGCGGAGGCCGCTGGTTCCCAATGCACTGGAATCAACTCGATTCGCAGGGGAAGCACGCGCCGGTGCCAGCAGACTATGTCTTGTCTTGGAGTTTCAAGAATACCGACCAACCCATCCCGGAAGCGTCGAAGACAATAACGTTAACAGATCAGGTCCAGTCGCAGTGGGAAGCCTTCTCTGCACCTGCGTCCCGATTACTGCTCAGCTTCTCACCTTTCATTTTGTTTGCGGGACTAATGGGAGGGATTCCATTGTCCCGGGCCTTGAAAGGGACGAAGCGGTCCGCTAGACTCATGCTCGCTTTGCCCGCCGCCGTTTCCGTAATCGCGACCGGTGTCATCGTCCTCGGACTGTTCTCCAACCAGCTTGTCTGTTTGGCGATACAGTGTCCGGGGACAATCTCTCTCTTCAACACGCTGAACATCTATCTCCTGATCACCCCTCTTGTTTGGGTGATCCTCTTCCTAGTAGGAAAAATGGTCCCTGAAAAGATGATGTGGCTTCCTCTTTCCATCTTTGAATCCTGGACGGGTTCCATGCTGATAATAGCCTTCGTCGTCCTCAACTCAGCTCAAGAAATTTGGAGGAACACTTTCTACTATGACTGGACTGTCATGTGGCCAAGCTATGCATTGATCCTTGCAACTATTCCCGCTCAATTGATCTTTTATCGAGCATTCAAGAAGAAGTTGTTGTCAACCCCTCCCTTCATTCCCGTGGTTAATTCGCCACCGTGGCCAACTTTTCCGGTCAAGAACGAACCAGGGCAAAACTTTGGCCAGGAGGATTCCCATTAGACTCTTTCAGAATGTTCTTTCTTCCAAGAGTATTGAAAATTCCTTTTTCGCCTCTGCCCGATCAATACAAGGATAGAGGACAGCGCCAGTGATGAGACAAACAAAAGACCGAAGATAGGCGTTTCGGCACTGGGAAGATAGTCGGTGAGTCCAAAGAATAGGATGAACGAGACTCCGTCCGCTATGGTCGCGACTGCGTAGTACCGCTGAATCTTTCTGTCCCACTTTGCGAACCCTGGGTGTTTGAGAGTTGTGTGTTCACTGTAGTATCGTTTCGCATGGTGTTGTCGGTAGAATTGTGGGTCCATAAGTTGGTCGTCTGACCATAGTTGCTTTTTGCAGACCGGACAAAATCTCGGCACGCTTACGAGCAAGCCAAAAAACCCAGGAGCAAGCCACGTGGGTGTGACCAGTTTCTCAAGTTACGAAGAGTCTTGTCTTATCTGAGGAGTGTCTTCCACGGCCGCGATTCAACAATAGACGAATCGTATAGCTCACACTGACGCCATCTCCTATTACATAATCGCCCTTGTTTCCAGCAGGCTTAGATTCGGGCCCCGTGAGATGGGTGGGTATCTGGTCAAAGAACATCGAATCCGCTCGTAAAGAGCAGATACTGGACGGGTCGAAGACTAGAACGAGTTCTTCAAAGCTCCTACCGACGGGTTTCCAGACAGCGTTCAGCTTCCCACGCCCTTTGAGCTTGCCGAGAGTCTCGTTGAATCCTGCTTTGTACACAGGGATTCTAGGGTTCCTGTTCAAGATGACCTTTGCCTCTTTCGACCGAGCTGAGAGAGTCCCCAGACAGCGAAGCTCGCCATTCCCGGTTGTAAGAGTCATGGTTGCCTCTTCGCCCGGGATTGTGAGAACATTCTTCTCGAGCGACATGTTGTGAGGCCCCAACGGCGGGGAGAGCAGCATCAGAACGATATCGCGTCCCTTGCTTAGATCGAGCCGAAGGGCTGGAGCGATCAGGTATCCTTCCCCAGTAGAGGTAACAATCCCTGCGCAAGCAAATTTGTTTCTTGGATCGAATTCCACGGTAATCTGACCTCGGTCTTTGACTGTGTCTTCTACTGTAGTAGAGTTCGACATGACGAATTGACAATTCTGGGTGGCATCTTCTCCGACTCCTTGTATCCAAGCATAGACGAGTCCCCTTCCACTGAAGGCTCCCTTCAGATTTCCAATATCATGCACGGTGAAAGAGTCATGACCTCCAGCCTGGCCACGGTCGACTTGGTTTTTCACATAGCTGACTATGCGCGCCAGTTAGAAGCCCCCCAGGGTATGATTACCCTGGCAAGAACACCCCGCCGACTGTCGGATATCAGGCTGTGGGCTTGGTGCCTGTTCCGATTATTGCTTCTCCTCCAAGTCTAACTGGGCCAGAGGGAAACATGCCGCGTAACGTTTGTATCAATTCTTCTCTCACAGCCTTCTTGTTCTCAGGAGACATTTTTGAGAGCAGTAGAACAATGGGTCCAGCTGTCTCCGTCGACGCTTCCCAGTACTCTTCCGGACTCTTCGCGTCCCACACTGTTACATCAGCCGTCTGAGACTTGAAGTTTGAAAAGCCAGCTTTTGTGAAGATTCCCCCAAGCATTTCCTGGCTGGGAATACCGAAGGGTCCTCCGGGGGTTCCAGGCGGAACAGGCTTGATGTCTGGAAGATGCTTCGACACTGCCTTCATCGGTACGGAGAAGAAGGGAGCTTTCTCAGGAGGACCCCACACCACGGTCGAGGCTTTCCCACCAGGCTTGAGGACCCGGCGAATCGCCTTGAGCATGCGAACAGGATCAGGCATGAACATCAGACCTAGTCGACAAACAGCAGCATCGAAACTGCTATCCTGCAACGCTGGCAGGTCGTCATGTTCATTCAATTGAAACGTCACATTCTTGAGACCCTGAGAAGCCATTCGTTCCCTAGCCACGACCAACATACCCGGAGCCAAGTCGACTCCTACAACTCTTCCACTTGGACCAACAATCTTCGCAATCGTCAACCCGGGTTCGCCAGTTCCACAAGCCAAGTCGAGAACCGAGTATCCCGATTTGATGCCGGCACTCCTCACCAGTATGTCGGTGAGAGGCTGAAGATTGTGGATGAACTGTCTCTCCCACTTTTTCCAGCCAGGCGCAGACGCATCCCACTGCAGCCGTTGGCGCTGCTTAATCTCGTCCGATTGCAAAGTTGACACTTCGGTCAACTCGTAGCTTCCTGAAATATGTCTTAAGCCTTTGAGAATGTCACTATTTCTTGGGAAAGCGGGAGATCTCCCAGAGGTTTCCTTCGGGATCCTCGAAGTATGCTATCCGCTGCCCCCAAGGCTGGGTCGTAGGGGGTTTCACGAAGTGGACGCCTTTCTGCTTTAGTTCTTCGTATTCTCGGTCCACGTCCTCGACGAAGACAGCGTAGTAGGTTCGGTGGATGGTTTCCTCTCCGGGTCGAACTTGTTTTTCCGAAATTAGCCTGGCGACTTCGTTGATCGAGACCAGGCCGAGTACTAGTCCACCCTTACCCCCAATCGCCAAGAAAGCGTTTTCGTCATCCTCGTGGTTCAGCTTGAATCCCAATTTGTCCCGGTAGAACGACACGCATTTCTCGACATCGCGTACCGGAAGCACTACCGCGTTAACGTGATCGATCATCACACCGAACGAACCGATTCCGGTTACAAAAGGCTAACTTCGACTCAAGAAGCTAGACCTGATGAGGTAGGATGACAGGCTGGGAGTACGAAGACAGAGAATACTGGGAAAGAGTCTACGCCCTGCCAGAAAATTACATGGTCGAGTCTGCTGTGACCGAGGGCAATGATGGAGAAGACGAATTTGATGCGAGAATGCTGGGTGCTTGTGTCGGCAAAGTAGTTCTTGACGTCGGATGCGGAGACGGCCCGTTCACAATTAGAATGGCTGAGCGAGCTGAAGAAGTCATCGGGGTGGACTTCTCAAAGATCGCGATCTCCAAAGCGAGAGAGAATCTCGCAAACAGCGGCAGGAAGAACTTGAGGTTTGAACTAGGGAATGCTGAAAGCTTGCATTTTCCGAAAGAAACCTTCGACCTCATCACTTGCAGACGCGGACCCGTTACCGACCGCAAGAGCTCCCTGCGTGAAGCTCACAGAGTCTTGAAGAGAAACGGAACTCTAATGGAGATTACAATCGGCGAGCGTGACAAGGACAATCTGATTCAGGTTTTCGGTAGAGGCCAGATGCTCGGGTCGGAAAGAGTCGTGGCTCTTAAGGAAAGACTACTCAGGGAAACCGGATTCAGGAACCTGGAGATCAAAGAGTACATTGCTACCGAGATCTTTCCAACCCTTAAGGATCTGATTATCAGGCTGAAGGACTCGCCCATAATCCCCGAATTCGACGCGGAAAAAGACAAGCAATACCTGGAAGAGATCCAGAAGGCCTACAGATCGACAAAGGGAATAGAGACGCCAACCCATCGAGTAACAATTATCGCTCATAGGTAACCTATCGTAGGATGAAGCTAGGTCTGGAATACATCGGGGCTAGCTCCTGGATTCCAAGAGAAGTTCCCGATGAAGGTCAGGGAACTGATTCTGAACCTCCGGATAGACATCCACAGACTCTACACAAGATATACCCGACCCCCAGAAAAAACCGGAAAATCCCGGTCTTCAGGGACGCCAGACTGGACTCAAGGCGCACTCCTAGAAACCCTGGAGAAGCACGAACCGCCGTCCTCGATGCGCGTCTCGGTCGGAACACTTTCCTGGAACAAACCAATATGCCCGTCGGACGGACCTTGGCAAGATTATTGACGTGCTCACAGAGTAACGAGCCGATTCCACGCTGAGAGGAAGTTCTCGTTGACAAGAAGTGTTACGGCTCTCGGTCTTTTTCCTGTTGCAGCGGACGTGGTAATGGCCGAATTTCTAGCGAGCCGAAATCTTGTGTTCGTTATCGTGTTCCTCGTTTTTGTGGACTTGATCCTCCTCGCCTCGTTCATCTCCGCCATTTCTCGGAGAGACCCGGAGATATTCAAGTATCAAGAAAAACCTGATTCCTCTAGCAGAACCAGAGATCATTGAAACAGCGAGAATTGTCCTGTCAAAATTCAGGATTTCACGAATCGATATCTACTTGACCAAATCGGACAGCTTTAGAGGACCCCCTGCTCTGACAGTCGGCATCTCGACTCCGTCTCTCTGGTTTTCAGATAGAATGTTGAAAGAACTTTCTCCGTCTGAAATAGGGGAGATCATAGGACACGAACTCGCTCACTTGGTTAAGAGGCATCGCATCAAGATCCTAGTGATCGGCCTCCTCTACACTCTGACAGGACTAGATCTAGTATTCTTCACGATTTCAAGAATACTGCCGATACCGGCCCTCTTTCTAATCGGGGGCCTGGTTCTAATCCTCGCAGGACATTTACTCGTTGTCCCCTATGTAAGAAGAGAGTTTGAGTTAGATGCTGACGAGATTGCGGCTCGCACCATAGGAAACCCAGACGAGTTAGCATCTGCATTGTCGAGGCTGAACGGATTGCTGACTCGCTCGAGTCAACGGGGCAAGGGGACATGGAGAAAATGGGGCGCCTCTCATCCACCACTGTCTGAAAGAATATCAAGACTCGCCCGACTATCAAGCAAGACCTCCGGCCAATGAAACTGCTGGAAGCGCAGCAGATAGCACCAAGTCTAGCATGGCCTTTGAGTTGGATTATTAGAGCATCACCCTTGAGATTCTCAATAATCAGTCTTCTTGGTACTAGGAGTCAAGTCTCTATTCATACTCATGGGCAAATCTTAACTACGTACACTCGACGGTCGTGTGGACGGAGACTTCCGAGGGCTTGGATGGTCGAAAGCTCGTCCGAACGATCGTGATCCTCTTTGTGATGTCCGCATTTGGCATCGGTTTCAGTCCAATGCCGGTTCAAGCCGCTCTGGTTCCCGGTTGCACGTTGACAAGTTGCTCAGACAGCTTCAACAGTGCGACTCTGAATACTGCTCTATGGTCTAATCACACGAGTGGAGGGGGCCCCTCTTTAGTATCAACCGCCACCGGACTCGTCGTGGACTGGCCAGTCCCAGGTGCCCTGCCTTCATGCAATCCTCCAACTGGTTCGTTGTGTTCTGCAGGGGTCGCGAGTAATTGTGAGCTATTCGGCAACTTTTCCATGAGTGTGACAATCAATTTACTACTCTGGCCCAACGGGACTGTCGCAGGCGCGGGAAGTGGTGTTAGAGTTGGTTTGGCTACATCACTCGGTCCGGTTATGGAACGCGATAACCTTGCAAGTCCCAGCAACGACTACCCAGGTAGTCCACGGAACGTGTACCTAATGGATGCCAGTGTAGGAGGTACTCAGGGAATCACGGGCACCGCAGACACGAACAGCATACTGAATATTACGAGAACTATCACTCCGGGTGGCTCAATCGTGAAGGGCTACTGGTGGGACTTCAAAACGAACCAGTGGTTTCCTGCGGGAGGCGATGGCACCTACGCGGTCAACACTTCGCCCGCGAATTTCGGCGTAAACGTGTGGAGTCCGGAACCGATCTTCGAAGCCTCAAGTGAAGTGAAGGTCAACATCACTAACTTCGTCGCCACTGCCCAAAAAGTGGACTGTCCATCAGGCGTCCCCCGCCTTACTACCGCCCTCAGCCCATCCTCCTCCATCAACCTAGGTCAATCAGCGATTGATCACGCCACCCTGTCAGGCGGTTCCCCATCCGGCATCTCGGGAAGTGTTAGCTACTTCTTCTTCAGTAATAGCCATTGCTCTGGCGCTGCCACGCCGGCTGGAACTGTGATTTTCGGACCCGTACCCGTTGGGACAAACCCGTCTGGTGTCAATGTGAATCCTAGGACTAACAGAATATACGCGACTAACTATTTCTCAAATACAGTTTCGGTCATAGACGGGACCACTAACACTGTAACCGCTACTCTGGTTGTTGGGACAAACCCGTATGATGTTGGTGTGGACAATGCTACCAATAGAGTGTATGTGGCCAATAGGGGCTCGAATACTGTTTCCATTATTGATGGAAGCACGAATACTGTGGTAAAAGATGTGACTGTTGGCTCATCCCCGGTTGGTGTTGGTGTGGATCCTATTACCAATAGAGTGTATGTGGCCAACGAACTCTCAAATACTGTTTCTGTAATTGATGGAAACACCAATACTGTGGTAAAAGATGTGATCGTTGGCGGCCCACTTGGTGTTGGCGTTAATCCGGCTACCAAGAGTGTGTATGTGGCCGCTAGAGATAGCTGGAATGCTGTCGCTGTTATCGATGAAAACACCAATACTGTGGTGAAAAATGTGACCGTCAGTACACCGTATTTTGTTGATGTAAATCCTACGACCAACAGAATATACGCGACTAACTATTTCTCAAATACAGTTTCGGTCATAGACGGGACCACTAACACTGTAACCGCAACCGTAAACGTTGGCACGAACCCGAATGGGATTGGTGTAGATCCTTCTACCGACAGAGCGTACGTGGTCAACTTCGGCTCGGGTACGGTCTCAGTTATCAATGCGACCAACCAAGTTATGGCGACTGTGAGCGTTGGCTCATCCCCAGCTAGGGTTGGCGTGAATCCTGTTACCAACCGAGCCTACGTTTCCGAAGGCGTGGCTAACACTGTCTCTTTCATAGATGGGAGTACTAACACCGTCCCGACCTCTCCAGGTCCCTCACACTATGTCCATCCCTCTACTCCTGGTGGGTTCAGTTTCGAAGCTGTTTACAGCGGTGACTCCAACAATAACGGTGTCACCAGCTCCTGTGAGCCCCTAGCCGTCGACAATCCAGTGGGTACAACCGGTGGTTTTGTTGTCCCGGTGGACAAGCTTTCCCTGTTGGCTCCCTACATCGGTATGGCTTCCCTTGTTGTCATGGTAGCATTGGGAGCGATGCTGCTTGCCCAGCGAAGAAAGAAGACTGCAGAGTCCATTCGGCTGGTTTCAATACTCACCGCGGTCTGAAATCGGATAGACCGTTAAAGGATTGAAAGGACATCGTGACCACTTCCCATGGCAAGACTAAGGACCATCGTCGTCGCAGAGGCACTAACGGTGAAGAGCTAGACTCTCTTCTTTCTGCGAAACTTGCCAAGCGCCGCAACCAATTGGGGGCATTCTCGACTCGGCAATCTCCAGTACCGAGACAGCGGACTGGAATAGTCTTGTTGATGATAATTTTGACCGGGTTTCTGGTAGTCTTCTCCAGCTCGCATCTCCTTCCGATGGTCCTAGCAGGGTCCAACTGCGGAGGAGCAAATCCGAAGACGGCAAATCCGCCCATTCAACGAGACATTGCGCTAATCGACCAGTTGGGCTTTGCTCAGGCAAATCCAGCTTTTGCCGACAATCTAAGCTCGGTAGCCAAGAATGCAGGTTACAGCTTCGATTACTATCCTACGGGAACAGCCAGCATCGATTTCTTCGTCAATCTTCCTAATCGTGGCTATCAGATCATAATCCTTCGAACCCACGGGACTGGGCTTGTTGCAACAGACCCTGCCGCCATAGTCACCTCCGACAATTACAGTAGCTCCCAGCACGTCGCTGATCAACTAACAGATAGAGTGACATCCGTTAATGTTAACGGAACTCGGCTGTTCGCCTTTGAACCGAGTTTCGTATCAGATGTCATGTGCGGACGATTCTCTGGAACACTAATCCTGGCGATGTTCTGCGCAGGCACCCAATACCTCTCGCTTGCCAAGGCCTTCGTCGATAAAGGGGCAGGAGCTTACATTGGATGGAACGGTGTGGTCACGGCTTCTCACGCAGACCGAGCTTTCGAGTCGCTAGTAGCGTTGTTGCTTCAGGGCAGGCCTATGGAAAAGTCCATCCAAGATGTCATGACCACGGTGGGCCCGGACCCCGTATACAACGCAACACTGCAGATCTACTCCCGAAGCTCTGCATGGTCGGAAGGTGCGCAATTCTGGCAAGAGCACTGGTACATCCTGTCTGGCGGAATCGCAGTCACAATCGCCGGGCTATTCCTGATAAGAAATCGCCCAGGGACGACAACGAGACAACGGCTCCGAGTTGACCAATGAACGAGTTCACCCTAGCACTGAATTTGCACAGAGAAGACCGCCCCAGAGCAGCTTGAAAACACACATGAAAACCTCCCTGCGCAATTCTGTCTGAAACTGTCTGGCTAGTATCCGACGCGTTCTCTTGAAGGGGGCCATGGGATGGGCACTCCTGTTGTTATCCGTTTTTTCAGAATCGTTTCGACGATACTGGGAACGACGTGGCCAAGGGTCACGTACGGATGGTACGATGGTGCAACGAATCTCGACCCGTAGACCGCTAATGCTAGGGCCCACAGCCTGTCGTCATGGGTCCCTGAGCGATGTAGAACTTTGTCTTTCCAGCTTGAGTTAGCTGCGCGATCTCCGCGTTCATCTCGATAATCAGTTCTCTGTCTCGCGGTATGTGCAATCGCTTCTGTTCCATCACCTGTTTCATTTCCGTCATTACATCCGATTTCCGCGGTAGCGATAGTTCTATTCCGTTCACGTTCTTCAGGCCGGCCCTCCGCGCGTTTTCAGGGAATGCTTCTCCCACGCCTGTCTGATCAATGTAGTAAGCCCGGACGTTCCGGAACCGTTCTCCAACCAGCTTCAGATACTCGATTACCGCTTGGTATTCGGTTCCTAGGGGGAATCGCTTCAGGTGAATGAGGGTGATCTGGCCATTTTTTTTCCGTATAACGGCAATGACCGAATGGTCTCTCTTCTGTCCCAGATCGACGCCGACATAGTAGTCTTCCGCAGGGACACTTGATCTAGCCGCTTCCTTAGGGGCATCATGACTCAGCTTCTCGTTCACCTCCCCCTTCCGGCTTGTTCAAATCTTTCACGTATTCTAGATGGTCGTCGACCGCGCTGTCGATGAGGCGATAGCTGAACCATGCTTCCTCGTCTTCTGAGAACTCGGCCAGCATCTCACGCTGCCATCGCCACGGGTCCTCCCGCATCTGCCGCTCAAGCTTCTCCAAGATCCCCCTCTTCAAAGGTCCGTTCGGTTCTAGCGCGTCGTGGAAGCTGACGTGGTGGCGCGAGAAGTCGCCGTAGAGATCATCGTCCATACACATCTCGTAGAAGAGGCTGTCACGGGACCCGGGTGTACTGGTCGCGATAAATCGGCCGTTCGTCGTGCCGAGCGCAAAGACAACCGCATAGTACAACGCCCTGTCGTCTTCAATGTAATTGGCTTCATCAATTATGAGCAGATCAATCGTTAACCCTCTCACGGTTTCTGGGCTGTTGGGAAACGCCTCGACCGTGGACCCGTTGGAAAACTCCAGCTTCGTCTTCAACGCCCGCCCCCTCCAACGCGTTCTTCGGAAGCTTCGGCAGGAAAGAAGAGGCGCGACGAATCATTGCGCGGCTCTGGCGCAAACTAGGAGCAAGAATCGCAATCCAACGGTTTGAACCTGATAAAGCGACAAAGAGGCAGATCAAAGTAAGGCACAGCGACTTGCCACTCTGCCGAGACCATCGGGCGACGATAAACTGGCTCGGATCAAGCAACAAGGCCACCTGGTAGGCTGTAGGGTCGAAGCCCGTCATTTCTCGAAAGAAATCGAGAATTCCGGAAGTGGTGATCGGCTTATCCTTCTCGGCATCTCTGGCTCTTGCCTGCATCTCATAGTCATAGAGACGGTCTATCTTGACGAATGCCGATCCAGTCATCTAGCCAACCCTCATCCTATGAGATCTAGAAGAATTCTTCCTTGATTGGACTCTTTTTGTCACTGGCCCGAATAGTTTCCTAGGATCGACCCCAGACATCGCAATTCTCCGAAGCCTCCTCGACTCCTCAATCACCCTCAACCGCCTTTCATACTCCTTGTATTGTAGGTCCTTCAACAGCTGGTTTAGCGCGAGAACCGCGTTCGTGTACTTTTGATACCAGCTCTCGCGAGTCTTCATCCTCAACCCTTCGTCCATCGCATTCCGATACGCCATCGCAGCCAACTCCTCCAGTCTTTTGATCTCAACGTCCCGTATCCTGTTCGGATCAAAATCCTCCGACAGAAACTAGGCCTCTCCGCTCTTTGCCTGGGAAGCCTGCTTCTCGACCTGACGAAGCATCTCCTCAAGACGAGGATCATGCTGACCATCAAGCAGAGCCTTGTCCCAGACCTTCAACAACTTCAGAAGAACGCTTCGTAACGCCCGAGCCTCCTTCTCATCCACATCCTTTCCCCGAAACTCCCCATTCAGACTGTCCAACATTTCATCGGTGAAACGCTGGATACGAGCCAAGAACTCCGCCCTCGATCCAGTCGAAACATTCTCACTCATTCTCTTTCCCTTTTTTTTCTTAGCGTTCCAGGGATCCCCGCGCGTCACATCACGTAGTCTTCCCAATCTGCTGGAAAACCGATGTTGTTCACCGCGTCAGGATCTTAGGATCGCTATACTCTATGTCTGCATCGGAAACATATTAGCCCGCCTATACCAAGTGAAATTACTCTTGGTTCAAGAGCGGATCATGAAAATTGTGAATTCCCGCTTCTCCCGACCAGTCCGTGAGTAAAGTCGGATAGTTCTCGACGCTGCACGGAGGGGTTTAGGCTCAAGCGATTGAACGTCTCTCATTTTGACGCTACTTTTTCACGGACGATCCGCATCTCTCTGCCTTGGGGTTTGGGCCAGGGATAGACCAGAGCTGAACCTATCCGTGAAACGTCTGGTCGCCTCAGAGTCTCGCTCGTCTGCGTTTTTTTCCGCTTCATCCTGAGTACTTCTGCATAGGAGACTCCAGATTGGAACGTCATTGACATACTGTGTTCATCGGCGTTGTAATACTGAAGCACGAGATGACGCAGTCGGCGTGGAATAGGCAGTAACACTACCGGGGGGGGATCAAGCGCGATGACCCAGGCCTCTTTTTCTATGGGTTCCATGAAGCGATGAATGATAATTGCCTTCCTTGGAGAAAAAAGGACTGCGGATCTATCTCTATCCATCTCAATCCAGACAGCCTTGCCAACGAGGGATTCATTCGACATTCTCTTGCCAGCATTTAGGATGGAATGGCGGCGGCAGTGAACAGCCCAGCTAATGTAACGATTGGCATGACATAGACAGGAGCGAGAGAGTAGAGTGACATCGAGAGGAAATTGACGCTTCCACTGCTGACCAAGAACTGGGCGGCTCCAGTCGTCCCCTGGGGTCCAAGGAACCCGCGGACGTCTGGGGCAAACTGGGCGGTGATCCGGTAAACGTTCTGTGTGAAAGATCTCGTGAGGGGGCTAAACTCAGACTCTAGATCTCCTATAGTCCCGAAGGGACGGTCGGAATACCAACCTCCTTTCCACGGTCCTATGCGGTACCTAAGGGCTGTGGACCCAAGATCCATTTCGCTGGACAACGCCGGTTGTTCTAGCCCTCTGTTCCATAGGAAGCTAGTACCCGAACTTCCTGCTCCGAATCCAAGACCGGCACCGATTCCTCCCCAGAAGAGAGAAGCTTTCACACCTCCTTCAGATTGGCCTCCAGCGAGCCTGTAGACGTCCGCGGCCCATACGCTTCCAGCCACGCCTGTCAAAGCGCCTATTCCGAGAAGCCAAAGTCCGGCACATGCAGCAACCACACAGCTTGCGCCTACTGCGACTCCGATCAGGACTGCTACTCCGAGGCCTATCCAGAAGGCTCTTCTATCGGCGTCGCTCGCGCCTTGGTACCAGTTATAGGAGTTCACCGCTGCGCCTACGGTATTGTCGTATAGGAGATTCCCTGCGCAACTGCCAAAGTTGGAGAGGCTGCTGAAGCAGTCAAGCCCTGAGGGGTCTATGCTGTTTGTTGGCGAGTTTTCGACGTATATGTATGGATTGAGACTTTGGGGGTCCTTGCGGTAGCCGGCAATCCGATCAGGGCTTATGAATCGGCCGATGCTCGGGTCGTACCAGCGTTGGAATTCATAGTACAGGCCTGTCGCTTTGCTGTAGGGTTTGCCAGTGAATTTGTCAGTGGCTCTGTTCGCGTATACGCCCTTTGCAGTTCCGTTATCTTGACCGAATGGTTGATAGTTGTTTACATACACATACGTCGAGTCTGTGTAAGTGATAATTCGAGTGCTTCCGAGACTGTCGGTGTGATAGTAGTATATGTCCCAGTTCACGTTCACGACCACGCAAATCTTCAGTCCGGCCGCGTAGATGTAGGCGTTGTTCGACGTGTTCAACAAATTCTTGTAGAGAATATCGGTCCCAATGTATTCGAAGTACGAGGTGGAGCCTCCCTCGATTGACTCGACCCTTCTTCCGAGGGCATCATAAGCGTAGAGAACTTGGCCAGTGCCGTTCGTAGCCTTCAACAAGTGATTGGAAGCGTCCCACGTGTAGTAGGATCTAACGGTCCCTCCTGTTGTCTCATTCTTATTGAGGAGATTGCCGTTCTTGTCGTAGGCGTACGTTACGGTGGTCCCAGATTTCGAGGATCCAGTTAGCTCATTGTTCGCCAAATTGTACGTGTATGCTGTTATCGTTCCATTTACGCTCTGGGCAAGTCTGTTTCCTACGTTGTCATACTGGTACCATAACCTGGTTGAACCGCTGCTGCTTGTCACCGTAGCATTTGTGAGGCGCTGAAGAGAATCATGCTTGTACTGTTCGTTAACTGCGGCGCCGTTCACTTGCCCGGTTACGCTTGATACCGTTCCGGTCTTGTTGTATCCGTAGACGAGGTTCATGGTAGTTGTTCCGGTTAGCGAAGTGGTCAGTGGTCTTGATAGCCGGTCGTACGTGTAATTTGCAATCAGATTGTTTCCGAACTGGAAGCCCTTCATTTGATCATTCTTGTAGTAGGTGAAAGTCCTAGCGTAGTACGTGGATGTACCGAGCCGGGTTACATTGAGCACCCTGCCCAGCGTGTCATACGCGTATCCTACGGTGATATCCTGGCTGGTTCCAGTCGTCGTGGGGTAGGCGATCGTGGAGACAGTCTCGCCTGCATATGTGAAAGCGACTGTGTACGTCCTGCTGATTCCTCCTGTGGTGGATCCGCTTGCACTGGAGCATCCTATGTTGACGACCTGTCTTGTTGAAGGATTGATTGAATCAGTCTCGTTGAGAACTCTGTTACGAGCATCGTAGGAGTAGCTGACTGTAGCGTTCTGATTCTGCAGTGAGACTATGTTACCATTGGAGTCGTACGTATAGCTCTGGCTGGTTACTTGGCTGCCACAATAGCTTATCGTCGTCGGTCTGTTCAGGGTGTCATAGGATAAGAGAGTATTGAGACCATTTTGGTCTACCTTCTTTACTGCGTTTCCGATATTGTCGTACGCGTACGCCTCTGTGGTTCCGTCAGCGAAGGATTTCTGGGTTAGTCGCTTTAGGTTGTCGTAAGCGTAGCTTGTTGACTGCTGATTCGCGTTTGTGACCTTTGTCAGGTCCCCAACCAGATCGTAGAAGTAGTTTGTAACTATGCCTGCCTGGCAATTGTAGTCTGCTTTCTCTATTACTGATATGAGCCGGCCTAGTCTGTCGTATATCGCGCAGCGTTGGTTGCCGTACTCGTCACTGAAACGGGCCCACGATGCCAAGGTGTTATAGAAAGCCCAGGTCGAGTTGCCGTCAGGTTTCGTCGTTGTACTGATTCTTCCGACGGCGTCGTACTGATAGGTAAACCTGTTGCCCAGAGCATCCGTTCGAGTCGTTGCTTGATTCATCCCGTTATATGCTGATGTCTGGTTGGCGTAAGGTGCACCGTTCAGAAATCTCTCCGTGGTGATGAGCCTCCCGAGGCCGTCGTAGATCTGCTGGGTCTTCCACCCATTCTCGTTGGTTGAGTTCACGTAGTTAGCTTGGTCGTTGTATGCATAGGCGAGATAGTCAGTTCCTGCTGTGAAGACGTAGGTTATGGATTGAGTGCAGCTCAGAGGATGTACGGCGGGATCGCTGAATATCAATACGTTATTCGAGAATACCTGTACGTTCTTTGTGTTGTCAGTTACTCCACAATCCCACGGAGCGTGGGTGAACGTTAACGTGTTAGTGCCCTTGACTACTAAGGATGTCATGTTTACATTGAAGGAGACATAGATGCCGGCGTTTTGCGGACTGTTGGTCTTAGGTAGAGAGGCCAGAAGGTTGCCGTTTAGCGTGAGGGTTTCCTCCCCGGCTCCGTCGTAGTCGTATCCTTGAAGTGTGAGAGTATAGGCTTCTGAGCTGGTGGGATAGTTTACCCGTGTAGAACGGCCCAAAATGTCGTACTGATATGACGTGACGCTCCCCCGAGCATCGGTGGAGTTAAGGAGACCGCTCGTGGCTAGATCGTATCCGTAGACTGTACTGGTCGCTGCTTTGCCCATACTAATAGACACGTCGTCGTAGTGGACCTGGGTGTTGAGGGTGCGGAGTCTGACTTTACCTGTTGTGTAGGGTGAGGGGTCAGTGTACTGAATGTATTGGACACCGTCGATGAAGAGCCGAATTGTCCCCCCTGAGACGGCGATTCCCCAAGTGTGCCACCGTGACCCAACAATCCCAGACAGTGTGGAGTACGCTAGCTGGGTGTAGACGCCTGCTTGGCTCTTGTAGAGGCGGAGGGTCTGGTACGCGTCCCATGTCTGCATTCTGTAGTGGTTGCCTCCACCGTCCCAGAGGAAGTCGATGGAAACATCCTGCCCGCTGAGAATCTTGACTCTGGATTGTACCAAGTTCAGAGCCCAGCTTGTCTGGCCCGCGCTGATGTCTTCATCGCCTGTACCGCTGCTGCTAAGCTCGCCATTCAGAACGGTCCAGCTTCCGGTGCTGACAGTCCAGCCCGCGTATGTCCCATTGTTGAAGCTAGAGGAGAGAGAGAATGCCAGTCCCTGCGTCTGGTTTGTCAAGAAAGCATTCTGGTATCTTGACGAATATGTGAGGTAGGCAAGATTCCCCATCGGGTCGCTATAGGTCTTCAGGTTTCCGAACTGGCCGTCGTAAGTAGATAGTGTGCTCACCCAATTCGGACCACTAACCGTGTCGTATCTCCTTTGGGTCTGCGCGATCGCCCCCCAGCTAGTGTATCCTAAATAGGCTTCAAACGGCGTCGACCCGGCCTGAAATGCGGCTTGACCTGCTAGGGCAACAATATTTTGCCCTGCAACGCCATCAGTGTGGAAAAGAATCTGCCCAGTAGCAGAATTGCTAGCGCTGAGAAGAAGCCCGGCGGGATTGCAGCAACCGAAGTTAACGGCTTCAATCGCAAGGACATGGTAGCCTGGTGTGAGGAGTAAGCCGTAGGTCTTCCGTGTAGTCCAGTCTTGGTTGTAGTCTATTGAATTTCCGTCGAGGTATAGCCAGTAGGCGTTGTCTGCAGTCATCTCAATATTCATTGTCAGGGTAGATGGAACGTAGAATACCCTGCGGAACCATACGGGGTCCTGCGTCGAGGTGGACCAGGCATTCTTGTTCCACCATATCCATTGGGCGTTGGTGTCCACAAACCCGGGTCTCGGTCCCCACGGGGGGGATGGGCTGTTGAAGTCTAGAACGGCTGGGGCGGGCGTCCAGCTCCCTGCTGTTGACCAGTTCGTGACAGAATTCCAACCTCCGCTGGGCGGGGTCTTCGTGTATAGCCAGGTGTTGAGCCCCGGCGGTCCAGGGGCAAAGCCGTTCATGAACGAGTTGGAGAAACTTGTCCCTGGTGAGACCTTGACATTGGTAATGTCGCCCGATTCATGATAGTCTACGTCCCAGCCGTCCTCGATGTGCCAGACTAGTTCGGCCCAAGTGTTGCCGTGTGCTATGGCGTTGTTGATTATGCCGCCGAGGTCGCTGGAGTACGAACCGGAGGCTCCCAAGGAACCGCCAGCTACTAGTTGACTAACGAATATCCTCGTCCCATTGCTAAATTTGAGCTGGAGGTCCATGTTTGTCACCGTGGAAGCCGAAGTGGTGGAGTTGGCGATCCAGTCGAAAGATACGAGCCAGTGGGGAGGAGCCCCGCTTATCGGGATCTGGGGACTGTAGAAGTAGAAGCTGACAGGGTAGCCGTCAACGTCAAAGTGCATCTTACCGTTCACAACCCCCATATTGTCACGACTCATTCTGACAGTGCAGCATGGGTCTGGCGTCTTGTCCGGCATGACAAAGTCCTTGCTCCACTCCGGGTTGTTGGCTGCGTTTCCTTCACTATCGCTGAAAGAATCGAGGAAGTAGTAGTAACCGAGTAGGATTCCGTCATTGTAGTATGCGTAGAAGTTGTCTTGGTAGGAGTTGGACGAGGGGTCGATCGCCAGGTGACTGTAGATGAGATTCCCCCACAAGTCGTACCTGTAGGAGTTGGTGTAGCTTCCCACCGACGTGTCGGTCCGAACGATCACCTGGTTAGTACTCGCGTCATGAAGACTGAGAATGAGACCCGCCGGCCCGCCCATGTTGCCCGCTGAAACCGCAATCACATGGCTTCCGGATTGTAGAGGTATGCCGGTGGCAACGTATCTGACCTGCCAGTTGTTTCCACTCAAGTACTGGTTTCCATCAATATAGAGAGTGAAACTGTCATCGGTCGTAGCTTCAATGTTGATGCTGCTCGCTATGGGAACCGTAAAGGTGGTTCGGAACCAGACGGGTTCGGTGGTTGAACTGGTCGCGGCATCGGGATTCCACCATATCCATTTGGCAGTCGTGTCCTGCCAACCAGCAATGTTCCCCCAAGGCGCCCCTCCAAAGCTCTGGACGACAGGGGTTAGGCTCCACGCCGAAAGTGGCCAGTTGAGCTGTGCATTCCATCCAGATCCCGGTTGGTGCTTTGTCCAGTACCAGACGTTGGAACCGGTTACCAGGTTTATTTCTCTGATAACCTCCCCATGGATTCCGAACCGCTGCTGAACTCCGGATATCAGCCTGTGGTTGGCGTCCGAAACATTCCTTGTCATCCCCGCGAAGGAGAAGGAGTAATCGGTATAGCTCACGAGTGGGAGCGCCGCGGGTTGTATGGCATCGGCTATTTCCTCCCAGTTGCCACCACTAGTGGACCCGAAGGTGACAGCAAAATTCGTAAGTGGGCCGGCGGGTGTTCCGTAATCGGTTGCACAACCTCCGCAGGAGCTTATGATCGTGAACCCTGATTGAGGGGTAGGCACCGTGTTTCCGAGTTGGACACCAGCAATTACCATATCGCGGGAGTTGCTAGTGGAGATTGTCACGGATGATCCTTGACTATTGCCACTTCCCACTCCAGGCAATCCCGCGTTGGGATCGAAGGGATTGCCAAGATTTGCTCCGCTGACCGCGAACGCGAGAAGCCCGTTGTATTCTCCACCGTAGACGTTCTCGTTGCAGCCTGAGATCGATTCCGTGATCACATCAGAAGACAACACGTTCGCGCTTGGAGCCCACCACTCCTGTAACTGGTCGCGATTAGAGTTGCCATAAACAACTGGTGATCTGACAGACCACGTTAGCCCCGCAGTGTCGGAGATGCCAAAGATGCAACTGGGCTCGAGGTCAAGACTCTCCGTTGTAAAGACAATGACTATGTCGTTGGGTTGTCCAGTTGACAAGGTTGCTGAACAGAGCATGGTGGTGTGCGAACACCCTGCAATGACTGATCCGTCGATGGCAATCGGCCCACTACCTGGGCCGCTGGATGAGGTTCCGTTGTAGGTAAGAACGCTGGAGCCTATGATCTGATCTCCCGCGCCTTTGGTGTATACGTATACGGCGCTTCTGATAGATGTCCCCGAATTTGGATTAACGGTTTGTGACAAGACACGGTACGTGTAAAGAAGACTTTCTGATCCAAGGTTCGATGCTATGTATGAATATGTTGACGCCCATTGCGTAGGGTAGGTGATTTGTGTTGGGAGCCATGGGGATGCGGCCGGAATTGGATAGTTATAGGAGAATGTTGTCACTCTTCCCCCAGGGTCTGTGACTGAGGCGAGGCTGAGGCGATCGTTGTAGGCATATTGTATGCTTCTCGTTGCCCCGGAACCGTTACATGTGCCCGTTGACGTGGTCTGGTATATCGTGCGGAGCTCCATGGGCAGATTAGAATCGTAGCAAAACAGGAAGACCCTTTGTAATGTGTCTAGTATACTCGAAACCCTGCTGGAGCTGTCATAGCTTAGCGTGATCGTGTTGTTCCCTGTCGCATCGGTGATAGCGCTGAGTCTGTGGCTGGTGTTGAAGTGATAGGTCGTCCCGGATGAGGTAGAGAGTATCACGGTTCCGTCCTGATATCGTACGAGTCGGAAGCTAGTTCCTTGATGGTTCTCGAATGTAGCGGTTAGTCCATTCCAGAAGCTTACGGGTATTCGGTAGCCTTGTCCATCCCAGAGATGGATGTAGGAGGGCTGTGCGACCGAGCTCATCGATGGAAAGTTCAGCTGCCATCCATTACCTACGATAAAGGGCGCAACGGCGGCTACGTAGTCCCATGATACGGTGTAGGTTCCGCTGGAAAGGGAGTTGGGATTGTCGTTGTTGTAAAGGTCAATTTCTTTTACGATCTTTCCGGCTGGAAGAGAATATGCTCTCGTCGTCCAAGTACTGGAGAAAGCGGTGTTATCGGTCGGTTGGAGTATTTGGCCGCTTCCATCTGTGAAGACAACTCCGATGCCCACTCCGAGGCCAGTGCAACAGGCCGCGCTGGTCATCCACTTGGCCACAAGATAGGGATAGAGATTAGTGTCGATTGTGAGACCGTATCTAGCCCAGACCCGATAGTCATCCCCTGCGGAACCAGGGGAAAAAGTTACACTCAGAACGTCTCCGTTGCTTCCTTCGGAGAGACTGTTGACTGTCCCAACCGAGAGCTGTGACCAACCGCTCGTGAACGTGTCGTCTCTAAACCCGTAGGGCGTTTCGACGTTGAATGGACTACCATTGAGAAAGGTGGGTGGTTCCGTGTAGACTCTTGCTAGGTCGAGACTGAGCCCACGGCCCGGAACGCTAAGGTCCGTTTGCTTGACAGTGAGCATACCAGTGCTTGGAGAAACGTATTCTCCAAGGTTGGAGAAATATTGCCCAAACGGAACGATTCCATTCCCATCCCACGGACTCGACGATGAGGCGAACGGGGACCAGACTGTCGGGATTGGAATCGCGCCGAACATGACAGTATAAGTCGTGTAATAGGGAGATTGCTCAGTCCAGATTGTGGAAATCCAGCTTGAATTAGTAGCGCCAACAGCTACGGCACCACTGCTAAGATAAGCAATACTGGTGGGTCGGTTTATCGCTACGGAAACTTGGCGGTCATACCATGACCCCGTAAGCGTTTTGCTCCTGAGGAGAACTGATTGTCCACTGACCGCGAGCGCGAAGAGGTCATCATTAGACGCATCGACTGTGATCGTTGGATATAGAGCAGGTCCTCCGAAAATGTCGGTTGTATAGGTGGTCCATGAGGTATCGCGGGTCCGCCTCTCGGCTGACTTTATCGTGCCGTCGGGCATCTTGTAAACGACATGATTGCCAAATGCCGAGTCTGATACTCCAGAGAAGGAGGGATCATCAAGCACACTTCCTTCAATAGTCTCCATTGCGTTCCACCCTCCAGTCGTGTCAAAATGAATGCTGATCAATGATGGGGTCGATGCTGTGCCTTCGTAATAGTAGACCAACCTCATGTTTGCGGCGGCGTCTGCGGCCAAAACGATGGATCGATCTTGGTTAGACAGGTCAACTCGACCGCACGTTGCTAGACCGCTGGGTTGTACAGGTTGCGGACCCTTGTACTGGGCTAGAATGTAGCTGCCGGTATAGGGGGTATAGCCGCAATAATCGTTCTCGTAGAGATAGAAGAAGTAGTTGTAAGATAACGCGACAGTGCTGTCGGACGCGACTCCCATTGTCACGTAGCGGTAGCCAGCCGTAATCGTGCAGGATGCTCCGTTGCCATTGCAAACAGGGGTATTGCTGGCTAGCTGTCGCGTGTAGGCCCCGGTGCCGTCTGGTTGCCATGTAATCTGACCTCCTGAGATCGTTCCTTGAGCCCAAACCGCTCGGACAGTGACCCCAACTGCGCAGTTGCCTGAGCAACCCGCGCTACCCATCCCTCCTGACGCAATGACGACTGTCTGCCCGAAGTTGAGGACGGAGGGGCCGCTGACTGAAGCATCCCAGAATCCAGGCCATCCATTGGGCATCGCTCCCTTCGGAGACCAGTTCACGCCATCGCGAGATGAACTCCAACCTTCGGTGCCTCCATCAAAATAGAACGCGAAGTAGTAGCCACCGGTGGGTTCGAAGAATACTTTCCGTTGGAATGGCCATGCAGTTGCACTTGGAGAAGTGCTCGAAGCTATCGTTGGATCAACCTTGCTATCTGATCCAGCGGCCATGTCTCCAAGATCGACAAATAGCTTGAATCGGTTTGAGAGTACACTTACGGTCGTGTTGAGGGTACTTGGAACATCAGCCCATGAGAATGTGTAATTCATGTCGTAACCATAGTCTACGATGACCTGCTTTGAGTCGGTGGACAATTTGATTGGAACTGTGATGTTATCCCACTCGTATGCAAGTCGGTAGTGGCCCCCAATCGTAGGATTGAATTCCAGGTTCCACTCAAGAACTCCAGCCGTTGAGGTTCCAATCGTTACGTTCAGGTTGCCGAGGTACGGGAAGGTACTGAGGTGCTGGCCGGTCCCGAGGTTCAGGAACCGCGACACCGCTAGGTGAGATGGGTCCTGGTCAGCCCGTCTCAGGCTGCTGCCTCTGAGATCGAGCGGGACCCAGCCTGCTGCCGTCTGGACCTCGACATTCCAAGACATACGATTGACCAATCCATCGTTACCAGGACCAACAAGCTCATCGTGAGGCGCGGTGCCTCCGAGAACAATCATTCGAATGCCGTCATTGAAGATAGTCATAGTATCCGCGCTATTCTGAATGACACCGACGGGATTGTACCGACCGATTCCGTTTACGGTAGTCTGAGGGAGTGAAAGATCAGGCACTTTGTCTGCCCCCACTAGGTTCGGCGAGGGCGATCGCGGTGCTGTTGGCAATTTCGGCGTATTGTCCGCATTAGGAGCGGGGGTTGGGTGAATGGGTAATGCGACGAGAAACGACGAAACCGTCAGTAGAATTAAGAGCAGTCCTTTGAGGATTCTCGCGGCAGTATGAGACCATTTTCCTGGAAACCAGAATTTGACATCGTCGCAGTTAGATGATATATGGGACCTCTGAGGTTCAGAACCTCTCACTTCGTCGTGCAAATAGAAGGCCGTTTGTTGCTCCACTCCGTACGGGACTTAAGTGGTTCGAAACATAATTATGGAATAGAGTTCTGCAACAGTGTTCTGCGAACTCTCAAACAGTTAGTGGTCTTCTGGGCAATTCTATTGCCAATGGGCAGGTTGATGGCCGGCCGTCGAGGAGGGCCATTGCGTTGCGATAGCACCTTAGTGCCATGAGTCCTCTCTCCGTAGTATGCACAATCTTTCTTCGCCCATCTACCGTAATCTCGATCAGCTTCGCAGAGGCTAGACGATCGAGGTGCTGACTTGCTAACTTGTGCGGCAGGTTCTGAAGGGCCATCAAACGGCTGATCAACAGCCTCTCAGCAGCACAGGACTTCAGTATACCCATCTTGGTCTCCTCCCTGGACCTTCGCAAGATTCTCTCTACCTTACCCGACCGGACTTGGTCTGAGAACATAAGACCAGCCAACTATTCTTCCTGAGAAAAGTAGATTTTGTTACTAATGCGTAGCAGAATAATTTGACCTGCCGTATCTGTGTTATAGGACCTGATAGATGGGAGACACTCTCTCACACGCACATCATGATTCATTGTTTTCCCCTCCCCCCCCACAAAACTATTCCACGTCTTGAGAATAAGCGCCGGGCCACCAGTCATCCGTAAGCTAACCCAGATTGCAGTATTCGAAACTGTGACTTGAACTACGGCTGTGTGCGTCCCGCCGAGTCTAAACATCCTGCTTGGACGACTATTGCGATAGGGGTTCATTATCAACTGTCGGGGGATCAACCATGCAAAATCACAGAGTGGAAACGGTAATTGAAGACCAGTTTTCGGAATCGATATCTGGAAACCCATCTTGAATCCGATTCTTGAAACCGGTTACTGAAATCGGCAACTGAAACGGATAACCGATGATTTTTGGGCCCCCCGGGGGCCTACTCGAGTCGCGCGCCGCCAAAGGAATAGTTTCGGCTAGCTGACCCGTCTAAGTTCTTCCTGCGAAACATTGACGACAAGGATAGTCTTTGGGTTTGGATTACATCGAGTTGGCTCCAGGATTCGTGAGGGAGGTGGTCGAGGTCTGGGACGCGTGGGAGGGAAGAGAGTCTACGCCACTAAAGCTCCAGCAGCTGATGCTGAACCTCCGGATAGAGGTCCACAGACTCTACAGGATAGGCGTCCGTCCCCAAGAAAAACCGAAAAATCCCGGTCTACACGGACACCAGACTGATCTAGAGATACGTCCGGCTATTTCTTCCAGACTTCTCCGCCCGTGTAAGGGTCCAGGAAGTTCAGTTGCATGTCGAGGACTTGCTGGTAGACCTTGCCTGCGTCAGTCCTAGAATAATGGGTAACTCTGCCATCGGTGCTTGCCAAGATCAGTGACGTTCTAGTAAGAATGCCGCTGGGTCCGAGCAGTCGGTCAAACGCCTTGTCGTCTCCCCCGAACGGTCCATTCAGTAGTGTGCTCTTGGGACATTTATCGGCGAAAACTTCTATCATCTTCAGGACTGTCAGTCGCTTCTCTGCTTCTTTCCTTGTTTCCGGTGAGAGGGGCACTTTTCATCGGCCGAGCTTCTCAGCCATGGCCAGCAGTCTGGAATATCTTCTTCGTAGGCCTAATAGGCTGTAGATGGAGATTACAGAGAGAAGAAACAAGACAACAGTCAGAGCGGTCTCCACTACCGCCGACGTGTCTAGTGCTGGACGCATCGGGAACCCGAATCCGCCCGGCTGGAAATATACAAAGAAGAGCAACCTAAGCAATGACGATATGGCCAGCAAGAGGGCGAACGCAGCAATCAAAGCCTGGGTCGTGATCGTCCTCAGCAGGTCGTCGGCCATGCGGGAAGCATCCTGCTTGAATGCGGCCAATACTTCTTTTAGCAGAGGATCTTCGATTGACGACACGTTCTATCCCTCTCCATC
>Ga0137396_10000085_pt1 | contig 33290 bp, 39 predicted proteins | sample czc16metaG_FD_108284 | JGI IMG/M metagenome (GOLD analysis project Ga0137396, IMG submission 108284) | Vadose zone soil microbial communities from Angelo Coast Range Reserve, California, USA - czcobulk3.16 metaG | ecosystem: Environmental > Terrestrial > Soil > Vadose zone | place: USA...
CTCGCTGCTGCTGGCCTCCGCGGCGATGGCGTTCTCGCTGATCGTCGGCATTCCGACCGGGATCATCGCGGCGGTGCGAGTCAATCAGTGGTGGGACAGCGTCGGGAAGATCTTCGCCCTGCTCGGCCTCTCGATGCCGTCGTTCTGGGTCGGGCTCGTGATGATCCTCTTCTTCTCCGTCTATCTGGGCTGGCTTCCGTCGTCCGGTTCCGGGACGGTGCTGCATCTCGTGATGCCGGCCATCGCGCTCGGCTGGGTCTTCGCGGCCTCTCACATGCGCCTGACGCGCTCGTCGATGCTCGAGGTGCTCGGCTCCGAGTACGTCAAGCTCGCGAGGCTGAAGGGGCTGCCGGAGGCGCTCGTCATCTCCAAGCACGCCTTCAAGAACGCGTTGATTCCGGTGCTGACCTTGGCCGGGATCAATCTCGTGATCATGGTCAACGTCGCGGTCGTCGTCGAGACCGTGTTCGCGTGGCCGGGTGTGGGCCGCCTGCTCTTCGAGGGCATCGCGTTCCGCGACTTCCCGGTCGTGCAGGCGACCGTCCTGCTCGGCGGCGTGATGATCGTCGTGGTGAATCTGCTGGTCGACATCCTCTATGCCGTCATCGACCCTCGAATCAGATATGAGGGCTAGCGCCCTGGGAACTGGAGAATCACATGAACGGTAGCGCAGCGAACAGCCGCTCCGCGTCCGTGATCCTGACGCTCCCTGGGCGTCTGGCCGCGTTCCGGACCGAAGGGTTTCCGCTCATCCCGATCGTGATCCTCCTCGGCGTGTTGCTGGTGGCGATCTTCGCGAACGTGATCGCGCCTCACAATCCCGAGGTCGGCGTGCTCGGTGACCGGTTCCGGCCGCCGGCGTGGCAGGCGAACGGCACCATCGACCATCTCCTCGGCACCGATCATCTCGGCCGGGACGTGCTCTCGCGGCTGATCTTCGGCGCCCGGATCTCCGTCATCGTCGGGCTCATGGTCATCATCGTGGCCGGATTCGTCGGCACCGCCCTCGGGATCATCTCGGGCTACATGGGCCGCTGGGTCGACCAGGTCATCATGCGTCTCACCGACGCCTGGCTCGCGCTCCCCGCGCTCACGTTCGCGATCTTCCTGGCGGCCATCATCGGCCCCAGCGCGACCAACATCATCATCATCCTCGCCCTCGTCTACTGGACGCGCTACGCGCGCGTCATCCGCGGCGAGGTGCTGTCTGTCCGGGAACGGGACTTCGTGCGCCTGGCCGTCGTCGCCGGCTGCTCGAAGTGGAAGATCATGCGCAAGCACATCCTGCCGAACGTGATCAACTCCGCGATCGTGCTGGCCACCCTGCAGCTCGGCCAGGTGATCATCGCCGAGGCGGCGCTCTCGTTTCTCGGTGTCGGCGTGCCCCCGCCGCAGCCCGCGTGGGGATTGATGCTGGCGGACGGCAAGAAGGGTCTGATGGCCGGCTACTGGTGGCTGACCGTGCTGCCGGGCTCCTGCATCATGCTGATGGTCCTGTCGGCGAACCTTCTGGGCGACTGGCTTCGCGTCAAGTTCGACCCGCAGCTCCGCCAGTTGTGACCGGTCCGCTCCTCGACATCCGGCGCTTGTCGACGCACTACGTCAGCGCCCGCGGCACCCGCGTGACGCGGGCGGTGGATGACGTCACCCTGTCGCTCGACCAGGGCCAGACGCTCGGCATCGTGGGCGAGTCGGGCTCGGGCAAGACGACCCTGGCGCTCACCTTGCTCCGGATGCTCCCGCCGGCGGCCAAGATCGTCTCGGGCGAGATCCTGTTCGAGGGCGCCGACCTCATGAAGAAGTCCGAGGCCGAGATGCGGCGGATCCGCGGCAAGCGCATCGCGATGATCCTCCAGGATCCGATGGCGTCGCTGAATCCGCTCTTCACCGTCGGCGATCAGGTCGCCGAGCCGATCCGTGTCCACGAGGGCGTCGGCCGCCGCAACGCATGGAAACGCGCGACGGAGCTCCTGAAGGCCGTTCGCATCGCGGCGCCGGAGCGGCGCGTGCGCGAATATCCCCACCAGCTGTCCGGTGGGATGCGCCAGCGCATCGTCGGGGCGATCGCGATCTCGTGCGAGCCCCGGATGCTCATCGCCGACGAGCCCACGACGAGCCTCGACCTCACGATCCAGGCGCAATATCTGAAGCTCCTCCGCGATCTCCAGCGCGCCCACAACCTGGCGCTGATCTTCATCACCCACAACCTCGGCATCGTCGCCAAGATGTGCGACCAGGTGGCGGTGATGTACGCGGGCCGGCTCGTCGAGGCCGGTCCGGTCAAGCAGATCTATAACTCTGCGGCGCATCCGTACACGCAGGCGCTCTTGGAGTCGATCCCGCGGCTCGGCGACAGTCGCAAGCGGCTCACCGCGATCGACGGGCAGCCGCCGGATCCGGCGGCGCTCCCGCCGGGCTGCGCGTTTCACCCGCGGTGCCCCAAGATCATGGACCGCTGCCGCACGGAGGCGCCACCCGAGTTCCGCGTCGCCGACGCGCAGACGAGCCGTTGCTGGCTGTCGGCTCCCGTGAACGCGGGGAGGGGCTGAGACCGATGGCCGGCCCGGTCCTCGAAGCCAAGAACCTCGTCAAGCACTTTCCGGTGAAGCGCGGGCTCTTCTCGCGCCAGGTCGCGGTGGTCCAGGCGGTGGACGACATCTCCTTCTCCATCGATCCGGGCAAGACCCTCGGGCTCGTCGGCGAGTCAGGCTGCGGCAAGACCACGACGGGAAAGATGGTGTTGCTGCTCGAACGGCCGACAGGCGGAACCATGAGCTTCGAGGGGCAGGACCTCCAGGATCTCGACGGCGGGAGCCTGCGCGCCTATCGGCGCTCCGTCCAGGCCGTCTTTCAGGATCCCTACGCGTCGCTGAATCCGCGCATGCGCGTGGGCTCGATCATCGTCGAGCCCCTCGTCACCAACGAGCCCCTGCCCCCGGCCGAGGTGAAGAAGCGCCTCCTGCGTCTGCTCGAGCTGGTGGGGCTGCCGGAGCGCGCGGCCGATCTGTTCCCTCACGAGTTCTCGGGAGGCCAGCGTCAGCGGATCGCGATCGCGCGCGCCCTCTCGCTGTCGCCCAAGGTTGTCGTGCTCGACGAGCCGGTCTCGGCGCTCGACGTGTCAATCCGCGCCCAGATCTTGAACCTCCTGCGCGATCTCCAGGCGCAGCTCGGCGTGTCCTATCTCTTCATCGCCCACGACCTCGCCGCGGTCGCGCACATGAGCCACACGATCGCGGTGATGTACCTCGGCAAGATCGTGGAGATCGGAGACGCCGACACGGTCTCGAAGTCGCCCAAGCACCCGTACACGCAGGCGCTCTTCTCGGCGGCGCTGCCGTCGCACCCGGACGAGCGGCGCGACGAGATCATCCTGACCGGCGAGGTGCCGAGCCCGCTCGCGCCACCGGCCGGCTGCCGGTTCCACCCGCGCTGCCCTCACGCGTTCGCCCGCTGCTCCAGCGAGGAGCCGAAGCTCCTGTCCGAGTCCGGCCGCCTGGTCGCCTGCCACCTCTACCCCAAGTAGGGGTTCGGTTGGATTTCGTCGCGCTTCACGCGCAGTCGAAGCCCGACGCGGTCGCGCAAATCGAGGGCGACCGGCGCGTGACCTGGCAAACGCTCCTGGAGCGCCGAAACCGCCTCGCCAACGCGCTCGTCAAGCAGGGCGTGGGCCGGGGCGAGCACGTGATCATCTACGCCCCCAACTCGCTCGAGTACCTCCTGGCCTCGGCGGCCGCGCGCGCCGCCAACGCGGTGCCGATCCCGATGAACCACCGCCTGGTGGCCGAAGAGGTGAGCTACATCCTCGAGCACTCCGACGCCGTGGCGGCGTTCGTCGGCGGCCCCTACGTGGCGATGGCGGAAGAAGTCCGGCGCCACGCGACCCGAGTGCGCCTGTGGATCACCCTCGGCTCCGAAAGCCGGCCGTGGGCCACGAGCCTCGACGAGCTCCTCGGACAGGGCAGCGTCGACTCGCCGGCCGTCGATCCCGCGCAGGGACTCGGCGGCTCCATGATCTACACCGGCGGGACCACCGGCAAGCCCAAGGGCGCGCTTCGCGCCGCCTCCGACGCCCAGACCACCCTCGCCTTCATGCAGGCGCTCGGGATGATGCACGACAATCACGCGCACCTGGTGGCCGGTCCCCTGTATCACTCGGCACCGGGCTCCTTCTCGCTGTTCGCGGCCCTGCTGGGCGGCACCGTCGTCGTCATGCCCCGGTTCGACCCCGAGCAAGCGTTGCACCTGATCGACCAGCACCGGATCACCAGCACGTTCATGGCCCCCACCCTGATCAAGCGCATCGTCGACCTGCCCGAATCCGTGCGCGCGCGCTATGACGTCTCCTCGATGCGGTCGCTGATCGTGGCGGCGGCTCCGTGCCCGATGCGGGTCAAGGAAGCGGCGCTCGGCTACTTCGGCCTCTGCCTCTACGAGTTCTACGGCTCGACGGAGCTCGGCATCAACACCATCTTGAAACCCGAGGACGTCCTGAGGAAGCCGGGCTCGTGCGGCCGGGCGGCGCCGAACATCGAGATCGCGTTGCTCGACGACGCCGGCCGGCCCGTTCCCGCGGGTGAGCCGGGCGAGGTGTACGTCCGCCGCTTCCGCGGGATGTTCGACGCCTACTACAAGAACTCCGAGGCGACCTTGCAGACCGAGCGCGGCGGCTGGCATTCGGTCGGCGACGTCGCCTGGGTGGACGGGGAAGGCTTCTACACGCTCTGCGACCGAAAGCGCGACATGATCATCTCCGGCGGCGTCAACATTTATCCGGCCGAGATCGAGGACGCGCTGCACCGACACCCGGCCATCGAGGACGTGGCCGTCTTCGGCGTCCCGGACGACGACTGGGGCGAGCGAGTCCATGCCGCGGTGCAGCTGCGGCCGAACCAGACCCTCACGGCGGACGAGCTCCGGGCTTTCGCCCGGCGTCACCTGGCCGACTACAAGGTGCCTCGCGAGGTGTCCTTCCCCGAGAATTTCCCGCGCGACACCGCCGGCAAGCTCATCAAGAGGCTGCTGCGCGATCCCTACTGGGTGGGACAGGACCGGAAAATCTGACGACGTTGAACGCGGGAACCGGCTTCGAGAAGCCCTTCAGCGTGAGGCCCCCCAGGTCCTCGACCTCGACGATCGTCTCGAGCGCTCCCAGCACGCGCTGCGAGATCAGGATCTGCCGCGGCTTGGCCTCGCCGCAGAGCCGCGCGGCCAGGTTGGTCACGGTGCCGATCGCCCCGTAGTCCATCCGGCCCTCGAACCCGATCGCGCCGATCGTGGCGTAACCCTGCGCGATGCCGACGCCGAAATCGAGATCGTAACCGCGCTTGCGCCACTTCACGAGCAGCTCGTCGACTTGCTCGCGCATCGCCGCCGCCATCCGCACCGCGCGCTCGGGCGCGTCGGGCACGGGCACCGGGTCGTTGAAGAAGATCATCATCCCGTCGCCGGTGAACCGTTCGAGCGTGCCCTCGTGCTCCAGGATGGTCCGCCCCATCGCGACGTGATACTCGCGCAGGACCCCCATGACCTCCTCGGGCTCGGACGTCTCGGCAAAGGCGGTGAAGCCGCGGAGATCGAGGAAGACCACGGTGATCTCGCGCCGGTGGCTCTTCAGCGGATCCTCGGTGTCGCCGCTCACGATCAGCTCCGCGAGCTGGGGCGAGAAGAAGCGCTTGAGCCGCTCGAGGCGGTCGAGCTGCGCGAGCTGCTGCTCCACCCGCCGCTCGAGCGTGCGGTTCCAGTCGGCGAGCTCGTCGTGGAGCAGCTTGATGCGGAGCAGCGACTTGACGCGGGCCAGGAGCTCGGGCTGGTTGATGGGCTTGCTCAGGAAATCATCGGCGCCCGCCTCGATGCCCTTCACGCGCTCCTGCGCGGGATCGAGCGCCGTCACCATGATGACCGGCAGCATCGCCGTCGCCGCGTTCTGGCGGAGCCGGCGGCACACGTCGTACCCGCTCATGCCGGGCATCATCACGTCGAGCAGGACGAGGCCGGGCTCTTCCTTCTCGACCTTCTCGAGCGCCTCGGCGCCGCTGGCCGCCGTGACGACCGCATAGCCCTTCACGGCCAGGAGGTCGGCCAGGAGCTTCACGTTGACCGGCACGTCGTCGACGACGAGGACCTTCTCGGGCATCGCGCGCTACTTCCCGCCCCGCTGGTCGAGCATCTCCCGGACCGCGTCCATGAACTCCTTCACCTTGATCGGCTTGCTCTGATAGCCGTCGAAGCCGGCGGCCATGATCTTCTTGCGATCGTGGGTCATGGCCGACGCCGTCACCGCGATCACCGGGATCGCCCGCGTCGCCGGGTCGGCGCGCAGCGCACCGAGCGCGGTGATCCCGTCCATCCCGGGAAGCTGGATGTCCATCAAGACCAGGTCGGGAATGCGCGCCTTGGCCAGGCGCACCCCCTCCTCGCCGGTGGTCGCTTCGATCGTCTGGTAGCCCTTGTACTGGAGCACGTCGCGCACCAGCTTCAGATTCTTCTCGTTGTCCTCGACGATCAGGATCAGCTCGTTTGCCATGGCTTCACCGGTAGTGTGAACGTGAACGTCGACCCCTGCCCCAGCTGGCTCTTCACCCAGATCCTGCCGCCGTGCAGCTCGACGAACCGCCGCGAGAGGGTCAGGCCGAGCCCGGTGCCCTCGTGCTTCTTGGCATAGTCGGAGCCGACCTGACGGAATTCCTCGAAGACGGCCTCGTGGTCCTCGGGCGCGATCCCGACGCCGGTGTCCGTCACGGAGATCTCGGCGAAGCCATCCGCGAGCCCGGCCTGGACGACGACGCGGCCGCCCTCGGGCGTGAACTTGATCGCATTGGACAGAAGGTTCAGGAGCACCTGCTTGACCTTGCGCTCGTCACCCTTGATCTCGCCCAGGCGCGGGTCGACGTCGACCGCGAGCGTGATCGCGCGCCGCGCGGCGCGCTCCCGAATCAAGGTGATCGAGTTGTCGATCGCCTGCGGCAGGTGGAAGTCGGTCACCTCCAGCTCCATGCGTCCGGCCTCGATCTTCGCGAGGTCGAGGATGTCGTTGATCAGCGACAGGAGGTGGCGGCCCGACGTCAGGATGTCTTGCAGGTACTCGTCCTGCTTGGGGTTCAGCTCGCCGAACATCCGGTCGAGGAGCACCTCGGAGAAGCCGATGACCGCGTTGAGCGGCGTGCGCAGCTCGTGCGACATGCTGGCCAGGAACTCGGACTTGTGGCGGTCGGCGACCTCGAGCTGGCGGCTCTTCTCCTCGATCTCCTGGAAGAGTTGCGCGTTCTGGATCGCCAGGGCCGACTGGGCGGCGAAGGTCCGCAAGAGCTCGATGACGTCGGGCGCGAACTCGCCGGGCGCCCTGCGATTCACGATGAGTCCGCCAATGATCCGGTGCTCGCGGAGCAGCGGCACCGCCAGGAGCGCGTGATAGCCCTCGCGAAGCGCCGCATCTCTGAGCCGGCTCTGGTACGTCGCGTCCTGCTCGATATCGGGGATCTGCGTCGGTTCGAACGTGACCGCCATCCGGCCGACCGCGCCCTCGCCCTTCCTGATGCGCGTCGAGCGCAGCAGCTCGACGAAGCCGATGTCGAGGTTCTGGGTGGCGCGCAGCTGAAACTCTTCCGTCTCCTCGTCGTATTCGTAGATCGCGCCGCCGTCGGTGCCCGAGAGCTGGCTCGCCTGAGACACGATCGTCGACAGCACCGTCTCGAGGTCGAGCGTCGAGCTCACCGCCCGGCCGACCTCGCCGAGCGCCTGCAGCTCGTGGACGGACCGCGCCAGCTCGCGCGTTCGCATCTGCAGCTCCTGGAAGAGGCGCACGTTCTCGATCGCGATCACGGCCTGATCGGCGAAGGTCTGGACGAGCTCGATCTGCTTGTCGGAGAACGGTCGCACTTCCTGACGATAGATCGACAGCGCGCCGACGACCTCGTCCGCCTTGAGCAGTGGCAGCCACACACCGGCGCGAGCGCCCAGGAACTCGACCGTCCTGACTCTCAAGGGGTCGCCCTGCCGATACGCGATGTCATCGGTCACGTCGGCGATCTGGATCGGCCGTCGTTCGGCGAGCATCCTCCCCAGGCCCGTCGTCGGCCCGGGTCGTGGCACCGGCTCGCGAAACACGCGCTCGGCCTCCGGGCTGAGACCGCGGCAGGCCACCGTCCTGAACGCCCCATGATCGTAGAGGAACAGGATGCCGTGACGCGCCGAGCACAACCGGGTCGCGCTGTCCAGGATGGCGTCGAAGACCGGCTGCGTGTCCGTCGGCGAGCTACTGATGACTCGCAAGATCTCACCGGTGGCGGTCTGACGCTCGAGCGATTCCGTCAGCTCGTGGGTCCGCTCCTCGACCTTGCGCTCGAGCCCCGCATACGATTCCTTGAGCTGGGCGGCCATGCTGTTGAACTGATCGCCCAGCGCCTCCAGCTCGTCGCCCGTGCGGACATCGATCCGCTGGTCGAGCTCGCCCGTGCCGATCCGCGCGGCGCCGGCCTGGAGCGCCCGGATGGGCGTGACCAATCGGCGGGCGAGGATCAGGCCCGCCGCGACCGACAGGACGACGCCGACGACGAGGAGGACGATCGTCCGCTGGATCGAGGCGTAGAGGCTCTCGAACGCCTCCTCGAGCGGCTGCTCCACGAATACCGACCACTTGAGCGGCGCGATCGTGGCGTACGCGGTCATCACACGCCGATTTTTGAAATCGCGCGCGATCGTGACCTGAGATCGCGGATTGCCAGGCTCCGAACCGCCGGCCAGCGCGGCCTTGACCTGATCGAGGCCGGCGAACGTCGTCTTCTGGAGGACCAGGCTGATGTCCGGATGCGCGATGAGGACGCCGTCGCCGTCCACCACGAAGGCGTGGCCGGCCTTGCCGATGGTGATCCGCGAGACGACGTCCCAGATGAACTTGAGATTCACCGCGGCGACGGTGACGCCCGCCTCCTTGCCGCTCCCGGCCATGGCGATCGTCATGTAGGGTTCGGATTCCTTCCGGAAGGAGACGGGCCCGTGATAGATCTTGCCGGCCTTGGCCTCGAGGAACTCCGGCGCGCGCGAGTAGTCGGTGCCGCTGCCGGTGACGTCCATCGCCAGGCGCGAGACGCGCAGCTGCTCCTTGCCCTCCGCGTCCAGGTAGCTGATTTCCGTGATCGCCAGCACCTGGCGCAAGAGCCGAAGATTGTCGACGCGACGCTGGTAGGTGGCGGCCGCGGCCGCCCCGAGCTGGGGCTGGGTCGTCCAGCTGATCTGCTGCTCGATCTCCTTGATGTAGGCGTCGATGCGCGCCGCGACACCGATCGCCTTCTCGCGCTGCAGCGCGACGAGCGCCTCGCGGTTCTCGTAGTAGGAGAAGTAGATCTCGATGGCGCCGGACGCCAGCAGGGCCCCGCTGACCAGCCCGGCGATGATGATCACGTACTTCCGGAAGAGATGGCCGCGCGGTGTCACGTCTGCCGCTTCACCCCGACAGTATCATCAGCAGGCGCGGGACTGATTTTTCCAGGCACCGCTTGATCTCGTCACGGCAGGCCCGGAAGACGTCCTCGCCCTGGGTGGCGGGATCGTCGATGTCGCCTTCCTCGCCGACGAACTCCCGAAGCGTGAAGACCGGCCGGCCGCGGGCCTCGTCGAAGGAGGCGAGCATCTGCTTCTGGAGCCCCGTCATCGTCAGGATCAGGTCCGCCCCGGCGAGGAGATCGCGGTGGTGGCGGAGGTCGGTCGAGACGAAGTCGTTCTCACCCAGCTGGATGCCCTCGTCCCGGAGCGCCAGACGCGCGTCCAGCGACGCGATCATGCCGTCACGCGCGTAGTTCGCGATTCCTCCCGACCGAACGCTGATGGCGCCGTCGACGCCGTGCCGCGCCAGCATCCGCTCCAGCAGGACCTGGGCCATGACGCTCCGAGCGGTGTTGGCGTGGCACACCATCAGGACCGTTTTCACGGCTCCTCGTACCGTGACTTCCAGAACCGCCGGCCCCCGCCGAGATCCCGCCATTCGTCCGCGGGACGCTCGTCGATCTTCTGGCCGAACTCGATGCTCGGAGGCTGCTTGAGATTGCCGCCGAGGGTCTCGGGAAAGAGCTTCACCAGCTCTTCCGGATCCCAGCGACGCCCGTGCTTGAGGTGACGCACGGCGTGGGGCTGGGCGAGCAGCGTGTAGCCGAACCCGCGCGCGTGGAAGACCTGGCCGTTGACGTTCGCGGCGGCGTCGCTCGCCAGGTAGACGACGATGGGCGCGACGTTATCGGGATCGCGGTCGGTCCCGACCGCCTGCTCGCTCGGCCACTTGCCGGTCTGCTCGAAGACCGCACGGCCCCGCGGCGTCGAGTCGATCATGCGGGTGGCGCCGCTCGGCATGATCGCGTTCACGGTCACGCCGTACTTCGCCATCGCGTTCGCGGTCGACCACGTGAGGCCGATGATCCCGGCCTTCGCGGCGGCGTAGTTGGGCTGCCCCGGCGCCCCGAGCGCCGACACCGATGACATGCTGATGATGCGACCGCTCTTCTGCTCGCGCATCGAGACGGAGGCCGCGCGGACCACGTTGAACATGCCCTTGAGGTGCACGTTGACCACCGCGTCCCACTCGTCCTCGGTCATGTTGAAGATCATCCGGTCGCGCAGGATGCCGGCCACGTGCACCACGATGTCGATGCGACCCCAGGCGTCGAGGGCCTGCTGGACCATCGCGGCGGCCTGGGCGAAGTCGGCCACCGAGCCGTAGTCGGCCTTCGCCGTGCCACCGTACTTGACGATCTCGTCGACGACCGTCTGGGCGGGCGTGTTCTCCTTGCCCTCACCGCTCAAGGAGGCGCCGAGGTCGTTGACGACGACCTTCGCCCCCGCCGTGGCCAGCGCGAGCGCGATCCCGCGTCCGATGCCACGTCCGGCCCCTGTCACCAGCGCTGTCTTTCCGTCGAGCATTCCCATGGTCACTCCACCAACGGTCGATAGTAAGGGTTCCCTGCCTTGACCCACGCTCCGAGCATCTCGCGAAACTCTTGGCCCATCGGATCGATCCCGCGCATGGGCATCGTGCCGCGTCGGATCGTGAAGTCGTGAGGCGCCAGCTCGCCGGCCTTCGCGAAATGGCGCGCGGCCGCCTCGATTCGCCCCCGGTTGAACAGCCACTCGCCCAGCCCGAACTCGGCGCGCGCCCGCTGGTCATCGTCCGTCGGCAACGACTGCAGCGCGCGAATGCGAGCCTCGGGCAGGGCCGTCGTCTCGCCGCGCACCCAGGCGCGGAGCGCCGAGAGATGCGTGGCCGCCTGCAGCCCGGTGATGTGCTTGAAGGTGTCGGTGCCGAACGCGACGTCGTTCGGGCGCACGATGCGCCCGCGCTCGTCGATCCAGAGGATCGTCGGGACGTTCACGAGGTTGTAGAGGTCGGCGAGCACGTGCGTGGTGTCGATCAGCGACGGGTGCGTGGGTTTCGCCGCCTCGATCCACGGCCGCGCGTCCTCGGCGCTCTTGTCGATCGCCACTGTGATCACGGTGAAGCCGAGCCCCCGGAGCTCCTCGTGTAGGGCCTGCCAGACCGGCAGGTCGAGACGGCAACCTCACCACGAGGCATACGCCACCAGCAGGACCTTCTTTCCCCGATACTCGGACAACGAATGCGGCCGCCCGTCCAGGTCGGGGAGCGTGAAGTCCGGCGCCTCGAGGGAGGCGAGCGCCTTCGCCCGCTCGGCGGCGCTCACACCGAGATAGGCGGCGCGCTCGTCGAGATCGACCGCCACCGGCCGGCCCGACGCCTCGGCCCGCTTCACGAGCGCAGCACCGTCGATCTCGTCGACCTCGGCGGCACGCCCGCCGTCGATGACCGCGAACTTCGTCCCTGCCATACGCTCTCCTCTGTGGCTCAGGACCCGCCGTCGGGCCCGCCCTCGCGCGCCGCCACCGCGACGTCCACGCTCCAGTCGCGCGCGACCGTCGGGCTCATCACGATCTCCTCGATCACGGTCCGCGGCGGGAGCGTCGCGCAGAGCAGCACGGCGCGCGCGACGTCTTCCGGCTGCATCATCGTCGCGCGCGCCTTGTCGTCGGGCACCAGGGGGCGCCTGGACAGGATCGGCGTGTCGACTTCGCCCGGCATGATCGTGGTAGCCCGGATTCCCTTCGCGCGCAGCACGTTGTGGACGTGGCCCATCAAGTTCCGCACCCCGGCCTTGGCCGCGCCGTACGGCGCGCCGCCGATCAGCCCGGGCCGCAGCGCCGCCGCCGAGGACACCGTCACGATGGTGCCGCCGCCCCGCTCGATCATGTCCGGCAGCACCGCCTGGGTCAGCGTGTAGACGGCGTTCAGGTTGACGTTGATCACGCCGTCCCACTCGTCCTTCGGCACCCAGCGGATCGACCGGGCTCGGCTCGAATAGCCGGCGTTGTTGACGAGCACGTCGACGCGGCCGAAGGTCTCGATCGTCCACCGGACGAGGCCCACCGCCGCCTCGCAATCTTCGATGTCGACCGCGCGGGCCGCTCCTCGCCCGCGGGCCGCGCCGATCTCGGCGACGACGGCGTCGAGCGGGGCCTGGCGCCGGCCCGTCACGACGACCTGGGCGCCCTCGGCCGCCAAGAGCTTCGCCGTCTCCCGGCCTATCCCGCTGCCGGCGCCGGTCACGATCGCAACCTGTCCGTCGAGCGCGCCCATCCCAGGCCCTCCTGAACCAGACGAGAATACACTGTTGTCGCGAGTGCCGTGAGGCCGGCTCCCGCCGAGGGTGGCCTGAAACAGGCGCGACACGGGTGATTTGTAGGGGGGGCCGTGAGGCCGGCTCCCACCGAGGGTGGGCTGAGATCGGCACGACCCGGCTCCGTATGCCCCGGGGCGTCTTGGAGTTGCGTCGGTTTTTCGCGCCTACTTCCAGGCCCAGGTGGGCTGCTCGAAGTGGGCGACGCGCGTGGGGCGACCGTGGACGACCACCTCGCGGATCTGGTAGAGGACGGCGGCGGTCGGCGCGTGGATGAGGGACGACAGCAGCGGGACCTGGATCACGGGACGGTCGCTCTCGGGAATCGTGATCAGTCGCGGGACGTCGGGCTTGTCGAGCTCGACAAGGGGTACCCGATACACGTGCGCGACCTCGGCCGGATTGGGCGTCAGCTCGACGTGCTCGTCCGCCCACGCGACGACGGGCGTGATGAGAAAGCCTGAGCGCGTGCCGTAGTCGTCCAGGATCCCGAGCACCGAGCTCGCCTCGAGGCCGAGACCGACTTCCTCTCTGAGTTCACGCAGCGCCGCGCCCTCGGCCGTCTCGCCGGCGTCGTGCCGCCCGCCGGGCAGCGCCCACTGCCGCGCGTGGGCGCGCAACGTGGCCGTTCGCCGGGTCAGGAGAAAGCAGGCGCGTCCTTCGTCGTCGGGGAGCAGCACAACCGCCACCGCGGCGGGACGGCGGCCGTCCGGGGCGATGGGCTGTCGCTCGAATCCGGCGAGGTTCTTCTGAACACGCGCTCTGAGCGCGTCGTCGAATCGGCCTGAAGCCGCTAGCGCGCGATCATCCAAGCCCCCAGCTCCGCACGCGCGAGGGGACGATCTTGAACATGACGCGGTTGGCCGGCATGGACTTGCCGTCCCAGAGCCGCTCGAGGCCGCGATATTTCTCGTGGAAGCGCTCGATGAGGGCGCGGCGCTCCGGGCCGTCGGACAGAAACTCGGCGCGGCCTTGCAGCGTGACCCCGCGCACCTCGCCGCTGCCCGCCACCGCCTCGGCCACGACCGACACGCGAGCGTCGCGACGCAGATTCCGGACCTTCTGCGTGTCGGCGACGCTGATCATGGTCAGCGCCGCCGGCGCGTGCAGGAACCACATCGGCATCGCCAGCGGAGCGCCGTCGGCCTGCACGGTGGCCAGCACCGCGACCTCCTTCGTGGCGAGAAACAGCTGGATCCGTGAGTCGTCGAGCCCCATCTAGTACGCCGGCACCTTGCCGGCCGTCACGCCGGTCTTGCGCACGGCCGCGACTTCTTCCGCGGCCTTGACCGCCATGAAGCGGCTGTCGCTCGCGAGCGTGACGAACTGGTAGCCGGCCGCGATCATCTTCAGCGCGTAGGCGGCGGTGCCGTTGTGGATCCCGGCGGCCACGCCGTGACGCTTGCACGCCTCGACGATCTTCTGCTGCGCCTCCACCACCGGCGGGTCGGTCTGGTCCAGGCGCGGCTTGCAGCCCATCGTGAGCGAGAGATCCGAGGGGCCGACGTAGACCGCGTCGATCCCGGGCACGCGCAGGATGTCGTCGATGTTCTTCACGGCCTCGGCGGTCTCAATCATCGGCATCACGATCAGGTCGTCGTTGGCGTGGTCGCCGTAGTCGGCGCCGGCGTAGATCGAGGCGCGCACCGGGCCCCAGCTGCGGTAGCCGCGCGGAGCGTACTTGCAGGCGCCCACCAGCGCCTCGGCCTGGGCGCGCGTGTTGATCATCGGGCAGATCACGCCGTACACGCCGGCGTCGAGGATCTTCATGAGCAGCGCCGGGTCGTTCCACGGAACGCGGGCCAGCGGGATCACCGGCGTCGTCGAGATGGCCTGGAGCATCGTGACCGCGGTCTGGTAGTCCACGACGCCGTGCTGCATGTCCACCGTGAGCGAGTCGAACCCCTGGTGGGCCATCACCTCGGCCGAGAACGAGCTCGGAACCGACAGCCAGCCATTCACGACCGCCTCACCGCGGGCCCAGATCTTTCTGAGCGTGTTCTCTCTCACGACGCTCTCCTGTGTGATCGGTGAAGGGGCTCCGCTACGTGAGCTCCGGACGGCACACGACGCGGAAGTTGCACCACCTGCAGATACGCAGGTCTTCGGCCTTCTCGAAGTCGTCGATCGCGGCGACGTTGGCCGCGGGATCCGCCAGGTAGGCTTTCATCGAGCGCACCGAGAGGCGGAGCTGCTCCTTGATGGCCTCGAGCCGCTCGTCGCTCCACGTGAGCTGCGTCACTTCCGGCTCGCGCAGGTTCGCCTCGAACAGATCGACCTTTGCGGGCGGGACGCCGAGCACCTCGGCGGCGTAGAGGGCGTAGCAGCCCAGCTGGAACGCCGCGCCGTTCGGGGTCGAGCCACCGGTCTTCCAGTCGACGAGCGCCAACCGTCCGTCGTCGGTCCAGAAGCCGAAGTCGGGCGCCATCCACACCGGGGTGCCCTCGAACTGGAACACCTTCGACCAGTGCTCGATCGACCAGTGCTCGGGCGAGGTCTTGCGGATCGTCGCCACGAGCGGCAGTCGGAAGAAGTTGCGGAGACAGGCGCCGACGTTGCGGGAGAGCGCCTGCCACACCTCGGGCTTCAGGTCGACGGCGTATTCGTGCTCGTACAGCGCGACCGTCTTCGGGCTCTCACGGTAACGCGCGGCCTTCGACGAGCGCCACTCGCCGCGCATCCGCTCGACCACGTCGGCGATGAACGGCTCGATCGGGAGATCGCGCCCGCCGGCGAACGCGTGGAAGGCCATCTCGATCGCGTCGTGGACCACGCGGCCCGCCCACATCTGGCGCGACGCGAGCTGCTTGAGGATGTAGAGCCGACGAACGTCCTCGGGAGCGGCCACGTCCCATCCGCCCCACGCGCCGTAATAGTGGTAGAAGTACCGCCGGCGACAGTCCTGAAAGGTATTGTCCCGACTGCGGGACCAGGAAAACTCGTTGGCGAGGTCGCCCATCGGCGGCATTGTCGCACGGCTTGACGCCCTTGGGGCCTCACTGCTAGCGTGGCGCCATGGCAGACGCGTCGTTCACGGTCGAGTGCCCGTGCTGCAAGGCCAAGCTCACGCTCGACGCGGAGCTTCGAGCCATCATCGCGCACGAGGCGCCGCCGCCGACACGGTCCGTCGACGATCTGGGCGCCGCGTTCGACAAGCTTCGCGCGAAGTCCGCCGAGCGGGAGGAGCGCTTCAAGGAGCAACTCCGCGCCGAGGGCGAGAAGGGCAAGCTGCTGGACCGCAAGTTCCAGGAAGGCCTCAAGAGGGCCAAGGACGATCCCGGACCGCCCAAGCGACCGTACGACTACGAGTAGCATGAGCGGCGACCTGCTGGGCAACCTCCTGCGGCAGGTCAGCCGGAGCTTCTACCTTTCTCTCGCGATCCTCCCGAGCACCCTGCGCGAGCCGATCGGCCTGGCCTACCTGCTCGCGCGCGCCGCCGACACCATCGCTGACACCGAGCTGGTCGCGCGCAAGGACCGCCTGGCCCACCTCGAAACCGTGCGCCGGGCGTGCGGCGGTGAGCCCGCCGACGTGGTCGCGGTGGCGCGTGCCTGCGCGCCGCACCAGAACCGGGCGGCGGAGCGCAAGCTGCTCGAGCGACTTCCGGAGGCGCTGGCCCGGCTGGAAGCCCTCACGCCGGCCGACCGGCACGAGGTACACGCGGTGCTGGCGACCCTGACGTCGGGGATGATCTTCGACCTCACCCGCTTTCCGGGCGAGGACGAGAAAGGGCTGGCCGCGATCGAGACGCTGGAGGAGCTCGACCATTACACCTACATGGTGGCCGGCTGCGTCGGGCCGTTCTGGACGGTCCTGCACGTCACGCATCGCAAGCGCCTCGGCGACTGGGCCCTGCGCGAGATGAGCGAGGAAGGCGTGAGCTTCGGCAAGGCGCTCCAGCTGACCAACGTCCTGCGCGACGTGCCCGGCGACCTCGCCCACGGCAGGTGCTACCTGCCGGCGCGCGAGCTGGCGGCGCTGGGCCTGGGGCCCCGCGACCTGCTCGAGCCCGCCGGGGCGGCGCGTGCGCTGCCTCTTTACCGCCGGCTGATCGGGCTGGCGCTCGAGCACTACAACGTCGGCTGGGACTACACGCTCGCGATCCCGCGGCTCGAGTGGCGCATGCGGCTGGCGTGCGCATGGCCGCTTCTGATCGGGCTCGCCACGCTCGCCGAGCTGGCCGCGCACCCCGATCCGCTCAGCGTGACGACGCCGATCAAGATCTCACGCGGGGAGGTGCGGACCTTGCTCGCGCAGTCCTCTCTCGCCGTCTGGTCCAATCGCGCGCTCGCCGCACACGCCGCGCGGCTGCGCGCGCGCGTCGCAGTTTAATTTCTTTCTTGCGCTGGTGAGGCCCTCGACCGCAGGGTAAGAAAGGCCGGAATCAACGTCCCCAAGCATGGAGGAGACGATGGAACGCACGTTCGGTCAACCCGAGCCCTGGTCACCGCCCCCGGCACCGATGTCACCACCGGCCCCCATGGCGCCCGCCCCGCCCAGGCCCGCGCCTGCGCCGCCGGCCGCGCCGATGGCGCCCAGGCCAAAGCCCAAGCCGAAGGCAAAGGCACAAGCAAAGGCGCGCAAGAACACTAAGGCCCGGCCGAAGCGGAAGGCGAAGGCGTCAGCCAAGCGCAAGACCAAGAAGAAGGCCAAGGCGCGCCGGCGTCGCTAGTCGATCAGCGAGAGGCCCAGGAGGGTCGTGGGGTCGACCCTTGCCCCGGCCACCTGGGCCCCGAAGTGAAGGTGCGGGCCCGTAGCCCGTCCTGTCGCTCCCACCGTCCCGAGAGTCTGGCCGCGCTCCACCCGCTCGCCCTCGGCCACGGCAATCGTGTCGAGGTGGAAATAGGCGGTATAAAGCCCGAGACCGTGGTCGAGGATGACGAGCCGGCCTGGGAAGAAGAACTCGGCGACGAGCGAGACCTTACCGGCATTGACCGCAACCACGGGCGTTCCAAGCGGCGCCGAGTAGTCGCTGCCGGAGTGCGGAGAGCGGAGCTGGCCATTGATGATCCGGCGGGCGCCGAAACCACTACCCACCGTCGTGGTTCACACCGGGTTCGTGAACTTGCCGCGCCAGAGCCGCTCGGGAGTGATCGTCCTGTAGAGCGTCGCCATCTGCTTACCCTCGACCACCGCGCGCCGCTCGGTCTCGGGGTCGAGATCGACCATCGTGTTCGGTACGGTCAGACGCTCCACGCGAAAGTCGCGGCGGGCGATCTTCACGCTTCCTTGCGCGCTCCGCGGCTCGCGCACGGGCTCGATCACGCCGACCCGCCAGGCATGCGTGCCCGGCTTCGCGTCCAGATCGAAGCCGAAGAGCGCCGCGTAGCCACCGGCGTACGGGAAGAACGTCAGGGGCCTGCCGTCCACCGAGCCTTCGACCGTGGCGATCTCCGGCACATCCTTCACGAGAATCCAGGCGACATCACCGACCCGGGGCTTCGAGGGGTGCCAGGTGACGGCGGCCTTTTCGGCCGCGAGAGAGGTTTCCGCGGCCAGGAGGAGAACGACCGCAGCGGCGAACCCGGCCCGGGTCACTCCGGGCGTTGCTGGCGGAGAAACTGCTCGATCTCGGCGACGAGCTCGGCCGCCGGCGGCAGATCGCTCGGTCCGCCCGGGGCCGCGGGCGCGGGCTCCTCGGTATCGCGCGACTCGAGCTTCTTGACGTAGTTGGCGATCTTCGAGTTCTGCGCGACGATTTCCTTCAAGTTCGTGTCGAACTGCTTGCCGGCCTCCTCGAGGTCGCTGGCGTCGATCGTCGCGCCCAGGATCGGCGCCACGCGCCGGACGAGGGCGAGGGTGGCCTTGGGATTCTCGATGCCCGAGATGTAGTGCGGGACGTTGGCCCAGAGACTCGCCGTCGCGAATCCCTGTTCCCGGCAAATCGTGTTCAACACGCCGACGATCCCGGTCGGCCCCTCGTATTTGGTCGGGCGGACGCCGAGCCGGACCGCGAGCTCCGGGTCCGAGGCGCTGCCCGAAAGACGGACGGGGCGGGTATGCGGCACCTCGGCGAGCAGCGCTCCGAGAGTCAAGACCAGGGCAACGTCACAGCTGCGGGCGAGATCGAGGACCAGATTACAGTAGGTCTTCCAGCGCAGGTGTGGCTCGACCGCGACGCCCACGATGACGTCGCGTACCAGCTCCGCCCTCTGGGCGATCGAGAATTCGGTGGCCGGCCAGGTGATCTCGCGTTCCGTCTCGGAGCCCGGCTTGAAGCGGACATGGGGCCGGGAGAGGCCGAAGTGATAGAACTCCTCGGGATCGATCTCGGCGAACTTGTCGGCGTGAAACGACGTGCCCAGGTACCGCACCGCCGTCGTCGCCGACTCGGCGGCGTCGTTCCAGCCGCCGAACGCCATGATCAGGATCGGCCGGCGAAGACCCTGCGGTCGGGAGTGGACTTTCAGGGCGTCCATATCGTCTCGTTCATCCAGTCTCTCCTCGACGTCGTAAGGGGGAGTCTAGCACGAACGGCCGATTGACCGGCCTCCGAGGCGACGGTAGGATGACGCCGAATCCGACTTCCGGGGGAGGATCTGACCATGTACGGGAAGCACTGGCGTTCGCTCGTGATCGGAACCGCACTTCTGCTGGCCGGTGGCTGCGCATCGAGCGAGGAGTGGCAGACCTGGCGCTCGAACACGAGCCATTTCGCCTCGAAGGAGCACTACGACTTCTCGATGAAGAATCGCGCCGGGAGCTCCCCGGTCGTGACGCGGCAGGACGTCGCGATGGCTCAGAACCAGAACTGGTTTGGCAGGGCCGTTACGGTAAATCAGGAGCAGATCCTCGAGAGGTAGGCGGTAAGGTGGTGGCGCGGTCACCCCGGCACCCGCCTGACGAATCGGGGGGCAGTTTGGCGCCGAGGGTATTCCAGGAGAGGCTGAGGAACCTTTGGTGATCCGAAGGCTTAGCGGCCTCTCCCGACTGGCACGGCACATGCCACGTCTGTCACGCATGATAAACACAAAGCTCGGACGCGCGTTCGTTTCCCTGGCCGCGGCCGCGACTCTGACCCTTTCCGGTAACCCCGCGTCGGCCGCCGACGCCCCGGCCGATCGGGTGCTCCAGCCCGATCGATACACATCGGACAGGGGACGCGCGCTCGGTCAGAAGTACCAGGAACCTCTTCGCGACCTCAACGCGAAGATCTACCACTGCATGCCGTGGCTGGACGTGAAGCCGGAAGGGATCGGCTTCTACAAGCCCAAGCACATCGACGGTGACACCCGGTACCTGTCCCTGAACGTCAACGTCGATCAGCAGCCGGGCCCTGAGTTCACGCGGCTCAGCGTCCAGGACCGGGTCTCGTCGATGTTCTCGCGCTACGTCCCGCACCTCTTGCGCTCGATGGCCACGAACGATCTGCTCAAGGAGCAGAACCTCGATGGCTTCACCGTGATCGCGAGCTGGCTCAAGGCGGAGCCCGCGAGCGGCCAGCCGGCCGTCATGGAGACGGCCGCGGCCTTCATTCCGAAGCCGCTGGTGGCGGACTTCCTGCGGGGCCGTGCCAGCGTCGCACAGCTCGCCGAGGGTGCCCACGTGATCGCGTGGGACGGCGAGACCAAGCTTGGAGTCATCAAGCCGAAGGCGTGGACGGACGATTTCGTGCTCACGTACAAGGTCGCCGGCTACACGCCGGACCCCAGAGTCAAGTGCCTCTGAGCTGACCTCGAATTCCCCGAGGCCCCGGAGACGGAGACGTTTCCGGGGCCTTTTTTGTCCGGCGCGCTCAGGCCGGGCGTGGTGACAGGGCGGTGCGAACCCCTTCCGCGATCCGTCTGAGGGCCATCGCGGAGGCGCGCTCCGGAGCGCTGGCGACGAACGGGTCGCCCTGATCGCCGGCGACGGCGAGCGCCCGATCGAAGGGCACGCTGCCGAGGAAGGGAATCCCCGCGTCGGCCGCGAGCTTGGCCGCGTCGGGCCCCATGAAGAGGCCGGCCATGTTCTCCACGAGCCCGAGCACGGGCGCGCGCGTATTCGCCGCCACCGTGATCGATCGTCTCACCACCAGGTGCGATACCTCGGACGGGATCGTCACGACGACGATCCCGGAGAGCACGGGTACGAGCGACGCGATCGTCACGAGCCGGTCCGTGCCGGGCGGCAGATCGAGGAGGAGCACGTCCAGGGCTCCCCAGTTGGTGTCCGCCAGGAACTCGCGCAGCGCGTTCGCCTCCATCGTGCCCCGCCACGTGTGCGCCTCGTCCTGGATCGGCGCATCCCAGGTGAGCGGCGCGGCGTCCGTGGGCAGCAACAGGTCCATCGACATCACCTTCACGCCCAGATCCGTGGACGGGGGCTCGACCACCCCGTGGGCGATGACGAGCCGCCGGCCCCGCACGCCCAGGACCTTGGCCTGGGTCGGGCCGTTGAGGTCCGCGTCGAGGACACCCACCTTCCAGCCGTCGAGCGCGAAGCTGCACGCGAGATTCGCCGTGAGCGCCGACTTGCCGACGCCGCCCTTGCCCGACACGATGGCGACGACGGCGCGGACCGACTCGAGCCGTTGCTTGAGCCGGCCCTGCTGGGCCTCGACCTGTCCCGCAATGTTCGAGCCGCCGTCTCCCGCGATGTCCTTGTAGCGCTTCACGCGCCCTCCTTCGCCCAGGCCGCGCGACCGATCAGGACGAGCGCGGCCACGGTGACGATCAGGAATACGATTGCGCCGATACGAAAGGTCACCTCGCCGCCCCAGGGCGCCGCCACGCTGGCGGTCTCGGGTCGCAGCGCGACCTTCAGCACATGCCAGGCTCGCAAAGCCATGAACGCCGCGAGCACCCGCGCGAAGTCGCGGCGCGAGAGGATCCAGCGCTCGAACCACGCCCGACGCTGCGCGAGCAGATACGGGATCAGCACCACCAGCACGAGCCCGAGGACGATCCACACCACGCCCGCTTGCATCATGCGTCCACCGCGGACGCCCACGCCCTGCGTGGCGAGGTAGAAACCGCCGAGCCAGTAGACCACCCCGTAGACCAGGTATGCGCGGGCCGCGAGGCGGAACGGATCCATCAGGACGGGGCCCGGAAGCGGGAGCCCCACTTCGAGCGGACGTCCGCGAGGAGCTCCTTGGTGATCGTGCTCTCGCCCCGGCCGCGCGCGTACGCCTCGACCGCCTTGATCACCATTCCGCGCGCGAACGACGGGATCACCTGCAGGCGCGCGCGCGCGTCCTCGTCCCAGACGAGCTGATAGTCGACCGGGAGCCCGAACGTCAGCGACGCCGGCAGATCGATCAACGCCCCGCCGTGGGCGCCGGGCTGGTAGCCGCATGCCGGATCCTCCGCGAGGTAATCGCCGTGGGTCGCATACGCGCGGCAGCGGCACCCGCCGCAGATCTTCGAGAACTCGCAGGCGCCGCAGCGCCCGCCGAGCTTGGGGTCGCGCAGGTCGCCGAACACGGGCGCGTCGCGCCACAGATCGGCGAACGATCGCTCGCGCACGTTGCCGGCCGTCACCGGCATGTACGGGCACGGTGTGACGTCGCCCTCTGGCGTGATGCGGCAGTAGTACTTGCCGGCCGGACACGAACCGTGCGCGTAGTTACGGAGCAGCGGCGAGGACGGGTTCATCTCGTAGAGGACACGCCGGAAGTGCGGGGCGCACTTCGCCCGGATGAGGAGCCCGTCGCTCTTGCCCACCGGCGTCGACCACGGATCCTCGAACGCCTGGGCGCCGCTCGCGGCACGGCGTTCGCCCATGCCGAGCAGCGTCCTCACGAAGGACGGCGGCCCCCCGCCGACCCCCTGGACCTTGGCGAGGTACGTCAGGATGCGCTCGTAGGCCGCGGGATCGATGTCGGTGAGGTTCTGGCCGCGCCCGGTCCGAACCAGGAAGAAGAAGTTCAGCACCTTGGCGCCGAGCTCGCGCGCCAGGTCGATCATCGCGGGCACCTCACCCACGTTCCAGTCGGTCACCGACATGTGGAGCGAGAAGTCGAGTCCGGCGTCGGTCAGCACCCGGGTAGCCCGCACCGCGCCGTCCCACGCGCCTGGAAGATGGCGGAACGCGTCGTGCTTGGCCCGGTCGATCGAGTCGAGGCTGATCGAGGCGCCGAGGACGCCGTGCGCCTGCATCGCGCGCGCCTCTCGCTCGCGCAAGAGCACGCCGTTCGTACCGAGCACCGTCGTGAAGCGCTTCTCTGCGGCGTAGGCCGCGATGTCCCAGATGTCCTTCCTCAAGAGTGGCTCACCGCCCGTGAGGATCAGGAACACGTTCGGGTTCACGCGCGCGATCTCGTCCATCACCCGCCGGCATTCGTCAGTCGACAGCTCGCCTCGCGTATCGGCCCCCGCGAACGCCGACATATAACAATGCGAACACTCCAGATTGCACCGCTGAGTCAAATTCCACGACACGCTATACGCCGTATAGGGCGACGCGGAACCTAAGCTCGTGGTCGCGGCGGGCTCCGCCATGCGCGGAGGTACGGAGTCGGTCATGCTGCGGAACCCATGGCGGGCGTCGTGGGCACAGCGCTCGGGATCCATGGAAGCGCGGGCGAGGGGGTGGGGGTGCCTCCCCGGATCCGTGTAGGCAACGTCGCACTCACGAGAAGCATGGCGATAGGCCGCACCCGGAGGTAAGCAGTCGGATCCGGGGAGGCACGCCCGCCCCCTCGCCCGCGCTTATCGCGGTTTCTTGTTCGATACGTACCCAGCGATCACTTCGTTCATAGTCTCGCGAGCGTGGCCAATTCCTTCCTCGCACACAGCGAGATCGATGGTGGTCACGTTCTTGGCGGCGGCCGCGCGCTCGACTTCTTCGCGCGTCATGTCCCGCATGAACCCGGCCGGGACGCGGTTGAGCCGCGCCGTCGCGTCCGCGGTCCAGGAAAACCCGGTGCCGCTCTCGCTCGACTTGATGCCCGGCAGATCGGCCGGCTCGAACTTCGTCTTCGCGAGCAGGGTGTCCCAGCCGGCGCCCAGCTTCTCGCGCCCCACGGTCTCCTCGATCATCGGCAGCGCGAGCTGACAGGTGATGACTGGGATCTTCCGCGAGCGGGCGTACTTCTCGACCCGCGCCTTCGCGCGGCGCCGGAGATAAGCGTCGGTCACCTCGCGCAGGGCGTCACGCGCCTCGGCGGACCACTTCACCTGCACGCCCGGCATCGACTCCTCGGCCTCGACCCCGCCCTCCTGGGTCGCGATCGCCTCCACCGCCTCCTTCGAGATGATCTGGAACTTGTCGGCGGCGGCCTTGCAGACCGGGCACGTGACCACGGGGTTGGGGCCCTTGACCGTGTAGCCGCAGATGGAGCAGATCGCCGTCGCCGGCTGGGCCTCGGCGCGTAGCTTCGCCACCGCGACGTCCTCGGCCAGGATCTGCATGCGCTCGGCCATCCGCGTGGGCATGAAGATCGCCATCGCCTCGTCGATCACCTTGTTGGTGATGACGGTGTGTCCCTGCTCGATCGCGTAGCGCAAGAGCGCGGTGCGCGCGACGCCCTTCACCTGGGGCGGCACGCGCTCCATCCGCGCCTCGGCCTCCTCGGTCCAGGAGATGATCTCCTCGGCCTTCACGTCGAGCGGCGGGTAGAACTTGCCGCCCGTGAGGAGCACGTTGCACGGCGCCAGTCGCAGGATGTTCTCGGTGTTGGAGCCCAGGTCCACCTCGTTCTCGTCGGAGTGGACGCCCACCCGTCCCAGGATGAGGAGCCACGGCTGCTCCTTGCGCGCGAAGGTCAGGATCTTCTCGAAGCACTTGCCGTCGAGGAGCGTGATGGCCAGCTCGACGCCCGCGTCGGCGGCGAGCTTGCGACCGATCTCGAGGTGCGACTGGTAGATCTTGGCGAGCCCGGTGTCGATGATCTCCTCGTGCAGCTGCTCCTGCTCCTTGAACCGGAAGATCTTCGAGGCCTTCTCGCTGAGCACGCCCACGATGCCGTTGAACATCGCGTAGTGCAGGTACGGGTCGTACACGGCCACGGCCTGGAGCGGTCGGTGGAGCGCGGCCGCGAGCCCGATGCCGAGCTTGAGGCCGTTGAACGACTGCGGCGAGCCGTCGAGGCAGACGACGATCGCGCCATCCTGATCCTTGAGCGCGTCGGCGTTGCGCACGATCAAGGTGTCGCGGGTCACGCGGCGGACGAACCGCTCGGTGACCGAACCGAGCTGGCTGTCCTTCACCGCGCCCATGCCGAGGGCGCCCATGACGACCAGGTCGTAGTCGGACGCGAGGCAGTCCTCGATGAGGACCTTGTAGTGCTTACCGTCGATCATCTTGGGCTCGAAGTCGAGCCCGGCCTCGACGGCCTTCTTCGCCATCACGTCCAGGTACGACTCGGAGATGAGCTGGAGCCCCATCGCGATCAGCGAGTCGTGGATCTTCCGCTGGCGCTCGAGCTCGTTCTCGTCCTTGTACTCCTCGGGCAACGTGTACTCCATCTGCTTGAACCGGTAGTCGTGCAGCCGCGCCGCGTACACGTGCACGCCCGTGAGCCTGGCGCCGAACGATCGGCCCAGCTCGACCGCCAGCTCGATCGCGCGGTTCGAGCAGTCCGAGTTGTCCACCGGTACGCAGATGTGCTTGAACATGAAGTCCCCCTCTATCGGATGCCTGCTACTTCAGCTCGAAGTCGACCGTCGCGGTCGCCTTCGGCGCCACCGTGAGCTCTCGCGTCACCGTCCGCGGCTCGTCGTACAGCGGCCGGCCGTCCTTGTCGGCGCCCCTGGGTCGGAAGCCGGCGTGCCACATCGTGACCTTGTAGGTCCCCGGCGGGACATCGGCGATCCGGAACGCGCCGCCGTCGTCGGTGACGGCGAAGTACGGGCTGTCGTGCACGATCATCCACGCCGACATGTGCGGATGCGCGTCGCACAGCACGCGGACCACACCCGGTTTCTTGAGATACTTCGTGACCTCGATCATCTGGCCCTTGGTCGGCAGCGCGACGTTGAACACGGTCGGCGCGCCGAGGAAGCCGTGGGTGTTGTGCAGAATCGGATCGGAGTTCCGGATCGCCACCTTATCTTTCAAACCGACCGCCGTGACGTGGCTCACGAAGACGCACTGGTGATTGTCCAGCACGACATCGCTCCCGCCCTTCTTGCCGCGCGCCACACCCTCGATCAGGACGACGCTGCCCTTGACCCCTCGGTCCGCGGACAACATGAGCGCTTCGGCCGGTTTGTGCTCGCCGCAGACGTCCCGGTTCTTGTTCACCGGGATCGGGTCGAGCCTCGGGGGCGTGCCGACGAACTTCACGGTGCCCGTGACGGTGCCGCCGTCCGGCACCGTCGCCACCTCGTAGGCGAAACACGGCGCCGCCACGAGGAGCAGGAGGCCGCACGCCGCGACCAGGGCCACGCGCCGACGCGTCAGGGGTCGCGGTTGAGCGACCACTCCAGTGCCAGCCAGAGACTCCGGCTGTAGCGGAAAAACCACAGCGGAAACACGACCACGATCGGCACCAGCACCGCGAGCTGAGCCCCCGTCGAGAGCCCGAGCCAGCCCCAGAGCAGGAAGAATCCGCCGATCCCGAGGATGACGGTCACCGCGTAGTTGACGTAGATCGCGCCGACGAAGTAGCCCTGCGCCCGCTCGAACCGGAGCCCGCAGAGCGCGCACGCTTCCGCCATCCGGAACCATCCACGGAACAGCGGGGTCGCGCCGCAGCGAGGACAGCGCAGGCGGAGCGCCCGGCCCATGGCTCGCGTGACACGATTGACCGGCCGTTCGGATTCCATGGCTCACGCTGCTACCGGTTTCGGGACCACACACTCAGTGCTTGGCGGGCTCGGTCGTGGCCGCCTTGACGCCGACCGTCCGCTTCATGACGGCGAACCCGTCGGGCAACAGCACGAAGATCAGCAAGGTGGCGATCACGAGTGGCGTGACGGCGACCATGCCGAGGGTGCGCGTCTCGAACTTGAGATGCATGAAATACATCGCGACCAGCGCCGCCTTGCCGAGGGCCAGGGCGCAGAGCATGACACCGATCGTGAATTTCGCCAGCGGCAAGTAGATCACCGCGATCTCGACCACGGTGAGGATCGCGAGATACCAGAAGATCGCCATGTAGTTCGGGTGCTTGTGCTCGCTCGTCGCCATCGCGTCGACCCCCTACAGGAGGTACATGAAGGTGAACACCATGATCCAGACGAGGTCGACGAAGTGCCAGTAGAGTCCGGCGATCTCGACCGCGTTGTAGCTCGCCTCGGGCGGGCGCTTCGCGACGACCCGGAGGATCGAGAGCAGATAGAGGACGCCGCCGGTCACGTGCAGGCCGTGGAAACCCGTGACCAGGAAGAACGAGGTGCCGAAGAGTGACGCGCCCCACGGATTGCCGTTGATGTGCAGGCCGCGATGGATCAGGTGCGTCCACTCGTAGGCCTGCAGGCTCACGAATATCGCGCCGCCGAGCGCCGTGTAGAACAGATATTTCTGCGCCCAGATTTTGTCGCCTTTACCCAGCCACTCGAGCGCCTTCACCATCGTGACGCTCGAGCAGATGAGCAGGAAGGTCATGAGCGCCGTCAGGTTGATGCCGAGAACGTCGTACGGCGAGGGCCAGTCGGCGCTGGTCGCGCGCATCGCGCCGTAGCCGGCGAGCAACGTGCCGAAGCCGACGGCATCACCCGCCAGGAAGATCCACATGCCGAGCTTGCCCCAGCTTTCGGGGGTGAGCGGCGACTCGGCGGGCTCGACCGCCCCGTGTATCGACGCTGCCTGACTCATGTCGTCTCCTTGATGATCTGAGGATCGTCTTTTGCGCCGACGTGCGCGACGAGAGGCCGCCCGAGGGCCCGCGGGCGATAGCCGGCGTGATAGCCGAGAATTCCGACGATCGCCGCGATCAGTCCGAACGGCAGCAGGATGAGGCCGAGATACGGCCAGGTGTAGGTCTGGTCGCCGAACGGCGAGGCGATGCACGTCGCGCACGCCAGCGCCGACCTCGGCGTCAGGAGCAGGGCGAGCCCCGCGAGCGCCGCGGCTTTCACAGGAGGTACACCGCCACGTAGAGGACCGGCCACAGCGCGACGACGAAGTGCCAGTAGATCGCGCACGCGCGCATGACACCCGTCCTCCCGTCGGCGAACCGCCCGCGGGCGGCGAGCCACGCGGTGACCCCGACCCAGGCGACCGCCGCGACGACGTGCGCCGCGTGCGTTCCGATCAAGGTGTAGAACGTCGTACCGTAGGCGCCCGACCCGACGGTGAGCCCGTAGCTCACGAGGCGAATCCACTCGTAACCTTGCACGAGCAGGAACGCGGCGCCGAGGCCCCCGGCCAGCAGCAGACGGCGCACCAGGGTACGCGTGTCGTCGCGGCCGAGCGCGCGTCCGGCCGCGACCATCGCGACGCTCGAGGCGAGCAGCACCAGCGTGTTGACGCCGGTCACGCCGACCGGCAGGCGCGGCTGCAGCGGAGGCGGCCACTGCGCCGCCGTCACCCGCAAGACGAGGAACGCCGAGACCAGCCCTCCGAAGAACATGACCTCGCCGCAGATCATGAACAGCATCGCCAGCCTCACGTTGTCCATCAGCGGCCGTCGCGGCCCGGGCTCTCGCTCGGGGCCGTCCCCACCACCCGTCGGCGGTGGCGGCGGAACGTGGCCGTTGGCGCGCCTCGGCCGGTCGACGGTGAGGGTCGTCACCAGCGGATCCCGATGAGGAACGCCGAGACGATGAGCGCGCCGACGATCATCAGAATGACGCGCAGGGTCTGGCGATTGCGCGTGTCGCTGGTCATACCTTGTCGAAGGCCAGCAAGGCGAGCAGCACCGGCAGGTAGAGCAGCGACGCCAACAGAACGCGCCGGGCCGCGCCGGCCGATGGCGACAGCGCCTGGCGTGCCCCGAGCGCGACGAAGGCCGCGCCGAGCAGGAAGGCTCCGACGAAATAGATCGGGCCCGCCAGACCGATCAGCGTCGGCAGCAGGCTGACCGCGAGCAGCGCCAGGCAGCCCGTGATGATCTGCCGCTCGGTCGAGGTTCCGTCGGCGTCGACCACGGGAAGGAGGCGGACGCCGGCGCGGGCGTAGTCGTCACGATAGAGCCGCGCGATGGCGAGCGTGTGTGGCAGCTGCCAGAGGAACAGAATGCCGAACAGCACCCAGGCGCCGAGCCCGAACCCCTCACGCGCCGCGACCCAGCCCGTCACGGGTGGCAGCGCGCCGGGCACCGCGCCGACGATCGTACACAGCGGCGTCCGGAGCTTGAGCGGCGTGTAGGCAAAGAGATAGAGCACGGTCGTCGCCGTGGTCACCAGCAACGCGAGTGAGCCGACGAACGCGCCGAGGTAGGCGAGCCCGGCGACCGTGACCGTGCCGGCGAAGAGGAGCGCCTCGAGCGGCGAGAGCCGCCCATCCGGCAGTGGCCGCACGCGCGTTCGGTCCATCCGGGCGTCGACATCGCGCTCCCAGTACTGATTGAGCGCGAGCGTGCCGCCGGCCGCCAGCATCGTGCCGATCAGCAGGTGCACGAGTCGAGCGTAGTCCGGCGCGCCCGTGAGTCCGACGTAGTAGCCGACGACGGTCGTCACCAGCACCATCAGCACGACGCGCGGCTTCGTGAGCGCGATCAGATCGGCGGCGACCCGACGGCGCTCGCGCGGAAGCGCCACCACCACCGCGTCGGTCGATCCGCGTGATACGCGCGCCGTCTCGAGCGTGGGCGGAGTCATGACAACGTTCCCACCGCATCGGGTTGATCGGCCGCTGCGGAGCCACGCCGCATCTCTGTCAGGCCACCCTCGGTCCGAGCCGGTCTCACGGGCCCCTCTACAACAGACACTCGCACGGCCAGGATGACGGTGGCGGCGAGGATCAGGCTGCCGACGAGGCGATGCGCCACCGGCAGCGCGGTTACCGTGATCTGCTCGCCGGGAATCCAGAGCGCCGAGAACCTCGCCAGAAAGCTCCCGATACCGAGCAGCAGCTGGACGCCGAGCAGCACGTTCACCAGCCGCGAGACCGGCGCCGCCACCGCGTCGCCGGTCCGACGAAGCTGAGCGGCCACGATCGGCACGAAGACGAACACGAGGAGCGCCCCGGCCAGATGGAGGTCGATGCGTCCGGCGTGGGTCAGAAGCGCGCCGAACACGATCTGGACGTAGACGAGGACGGCGGCGAGCACGGCCAACCCCTTCAGCGCGGGCTCGATCGGCGGTGCGGCCACCCGCCCGCGAGGCGCGGTCAGGAGTGCGATCGCCGCCAGCAGCGCGAAGAAGGCCTGGGCCAGGCACCCGTGGAAGATCGCCAGCGTGTCCTCGAGAAGGACGACGCGGAGCCCGCCCAGCACTCCCTGCGCGACGACGGCGGCCACGGCGACGAGCCCGAGACGCCGCAACCGGCCCCCCTCGCGCCACAGCGCCCCGGCCAGCGCCAGGGTGAGCAGGCCGACGAGCGCGCCCATCAGCCGATGACTGTGCTCGTAGAGGATGCCGCCCACCATCCGCGACCAGGGGAACAGCACCATGTTGTGGCCGAACGTGCTCGGCCAGTCGGGCACCGCGAGGGCCGCCCCCGTGTTCGTGACCAGTCCTCCGAGGAGGATGAGCACACACGTCGCGGCCAGGGTGGCGAGCGCCAGACGATAGGCCACCGGTCGCCCTTCGATCAGTGTCGCCGCGCTCCGGCCGCCCCGACCGGGGGCGTGGACTGCGGCAAGAAGTCTTCCCGCGACTCCGGCGAGCTGTACTCGTAGGGGCCGCGATACACCGTCGGCAAGGTCGCGCCCCAGTTCAGGTGCGGGGGCGGCGACGGCGCCGTCCACTCGAGCGTGTTCGCGTTCCACGGATTCAACGGCGCCTTCTTACCTGCGAACAGGGACCAGAAGAAGTTGATCACGAACGGGATCTGGGAGATGCCGAGCGCGAGCGCGCTGTAGGTGATGATCACGTTCCAGTGCTGCTGGTGCTGGAGGAACTCGTACTGCATCGGGTTGTAGATGCGCCGCATCTGCCCGCCGACGCCGATAATGTGCATCGGGAAGAAGGTCAGGTTGAAGAACACGAACGTCGGCCAGAAGTGCAAATGGCCCAGCGCTGTGTTCGTCATGCGGCCGAACATCTTCGGGAACCAGTAGTAGATCGCCGCGAACGCGCCGAAGATCGAGCCGCCGAAGACGACGTAGTGGATGTGCGCGACGATGAAGTACGTGTCCTGGATATAGATGTCGACCGGCGTCGAGGCCATGAAGATGCCCGAGAGCCCGCCGATGACGAACATCGAGACGAAGGCGAGCGCGTTGAGCATCGGGACCGTGAACTGGATCCGGGCGCCCCACAAGGTCCCCAGCCAGTTGAACGTCTTGATGGCCGAGGGCACCGCGATGATCATCGTGGTGACCGTGAAGGCCATCCCGAGCGCCGGGCTCATGCCGCTGACGAACATGTGGTGGCCGTAGACGATCCAGGACAGGAACGCGATGGCGATCATCGAGAACGCCATCGCATGGTAGCCGAAGATCGGCTTGCGGCAGAACACCGGCAGGATCTCGGAAGCGATGCCCATCGCCGGCAGGATCAGGATGTAGACCTCCGGGTGACCGAAGTACCAGAAGAGGTGCTGCCACAGAAGCGGCTCGCCGCCGCCGGCCGGCTTGAACCAGCTGGTGCCGAGCGTGCGGTCGAACAGTAGCATCGCGACGCCCGAGGTGAGCACGGGCAGGGCCAGCAGGAGCAGGATCGCCGTGATGAAGAGCGACCAGATGACCAGCGGCATGCGGAAGAGCCGCATGCCCGGCGCCCGCATGTTGATGATCGTCGTGATGTAATTGATCGATCCCATCATCGAGCCGACGCCCATCGTGAACAGGCTGATGCACCAGATGTTCTGGCCCCAGTTCACGCCGGTGTACGACGGTACCGCCGAAAGTGGTGCATAAGAGGTCCAGCCGGCCGCCGCGTGGCCGCCCTCCACGAAGAAGCCGGACAGCATGATGAGGCCGGCGCAGAACGTCACCCAGAACGAGAGCATGTTGAGGAGGGGGAACGCCATGTCGCGCGCCCCGACCATGAGCGGGATGCAGAAGTTCCCGAAGGCGCCGGCCAGGATCGGCATGATCACGAAGAAGATCATGATCGTGGCGTGCATCGTGAACGCCATGTTGTAGGTGCTGGGCTCCAGGATGCCGCCCGTCTCCTTGAGGATGCCGCCGAGGCCGGGCACGGCCGTCTCGGGCCAGGCGAGCTGCCAGCGCACGACGAGCGCGAGCAAGCCTCCCAGGATCATCATGAAAAGGCCCATGAACAGGAACTGCCGCGCGATCATCTTGTGGTCGGTCGAGAAGATATAGGTCCGCACGAAGCCGAGCTCGTGGTGGCCGGCGTGCTCGACGTGCGCGTGAGCGGTCGCGCTGGAGGCGCTCATTTCTTGGCTTTCCCCTCTTTCTTGGAATCCTCCGGCTTGGCGTCGGCCGCGGCCGACGCCGCCGTCAGGTTCTCCGCCGCCCACTTCCCGTACTCGTCAGGGGTGTGGACGTAGATCCAGCCCCGCATGCCGGAGTGCCCGAAGCCGCAGAGCTCCGCGCAGGGCCACTCGTACTTGCCGGGCTTGGTCGCCTCGAACCACTGTCTGATCTCGCGGCCGGGGACCGCGTCCTGCTTCATGCGGAAGTTGGGGACGAAGAAGCTATGAATGACGTCCTGGGATTTCAGGATGACGCGAACGACCTTGTTGACGGGCACGTGCATCTCGTCCAGCAGGGTCTTGTCGTCCTCCGTGCCGAACTTGCCGTCGGGGCCGGGATAGGTCACCTGCCAGTTGAACTGCTTGGCGGTCACCTGCACGACGAAGTCCGTGTCGGGCATCGTCATCTTGATCTTCGACCACGCCGGGACGCTCAAGAGCGTGAGGATGACCAGGATCAGCGCCGGCACCACCGTCCAGACGATCTCGAGCGTGGTGTTGCCGTGGGTGTAGCGCGCCTTCCGCCCCGGGCGATCCCGATACATCACCAGAAACGCCAGCATCGTGACGAAGACCAGGATGAACGTCACGCCGGTGATGTAGTAGATGAGATGAAAGAGCCAGTCGATCTCCCGGCCGTAGGTCGACACGTTCTCCGGCAGCCACCAGTCAAGCATGCTCGCAGAGCCTCCTGGCTCTTACTTCTTCATCTCGATCGCAACCTTCGTTGCCTGACCGGCCTTGACCTCGACCTCTTTCGTCTGCTTGCCGAGCGTCTCGTGCCATGCCTCGACCGTGTACTTGCCGGGCGGCACGTTCTCGATCTTGGCGTTGCCGCTCGCGTCGGTCACGCCGAAGAACGGGTTCGGCATGACGGCCACCCAGCCGAGCATCCAGCTGTGCACGTCGCACGTGAGCTTGATGAACTCCGGCTTCTCGAACTTCTCGGTCATCACCTTCTTGAACTTCGGCTGCGCCTTGTTGATGGACGGGTTCGCCGTCGAGTACGTATGGATGTTGTGCAGGATGTCGTCGGAGTTCTTGAGCTCGAGCTCGCCCGGCGTCATGGCGGTGACGTGGGGCACGAACTTGCAGCCGTGCTGGTCGACCGTCGCCTTCATCGCTTTGGGCGTGCCCTTGGCGCCGGGGACGGACACGACAGCGTTGGCCAGGCCCTTGTTCGCACCAACCACGACCTTCTCGATGGACGCCTCGGTCCCGCACTTTTCGGTGTCCTTGTTCACCTTGAGCTTCTCGAC
>Ga0137396_10000088_pt1 | contig 33119 bp, 27 predicted proteins | sample czc16metaG_FD_108284 | JGI IMG/M metagenome (GOLD analysis project Ga0137396, IMG submission 108284) | Vadose zone soil microbial communities from Angelo Coast Range Reserve, California, USA - czcobulk3.16 metaG | ecosystem: Environmental > Terrestrial > Soil > Vadose zone | place: USA...
CGGCGAAGGCGCCGAAGATCGAGCCCCCGAAGACGACGTAGTGGATGTGCGCCACGATGAAATACGTGTCCTGGATGTAGATGTCGACCGGCGTGGAGGCCATGAAGATGCCGCTGAGCCCGCCGATGACGAACATCGACACGAACGCGAGCGCGTTCAGCATCGGCACGGTGAATTGGATGCGGCCGCCCCACAGCGTGCCGAGCCAGTTGAACGTCTTGATGGCCGACGGCACCGCGATGATCATCGTCGTCACGGTGAAGGCCATGCCGAGCGCGGGGCTCATGCCGCTCACGAACATGTGGTGGCCGTAGACAACCCAGGACAGGAACGCGATCGAGATCATCGAGAAGGCCATCGCGTGGTAGCCGAAGATGGGCTTGCGCGCGAAGACCGGCAGGATCTCGGAGGCGATGCCCATCGCGGGCAGGATCAGGATGTACACCTCGGGGTGGCCGAAGTACCAGAACAGGTGCTGCCAGAGGAGTGGCTCGCCGCCGCCCGAGGGCCGGAACCAGCTCGTGCCGAGCGTGCGGTCGAAGAGGAGCATCGCGACGGCCGAGGTCAGCACGGGCAGCGCCAGCAGGAGCAGGATCGCCGTGATGAAGAGCGACCAGACCACGAGCGGCATGCGGAAGAGCCGCATCCCCGGCGCCCGCATGTTGATGATCGTCGTGATGTAGTTGATCGACCCCATCATCGAGCCGACACCCATGACGAACAGGCTGATGCACCAGATGTTCTGCCCCCAGTTCACGCCCGTGTAGGACGGGACCGCGGAGAGCGGCGCATATGAGGTCCAGCCCGCGGCCGCGTGGCCGCCCTCCACGAAGAAGCCGGAGAGCATGATGAGACCCGCGCTGGCCGTCACCCAGAACGAGAGCATGTTCAGGAACGGGAACGCCATGTCCCGCGCGCCGATCATCAGCGGGATGCAGAAGTTGCCGAAGGAGCCCGCCAGGATCGGCATGATCACGAAGAAGATCATGATCGTGGCGTGCATCGTGAACGCCATGTTGTAGGTGCTGGGCTCGAGGATCCCGCCCGTCTCCTTGAGGATCGGACCCAGTCCGGGCACCGCCGTCTCGGGCCATGCGAGCTGCCAGCGGACGATCAGCGCCAGCAGGCCACCGATGATCATCATGAAGAGCCCGAGAAACAGGAACTGCCGGGCGATCATCTTGTGATCGGTGGAGAAGACGTAGGTCCTGACGAAGCCGAGCTCGTGATGCCCGGCGTGCTCGACGTGCGCGTGCGCGGTCGCGCTGCTGGCGCTCAGTTCTTGGCCTTCTCCTCTTTCTTGGGCTCGGCCTCGGGCTTCGCCGCCGCGGGCTTCGCCGCGGCGGTGAGGTTCTCCGCGGCCCACTTCGCGTACTCCTCCGGGGTGTGCACGTAGATCCAGCCGCGCATCCCGGAGTGGCCGAAGCCGCACAGCTCGGCGCACGGCCACTCGTACTTGCCGGGCGTCACGACCTCGAACCACTGGATGATCTCGCGGCCCGGCACGGCGTCCTGCTTCATGCGGAACTGGGGCACGAAGAAGCTGTGGATCACGTCCTGCGAACGGAGGTGCACGCGGATCACCTTGTTGACCGGCACGTGCATCTCGTCGAGGAAGACCGTGTCGGTGCCCGGATAATTGACCTGCCAGTTGAACTGTTTCGCCGTGACGTTCACGTCGATGTCGGTCGGCGGCACGTGCATCTTGATCCTGGACCAGGCGGGCACGCTGAGCATGGTCAGGATGACGAGGATCAACGCCGGCACGACGGTCCAGGCGATCTCGAGCGGGGTGCTGCCGTGGGTGTATCGCGCCGTGCGGCCGGGCCGGTCACGGTAGACGATAAGGAACACCAGCATGGCGGCGAAGACGAGGACGAATGTCACGCCCGTGATGTAGTAGATCAGGTGGAACAGCCAGTCGATCTCCTGGCCGTAGGTCGACACGTTCGGTGGCAGCCACCAGTCGAGCATCGGACGCCTCCTGGCCTACTTCTTCATCTCGATGCTGACCTTCGCCACCTGCCCGGGCTTGACCTCGACCTCTTTCGTCTGCTTGCCGAGCGTCTCGTGCCAGACCTCGACCGTCTGCTTGCCCGCGGGTACGTTCTCGATCTTGGTCACGCCGCTGCCGTCGGTCACGCCGAAGAACGGGTGCGGCATGACGGCGACCCAACCGAGCATCCAGCTGTGCACGTCGCAGGTCAGCTTGATGATCTCGGGCTTCTCGAGCTTCTCCGCGATCACCTTCTTGAACTTCGGCTGCGCTTTGTTGATGGACGGATTGGCGGTCGAGTACGTGTGGATGTTGTGGAGGATGCCGTCGGAGTTCTTGATGTCGATCTCGCCAGGCGTCATCGCAACCACGTGCGGGACGAACTTGCACCCGTGCTGATCGATCTCGGCTTTCTTGGCGGTGGGCGCGCCCTTCAGGCCGGCGACGGAGACGACGGCGTTCGCGAGCCCCTTATTGGCGCCGACGACCACCTTCTCGATCTTCGCCTCGGTCCCGCACTGCTCGGTGTCCTTGTTGACCTTGAGCGTCTCGACCTGGGGCGCGCCGGTGTAGGTCACCGTCGCCTCGATCGTGCCGCCGCCCTGAGCGCCCGCCGGCGCGGGCCGATGGACGAACACGGCGGCGCCCGCGACGAGGGCGAGCGCCAGGAACCCTCCGAGTGCTCTGCGCATTGCTCTGGCTCCTCCTGCTAACGCGAGGTTATACACGCCTGTGTGCGACGCGACCCACGAGCAGCATGGCGACCAACGTCAGGATTGCCACCACCGGAGGAACGACGAAGCGGCGATTCGACTGCGGCTCCTCCAGCCGCAGATAGTACCACGAGGTCAGGGACATCCTGGTCCCGGTCTCCCCCGCGCCGCCGTCCCACGCCTGGAAGGCGACCGGCGTGAAGACGCCGGGACGGAACGTGAGGCGCGCGGTGTCCTTCGAGACGAGCGCACGCTTGATCACGAGCCGGTACCGGCCGTTCGCGTAGACCGCTTTCGCGGTGACCTCACCGCCTGCGAGGGGCGCGACCTTCGTCGGCCCGTTCGCGGCGGCCTCCACCACCCCCTTGCCGTTCTCCCACCGGAGCAAATAGACGGCGTCCGAGCTATCGCCCATGAGGAAGTACGGGCGCTCGGGGCCCGCCGAGAGCTGGGGCGGGAACTGGAGCGACACCGCGTCGGCAAAGGTCTTCTTCGCCTTGTCTTCCACCGACTGCGTCGGATCGTCCCAGGCGAGGTGGAAGGCGATCTCCTGCTCGTTCCAGGCGGCCCGCAGCGTCACCATGTCGATGGCGGGATTGAAATTCCTCGGGTCGACGATCACCTGCCCCACCAGCGGGACGTTCTGTGGCGCGATCCGCGTCCAGAGCTCGGCGCTGGGGTCGTCCGGGATGGGGGCGCCGACCGCCCGCGCGGACAGGAGCGTCGCGTAGTCCGGTGACTCTGGGCCGAGCGACGCGATGTAGTTCGCGAGGTGCCAGATGTCCTCGGGCTTCTCGACGGAGTCGATGAACGATGGCATCGGCGTGCCGAGGACGCCGTTCGCGAGCCGCATCGCGATGTCGGCGCGCGTCGCGCCGCCGCGGAAAGTCCAGCGCTTGGTGAGGTTCGCCGGTCGGATCGGATGGCCCCAGTCGTCCTTCAGCTCGGGCCGCGAGGGACCGTCGGCGCGGCCCTCGGTGCCGTGGCACTTGTTGCACTCGATCGCCTCGAACATCTCCTTGCCGCGCTTGATCGAGTCGCCCGACGACGCAACCTCTTTCGGCAGCTCTTGCTTCTTCGGCGTCTCCTTGAATCTCTCCGGCGCGAACGCCTTGAGGTACGCGACGAGGCTCCGGCGGTCCTTCTCGGCCAAGACCTTCCACGCCGGCATGAACGTCCCCGGCATGCCGCGGGTGATCACCGTGAAGAGGTCCTGGTCGGTCGGCGCCTTGCCGGCGGTCGTCCGGATCTTGTAGATGCCCGTCGTGAAGTCGCGCGGGCGCGGATCGAGGAGGTCGGCCGCCGGCCCCTTGCCATCTCCGTTCTCCCCGTGGCAGAGCGCGCACTTCTTTTCGTACACGCTCTTCCCCGCGCTGGCATCGGCCGCCTGTGCGAGCGCCTGGGGCGCGGCCGCGAGCAGGGAGACCGCGACGACGAGCGCGAGCGTGAGCGCGCGCATCAGTGCGAGGTCTCCCAGCGCCGCGGCTGCTGCCCCGTCGCGTCGTAGAGGTACATGATCACCTGCCAGATCTGTTCCTCCGTCAGGCGGTCCTCCCACACGGGCATCGCCGAGTTCCACGGCGTCGACTCCCTCGGGAGCCCGGGGCCACCCTTCGCGATGCGCCAGAAGAGGTACGCCTCCTGGAGCATCGCGATCGTGCCGGGATCCTGGAAGTCCGCGGGCGGCGGGCTGAGCGCCGGGGCGAATAGGCCGTGCCCGTCGAGGTTGTCGCCGTGGCAGTACATGCAGTTCTTGATGTAGATCTCGCCGCCTGCCGCGACGTGCTTCTTGAAGCTCGCCTGGTCACGGCGCAGCGGATTTTCGACGCCCGAGATGTTGATCTCCTTGCCCCGGAACTGGATCGAGCCCGGGGGGGCCGGATGCACGGCGCGCAGCTCCGCCGGGGCCTCGGCCGTCGCCGCCGCCTGCGTATAGGCGTAGTAGCCGAGCAGGATCGGCAGCACGATCGCGAGCGCGAGTCGCGCGGGCCGCCGGCTCGAGTCGACCAGCGTGGATCGGATCGGGCCGGCGAAGGAGCGCCAGGAATCCTCGTCGGCGGAGACGTAGATGAGCACCGCCAGGAACACGACGGTCATGTAGATCTTGATGACGCTCCACGGTACGGGCGGACGGATTCCGAACCGCAGCACGACGAAGGCGAGCACGAGGATCAGGACCGCCTGGACGAAGCGCGAGCGGAAGAGGCTCATGCCGGAGTCACTTCAGGGTCAGGAGGAAGGACACGAGATCGACGTACTCCTTCGCGGTCAGCGTCTGGCCGAACATCGGCGGCATCACACCCTTCGGGTAACCCGCGACGGTGCCCATCGCGGCCGGGTTGAGGATCTTGCCCATGATGTACTCGGTGGTCTGGATCTTGGCGATATGCGACAGGTCGGGGCCGACCTGCGCGGCGCCGACCTTGCCCGCCTTGTGACAGGCGATACAGGCGCCCTTGCCGGCGAATACCGCCTCGCCCGCCTTCGGGTCGCCGGGCAGCTTGAGCTCCGGCACGCTCCCGTCGGCCGCGGCGCCGGCGGTTTGGGGAATGTCGTCGAGCTTCGCGTCCACGGTCCCGCCGAGCGACTCCAGGAATGCGGTGATCGCCCAGAGCTCGGAGCGGTTGAGCCCGATCGGCGGCTTGTCGACGCGCGGCATGATATTCGGGTATCCCTCGACCACGTAGGCGCCCGGATCGAGCAACGACTCGATGATGTACTGCTTGGCGCTCAGGCCGGGCTTGCGCTTTGCGGCGCGGGCGCCGATGCCCGCGAGGTCGGGGGCGCGCGCGCCCTTCTCGCCGATCTTGTGGCAGACCTCGCAGGTCCCCTTGGTCTTGAAGATCTGCTCGCCCGCTCTCACGAGCTGAGCGGGAGTGACGTTGCCGCCCTCGAGCGAGAGCTCCTCCGGGGGCTTGGACTCGATCTGGGGGATCGAATTGGCGAAATACGTGTAGGACCCCATGACGAGCAGCGAGAAAGCGCCGACCCTGACTCCGACGGGCACGCGCATCGTTAGCGGTCGTCCTCGCTTCCGCCCGCGATCATGGGCGCCGGCACCCTGCCGTGAGCCCCGGCCGCGCCCTTCTCGGAGAGCCCGCCGAGCCAGAAAATGAACATCACCAGCGCGAAGAACACCGCGGTCACGACCGTGATCACGTTCGCCGCGTATCCCAGCGCGGGCGTCACCGCGTCCACGGACGTGTCGCGCATGACGCCGTACACGTGCCAGTACTGGCGGATGCCCGACCGCGCGAAGCCCATCAAGCCCATGAGCCAGGTGAATGTGACGGCGAGGAGGATGAGCACGTACTGCGAGCGCGCGGGGATGCGGCCCCAGCGGATCGCCCCGGTCGAGCGCGCCCCGCGGAACATCGGGACGTCGATCGTCATCACCAGGGCGATCGCGCCGAGCACGGCGCCGACCTGGTAGACCGAGAACCCGATCCGCACGATCGATTCGACGAAGTAGCCGTACACGCCGTAGAAGACGACGATGGCCGCCGCGACGAAGAACGCGCCCCACTGGATCGCCATCCCGGTCAGCACCCAGGGCTTGATCGAGAGGCGGTTGGCGCGGCGATAGAGCACGTAGGACAGGAACGTCGTGAGGATCATGAGGTTCACGGCCGTGTTCTTGGCCGACATGACGCCGAAGAAGCCGAGAAACGGGTGGTGCGTGCCGCCCATCGCACGGGCCTCGTCGAGCGTCACGATCAGGCTGTGCGGCGTCGCCCACACCATGAACCCGATCGCGAGGATCATCAGCATGTAGGGCACGTACTTGCGGTATCGCTCGGACCCCGGGATCCGCTCCATGCCGAGCCAGAGATAGTAGTTCGACCCGAGGAAGAGGATGCCGATGAGGATGGCCTGGATGATCCAGAGCCAAGACATGAAGCCGCCCATCATCGTGATGCCCATGGTCTGGTTGAACGCGTAGATCTCGCGCCCGAGCCAGTAACCGGCGAACGGCAGCACGATGAACGCCGACAGCGCGACGAAGTTGCCGATGTAGCCCATCCAGTCGTAGCGCGCGCGCTCCTCGTCGGTGGTCGCGTTGAGGAACCGGAATGCGGCGTAGGCCGCGGCGATCGTGCCGCCGAAGACGATGTTCGCGATCAGCCGGTGGATGTTGATCGGCATCCAAGTGAAGTTGTTGATCGCCCCCCAGACCGAGCCCTTGAGCGCCCCCGACTCGGTGATGCCGGCGGGCGACATCATGAACGTCACCCAGGAGTTCGCGACGACGAGGATCGAGGTGCCGAGGAGATTGGACAGGACACCGAGGCCCACGTGGATCCACTTCTTCGAGCCGGAGAGCCAGTCCCAGCCGTAGTACCAGAGATAGACCGTGAAGGTCTCCGCGAAGAAGAGCAGGGCGTAGATCCAGTAGGTCGGGAAGAAAATCGAGGTCATGTACGTCCAAAACTTGGGATAGTAACCGACGAAGAGGAACAGGAGGAGCGCGCCCAGCAGGGCGGTCGCGGAGAAGGCCGCGAAGGTGAGCTTGACGAACTCGTGCGAGAGCCAGTCGTAGCGGGCCTCCCCCGTCCGCCAGCCGATGATCTCGATGATCACCGCGAAGATCGGCACGCCGAGGATGAACGCGGCGAAATTCAGGTGGAGCTGGGCCACCGCCCAGACCACGAGCCGCGAGCCGAGGACGGGAAAGGCGCGGTACGCGGGCTCCTTGGCGGCATCCTGAGCGTAGGCGGGGAGGGCGGCGACGACGGCGATGACGAACGCCGCCGCGAGGGCCACCGAGGCGGCCCGCCGGACGGCGTGGAGAGGCCTCATTGTGACTTCCGGAGTAGAGCCCAGCAACGACGTTGGTCGGCCCTCGCGAGAAGCGCGCTTGTTCTCGGTTTCACAGGGGCGATCAGGGCCAACTTTTAGGCCAAACTGCTTGGAGTGTCAAGGGAAAACCTCCCGGCCGCGTTTGACACGCGCGAGGCCGGACGCTAGCATCGCTCCAAGGGGTCCCCGATGAAGCCGCAGCTCTCCCAGCGCTTCCAGTTCTCGCTCGCCTACGTGCTCGTGGCGGCCGTCGTCCTGTCGCTGCTGCAGTCATGGCTGCTGGCGCCGCGGACCGTCGAGATCCCGATGTCGAAGTTCCTCGAACTCCTGCGCGCCGACAAGATCGAGAAGGTCGCGCTGACCGACCGCGAGCTCCGTGGTGTCGCGAAGCCCGACGCCCTGCCGGCGACGCCGGACGGCGCCGGCGACCGCCTGCGGCGCTGGCTCGGCGCGAACGGCGACGTGCGCGTCTTTACGGTGACACGCATCCCCGGGGTGGACGACCAGCCCCTCGTCCGGGAGCTCGAGCAGCACCACGTCGAGTTCACCGGGCGGATCGAGTCCACGTTCCTGCGCGACCTCTTCTTCGGCTGGGTCATCCCGCTCGGCATCATGGTCGCGATCTGGATGTTCCTGATGCGCCGGGTAGGCGGGGGCCCGACGCAGGCGCTCTCCTTCGGCCGCTCGAAGCACAAGATCTTCGACCGCAAAGAGCTGAAGACCACCTTCGGCGACGTCGCCGGCGTCGACGAGGCGAAGGCCGAGCTCGTCGAGATCGTGGATTTTTTGAGGAACCCCAAGAAGTACCAGCGGCTCGGCGGGCGCATCCCGAAGGGGGTCCTCCTCGTGGGCCCGCCGGGCACGGGCAAGACGCTCCTCGCGCGCGCCGTCGCGGGCGAGGCGGACGTGCCCTTCTTCACGCTCTCGGGCTCCGAGTTCGTCGAGATGTTCGTCGGTGTCGGAGCCGCACGCGTGCGCGATCTCTTCGAGCAGGCCAAGGACAAGGCCCCGTGCATCATCTTCATCGACGAGCTCGACGCGATCGGCAAGTCGCGCGCCGGGACGACGGGGTTCATCGGCGGCCACGACGAGCGCGAGCAGACGCTGAACCAGCTCCTCGCCGAGATGGACGGCTTCGACTCGTCGAAGGGCGTGATCATCATGGCGGCCACCAACCGCCCGGAGGTCCTCGACCAGGCGCTCCTGCGCCCCGGCCGCTTCGACCGCCAGGTCGTCGTCGACAAGCCCGACGTGCGCGGCCGCGAGGCTATCCTGGCATTGCACGCCCGCAACGTCGTCCTCTCCCCGCACGTGGACCTCGGCGTGATCGCGGCGCGCACGCCGGGCTTCGCCGGCGCCGACCTCGCGAATATCGTCAACGAGGCGGCCCTGCTCGCCGCGCGCAAGGAGAAGGACGCCGTCGAGATGGCCGACTTCGAGGAAGCCATCGATCGGGTCGTCGCCGGACTGGAAAAAAAGAGCCGTGTCCTCTCGGACAAGGAGCGCGACATCGTCGCCCACCACGAGATGGGCCACGCGCTGGTCGCGGCCTCGCTCCCGCACGCCGACCCCGTACACAAGGTGACGATCATCCCGCGCGGCGTGGCGGCGCTCGGCATGACCTACCAGCTCCCCACGGCGGACCGCTTCCTGCTCACGCGGAGCGAGCTCGAGGACCGGATCGCGGTGCTGCTCGGCGGCCGTGTCGCCGAGGAGCTCGTCTACGGCGAGATCTCGACGGGCGCGCACAACGACCTCGAGCGCGCCAGCGACCTCGCCCGCCTCATGGTCACCAAGTACGGCATGTCGGAACGGCTCGGCCTCGCGACCTACGGCGAGACGACGCCGCTCTTCCTCAAGGGCTCGGGGCTCGGTGGTGACCGCAACTACAGCGAGGCGACGGCGCAGGCCGTCGACGAGGAGGTCCGGGCGATCCTCGAGCGGACCCACGACCGGGTCTGCGGCGTCCTCACGACCAAGAAGGCGGTCCTGATCGCGGCTGCCCGGGAGCTGAAGCGCACGGAGACGCTCGAGGGCGAGGCGCTCCGCCGTGCGCTGGCCGGCGAGGGCGTGACGGAGGAGGCGCAGCGATGATGCAGCTAAGGCGCAAGACGCTCCTGGCCGCGGTCGGGCTGGCCCTCCTGGCCGGCATATCGCTCGGCGTGTGGATCAAGGGCCGGGGCGACGCACGCGCCCAGGTGCTCGGACCGGGGCCCGGAGTGCAAGCACCGGTCCTGCCCGCGCAGATGCCGCTGCCGAGCGGCTCATTCGCCGCCGTCGCGGACGCGATCAGGCCCGCCGTCATCAACATCAACACCCTGTCGCGCGGGTTCCAGGGGCGCACGCCCTTCGAAGACTTCTTCGGCGAGGAGTTCTACCGCCGCTTCTTCGGCGAGGTCCCCGAGCGCATCCCCGAGCGGAGCCTGGGCTCCGGCGTCATCGTGGACCCGACGGGCATCGCGCTCACCAACGCCCATGTCGTCGACCGGGCGAGCGACATCGAGGTCATCACGCTCGACGGCGGCAAGCACAAGGCGAAGGTCATCGGCCTGGACAAGAAGACCGACCTCGCCGTGCTCAAGCTCGACGAGGGCAAGAGCAATTTCCGCTTCGCTCGATTGGGCGATTCGGACAAGGCCCACGTCGGCGACTGGGTGATCGCCGTCGGCTCGCCGTTCGGCCTGCAGGCCACGGTGACGGCGGGGATCATCAGCGCCAAGGCCCGCCAGATCGGCCAGGGCCCCTTCGACGATTTCCTCCAGACCGACGCGGCGATCAATCCGGGCAACTCCGGCGGCCCGCTCGTGAACATGCAGGGCGAGGTGATCGGCATCAACACCGCGATCGTCGCTGGAGGCTCGGGCATCGGCTTCGCAATCCCGTCCAACATGGCCCGCAAGATCTACACGGAGCTCCGCGACAAGGGTCGCGTGACCCGCGGCTGGCTCGGCGTCTCGATCCAGCCGCTCACGCCCGAGCTCGCGCGCGAGTTCGGCGCCAAGGATCCGAAGGGCGTGCTCGTCAACGAAGTCGTGTCGGACAGCCCGGCGGCCAAGGCCGGTGTCCAGCGCGGCGACATCCTGCTCGAGTTCGACGGTAAGAAGCTGGAAGGGCCGGGCGATCTGCAGCGCGCCGTCGGCCTCTTCGCGCCCGACCAGGTCACGAAGCTCAAGGTTTGGCGTGAGCAGAAGGAGGTCGCGCTCGAGGTGAAGATCGGTCAGGCGCCCGACGAGCGGGAAACGCAGAAGCGGCTTGGCGGCGGCTCGCGCTCGCTGCTCGGGCTCGAGGCGCGGCCGATCACGCCCGAGGTTGCGTCCCGGCTCGGGCTTCGCTCGCTCGAGGGCGTGCTCGTGGCGCGACTCGAGGACGGCAGCCCGGCCGCCGAGGCCGGGATCCAGCGCGGAGACGTCATCAAGCAGATCAACCGCCAGAACGTCCGAAACATTGCCGACTTCGAGCGCCTCACGCGCGACGTGAAGGAGGGCGATCGACTTACCCTGCTCCTGCAGCGCGGGCCGACGTCGCTCTACGTGGCCTTCACTGTCGGCCGCGGCTAAGCCTCGACCAAAGCCGCTAAGAGCCAGAAAATATAAATACTTCCAATAGTTATCTTAGTCTAACCAGGTCATAGGTGAGCGAGACAGACTAAATTTATCTGCTATACTCTTTGTAGGGTCACACAGCGATGGGTGTGGAATTCAAGGACTATTACAGGATCCTCGGTGTCGACCGAAATGCCGTCGACAAGACGATCAAGTCCGCATACCGGAAGCTCGCCCACAAGTACCACCCCGACGTGGCCAAGACGAAGGACGCGGGGGAGCGGTTCAGGGAGTTGAACGAGGCGTACGAAGTTCTCTCGGACCCCGAGAAGCGTCGCCGCTACGACTCGCTCGGCCCCGACTGGCAGCGCTCGGCGCCGTCGGCGCCTGGGGCTCCAGGGGACGGCTTCAGGGTCGAGTACCAGGGGGACCTCGACGACCTCGGGGACTTCTCGGAGTTCTTCCGCACCGTTTTCGGTGACCTCGGCGCCCGGCGCAGTGGCCGCCGCGCCGGATTCGGCGACCCGGAGTGGCCCGGCGCGCGGCGGCGGCGGCGCGGTGAAGACGTGCAGGCCAGCCTCGAGATCACGCTCGAGGAAGCGTTCAGCGGCACGCGCCGCGCCTTCGCGATCGATCTCGACGAACCCTGCCCAGCCTGCCAGGGCAGCGGTAATGTCAAGGGCCAGCCGTGCGCCGCGTGCCAGGGAAACGGCTGGCAGCGCGCGCGGCGCCAAGTGGACGTGAAGATTCCCGCAGGCGTCAGGAGCGGCCAGCGCGTGCGGGTCTCGGGCGAGGGCGCGGGCGGCGCCGGGGAGCGCGGCGATCTCTACCTCGCGGTGACCGTGGCGCCGCACCCGACGTTCGAGCGCAAGGACGACGACATCCACCTGACGCTGCCGGTGACCGCCCCCGAGGCGGCGCTCGGCACGACGCTCGAGGTGCCGACGCTCCGGGGCAAGGTCGCGATGAAGATCCCGCCGGCGACCTCGAGCGGCCGCGTGTTCCGGCTGCCGGGCTACGGGATGCCACGCCTCAAGGGCGCGGGCGCCGGCGACCAGTTCGTGACGGTGCGGATCGTGATGCCGTCCGATCTCAGTGCGGCGGAGAAGGAACTGTACGAAAAACTCGGCGCGCTCAGGCGGGACAATCCGCGCGCCTACCAGGGGTGAAGGGAGCATGAGACTCGACAAGTTCACGGTGAAGGCACAGGAAGCGTTGCAAGCCGCGCAGGCGCTCGCCGACCGCCAAAGCCACCAGGCGCTCGAGCCCGAGCACGTGCTGGCGGCGCTCGTCGAGCAGCGCGAGGGCATCGTCGGCCCGCTGCTCGCCAAGCTCGGGGCGCGGCCGGAGGCGATCCAGCAGACCGTCCGGGCGGAGCTCGCGAAGCTCCCCGCGGTCGGCGGCGGGGCCGGCCAGTACCTGGGCGAGCGCACGCGCAAGACGCTCGAGCGCGCGCAGGCCGAGGCCGAGCGCCTCAAGGACGATTACGTCTCGACCGAGCACCTCCTGATCGCGCTCGCGCAGGACCGCGACGGCGCGGCAGGGCGCATCCTGACGCAGCACGGCGCGACGCCGGACGCCGTCTACAAGGCGCTTGTCGAGGTCCGCGGGAGCCAGCGGGTCACCGACCCGCACCCCGAGGACAAGTACCAGGCCCTCCAGCGCTACGCGCGGGACCTGACCGAGCTCGCCCGCAAGGGCAAGCTCGACCCGGTCATCGGCCGCGACGAGGAGATCCGGCGCGTCATCCAAGTGCTCTCGCGCCGAACGAAGAACAACCCCGTGCTGATCGGCGAGCCCGGCGTCGGCAAGACGGCGATCGTCGAAGGGCTCGCCCAGCGCATCGTCGCGGGCGACGTCCCCGAGGGGCTCAAGGGCAAGACCCTCGTCGCCCTCGACATCGGCGCCCTCGTCGCCGGCTCGAAGTACCGCGGCGAGTTCGAGGACCGGCTGAAGGCCGTCCTCAAGGAGATCACCGAGTCCGATGGGCAGATCGTCTGCTTCATCGACGAGCTCCACACGCTCGTAGGCGCGGGAGCGGCCGAGGGCGCGGTCGACGCGGCGAACATGCTCAAGCCGGCCCTGGCGCGCGGCGAGCTCCGCTGCATCGGCGCGACCACGCTCGACGAATACCGAAAGCACATCGAAAAGGACGCCGCGCTCGAGCGGCGCTTCCAGCCGGTGATGGTGCGCGAGCCCTCGGTGGAGGACACGATCTCGATTCTGCGCGGGCTGAAGCAGCGCTATGAGCAGCACCACAACATCAAGATCAAGGACGCGGCGCTCGTCGCCGCCGCGGTGCTCTCGCACCGGTACATCGCCGACCGCTTCCTGCCGGACAAGGCCATCGATCTCGTCGACGAGTCGGCCGCGCGCATCCGGATCCAGATGGAGTCGAAACCGCAGGAGCTCGACGACGTCGAGCGGCGCATCATGCAGCTCGAGATCGACCGCGTGTCCCTCGCGCGCGACAGGGACGATTCCGCGGCGCGCGAGCGGCTGAGCCGGGTCGACGCGGAGCTGGCACAGCTCAAGGAGCAAGCGGACGCGCTGCGGCTCCGCTGGCAGGCGGAAAAGAGCGGCATGGACCGCCTGACGAAGGTAAAGGCGGAGATCGAGGCGGCCACGCACGCGCTCGCCGAGGCGCAGCGTGCGGCGGACTGGAGTCGCGCCGCGGAGCTGCAGCACAGCACGCTGCCGCGCCTGGAGAAGGAGCGCGCCGAGCTGGAGGCCCGTGTCATGCAGCCGCAGGACGGCGGCCCGATGGTGCGCACCGAGGTGGACGAGGAGGACATCGCGGCCACCGTCGCCAAGTGGACGGGGATTCCGGTCACACGGCTCCTCGAGGGGGAGATCCAGAAGCTCGTGCGCATGGAGGAACGGCTCGGGCAGCGCGTCGTCGGCCAGGAGGAGGCGATCCGCGCCGTCTCGAACGCCGTGCGGCGGGCGCGCTCCGGCCTGTCCGATCCCGAACGCCCCATCGGCTCGTTCCTGTTCCTCGGGCCGACCGGCGTGGGCAAGACCGAGCTCGCGCGCGCACTCGCCGAGTTCCTGTTCGACGACGAGCGGGCGATGATCCGCCTCGACATGTCGGAGTACATGGAGAAGCACACGGTGGCGCGCCTCATCGGCGCGCCCCCCGGTTACGTCGGCTACGACGAGGGCGGCCAGCTGACCGAGGCGGTCCGTCGGCGTCCGTACTCCGTGGTGCTGTTCGACGAGATCGAGAAGGCGCACGCGGACGTCTTCAACGTGCTGCTGCAGCTCCTCGACGATGGCCGCCTGACCGACGGCCACGGCCGCACGGTGGATTTCCGCAACACCGTCGTCATCATGACCTCGAACCTCGGGAGCCACATCTTCCGCGAGTACGAGAAGCCCGAGAAGGTGCGGCCGCTCTTGATGCAGGAGCTGCGCGCCACGCTGCGGCCCGAGTTCCTCAACCGGATCGACGAAGTCGTGATCTTCCACCCGCTCGGGCGTGAGGAGATCGCGCGGATCGTCGACCTCCAGCTCGGACACCTTCGGCGCCGGCTCGAGGCCAAGCGTCTCGCGCTCGGCGTGACCGACGCGGCGAAGGCGCTGCTCGGCCGCGAGGGCTACGACCCGACGTTCGGGGCGCGCCCGCTCAAGCGCACGATCCAGCGCCTCGTCCAGGACCCGCTGGCGCTCCGGTTGCTCGAGGGCGAGTTCAAGGAGGGCGACACGATCGTCGTGGATGCAGTGGGCGACGCCCTCACCTTCAAGCGCGAGGTCACGGCGGAAGTCGTCAACTGAATCCGGGACGTGGGGCCTCGCATCTCGAGCGAGATGACCCCACGTCCCAGGCTCCACCCGTCCTGGATCAGGCGAGCGCCTCGCTAGCGGGCGATCGCGTGCGAGCCGCGGCGCGGGTCGGCGCCGGCCCAGCGGGTGCCGTCGGGCCCCACCTGCACCGCGCAGACGGCGCCGGCGCGCCACTCCCACTCCGGCCAGTCGACGACGGAGTGGCCGAGCGCGGCGAGGGCGGCGCGCGTCGTCTGCGGGATGCGCCGCTCCGCCTCGAGCTTGCCTGGGGCCGTCGCGTGGGGCCAAAACGAGTCGGGGAAGCTCCGTGAGGCGACGCGCGGCGCCTCGACCGCACGCTGGAGCTCCATGCCGAAGACCGTGGCGTTCAGGAACACCTGGAGCATCGCCTGCTGCTGCACGTCGCCGCCCGGTGTGCCGAAGGGCATGAAGAGTCGGCCGTCGAGGAAGGCCATCGCCGGCGCGGGCGTGAGCCGCGGTCGCTTGCCCGGGGCCACGACGCTCGGGTGCTCGGCGTCGAGCCAGCCCTGCGAGCCACGCGGCGATACGACGCAGCCCACGCCGGCCACCACCGGCGAGTCGACGTTGGGATCGCTCGGCGTCGCCGAGAAACCGTTGCCCGCCTCGTCCACGACCGCGACGTAGCTCGTGTCGAGCGCGTCGGCGGATCCCCCCGCGACGGGGAGCGCGGTGTCGCGACGGCGCTCGGCGGCGAGCCGCCACGGGTCGCCGGCCGGCGGCATGTCGGGCCAGGCGCGCTCGCGAATGAGCGCGCGACGCGCCGCCGCGTAGGCCTTCGAGAGGAGCCCGTCGGCGGGGATCTTCACGAAGTGCGGGTCGCCGTAGTAGGCATCGCGGTCGGCGAACGCGAGCTTGACCGTCTCGACGAGACGGTGGATGTACGCCGGCGAGTTGTGGCCGAGGGACTTCAGATCCAGACCCTCGAGCAGGTTCAGCATCTGCAGCAGCGACGGACCCTGGCACCAGAACCCGCACGCCGCGACGTCGTACCGCCCGAACGTCGTCCTGAGCGCGGGCGTGACCTCCACGCTGAACTCGGCCAGGTCTTCGTAGGTGAGCGGCCCGCCCTCGGCGCGGTGGAACTGGGCGATGCGCTTCGCCGTCTCGCCGCGGTAGAACTCGTCGCGCGCCGCGCGGATGCCGGCCTCGCGGGTCCCGCCCGCCTTCGCCTCCGCGCGGGCCATTCGCCCGAGCGTCTCGCCGAGCTCGCGCTGGACGAGCACCTCGCCCGTCCGGTACGCGCGCCCGTCCTTGAGGTAGAGCGCGCTGGACGTCGGCCAGCGGCGGTACTTGTCGGTGTTCGCCGACATCTGGAAGGCGGAGAAGATCGAGACCGGGAAGCCGCCCTGGGCATGGTCGGTCGCGGCCGTCGCGACGTCGGCGAAGGACATCGTCCCCCAGCGCTCGAGCGCGGTCAGCCACGAGTCGGGCGAGGCCGGCACGACCGTGCGCGCGAGGCCCGGCGGAATCTGGCCGTTGTGCCGCTCGCGAAACCAGGCGGCGCTCGAGGCGCGCGGATACGGCCCAACCCCCGAGACCTGCCACGTCTCCCCCGTGCGCGCCAGGTGGACCAGAATCGGCGCGACGCCGGCGACGCTCACCATGTCGCAGTGCACGACCCCGAGGCAGAGCCCCGCGGCGACGCCGGCGTCGATCGCGTTGCCGCCCGCGGCCAGCACCCGCGCCGCGGCCTCGGAAGCGAGCGCGTGGCCCGCCGCGACGGCCCAGCGGGTGCCGAGCACCTGCACGGTGGCGGTCGGCGAGTGGACGGGCGCCGTCTGCTGCGAGGAGGCCGAGTCGAGGCTCATGAGGGGCCCATCTTACCATCGCCCTCGACCTCGCCTCGGACCCGCTGTGTTACGCTGGCGCCATGAGCGCGCCTCTCATCGGCGTCTCGACCTCGATCACCGTGGACAAGCAGCCCGAGCGCGCCTACGTGAACACGGCGTACCTGCGCGCGATCCAGGACGCAGGCGGGATCCCCGTGCTGCTCCCGCCCCAGCTCGACGCGGCCGCGCTCGAGGCCCTCTGGGAGCGGCTCGACGGGCTCATCCTCACGGGCGGTGGCGACATCGACCCACGCCACTTCGCCGAGCCGCGCCACGCGGCCACCGACGAGGTCTCGCCGTCGCGCGACGCGCTCGAGGTCTCACTCGTCAGGAAGGCGCTCGACGATGACGTCCCGCTCTTCGCGATCTGTCGCGGTCTGCAGGTGGTGAACGTCGCGCTCGGCGGAAGCCTCTACCAGGACATCAAGGACCAGACCGGGAGCCCCATCGAGCACAGCCAGCGGGACCGCCGCGACCAGCCGACGCACGCCGTGAAGGTGATGGGCGAAGGCACGCGTCTCGGGAAGATCCTCGGGCGTCTCGAGCTCGAGGTGAACAGCATGCACCACCAGGCGATCAAGACGCTCGGCCGCGGGCTCCGAGAGGTCGCCTGGGCGCCCGACGGGATCATCGAGGCCGCCGAGCTCGAGGCCCCGGCGCGCTTCCTCCTCGGCGTGCAGTGGCACCCCGAGGAGCTGGTCGCGCGCGACGCGGCCGCGCGCAACCTCTTCGCGACCCTCGTCACCGAGGCGCGCGGGCGGAGCGGCGGCTAGGCGAGCTCCCAGCGCGACGGCGCGTCCGTCACGACGGTCTCCCGCACGCGCCCGTCCTTCCGGAGCTTCTTCAGGTGCGACTCGACCGACATCGCCGCCATCGCGTGGAGCGCCTTCGGCACCTCGGCGTAGATCCGCTCCACGATCGCGGGGATCGTCAGGAGTCCGTCGCCGAGCGCCTCGAGGATCTGCCGCTCGCGCAGCATGCGGTGGTCGATGTACTCCTGGATCTTCGCTGGCGCGTCCTCGATGACGGGGCCGTGCGCCGGGTAGATGCGGCGAACGTCGAGCCGCTGGAGACGACGCAGAGAGTCCAGATAGTCGGCCAGATCACCATCGTCCGACGGAATGACCGTGGTCGAGCCGCCGAGGATGACATCGCCCGTGAAGAGGGCCTTCTCCTCGACGAGGAAGTAGCAGAGGTGGTCGGAGGCGTGGCCGGGCGTGTGGATCGGAATCAGCGTCGCGCCCTCCCCTTCCACCGTCTGGCCGTCGCGAAGATCCTCCATCGGCTCGGGGAGCCCGCCGTCCTTGTGGATCATCTTCGCGACGCGCAGCCCGCGGAAGCGCGCGCGGAGCTGGCCGACGCCGCCCATGTGGTCGCGGTGACGGTGCGTGAGGATGGCGCGCGCGGGCTGGCTGAAGCCGCGCTCGCCGAGGTAGCGCTCCAGCAGCGGCACGTAATCCGGCACGCCGGCGCCCGTGTCGATGAGGATCGGATCGCGGCGCCCCACGAGGTAGGTGTTGGTGCCGGGCCCCGTCATCATCCCGGGGTTGAGCCCGAGCACGCGTCCCACGAGGGGCGTCGGCGTCGCCGTCCGGGGAAAGCTGTGATCGATCCAGCTCACGGCTGCAGTCTCTCACACGCCCAAGTAGCGGTGCCGGATGTCCTCGCGCGCCCGCAGCGCCGACGAGCTTCCGCTCCACACGATCTGGCCCTTCTCGATGACGTAGTGCTCGTCCGCGATCCGCGTCAGCGAAGCGACGTCCTTGTCGATCAGCAAGATGGACTGGCCCCGCGCCTTGAGCCGCTCGACGCAGCGCCAGATCTCGGCGCGCACGAGCGGCGCGAGCCCCTCCGCGGCCTCGTCGAGAACCAGGAGGCGGGGGTTCGTCATCAGCGCGCGGCCGATGGCGAGCATCTGCTGCTCGCCGCCCGAGAGCGCGCCGCCCAGGATCCGCGCCCGCGCGGCGAGCTGGGGGAAGAGCGCGAACACGGTGTCGACCGTCCACGGATCCGCGCGGCCGCCGCGGTTGGCGGCCGTCGCCACGAGGTTCTCGCGCACCGTGAGGTTCGGAAACACCTGCCGTCCCTCGGGCACGAGACCGATCCCCGTCTGCGCGATGCGATAGGGCGGGAGCCCGTGGATCGGACGGCCCTCGAAGCGGATCTGCCCGGCCCTGGGCGGCACGATCCCCATGATCGAGCGGACCGTTGTGGTCTTGCCCATGCCGTTGCGGCCGAGCAGCGTCACGACCCGTCCCGGCCCCACGTGCAGGCTCACGCCGAAGAGCACCTGACTCATCCCGTATGCGGTCTCGATCGAGTCGACGCTCAGCATCAGGCCGCCGCGTCTTCGCCGAGGTAGGCCTTCCGCACGGCGGCATTGGCGCGGACCTCCTCGGGCGTCCCCGTCGCGAGGATCCGGCCGTAGACCATCACCGAGATGCGGTCGGCGAGCGTGAACACGACGTCCATGTCGTGCTCCACGAGGACGATCGTGAGGCCGCCCTTGAGGGCGCCGAGGAAGCCGACCATCCGCTGCGACTCCTCGAGCCCCATCCCCGCCACGGGCTCGTCGAGCAGCAGGAGCCGTGGCTTCGTCGCCAGCGCCATGGCGATCTCCAGCCGCCGCTGCTCACCGTGCGCGAGGTTGCCCGCGAGGACGTCGGCGCGCCCGTCGAGTCCCACCGACGCCAGCACGGCGAGCGCCGGCACGCGAAGCGCGTGGTCCGCGCGCGCGGACCGCCAGAAGCGGAAGCTGTGTCCCGCGTGCGCCTGGACCGCGAGCGCCACGTTGTCGAGCACGGTGAGGTCGCGAAAGATGCTCGTGATCTGGAAGGAGCGCGCGAGCCCAAGTCGCGACCTTGCCGGCGCGTCGAGCGCCGTGACGTCTCGGCCGCCGAAGCGCATGGTGCCGGCGTCGGGACGCAGGTCGCCCGCGAGCTGACCGATGAGCGTCGTCTTGCCCGCTCCGTTCGGACCGATGATCGCGTGTGTCTCGCCTTGCACGACGTCGAGATCGACGCCGTCGGTCGCCTGCAAGCCGCCGAACCTCTTCGCCAGCCCGCGGATCGCGAGGAGCGGCTCAGCCACGGCGCCCTCCGGCGTCCGGCACGAGCCCGAACAACCCGCGCTTGGCGAAGAGCACGACGAGGACGAGGAACGGCCCCAGGATGATCTGCCAGTGGGCGGTGAAGGCCGAGAGGACGTCCTCCAGGAGCAGGAGGACGACGGCGCCGATCACCGGACCGAAGAGCGTTCCGATGCCGCCGAGGATCACCATGAACATGATCTCGCCCGACCGGGTCCAGTGCATGAAGTCGGGCGTCAGGTACTCGGTCTGGTTCGCCAAGAGCGCGCCCGCCAGCCCGCACATGCCGCCCGCGATCACGAACGCGGTGAGCCTGTACCCATAGGGCGAGAAGCCGATCGCCCGTGCGCGAGGCTCGTTCGACTTCGCCGCGCGGATGACCATGCCGAAGCGCGCGTTGACGAACCGGGCGCCCAGAAGCAGGAACAGCACGAGCAGCGCCAGGACGAGGTAATAAAACGCGTACGGATTCCGGAGATCGATCGGGCCGAACTGGCTGCGCGTCCTGAGCGGCATCCCGTTGTCGCCGCCGTACGTCTCGAGGCTGATCCCGAGGTAGTAGAGCATCTGCGCGAAGGCCAGCGTGATCATGATGAAGTACACGCCGCTCGTCCTGATCGAGATCGCGCCGATGACGAGCGCCGTCAGCGCCGAGGCGAGGATCGCCACGGGCCACTGGATGAGCCCGCTCTCGATCCCGTGGAACCCGAGGATCCCGACCGCGTACGCACCGATGCCGAGGTAGGCCGCGTGGCCGAAGCTCACCATGCCGCCGTAACCCAGGATCAGGTCGAGGCTCAGCGCGGCGATCGCGAAGATCATCATGCGGCGGAACAGGTCGACGTAGAACGGCTGGGCGAGCGCCGCCGCCACGGGCGGCACGAGGGCCAACAGCAGCAGGCCCGCGACGACAACGACTGCCCGGGGTCGTCGGCCCATCGCCTAGCCGCGCGGCGGGAACAGCCCCTGGGGCCGAAAGAAGAGCACGGCCGCCATTAGCACGTAGATCAGGATCGACGCGAGGGCCGGCCCGGCGGCGTCGGCGGCGGTGGGCGTGATCACCGTGCTGAGCACCGGGCGGAGGAAGGCGCGACCGAGCGTGTCCACCATCCCCACGAGGATCGCGCCGACGAGCGCGCCATGGATCGACCCGATCCCGCCGATGACGATGACGACGAAGACCTGGATCAGGATCTGCTCTCCCATCCCGGGCTGGACGGCGTAGATCGGTCCCGCCATCAGCCCCGCCAGACCCGCGAGGGCCGCGCCGGCGCCGAAGACGACGGTGTAGAGGAGCCGGATGTTCACGCCGAGTGCTCCGACCATCGTGCGGTTGCTCGCGCCGGCGCGAATCAGCATGCCGAGGCGCGTGCGCGCTACGACGACGTAGAGCAGCAGCGCCACCGCCAGGCCCACCAGGATGACCGCCGCGCGGTAGGTGGGATAGCGGAGCCGCGGGAGCAGCTCGATGTAGCCGGCGAGCGCGGGCGGCACGCCGGTGTAGAGCGCCGCCCGGCCCCAGAGGATCGCGATCAGCTCGTTGAAGAACAGGATCAGCCCGAATGTCGCCAGGACCTGGTCGAGATGATCCCGCTCATACAGGGTCCGCAGGGCGGTCAGCTCGACGACGATGCCGACGACCAGCGTGGCGAGGAGCGACAGCGCGACCGCCAGCAGGAACGACCCCGTCCATCCGAAGAACGTCGCCGCGAGGTACGCGCCGATCATGTAGAGAGAGCCGTGGGCGAGGTTGACGAGGTTCATGATGCCGAAGACCAGCGTGAGCCCCGCCGCCATCAGGAACAGCATGACGCCGAACTGGAGGCCGTTCAGCCCCTGCTCGAGCACCAGCAGCACGCTCATGGGCAACGAGAAGGGGGGCGCGATCGTCTCGCGCCCCCCGGCCTCGGCACGCGGGCCGCGCCTACCACTTCATCGGACACTTCTGGTAGTAGGCGTCCTTGTGGTTCTCGAAGACCGTCTTCTGGATCTGCATGGCGAACTCACCATCGGCGGACCGCACGGTCTGCAGCAGATAGAAGTTCTCGATCGGGAAGTGGTTGACGTTGTACCGGTACGGACCCCGGGTCGACTTGTAGTCGGCCTTGCGCATGGTGGCGATCATGCCCGCCTTGTTCGAGAGGTCACCCTTGACCGCACGCACCGCGGAGTCGATCAGCATGATGCCGTCGTAGCTCTGCGCACCGTAGAACGACGGCGTGTAGCCGAACTTCTTCCTGAAGTCGGACACGTACCGCCGGTTCGCCTCGTTGTTCAGGTCGGGGCTCCAGTAGCGGGTCTCGAAGTTGCCGAGCGCCGCCTCCTTGACCGCGGGGAGCGTCACCTCGTCGACCGTGTAGACCGAGTAGAGCGGGATCTGCTCACGCAGCCCAGCCTGGGCGTACTGCTTCACGAACTGGATGCCCATGTCGCCGGGATAGAAGACGAAGACCGCCTTCGGATTCGCGGCGCGGATCTGTGTGATCTCCGCCGAGTAATCCTGCTGGCCGAGCTTCGTGTAGACCTCGTTGACGATCCGGCCCTTGAAGTAGCGCTTGTACCCCTGGATCATGTCCTTGCCGGCCGCGTAGTTCGGCGCGAGCGCGTAGACGTCCGTGAGGTTCTGGTCCGACATGTACTTGCCCATCGCCTCGGGCGTCTGGTCGTTCTGCCAGGAGGTCGTGAAGAAGTATTCCGAGCACTGGTCCCCGGCGAGCTCGTGGGGACCGGCATTGGTACCGATCATGAACACCCGCTCGCGCGTCACGACCGGCGCGACCGCCAGCATGACGTTCGACCAGATGATGCCGGACACGAAGTGTACCCGGTGCTTCTTGAGCATCTCGTCGGCGAGCTGCTTGCCCACGTCCGACTTGCGCTGGTCGTCGCCGTAGATCACCTCGACGTCGAGGCCGCCGACCTTGCGCCCGAGGTGATCGAGCGCCAGCTCGACGGAATCCTGCATGTGCTTGCCGATGACGCCGGCGGGGCCGGAGAGCGACGTGATGAAGCCGATCTTCACGGTCTCGGCGGAAGCCGCCCCGCTCGCCACGAGCACGGCGAGGAGGCCGGCGACGAGCGCGCGTCTCATTGTGCGCACGGTTACCTCCCTCTGCGCGTGGTGGATCTCGAGCGTCTGCCCGGACTTCGGCGGCAGACGATCCGGCGGCGGGAGTCTAGCAGACGCGCTCAGGCGAGTCCAGAATCTGGGCGTCGGTGTCACAGGAACCGGCGGTTCTTCCGCTCGTCGGGCGGCTCGAGGCCGAGCGCCGTGAGCTTCCGGTCCACGTAGGCCTTGTAGGTCCGGCGGATCTCCGCGTTGCCGACGCTCTTGAGCCCCCAGTGGATGAACTTCGGCACGTTCGGCGAGTCGGAGCGGCCGAACATGTCGAGCGCGGCCGGGTACCACTTGTCGAGGAGCCGACGCACGAGCGTCTTGCCCTCTGGGTCGGCGCAGATCTCGGCGAGGAAGTGATAGCCCATCTCCGAGTGGCCGAGCTCGTCGCGCTCGACGGTCGCGGACATCATCGCCAGCGGCACGTAGGAGGACTCCCGCCAGTCGCGGGCGTGAAAGGCGCCGTTGAGGTCGACGAAGAAGTGGAAGAACGCGTCGTCCGCCCACGTCTCGCGCGGCAGGTGGAAGGCGTAGTGCGCGTACGGCACGTCGAGCAGCGCGAAGTCGGGGTCGAGCCCGACGGCGAGTCGGTGGAACATGATCGCGTGCTTCAGCTCCTCGGCGAGATACTCGGCCTTGAGGAGCTTCGCCTCGCGCGTCGGGAAGATCGCCTCCGCGAGGTCGAGGCAGGTGGCCATGAAGCCGAGGAACGATTTGTTGCCCGCGCGCTCGCCCTCGTGACGGAGCATCTTGAGGAGCAGGCCCTTGTACTCGTCGGGGAGCACGTCGCCCTCGTCGAATTCGTACCGCGGCCGGCTCACCTGGCACTCGAGCCTGGGGAGCGGATCGCCCTGCGCGTACGCCTTTCGCCAGAGCGGCCAGAGCGGGGCGCCGCCCGGCGCGGCGGGGTCGCGCGCGACCGCCGGGCCCGTCGCAGACCCGCCATGGCGGCGGCAGGCGCAGCCGAGCTGCCCCGAGGCGTAGAGGTCGGCCTGGCCCTCCACCAGCGCCGTCGCCATGCCGGGCAGGAGTCGGTCGCCCACGTTGCCGACCATCCGGCCGCACGCCGCGCAGAGCAGCCGGTAGTACGTACCATAGGTGGCGGGCTGGTCGAGCCGGATGCCGACGCGGTCGTAGGCGGCGCGGATCTCTCCGACGATGTCGGTCACGGCGGTCTCCTTCATGCGCCTCGGAGGCGCTTCGCGACGTCTTCCGGGATCGGCACGGCGTGCAGGCGGTCGCCCGGCGCCGCGCGACCCACGCGCGGACCTCGAACCCGCTCGCACCCGCGGACCGAGATCTCGTGCTCCATGCGGAAGGTCCTCGCACGCACCCACGCCACGCGCGATCGGATCGTGAGCACGTCGCCGTAACGCGCGGGGCTCACGAACTTCGAGCCCGACTCGACGATCGGCACGCCGACCATGCCGAACCGCGGGAACGCCTCCGGCCAGGGAAGCCCGAGCGCGGCGAAGAGCGTCTCGCAGCCGAGATCGTACCACTCGAAGAAGCGCGGGTAGAAGACGATACCGGCGGGATCCACGTCGCTCCAGCGCGCCTGCACGGTCGTCGCGTGCTCGATCATCGCCCGGGGACGGCCCCGCCCGCGGGGAAGCGGTTCGCCTTCCAGTCGAAGCCGTCCCAGAACACGTCGATCCGGTCGACGATCCCGTGGAACTTGTGACGCCTGTCCTCGTGGGCGTCCCAGAGGTCGTCGAGCGACGCGAACTGCGCGAGATACGCCAAGCCGTACTCGGCCGGCTCCGCCATCGCGAGCTCGCCGGCCAGGAACCGGCGGTAGCCCGCGCCCGGGTGGATCCAGAACCCCTCCGACGTCTCCTCGGTGAAGAGCCGCGGCGCCTGGTCGTCGGGCACACGGCAGAGGAAGAAGCGGGCCGTGAAGCGGATCGGGCTCGAGCGTGGCGTGACGAAGTGCGAGAGGCAGCGGAGGCCGGCGAGGTCGAGGTGCCAGCCCTCGCGCGCGACGAGCCGGGCGAAGGGCGCCTCGCCCGCCATCAGCGCCTTGCGGCAGCGCTCGATCGCCTCGGCGACCAGCGGAGCGCGCGCGTCGAGCCGGCCGCCCGCGGGGTCGCACGCGAGCAGGATGCCGCTCTCCTCGAGGAGCTCGCGGACCGCCGCGACCCAGAAGGCGAGCGCCGGCACGCCGGCGTGGCCCGGGAAGAGTGCCTCGGCCTCCGGCGGCGCGATGCCCCGGCAGCGCGCGAGGATCTCGGGCGCCGCGTCCTCTGGATCCACCTTGCCGCCCGGGAACGCATAGAAGCCGCCCAGGAACTTCATGCCGCGGTGCCGGCGGATCATGTAGACCTCGAGCGGCTCCGGCGCGCCGGCGGGCGCCGGTCGCACCAGGACGACGGAGGCCGCGGGCTTGGGCTCGACGGGCGTGATCACACGCGGAGTGTAGCAGGGGTCTCCGGGGGCCGGACGAGCGAGCCTCACGCTCGCTCGCGACGCCAATCCGGGGGGTCTGGGGGGTGCGCCTCGCACCCCCCAGCTTCAAAGATTTATGAGCTGGGCGACCCGCTCGCGGTGGTACGTCGCGTCGCCGAAGGTGAACTCCGACGACTTCGCGCGCTTGAAGTAGAGGTGCAGGTCGTGCTCCCAGGTGAAGCCGATGCCGCCGTGGAGCTGGATCCCGGTGGCGGACACCTTCCGGTACGCGTCGGAGACGTAGGCCTTCGCCATGGAGGTCGCGAGCGCGGTCTCGGACGAATTCTCGTCCGCCGCCCAGGCGGCATAGTACGTCAGCGACTTCGCGTTCTCGATGTCCACGAGCATGTCGGCGGCCTTGTGCTTCACCCCCTGGTACGTGCCGATGGGCTTGCCGAACGCGACACGGATCTTCGCGTACTCCGTCGTCATGTCGAGGACCCGCTGCGCGCCGCCGCACATCTCGCCGCAGAGCGCGATGGTCGCCCGCTGGATCACGCGCGCGACGGCGGACCACGCGCCGCCCTTCGCGCCGAGGAGCGCGCCGCTCGGAACGGGCGTGTCCTTCAGCGTCACCTCGCACAGCTTCCTCGTCTGGTCCATCGTGGGCAGGAGCTTGACCTCGAGGCCCGCGGCGCCCTTCGGCACGAGGAAGAGGCTCACGCCGTCCTCCGGCGATTTCCCCTCCGCGGTGCGCGCGGCCACGACGATGACGTCCGCCAGATGAGCGTCGGGGACGAAGAGCTTGGTGCCGCTCAGCGCGAACCCGTGCTTGCCGTCCTTCGCGGTCGCCGTGACGCCAGCCGCGTCCCAGCGCGCGTTCGGCTCCGTGAGCGCGAGCGTGGCCTTCGCCTGACCCGCGGCGAGCCTCGGAAGCCACTCCTTCCTCTGTGGGGGCGAGCCGGCCTCGAGGATCGCGAGGCCGCCCAGGAGCACCGTGGAGAAGAACGGCCCCGGCATCACGCAGCGTCCCATCTCCTCCATCAGCACCGTGAGGTCCACGAGGCCGAGGCCGCTACCGCCGTACTCCTCGGGGTAGACCAGGCCCAGCCAGCCCTGCTCGGCGAGCTTCGCCCAGAAATCGTCCGTGACGCCCGCCGGCTCCTCCATCCGCGCGCGCACGAACGTCGACGTGCACTCGTTCTCGAGGAACTTCCGCGCGGTCGCACGGAGCATCTCCTGTTCCTGGCTGAACCCGAAGTCCATGCCGTCCCCTAGTCTTTCGGCAGCCCGAGCACGCGCTCGGCGATGATGTTCTTCTGGATCTCCGTCGTGCCGCCCTCGATCGAATTGGCCCGCGAGCGGAGGAACGAGTGCTGCCAGACGCCTCCCTCGACCGCCCACGCGGAGCCCTTCCAGAGCTGGGCGTAGGGCCCCTCGATTTCCATCGCCAACTCTTGCAGTCGTTGGTGCGTCTCCACCCACACCATCTTGCCCGCCGAGGCCTCGGGTCCCGGCATCTCGCCACGGAGCAGCTTCGTGATCGCGCGGGCACCCGTGACGCGCAAGCACTCGGTGTCGATCCACAGTTGCGCGAGCTTCTGCCGCAGGAGGGGCTCCTTCGTGACCGCGCGCCCATGCTTCTCCATCCGGCGCGCCAGCTCGATCAGACTCTCGAGCGCGATCCGGAGCCGCGTCTGCAGGGCGAAGCCCAGCGTGAGGCGCTCGTACATGAGCGTCGTGATGCCGGCCTGCCAGCCGTTGTTCACGCCACCGAGCACCTGCGATTCGTGGACGCGCACGTTGTCGAAGAAGACCTCGTTGAACTCAGCCTCGCCCGTGATCTGCCGGAGCGGCTTCACGGTCACGCCGGGCAGCTTCATGTCGAGCAGGAAGTACGTGATGCCTTTGTGTTTGGGCGCGTTCGGGTCCGTACGCGCGAGGAGCATCATCCAGTCGGCCACCTGGGCGAACGACGTCCACACCTTCTGGCCGTTGATGACCCAGTGCTCGCCGTCCTTCACCGCTCGCGTCTGGAGCGCGGCGAGGTCGGAGCCCGCGTTCGGCTCGGAGTAGCCCTGACACCAGATCTCCTCGCAGGCGAGGATCTTCGCGGGATGGCGCTTCTTCTGCGCCTCGGTCCCGTAGGCGATGATCGTCGGGCCGGCCATGCCGACGCCGAGGATGTTCAGGATCGGCGGCGCCTTCGCGAGCGCCATCTCCTCTTGGAGGATCAGCTCCTCCATGAACGTGAGGCCGCGCCCACCGTACTCCTTCGGCCACGTGAGCCCGATGAAGCCGGCGTCGAAGAGCCTGCGCTGCCACGTCTTCAAGAGCTCGTACGCCTCAACGCGAGGGATCTCAGAGCTCCCGACGTGCTTCCACTCTCGCGGAATGTTCGCCTTGAGCCAGGCGCGCAGGGTCTGGCGGAAGGTTTCCTGCTCGGGAGACAGCGAAAAGTCCATTTCCCCTCCTGGGGGCGGGGTGCTCCGCAGCGATGAACCGTGGTTCATTTTAGGAATCCTTCTCGGGCGAAGTCAAGACGATATACTCCACCTCCGTGATCGCGATCACGCCCGCGCGTCTGCGCGCGCGCGTCGAGACGCTCGCCCGCTTCGGCGCCCTGCCGGCCGGCGGCGTGACGCGCCCGTGCTGGTCCACACCGCACGAGGAGGCGCGCGCCTGGCTCCTCGCCGAGCTTCGCGCCGCCGGCCTCCAGGCGTGGGTCGACCCCGCGGGCAACGTGTTCGGCGCGGCCGGGATGCGCGGGTTCAGTGCCGAGCGGCCTGCCGTGCTCACGGGCTCGCACATCGACACGGTCCCCGAGGGCGGCATTCTGGATGGCGCGCTCGGCGTCCTCGCGGGGCTCGAAGTACTACAAACGATCGTCGAGGCGACGGCCACGCACCGGTTGCCCCTCGCCGTCGCGGCGTGGAGCGACGAGGAGGGGCGCTACGGAAGCCTCTTCGGCTCGCGCGCGTTCTGCGGGAGGCTCGACCTGCTGCGCGTCGAAGACATGGTCGCCGTAGACGGCGAGCGGCTCGTGGACGCGATGGCGCGCGCCGGCTTCGACGCCAGGCGCGCCGGAGAGGCGACGGCGCCCGCGGGGTCCGTCGCCGCGTACGTCGAGCTCCACATCGAGCAGGGCCCGCGGCTCGAGGAAGCCGGCATCCCGATCGGCGTGGTGGACTCCATCGTCGGCGTGCGACGCGCGCGTGTCGTTTTCACCGGCCAGGCCGACCACGCGGGCACGACGCCGATGGAGCGGCGCCGCGACGGCTTCCTCGCCGCCGCGGAGTACGCCCTCAAGGCCCGCGACCTCGTCGTCAGGCACGGCGGCGGCCGGAGCGTCACCAACTTCGGCGTCGTGCACGTGCACCCGGGGGTGTCGAACGTCGTGCCCGCGCGCGGCGAGCTCGTGCACGAGATGCGCGGGCCCGATGCCAAGACGCTCGAAGCCCTCGGCCGGCGCTGCGCGAGCCTCGCGACGCGCGTGGCCCATCGGCGCGGCGTCGAGGTCGAGATCCGCCCGATGTCGGCGACGACGCCGGCGCCGTGCGCCGAGCGGGTGCAGGCGACGATCGAGCGCGCGTGCGCGGCGCTCGGGCTCGGGTCGACGCGTCTCTACTCGGCGGCGGGGCACGACGCACAGAACCTCGCGGGGATCACCGACGCGGGAATGATTTTCATCCCGTCCAAGGGCGGCCGGAGCCATCGCGTCGACGAGATGAGCGACTGGGACGCGATCGGGCGCGGGGCGAACGTGCTGCTGCACGCCCTCCTGGCGCTCGCCGCCTAGCTCCCCCTTGCGGAGCGGCCGACGCTCCGGTAGCTTCACACTTTGTGAACGGGCAGACAAGCGAGCGGGGCTTCATCCGTCCGTGGCTCGCCGCGGTCGCCTTCCTGCCCGGCGGCTGCGCGTGGAACGGTCCCATGAGCACCGTGGCGGGCCGCTCCGATTTCGCGCGCGAGATCCTGCACGTGTACGGGATCATCACGTGGGTCGTCGCGATCATCGCCCTCGTCGTCTTCGCTGGACTCGCGTGGGTGCTGCTGCGCTTTCGCGAAAGGCCGGGCGCGCCGCTGCCCCCGCAGACGCGCGGCCACACGCTGCTCGAAATCTCCTGGACGATTACGCCGGCGCTCGTCCTCCTCCTGATCGCGATCCCGACGATCCAGGTCATCTTCCGCACGCAGGCCGCGCCCGCGGCGGGGGCGCTCGAGGTGCTCGTGCGGGGCCGCCAGTGGTGGTGGGAGTTCCGGTACCCGGGGCTCGAGGTCACCACGGCGAACGAGCTGCACCTGCCCGCCGGGCGGCCCGTCGCGCTCAAGCTCGAGGGCCCCGACGTGATCCACAGCTTCTGGGTCCCGCAGCTCGGCGGCAAGCGCGACGTGGTGCCCGGCCGCCTGAACCAGCTCACGCTCACGCCGGAGACGCCCGGCGAGTACTGGGGCCAGTGCGCCGAGTTCTGCGGCGCCTCGCACGCCAACATGGGCATGCGGGTCGTCGTGGACGCGCCCGCGGCGTTCGAGCGGTGGGTCGCGGCGCAGCGGGCGACGCCCGCCGAACCGACGGGCGCCGCCGCCGAGGGCAAGGCGATCTTCGCGAGCCGCGCATGCGTCGGCTGCCACACGATCCGCGGTGTGTCGGCGGGCGTGCTCGGTCCCGATCTCACCACGTTCGGCGGCCGCACGACCCTCGCCGCCGGCATGCTGCCGAACACGCTCGAGACCGTGGCCGCCTGGGTGCGGAATCCCGGCGCGATCAAGCCGGGCGTGAAGATGCCGGCGCTCGGCCTCACCGACGCCGAGGCCCGCGCCGTCGCCGCCTACTTGATGACCCTCAAGTGAGCCTCACGTGATGAGTGTGGACCGGACCCACGTCGCTCCCCTGGCAGGCCAGCCACGGTCGGAACCGACCTCGTGGGTCATCGCGACGATGTCCTGGGTCACGACCGTCGACCACAAGCGGATCGGGGTCCTCTACGGGGTCACGGCGTTCCTCTTCTTCCTCGTCGGCGGGATCGAGGCGCTCGTGATCCGCCTCCAGCTCGCCGGCCCGGGCAGGCACGTCGTCAGCGCGGAGACGTACAACGCGCTCTTCACGATGCACGGCACGACGATGGTGTTCCTCGCGATCATGCCGCTCAACGCCGCGTTCTTCAACTACATGACCCCGCTGCTGATCGGCGCGCGCGACGTCGCCTTTCCCCGCCTGAACGCGCTCGGCTACTGGATCTTCCTGTTCGGCGGGCTCTTCCTGAACGCGAGCTTCCTCGTGGGCGCGCCGCCGGACGCAGGCTGGTTCGGCTACGCGAACCTGACGACGCGGCAGTTCTCGCCCGGGCTCAACGTGGACTTCTGGCTCTTCAGTCTTCAGATCTTGGGCGTCAGCTCGATGATCGCCGCGATCAACTTCATCGTGACCATCCTCAACATGCGCGCGCCGGGGATGACGCTCATGCGCATGCCGGTCTTCGCGTGGATGACGCTCGTCGTGAATTTTCTGATCGTGCTCGCGTTTCCGCCGATCACGGTCGGGCTCGTCTTCCTCATGTTCGACCGCTTCTTCGGCACGCGCTTCTACGACGTCGCCGCCGGGGGCGACCTCCACCTCTGGCAGCACCTCTTCTGGATCTTCGGCCACCCCGAGGTCTACATCCTGATCCTCCCGGCGTTCGGGATCGTCTCGGAGGTCCTGCCGACCTTCGCGCGCAAGCCCCTGTTCGGCGCGCCGGTCGTCATCTACTCGGGCGTTCTGATCGGCTTCTTCGGCTTCGGCGTCTGGAGCCACCACATGTTCGCCGCCGGGATGGGCCCGGTCGCGGACGCGGCGTTCTCGATCGCGACGATGCTGATCGCGATTCCCACGGGCGTGAAGATCTTCAACTGGGTCGCGACGCTCTGGGGCGGGACGATCCGTACGACGACGGCGCTCCACTTCGCCGTGGGCCTGGTCGGCCTCTTCACGCTCGGCGGCCTCTCCGGCATCATGCACGCGTCCCCGCCCGTGGATCTCCAGCAGACCGACAGCTACTTCGTCGTCGCCCACCTGCACTACGTGCTGATCGGCGGGAGCCTCTTCGGCCTCTTCGCCGGCGCCTACTACTGGTGGCCAAAGATCACGGGCCGGCTCCTCGACGAGCGGCTCGGCAAGCTCCAGTTCTGGATCCTCTTCGCGGGCTTCAACACCGCCTTCTTCCCGCAGCACTACCTCGGCGCGATGGGGATGCCCCGGCGCATCTACACTTACTCCGCCGCCGCCGGGTGGACGTTCTGGAACGCCGTCTCCACGGTCGGCGCGTTCGGGATCGCCCTCGGCGTCCTCCTCTTCATGGTCAACGCGTGGCGGAGCCTCGTCGCGGGCGTGCCGGCGCCCGCCGATCCGTGGGACGGGCGCACGCTCGAGTGGCGTACCTCGTCCCCGCCGCCGCCCCACGACTTCGACACGATCCCTCCGATCTACGGACGCGACACGTTCTGGCGCGAGAAGCTCGGGAGGCCCGGGACCGGCAGGGGTGCGGCCGCGACCGGCGTGCCGGGCACCGGAGCCTCCGCCGGTCACGGGCACGACGCGATCCACCTGCCCGCGCCGTCGCACTGGCCGGTGCTGACGGCGCTCGGCATCGCGGTCATGGCCGTCGGCGCGCTGACGTCCCTGGCGATCGTGCTCGTCGGCGCGGCGCTGACCGTCCTGGGCTCGTTCCGGTTCGCGCTCGAGCATCACCGGAACCGGGCCCACGAGAACCAGTCGGGCAACCTCGGCGTGGACCACCGGAAGGCCGCGCTGTGGGTTTTCCTCGGCTCCGAGTGCTTCTTCTTCGGCACGCTCATCGCGACGTACCTCGCGTACAAGGGCCGCAGCGTCGTCGGTCCCGAGCCGCACCAGATCCTGAACATCCCGCTCACCACGCTCTCGACCTTCGACCTCCTGATGTCGAGCCTCCTGATGGTGCTGGCCCTCGCGGCGGTCCAGCGCGACGATCGGCGGCAGGCGCGCCTCTGGCTCTTCGGGACCGCGCTCTTCGGTCTGATCTTCCTCGGCTTCCAGGCTTACGAGTTCACGCACTTCGTCTGGGAGGGCCTGACGCTCCAGCAGAATCTCTTCGGCTCGACCTTCTTCGTGCTCACGGGCTTCCACGGTGGGCACGTGGCGGTCGGTGTGATCTGGCTTCTGTCGCTCTGGGTGCTCGACCTTCGCGGCCGGCTCGGCCGGGCCGACGCCATCAAGGTGGAAGTGGCCGGGCTCTACTGGCACTTCGTGGACGTCGTGTGGATCGCGATCTTCACGCTCGTCTACCTGATCCCGTGAGGCGCACCGCATGACCGACCAGCCGCAGCTCGGCGCGCACGCCACGGTCGGCACGTACCTCAGGGTCGCGCTCGTGCTCACGGGCGTGACGATCCTGGAGGTCGGCGCCATCTACATCCGCCAGCTCACGCCGATCATTGTGCCGCTCCTGCTCACGATGTCGGCGGCGAAGTTCGCGCTCGTCGTCCTGTTCTTCATGCACCTCAGGTACGACTCGCGCGCGCTCGCCGTGCTCTTCTGCATACCGCTCGTGCTCGCGACGGGCATCGCCATCGCGCTGATGACCCTCTCCGGCGCCTTCCTGCTCTTCGCCCGGTGACCTCACCACCCCCCTTCGCGTGGACGGCCGGTGAGCTCCACGGCGATGTGCTGCTGGGCGCGGGGCTCCTCGCCCTGGCCTACGCCCTCGCGTGGGCCCGCAGCCCGGGGCGACGCGCGCGCGAGCCCGTGCGGTTCTTCCTCGGCCTCGGCGTGCTCCTGCTGGCGCTGAACGGCCCGCTCCACGACCTGAGCGACTATTACCTCTTCA
>Ga0137396_10000089_pt1 | contig 33108 bp, 24 predicted proteins | sample czc16metaG_FD_108284 | JGI IMG/M metagenome (GOLD analysis project Ga0137396, IMG submission 108284) | Vadose zone soil microbial communities from Angelo Coast Range Reserve, California, USA - czcobulk3.16 metaG | ecosystem: Environmental > Terrestrial > Soil > Vadose zone | place: USA...
AAAACCAGGGGCGGGCGTGAGTCCGGCTCAACGTGCTGTTCAACCGCGCCGATTACGATGGCGTCGCGGGCTACGTAGAGGACCACGCGGCCGGCGGCGAGATTGGCGACCACTTCCTGCTCGTTCTCCTGGGCGCGTGAAGAACTGGGAAGGAGCCACAGAGAAACACAGAAGACCAGAGCGAGCGGGAGACCGACCGAAAAGCTGCTAAGGTTCCTTTGCATCGCACGGGTTGTTGACTGGGGGTCCTTTAGCATGGCGGCCTAGTAGTGTTGCTTGGTGTTCATTTGTGGTCGCTCGCGATCCTGGTCGCTTGGATGCGCGGTGGTGCTGCAGGATTGCTTCCGCGCGATGGCCTGGAGCGCCGTGACGGCTACAACGTTTGCAATGTCATCTGCCGAACACCCGCGCGATAGGTCATTCGCTGGCTTAGCGAGACCTTGCAAAATCGGCCCCAGCGCCAGGGCGCCGGCGGTGCGCTCGACAAGCTTGTAAGCGATGTTCCCGGCATCGAGGTCCGGGAAGATCAGTACGTTGGCGCGGCCCGCCACCGGTGAGCCCGGCGCCTTGCTCGCGCCGACCTCGGGCACCAGCGCGGCATCGGCTTGCAGCTCGCCGTCGGCAGGCAGTTCCGGGGCGCGGGCCTTGACGATGCGCAGCGCCTCGCGGATTTTTTCGACGTGAGGGTGCTCGGCTGAGCCTTTGGTGGAAAATGAGAGCAGGGCGACGCGCGGCTCAGTCTCTAGAAAAACGCGGGCGTTTTCGGCGGTGGCCAGCGCGATTTCGGCGAGTTCCGCTGCAGCGGGGTCGGGGATAACGCCGCAATCGGCGAAGAGCAACGCGCCGCGGACTCCCAGCTCTATCCCCGGGCGCGCCGGCACGATCATCAGAAAAAAACTCGAGACCAGCTTGTACTCCGGTGCGAGGCCGATTGCGTGCAGTGCCGCGCGCACCGTCTCTGCCGTGGTGTTGGCCGCGCCACCCACGGAACCATCAGCGTCGCCGGCGGCCACCATAAGCGCCCCGAAGTAGAGCGGCCGGCGAGCGACCTCCGCGGCTTCCTCGAACGTAATGCCCCGGGCGCGGCGTCGCTCGAAATAAATCTGCGCATACTCCTGGAGTCGGGGACTCGCTACCGGGTCAAGCACGGAGATGCCGTCGAGCTTTGCACCCAACTCCGCGGCCGTTGTCTGGATGAGTTTCGTGCGGCCCAGCAGCGTCAGCTTCGCGTAGCCTTCGCGGGCCACGCGCGCCGCCCCGGCGATGGCGCGGCGGTCCTCACCCTCGGGCAGAACGATATGCTGCGGATACGCTCGCGCGCGATTTTTTAGTTTTTCCAGCAGGCCCATGGTCTAACCCAACTTACCACAAATCGCCCGGCGAGGACCGTGCAGCTTTGCTCGCGCTGAGTAAAGACAAATCGACACGGATCAGAGTTCGGCGGATGCCTAGGTGACAGATCGGGCTTGACAAATCGGCCAGCGCCCAATTATTTGTCGCTGTGTCTTAGCCATTGCGCCAAGCGAATGAGAGCGAGGCGAGCGGGCGACGTTTTACATAAGATGAACCAGATTTTAGTAAAATAGGGCGTTTCATCTCGGACGTGAGGGCTCGTAATGGGGTTGAGGAAACCGAAAAGCATCACTCATAACGGCAAGAAGCTCACCGAAATCCTCGAGGCGCACCTGCGGTTCTTCCGCGGCGAACCGGGCGGGGTGCGCGCCGATCTGTCCGGGGCCGATCTATCCCGCGCCGATCTGACCGATGTCAATCTGACTGATGCAATTTTGAAAAGTGCGCGACTCGAGGGAGCCGACTTGCGGAGAGCGAAAATAACGCGGGCCAACCTGTCCGCTGCCAACCTGCGCAGAGCCGACCTGCGCAACACCGATATGACCGAAGCAGTCCTCCCCGGGGCCGACCTGACCGAGGCGCAGGTTAGCGGAGTCGAGCTGTTCCGCTGCGATTTGAGCGGCGCGATCTTCCACCGGGCCAACTTGCGTAACGCCAATTTTCGCGGGGCCAACATCCGTGGCGCGGACTTCGCAGGGGCCGACATGAACGTCACCATTCTGCGGGAGACCGACCTCAGTGGTGTGGACCTCTCCGGTGTGGACCTGTCCACCACGCTGATGCCCCGCAGCTATACCCCTACCGTCGAGAAGAAGTAATTTGCCGCCGTGTGTCACTTGAGAGTTTGAATCGACATCATCGAACTTCTTAGTGGGATAGACGACCTAATTCGTCTTCCGAAGAGGGCTCTCATCCATTACGGGATGCCTTCGTCGTGTTCGCTGCTAAGAATGAGGTGGTCCACTGGGGGATCGCAGCAGCACATCAGATTCTGTTTCGGCCCGGCTTAGGACAGGGGAGCGGAGAAATGCTCATGAACGATCAGCCACTTTCCGCCGCGCTCCTCCCAAATCGCCGTGTGTCGGCCATCGAGTTCCATTGTTTCGCCCGTTTTGCGCTGCCCCGACAGGTGGAAGGTTTCCGTGGTCCACACAATCGCGCCTCGGCGGCTGACCTTGAGATCATTGTACGGGGTGAGTTTGAGCTTAAGAACCGTTCTCAAACTATTGTTCATGTCCACGTCAAAGCTAATAAACTCGCTGAACGTCTTGCGGGTGCCTTCCTTGTACTCTTCCCATCCGTTGTATTTCAGTGGCGCGATGTTATAGAAAACGAGTCCCGGATCTTTCGCATAGAGCTGCGCGGCGATATCGGGATTCAGCGTGTTCCAAGCGGCATAGTAACGGGCTATGAGAGCATGGAATTCATCTTCGCCCTGCCGTATCTGGGCGAATGAAGTGAACATCGAAAGCAGCAACAGCGCAGTAGGTAGCGTGCCTTTGAGCGCCATTCTCATCTCGCTTCTCCTTCCACTTCTCCTTACTGTGTGCGAACAGAGATTCGTCCTGAATCAGTCAGCCGTTGTTCTTGCCCGCAATAGCGGGCCGATCTAGGGGAGGGAATCCGCCCTTGGTTGGCAATCTTAGGCCGCATTCGCTGGCAAGTCAACGCGCCGGATAGAGCGGATCGAGCCAATCGAGCCACAGCAATTCTGGCTCGGTATTGCCCACCAGACAAAATCGTTTGTCGTCCAGCGTGCAAATTGCAACCTATAATTCGCCTCTCTCGGTCTCCATCGGCCCCAGCGCTGTCAGGTTAGAAACCGCATAGTTTATGCAGACCGTTGCGAGGCCGGCGTGGATATGTCGCCAGCCTCTATGCCTTTGCGCATGCGGGCCGGGTTCAATCCCTACCAGGGATGCGACTGCGTGTTGAGCGCTCCACGAGACAGGCGCATCGGCCCGGTACTACAGTACCGATTTGATTTTGTGACTTGCACTTTGGAACGAGTTGTACCATTCTGTCGCCTGTCCCCCGCGAAGTAAAACTCTACCTCAAGAGGTAAGCAACGCAGATCTCTACCCCCAGCCCTAGGAATCTGTGTAGGTCACCGAGAAAAACCGAGAGCCAAGACGCTACGCTCCTTTTCATCGGCACAGTTCCCATTGTTGGGCAGTGATCGAAGGCCACTAGTTCGTTCGTTGTTGCCAAATCGGGATCGCCTCAGCCGCGTGCTCTCACCACGCTGACACTCTAGGCCTTTGTGCTTAGCCGTGCCTGCTGGCCATGATCGGCAAAACGAAAAATAGGAAAGGAGAAAGCAATGAGAAACATTTCGGCCTCATTATTGAAGCGTTGGAGCGGTGTAGTTTTGGTGGCGGTTCTTTTGGCCCTGGCTCTACCAGGGCAAGCGAGCGCACAGGACAATGTCGGAGGACACTTCGGCGTTGCCTTTCCACTGTTTACTCGGGCCCAAGGGAGGACCACAAGCCTCGGGGACAAGTTCGTTGTCGCTTTTCCCATGGGGATCACGCTCAAGCCGAGCAAGGAGGGAGCTCCGCTGCTGTTCGACCTCGAACTGGTTCCTGCGATTCAGTCAGCGCCGCGACAGGTCAATCTCACCGTCCATCCGGGGATCCTGAAGCCCCTTCGCCACAACTTTGTCGCTGGCATGCGCGTGGCCTTTGACGTCGGGCAATCCTCTTGGGGACTTACGCCACTCATCGCGCGGAGCTTTTCGATCCGGGAGCACAAGAACAATCACTGGTTTGTGGAACTGGACATGCCGATGCGCTGGCAGAAACCCCCAGCCGGGAGAGCCACCCACTCCGTCGCGCTGGCCCTGCACATGGGCAGAACATTCTGACCGCGAATCTTCGGACCAAAGGCCCCAGCGGGCGACTGAGATCGGGACGCGCTCAATTTCTTATGTCGCGATTCGCATCCCAGCTCAGTTAGCCCGCTTGCGCGCCAAGAGCGAAGCGGCTGAGCAGACGAAGCCGTGGATAATGGTGACTCTTCAGAGCGCTTGAGCGCGCTCCTGGGTAGGTCTTTGCGCAAGACAGGAAGAACTCGGGCTGTCGCCCCTTGCGGGAAACCAGGAGGCACTAACTAATCTCGTTGCGATCTGACTGGCCGATGAGCCCAGCGCGGAGAATTGAGGATGGGTCCGGGCTACTTGCCAGCCACATGCTGGACAGGTTCGTCGGGGCCGTGGCCGCGCCCGGGATTGCGTCGGCGGGTTTCGATGCCCAAGCGTTTAATCTTTTGGTTAAGGGTGGAGAGCGGGATCTGGAAGCGTTCGGCGGCCTCAGTCTGGTTCCAGGCGGTGCGTTCGAGCATGTCCACGATGACGCGCCGTTCGACCTCCTCCATGATCTGAAACAGCGAAGGAGCGGAGTTGTCCGCGCCGGTGCGCGCGCCGGGTTCGCCCGGTAGCGGGGGCATGAACTCCGCCAGTTGCAGCCGGACTCCCTTGACGATCTCTTTGGTGCGGCTGTTTTCCGGCAGCAGGTCGCTATCCATCTGCTCCTGGGTGGAGAGTACGACGGCGCGCTCGACGACATTTTCGAGTTCACGGATGTTGCCCGGCCAGTCGTAGTCCATCAGGAGTTTCATAGCGGGAGTGGTGAAGCGCCGTAGCGGCTTTGCATTTTCCTCGCAGTAACGCCGGAGAAAGTGGTCGATCAGCAGGGGAATATCTTCCTTGCGGTCGCGCAGCGCCGGCAGGTTGATGGCAATGACGTTGAGCCGGTGGAAGAGGTCTTCGCGAAAGCGGCCCTCGCGCACCAGAGTCACCAGATCCGCATTGGTGGCGGCCAGGATGCGGACGTCCACCTTGATGGTTTCGGTACCGCCCAGGCGCATGTACTCACGCTCCTGAATCACGCGCAGCAGCTTGGCCTGGGTTTCCGGGCCGATGGTGCTGATTTCGTCGAAGAAAATGGTGCCCTGGTCTGCCACCTCGAACAGGCCTTTCTTCGAGGCCACGGCACCCGTAAATGCGCCCCTGAGGTGGCCGAACAGTTGGGACTCGAGCAGGTCCACAGGCATCGAGCCGGTATTGACCGGCACGAAGGGCTTGTCGGCTCGCGTCGAGGCGGAGTGGATGGCCTTGGCGATCAGCTCCTTTCCGGTGCCGCTCCCGCCGGTGATCAAAACCGTGGAGCGTGATGGGGCCACCTGGCTGACCAGATCGAGCACGGCCAGCATGTTCTCACTCTTGCCGATAATGTTTGGAAAGTTGTAGCGCTGTTTGAGCGCGCGCTTCAGTTGGAGATTTTCCTCGCGCAGGCGGCGACCCTCGACCGCCTGGGCCACCTGGGCCAGCAGCTCGTCGTTGGACCACGGTTTGGTGATGTAGTCTTGCGCACCGCTCTTGAATGCGGCGCGAGCCGTATCGATCGAAGCGTAGGCGGTAATCAGCACTACCGAAAGATACGGGTCGCGGCGGCGAATCTCGCGCAGCAGCTCCAAGCCGTTGCGGTCCGGCAGGCTGACGTCCAGCAACAGCAGATCGAAGGGTTGCTCGTCAAGCCGGGCCAGGCCGGCATCGCCGGTTTCGGCGCTTGCCACGCCGTAGCCCTCCGAACGCAGCAGCAGCTCGAGCCCCTCACGGATTTCGGCCTCGTCGTCGACTACGAGAATGGCGCCCTTGGTACTAGGCATGGACCGCCTTCCCCGCCACCGCCACCGGAAACTCCACGCGGAAGGAAGTGCCCTTGCCGGGAGTGGAGCGCACGTCGATCTTCCCAGCGTGTTCCTTGATGATGCCGTAGCTGACAGAAAGCCCAAGTCCGGTGCCGCGGCCGGAGGACTTGGTGGTGAAGAACGGATCAAAGATGCGGATCAAGTTCTCGCGGGGGATTCCGATGCCCGTATCGGTGATCTCGATTTCGACATAACCATTGTGCGCGGCGGTGCGTACCTCGAGCATGCCGCCTGAGGGCATGGCATCGCGCGCGTTCATGAACAGGTTCAGGAAGACCTGTTGGAGGCGGTTGTTCGAGCCCAGCACAGGGGGCAGCCCCTTCTGCAAGGTCTTGATGACCTGGACGTGCGCGCTCCTGAAGGGGTGGGAGACCAGTGACAGGGTCTCCTCGACCACCCCATTGAGGTCCACCTTGGTGAACTCGGCCGCGCCGGTGCGCGAAAAATTCAGCAGGTTGTTGACGATTTCACTCGCCCGGAAGGTCTGGTTGATGATTTTGTCGATCAGCTTGCGGCGCGGGTCGTCCCCCGGGAACTCCTTGGCCAGCATTTGGATATAGTTGGAGATCACCGCCAGCGGCGTATTGACCTCGTGCGCCACACCGGCCGCCAGCAGACCCAGTGAAGAGAGCTTTTCATTCTGGATCAACTGCTGTTCCAGGCGGACGCGCTGGCTGATGTCCTCGACCAGGACCAGCCGCCCGATGCGCTCGCTGGATTTGCCGAGCAGCGGCGCAATCGAGATGTTGACCACTAGTGCTCGCCCAGCGCGATTCCGCAGATGAAATTTGTAAATACTGGAGACGTGTTCGTGGGCGGCGCGCGCGTCCACCTCCGCCACCAGGTCCTCCGGCAAAACCTCTTCGAGCTTGCGCCCCACCGCCTCGTGCCGCGGGACACCGATCAATTGCTCGAGCTGCGTGTTCCAGGATTCGACCCGGCCCTCCAGGTCCACTGCCAGCACGCCCATGTTGAGCGATTCGACGATGTTTTCGCTGAAATCCTTCAGCCGCTCGATCTGTTCCGCTTTTTCTTCGAGCGAGCGGTAAAGTTGGGCGTTGTCAATGGCGATAGCAACATAGCCGGCGATGGTGAAGAGCAACTCTACGTCGTCGCTGGACAGAAAATCACCATCCACGGTTTTCCCCAGACCAAGCACCGCCACGGTACGATCGCGCACGCGGCAGGGGATGTAGTAATTCAGGTCCAACTCCGCGACCGCGCGGCGGACCGACTCCGAGGGGTCTGTCGCCGCGCGCGGCGACTCAAAGAACAGATAGCCCCGGGCGAATGCCGGGTGGTCCGGGCTGAGGAAACTGGTTTCGAGCGGTCCGGTGAAGCGCACCCCCATCGAGCGGGCCAGGCGCAGGCGGCCCGCTTGGGCCGGATCTTCCAAGAAAATAGCCAACCGGTCCACCAGCAGCGTCTGCGAGAGCCGGTCCATCGCAGAGCCCAGCATCGGTTCGAGGTGCACTTCGTTCGTGAGCGTGCGGCCGAACTCGATCAGCGTGCGCCGGTAATCAAACCGGTCGCGATAGAAGAAGCGATCCAGACGCGCTTGGACCCAATCGCGGAAGGGCTGAAAGACGAACGCGGCGAGAACGACGGCGATGATATTGCCGGCAGGGCCGGTGGGCCAAGCGGACTTAAACAGCTCGCCAATCAGCGCGACCAAGCCGAAGTAGAACGCCACCACTCCGGCCGTCGCCACCGTGTAAGCCACGCCGCGCTTGAAAATAATGTCAACGTCCATCAGCCGGTAGCGGATGATGGCGTAAGCGAAGCACAGCGGAATCAGCGCCAGCGAAAGAACCGAAAACTTCATCCACGGTCGCAACACCACACCCAAGAACGGAAAGAAGAACGGAGTGATGTAGGGAGTGATGTACAGCAGTAGGAAGGGGACGATGCCCGCCAACGTGCCACCTGTGACCCACTTCAACTGCTGACGCAGCACGCCGCTCGGTGCCCGGCGGTAGCTGGAAAAAAAGATTCGCGCCGCGCACACGAAATATACGCCCAAGTAGCCCAGCTCCATCTGGTCGAGCTCGACGCGGGCGCCCAGCCAGGGCACAAAGCCGAGCGCCTGGGTGGCCACGGCCACATGGACCAGCAGCAAAACCGCCGGCAGGCTGTAGAGCAGCACCAGCTTCAAGGCGTGGCCAGCGCCCGAGGTACGGCGTTCCGGGAACACCAGCGCGAGGTGCACCAGCAGGGCTGGCTGGAGCAAAAGCGCCACGACGTTGGACCAATAGATAATCCAATCGAATGAATTCAGCTTACCGGTGTAGTGGAACGAGTAAAGGACGAACGACACCAGACAGAAGATGTAGAAATGCACCGCGCGGGAGGCGTTCCAGCGCCGCGCGAAGATAAACAATCCGATGAACAGGTATAGCAATCCTACTACACGCAAATAGTTCTCAATGGAGAAGGGTTTCTGCGCCGGAACCGTAATCAACGGGGCCTCAAACTCACGCCCCGCTCGCACCATGCGATACCGCACCTGCGACCACAGGCCGGCCTTCCACAGCTTCTGAGTCACCTGCACAGCCCGACGAATTTCGGTACCGTTGACGGCCGTCAAAATGTCGCCTGGTTTAATTCCGGCCTTAGCGGCAGGAGAATTGGAGGAAATGTGCCAGGCCTGAACGCCCTCGGGGGTGTCCAGCCAGGAAACTCCATCGTCCGGGCTATCGAAACGGGAACGCTGCTGCAAGTTCAGGAGACCGAAAATCACGGCTGCTAGCGTGAACAACGCCAGCAGCACCGCGCCCAGCCGGATGCGTAGACTATCGTTCATCGGGGCAAACCCATGCGGGACACCGACACCCTTCAATCAGCACGTCTGCTGCCACAGAGTATTGGGCTCGTGCGTCTCTAAGCCAATGATTGTAGAATGGTTACTTGCCTCCGAAAATGGTTGATGTAGCTCCATCCTGCTTTTTGAAGGTAATCTTCCACTTTTGGTAGACCTGCGGAGTCACACCTAAAACTGGAAACTCACTCCACCTCGGAATGACCGGAATGCCGGAACCAGCAGAACCCGACCATCCCTTCCGTTCGCAGGTACATAGCCCTGAGCTAGCAAATTGTGGAAGTCGGCTAGCGCCTCCCACTTGCCGTTCATTAACGCTTTTGGCAGAGGCTGGCGAACGCTGAGGCTAAGATGGGGATCCAACTGGTAGGCCGCTTCGCCAAAACTGTCCAGTCGGGAGACCACTGGCCCGCTTATCCACTTATAGCTGGCGGCCACCCGGGTGCCGACTTTGGGCATGCGGCCGGAAACGTGTGCGGCAAGACTGTGGCGATAGCGTGTTTGCAAAGCGTCGCGCAAGTCCACGCTGGCAGCCACCTCCTCCAGCGCCAGGGCTCCTGCCCAGGCATATACCGCAACCATTTCGAGGTCATCAGAGAACTTTTGCCGGTACGCCACGCGCGTGCCCCAGGAGTTCGAAGCGCCGCCGTCGTAGAGAAATGTCTCGGAGAAGAAGTCCTGGAAGAAATCCGGATTCGACGTCGTGCCGCGACCAAAGACGGCCAGATGGCGGGCGCTGTCGTGAAAAGCAGCGCCCTGGACAGCACCGTGTGAGCCCACACGCCTCTGCAAAGCGAGTTCCTCGTGCCAGTTGCTTTCCAGCAACGGATGGCCGTTGCGCCAGAGCACGGCGGGAAGGGCGTCCAGCTCAACTAGAGCAGTCTGCAAGGCACTGGAACGTATTAGGTCGTCGTAGGTGAGTGAGCCGGTACACGCCGAGATAATCGCCGAGACTCGCCAGTTGGGGGAAATGCGGATGTCCAGCTCACTGCGCGGGCGCAACGATGAGGTTGCGGGGCCGAGACCTACCAGAACGTATTCGGCGCCATAGTGGAGCTTGAAGCGATCCCCTAGGGCGAGTTGGTCGGCGTGCTCCATGCGTAGAGCGCGGAAGGTAGAGCCTGCCGGCCCCAGCTTGGCCTGCCGCATCAACACGGAGATCTCCGGGCCACGGCCCTCGCGCGATGGCAGCCAAAGCGCGGCGAGGCTCCCCGCAGCCGAGCGCTCATAACTCATCTGGCCAGCCAGCACTAGGCTTCCAGCTTGACCGATGCGCTGATCGTAGGAGAAAGCAGTGGCGGGCGAGTCCGCCAGATTGGCGACTGAACCAGGGCGGCGCGCGCCGCTGGTGAGTTCAACTCGGCCACGTGGCCGGCGCTTGCGGGCGCCTTCACTGGCCTGCGGTTGCTGGTCCGGATCCGCTTCACCGTCAAGCCATTGCAGCACGGACCGCGTGGCGGCCGAAGTGCGCAACACCCACTTCCACTCGTCGGTGTCGGTCTTGTGTTCAGGGCGCCGGCGCAGACGATCGAAAGACGTGAAGACAGAATCGAGCTCGATCTTCAGCAGCGTGGTCAGATTGGGGTTGACACGCACGTGACGCTCGATGCTGGGCAGAAACCCAGCCAGGGTGACCCGCACTGAATAAAATCCCGACGCTAGGCGCTCGGTGGAGAAGACACCGCGCTGGTTGGTGAGCAACTGGTTAGTGATCGGACTGGCCGCATCTTCGGCCAGCACCCACACTGTCGCGCCCATCTGCGGCGTGCCGGAGGGGTCCACCACGACCCCGGACAGCTTGCCGTAGCCCGGTGCCGCGTGGGCCGTCGCGGTGACAATCAGTGTGAATAGAATCGCGCAGCCCAGGCTTCCATTTCGTCGAGCCATCTGACGTGTTACCTCCCCGGCGCTTTCTTCTCCGCGATCTTTTCCGCGACCGCGGGCTTCACCGTGAAATCGGCGGTGCGCAAAATGGTCTGGTTGGTGAGCTGATCAGTGGCCCGGATCTCGAGCTTGTAGCGGCCCGGTTGCAGGCTGTTGAGCGGCAGCAGGCGCTCGATGGTGATCTGCTCACCGGTCTGGCGAAGCTGCTCAGAAGTTTCCGCCGTCTTCCAGACTTCCTGCTGGTCCTTGCGCACGCGGAACTCCACCGAAGCGTTGGCCCTGTGCGACTTGTCGTCCACTTTCAGATTGTACAACTGCAGGAAGATGCCCATTTTCTCATCGGGAAAAAATTCCTGGTTCAATTTGGGTCGAACTTTTGTGGAACCGAGCACGAATTGGCCGAGGCCCACCTGCTTGGCGGGGACACGCTCGATCAGATCGGCCAGGATCAGCGTGCTGGCCTCCAGCTTGTCATCCTCAAAGCGTGGTACACGCAGGCCAGTATTGATAACGCCCACATTTCCGCTTTGCACGTCTTTGAGCACGATGTCCAGCCGGTAGAGGCCCGGCCGCAGTGGCACGGCCTTCTGATAGATAGAAGAGGCTTGCAGCGACGCTTGCAGCAGCGACTCCGGAAAATCGCGCGTGATCACGTCCTCGAAGGTCTGCACGATCCGGCCGCTCAACGTGCTGATGCGACCAAACAGGTTCAACACCGCCGAATGCACGCCCTCCCGATTCTGGAAGGTCAACTGGCGATTCGGCACCTGCACGGTAATGGGCACCAGGACCGTGTCGCTGGTCACGCGCAGGAAGTCGAAGCGGTAGTCAAAATGGACTTGGTTGCGAACGATGCGAGAGCTGACTAGCTCCTCGAGATCCTTGAACTTGACCGGCGGCGGCTTCTGAATCTTGGCGTAGAGCTCCAGCCGGTCGAACTCGTTCATTCTGGCCGGCGTTCCGCCGAGCGCGCGAGGAAGGTTGGTGCCGTCGGTGCGCGAGAAGCGGTCGGTCTTGCTGGACATTCCCATGGCCTCCAGTTGGCTGAGGCCAGCGCCGGGAACATGCAGCAGCGCGTCCTTCTCCGAGGGGTCCATGGTTAGGCGGTACTCGCCTGAACCCGAGGGGTCCACGAATTCCAGAATGACGTCGTTCCCGATGCCTTCCAGATAGCGGTAACGCCACTTCTCAAACGGATAGGTCGAGGTCGAGCCCCCACCCTCTTCGGGCGGCCGGTCGTAGCTGCCGCCGCTGGGGTGCGATTCAATTTCGTCCGCCGGGCCCCAGATAATGTAGATGCGGCCGCGGTCAGTCTTCCAGCCGGGAATGCCGGAGGCGAAGCGCTCGTTGGCGTAGGCGATGCGGCGGTAGTGCTCTTCCTTGAACTCGTTTTCAACCGTGTCCGGGGTGGGATCGCGGCGCAGCCAGAATTGCTCGATGAACTGCTCGCGCTCTTCATTATTGGACAGGCGCAGAAAGGCGCTGCGCTCTTCATCGGTGAGGATGTAACCGACTTCTTCGTTCAGCCACTTTTTGTATTGGGAATCGAGTTCCTTCAGCAGGCGCTTTTCGCGCTGCTTGCGCTCTTTATCGGTCTCCTGCCTGGCATGAGTATCCTGTTTCCCTGGTGTGTCTTGCGCCCGGGCGGAAACTGGCAAGACCCAGACACTCGCCAGGACACTGAAAACAAGGACACGACCCCAGCGTTCCATAAAGACACCTCAACGCCCCAAAGACGACGGAATTGTATCCTCTGGCCGGCAGCACGTCAATCTAAGAATCCGCATGGAGCATACCCCCCGGGCACCGGTCTAGTAAGACATGAGAATGTTAAACGGCGGAATGGGTTGCCTGGGAATTGGGTCCCTCGGACGATTTGTGATTCCGGGTGGCTTCCCTTCTGGCAAGGAAAAAACTACAATAGGGGCGGGTCGGGTAGTTGTGCACGTTCCTTTCGGCGGATCGCTGGCGGCACTCCGGCGGATGCGCCTGTGTCATCGGCCCGGTTGGCCACCGATCATGCGGACCTGAGGGAAACTTTTTATCGCCTAAAGCGTATAAGAAATAGAGCGACCAAGGGTGGGGCGGCAGAGGCTCGCGAAAAGGAATCTTACCATGAAGACGTGGCATAAGGTGGGGATCGGTGTCGGCGGGTTGGTCGTGGCAGGCGGGATTGTCCTGTACAGTGTAAACCAGGCCAACAAGGGTGTGGTGACCGTCCAGACCGCCAAAGTAGCGAAGCAGGACTTGACTTCAGTGGTGACGGCTTCGGGCGAGATCAAGCCGGAGACCTATACCAACATGTACGGCGAGGGATTCGGCAAGATTATCGGAATCGTGGTGAAAGAGGGCGACCACGTCAAGCGCGGGGATGTCCTGCTGCGCTTGGAGAATGTGCAGCCCAGCGCTGACGTGGATGCGCAGCAAGCCGGGCTGAATTCGGCCGAATCCGCGGTGCAATCGGCGGAGGCCAACTACCGCGCTGCGCAGGCCGACGTGACGCAGCGCAAAGCCGATCTCGAGCGCGCCAGGTTGGACTGGGAACGCGCCCAGGGCCTTTACAAAGATGGGCTGATCCCCAAGTCGGATTTCGATAAGGCCAATTCGGCATATCAAGGCGCGGACGCGGCGGTGGATTCGTCGAGCGCCCGGCTGCAGCAGTTGCGCGCTGAACTCGATCGGTCACGTTCTCTGCACGAGCAGAGCCGCGCGCTGCTGACCCGCTCGCGCGACGTCCTGCGCAAGACTACCTACACCGCGCCCATCGATGGCGTGGTCAGTTTCATCGCTGTCCATGTAGGCGAAAACGTCGTGCCGGGCATTCAGAACGCCAATGGCAGCTTCCTGATGACGCTTTCGGATATGTCGGTGGTAACGGCCGAGGTGAAGGTGGACGAAACCGACATCATCAGCGTCCGCAAAGGCCAGCAGGCCGACGTTACCATCGACGCCATTCCCGGCAAGACGTTCAAGGGACACGTGGCTGAGGTGGGCACACAGGCCGTGCTGCGCACCTCGGGACTGGCTACCACGCAGACTACCGCGGGCACGCAGGAGGCCAAAGACTTCAAGGTCGTCATCACGTTGGAAAATCCACCCGATAGCTTGCGCCCGGGCCTTTCCACTACCGCCAAGATCAAGACCGCAGAGCGGAAAAACGTCCTGGCCATCCCTATTCAGGCGCTGGCCGTGCGGTCGCGCAAGGACCTGGAAGAGGCCGCGAAAGAGGCTAGCAAGAAGGGTGGCGCGGCTGTAACGCTTGCGGCCAGCAAGCCAGCCTCAGACACCGACCCGAAGAAAGACGAAATCCAAGGGGTCTTCGTGGTGCGTGGGAACAAGGTAACCTTCGTGCAGGTGGAGACCGGAATCACCGGTGTCACCGACATCGAAGTCTTGGGCGGGCTTAAGGAGAACGACGAAATCATCACCGGCAGCTACAAGGCGCTGCGTACCCTGCGTCCAAACGCCACCATCAAGGTGGACAATAAAGCGCCCAAGAAGCCCGAGGACGAGAAGAGCTGACGCGCGTCTAACCAAAGAAGGAGTTTTTCCATGCCTGTGGAGACAACGCCCTCGGAAACGTATCGCCAGGACCTAGTTGATAGTGGGGTCGTCATCAAGACGGAAGGGCTGTGGAAGACCTACGAAATGGGGGCCGAGAAGGTGCATGCTCTGCGCGGCGTGGACCTGGAAATGGGCAAAGCTGAGTACGTCGCCATCATGGGTCCGTCGGGCTCCGGCAAATCGACCCTGATGAATTTGATCGGCTGCCTCGATACGCCCACTGCTGGCAAATACTGGCTAGCGGGACGGCAGGTCAGCGAGCTGGATGACGACGAGCTAGCCTATATCCGCAACAAAGAGATTGGATTCGTCTTTCAGACCTTCAACCTGCTGCCGCGAGCTACTGCGCTGCACAACGTTGAGCTGCCTCTGATCTACAACGGCACCCCGGCCGAGGAACGCGCCGTGCGAGCGAAGAAGGCGCTCGAGATCGTGGATTTAACTGATCGTATGATGCACAAACCTAACGAGCTCTCCGGCGGGCAGCGACAGCGCGTAGCCATTGCGCGGGCGCTGGTTAATTCGCCCTCGATTCTGCTGGCCGACGAGCCTACCGGCAACCTCGACTCCCAGACCGGCGAAGAGATCATGGGCGTGTTCCAACGGCTGCACAAGCAGGGCAACACAATTATTTTGGTCACCCACGAGCGCGATATCGCCGCACACGCCCACCGCATCATCCATATCCGCGACGGCAAAATCGAATCCGACGAGCGCACCAAGTAAGAGTAGCGGTCTGGCATCCCGTATCGGGTTGCAGGTTCCGGATACGGCACACTGCTTTCCTGATCGCTCCCTTGTCCCATGCCAAAGGCTGGGCCTGCCGTCATGGTTGGCGCCAAAGTGGTTCTGCAGTTCGCCAACTGGAAGTGGGCGTAGGATAACGGCATGAAAAAAGCCCTGCTCGGCCTAGGACTACTCCTGCTCGTTGCTCTGGCCATCTTGTTCCTCGTCGGGCCAGCTGCCACGGAAAGCGCCTTCAACCGCGTTGTGCCACAGCGGGGAGCGCCGCCTTCGGAGAAGGCCCGAGCGTTGCACCGGCAACTACTGATCGCTGACCTCCATGCAGACTCGCTCCTTTGGGGACGGGACCTGCTCGAGCGGGGCACGCGCGGGCACGCGGACATCCCCCGGCTCATCGAAGGGAACGTTGCGGTGCAGGCTTTCACCGTCGTCACCAAGACACCGCGCGGGCTGAATATTGAACGCAACGAGGCTACGAGCGACACAGTCATCTGGCTGGCGCTGGCCGAGCGCTGGCCACCGCGCGCCTGGACCCAGCTGACAGAAAGGGCACTCTACCAAGCCAGGCGGCTCGAGCGCATGGCAGCAAAATCCAGCGGCAAGCTCGTGCTCCTGCGGACCGCGGTGGACCTGTCCGACTACCTCGAGCGGCGCCGGCGCAATCCGGCGATGGTCGCCGGCGTTCTCGGAATCGAGGGTGCGCACGCCCTGGATGGGGATGTGAAAAACCTTGACCGGTTGTTCGACGCCGGCTTCCGCATGATGTCGCCGACGCACTTCTTCGACAACGAATTCGCGGGGGCTTCCGCCGGCCTAGACAAGGGTGGGCTGACGAAACTGGGCAATGAGATGGTCCGCCGGATGGAAGCCAAGCGCATGCTCGTGGACCTGGCCCACGCCTCGCCACAAACCATTATTGACGTGCTGGCCATGGCCACACGGCCGGTAGTGGTCTCGCACACCGGCGTGCAAGGCACGTGCAGCAACCGGCGCAACCTGAGCGACGCCGAGGTGCGCGGCATCGCGCGCACCGGTGGTGTCATCGGCATCGGCTTCTGGCCGACTGCCGCGTGTGGGTCTGACGCCCGGGCGGTGGCGCGCGCCATGCGTTACGCGGCCAACCTGGTCGGTGTCGAGCATGTCGCCCTAGGCTCGGACTTCGATGGCGCGGTGACCATGCCGTTCGATGCCGCAGGGCTTGTCGCACTGACCGATGCCCTGCTCGCCGAGGGCTTCACCGAAGCGGAAATCGCGGCGATGATGGGCGGGAATACCCTCCGGCTGTTGCGGGAAAACCTGCCTTGACTAGGTGCGGTAGCTGGCGTTGATCCGCACGTAGTCGGCGGTGAAATCGCACGTCCAGATGCGCGCGAGGCTCCGGCCGTGCTTCAAATCCACCACAATGGGGACGTACTTCTCCAGCAGCTTGCGGTGCGCCGCGCGCTCATCGAATGGGTGCTCGCGCCCCTGTCGGCAGACGCGCACGCCAGCCATGTGGATTTCCACGCGTCTCGGGTCGAGCGCTACGCCGGAGCGGCCCGCGGCGGCAAGGATGCGACCCCAGTTCGGGTCGGCGCCAGCGAGCGCTGTCTTCACTAGCGGCGAGCCCGCAATCGTGCGCGCCACCTGCTCGGCAGCGCGGTCTGAGGGCGCACCCCGCACTTCGATTTCCACCACGCGCCTGGCTCCCTCGCCATCCGCGACAATCGCCAGCGCCAGTTCGCGGCAGACGCCTTCGAGCGCGGGGACGAACCGTCCATAGTCCGCGTTCTGGGCGGAGATACGCGGCGCGCGTGATGCTCCATTGGCAAGCACCAGTAGCGTGTCGTTGGTTGACGTGTCTCCGTCGATGGTGATGCTGTTGAACGTCCTACCCACAACGTTGTTGAGCGCTCGCTGCAGTAAACCCGGCAGGATAGCGGCATCGGTGAGCACAAACGCGAGCATCGTTGCGGCTGGGGGAGCCATCTGTGGATGAATCATCCCCGCCCCTTTGGCGCAGCCCAGCAGGCGCACGCGCTTCCCACCGAGGCGGCAGGTTGCCGCGGCCCACTTCGGCCGCGTGTCGGTAGTCATGATCGCGCGCGTCAGCGCGCTGAACGCCGCGGCGGAGGCACGCTGCCCTTGCGCCACCGCTGGCAGCGCATTCAGGATGCATTCGACTCGCAGCGGCACCCCGATCACCCCGGTGGAGCAGACCAGCACCTGCTCGGCACGGCAGCCGAGTTGGCGCGCCACAACTGAGGCAGTCGCCTGCGCTGCGGCCATCCCAGCCGGCCCAGTCGCGCAGTTGGCATTGCCGGAATTAACGACGATGGCGCGCATCGCGCCGGCCGACCGCCGCATGTGCTCGCACGAGAGCACAACCGGAGCGGCCTGCACCCGATTGGTGGTGAACACAGCCGCTGCGGCGGCGGGCGCTTCGCTCGTGATTAGCGCCAAATCAAGGCTCTTTTTCTTCTTCAAGCCGCAGGCTGTGGCGGAAAACCGAAAGCCTTGTGGAAGCACAACCCGCTTCGGAGTTTGTCTGGAAAGGAGGATGCTTCTTGCCTTCATCCCGGGCCCCCGCGTTCTGTGAGAAGAAGAATCCCTCAGAGAGATGCCTCCGGCAGTGTTCACCCTGGGCCGAAATCTTCGATCGCCGCGACATCGAAACCTATGGTCGGGGCTCGGGACGACCCCCACAGAGAAGACCTCATAGAGTGGGCACGGGGTTGCCGGCAGCGGCTACCACCGGCAGCATGACGCGCTCGGGGCAAACGGTGGCGATCACCGCCACCAACTTGCAAGTGGGCGACTTAGGGCAGGTGCGGCAATCGCGGTCGAGCTTCTCCGGTAGCGCCTGACGCGACAACGTTTGGAAACCCTGGCGATTGAAAAATTTTGGCGCGTGGGTAACAGCGAAGACGCGTGCGACCTTGCGCCGTCGCGCTACGGCAAGCGCGAACCGCAGCAACCGCGCGCCCAGGCCGCGGCCGCAAATTTGCGGGTCCACGGCGAGTGAGCGAATCTCAGCCAAGTCCGGCCCGTAGGGCTCAAGCGCAACGCAACCCAGGAGCCGGTCGGTCGAAGCAGCCGAGGCAGGCTCAACAAGCACCAAGAATCGCCCGATATGCGCGTAGATTTCCACCTCGGTGCGGGGCAGCAGCAACCCTTCGGCGGCGTAGTGAGCGATCAGCCGGTGAACGGCTACGGCATCCTCTGGGCGTGCGCGGCGCCCTCTCACGACGCTGCCTCTAACGTTGCGGCCGCTTCTGCGCGCCCTTTCTCTCGCAGCGTTTTCAGCCGCGCGCGGTAGTCCGCGAGCGCGGCGCGCACGCGATCCGGGGCAGTGCCGCCCGGAACCGACCGCGCCGCCAAAGAGGCTTCAACGGTCAGAGCGGCGCGTAAATCATCCTCGAAGAGCGGCGAAAATGTCTTGAGCTTGGCCAGCGGCAGCGCGGTCCAGGGTTCGCCTCGGCGTTCACCTTCGCGGACAATTTTGCCGACAATTGCGTGTGCCTGGCGAAACGGCACGCCGCGGCGTACCAGGTAGTCGGCGGCTTCGGTGGCGAGCAGGGCTGGACCGGAAGCAGCCTCGCGGAGTCGCGCCACGTTAATCTGGGTCGCAGCCACCGCGCCCCCGGCCACTCCCACCATTGCCAGCGCCTGGTCGTGCGCCGCGAATACAGGCTCCTTGTCCTCCTGTAAATCGCGTTGGTAGCCGGTCGGCAGACCCTTAAGCGTCGTGAGCAGGCTGAACAGCGCCGCAGTGATACGCCCGGTCTTACCGCGAATCAATTCCCAGGCGTCGGGGTTTTTCTTCTGCGGCATGAGGCTGCTTCCGGTCGAGTACTCATCGGGCAGCGTGATGAAGCCGAACTCCGGAGTCGCAAACAAAATAAAATCTTCGGCCAGGCGCGACAGCGAAGTCGCCAGCAGGGCTAGGGCGTAGAGATAATCAAGCGCAAAATCGCGCTGGCTGACCGCATGCACGCTGTTCGGTGTGGCTCGGGAGAAGCCCAACTCGCGCGCGATGGCCTCGCGGTTCACCGGGAAGGCGCAGCCGGCCAGCGCGCCGGAGCCCATGGGACACGCGTCGGCGCTCGCCGCCGCTGCGGCCAGCCGGTCGAGATGGCCGAACAGGCCTTCCACATGCCCTAGAAGGAAGTGCGAAAACAGAATGGGCTGCGCGGGTTGCAGGTGAGTAGCTCCCGGCATCGGCACGCCGAAACATTTCTCGGCCTGTTCGAGCAGCGCCGCGATCAATCCCGCGACGCCAGCGCGCATCTCGCCCGAGGCATTCTTGATAAAAAGGCGGAATTCGGTGGCCACCAGCTCATTGCGGCTGCGCCCGGTGTGCAGTTTGTGGCCGAGCCCGCCCAGCTTCTCCACCAGAGCAAGTTCGACGAAGTGGTGGACGTCCTCTGCCTCCGAGGCCTCCAGCCAGGCTGCGTCCGACGCGGCCCGCTCGGCAATCTGATCGAGCGCCGCGAGCGTTTCCAACGCTTCGCCAGCGGTCAAGATCTCGACGCCCGCGAGCGCTTTCGCCCAGGCGCGATCTACGGCCACTTCGTACGGCAGCAGCCTCCGGTCGAACGGAAACGAGCGCTGGAACTTGTAGAAGATTTCGTCTGGGCCGCGCTCAAAACGCCCGCCCCACATTTTGCCTTCCGGCTTATGGGACGACTGGGCGGGTGATGGCCCCGACGGTTTGTCTTTGGGCGCGCCGGTCATCGCTTGACGACTCGAGGGGCGGTCAAGTCTCCTTGGGGCACGGTGACGGCCAGGGCGAACAGATTGATGAAGCCCTCGGCGTCCTTGGGGTTGTAGCGCGTCATGGCGAAGCTGGCCAGTTCGGTGCGATAGAGCGAGTAGGGCGAGGAGCGCGTCGCGACGCTGATGTTGCCCTTATAGAGCTTCAGGCCCACGGTACCGGTGACGCGCTGCTGGGTACTCGAAAAGAAAGCGTCCAGAGCTTCGCGCAGCGGGGTGAACCACAGGCCGTAATAGACCAGCTCGGCGTAGCGCAACGCGAGGTGTTGCTGGAAATGCAATGTTTCGCGATCCAGACACAGCGCTTCGAGTTCGCGATGCGCCGTCACGAGTAGCGTGCCCCCGGGCGTTTCATACGCGCCGCGGGACTTGATCCCGACCAGGCGGTTCTCGACCAGATCGATGCGCCCGACGCCATGCGTCGCCGCAATCGCGTTCAACTCGCCCAGCAGTTGTACTGGTCCGAGCCGGCTCCCGTTGACCGAAATTGGCGTGCCGCCTTCAAAACCGATTTCGACCTCGGCCGGAGTGTCGGGCGCGCGTTCGGGCGAAACGACCCACTGCCACATGGACTCTTCAGGCCCGTTGGCAGGGTCCTCCAGGCGCCCGCCTTCGTGGCTCAGGTGCCAGATATTGCGGTCGCGGCTGTAGATGTTGGCGGTGGACTGCTGGATGGGAATGTTGTGCGCGAGCGCGTAAGCGATGGCGTCTTCGCGCGAGCGTATGGTCCACTCGCGCCATGGCGCGATGATTTGCAAGCCGGGCGCAATGGCCTTGTAAGCCAGCTCGAAGCGCACCTGGTCGTTGCCCTTGCCGGTGCAACCGTGGGCGAGGGCGTCGGCGCCCAGCTCCAGCGCCAGTTCCGCCTGGCGCTTCGCCAGCACCGGCCGCGCAAACGACGTTCCCAGCAGATACTTGTGCTCATAAACCGCGCCGGCGCGCAGTGTCGGCCAGATGTAGCCGGCGACGAACTCCTCGCGCAGGTCTTCGATGTAAGCGGTGGATGCACCGGTGGCCAGGGCCTTGCGCCGCGCCGCACCGAGGTCTTCCTGCTGGCCGACATCGCCGATCATGGCAATGACCTCGCAGGCGTAAGTCTCCTTCAGCCACGGAATGATGATCGAAGTGTCCAGCCCGCCCGAATAGGCAAGCACTACTTTATTCGGCAAGGGTTCCCCTCAGCTTAGCAGCATCAGCAAAATGGCCTTCTGCACGTGCAGGCGGTTCTCGGCCTGGTCGAAGACGATCGAGCGCGGCGAATCCATCACTCCGTCGGTAACTTCCTCTCCACGGTGCGCCGGCAAGCAGTGCAGGAAGACGCTATCAGGCCCGGCGAGATCCATCAGTGCTTGGTTGACTTGGTACGGCGCGAAGATTGCGGCGCGCTCCGCGGCTTCGTGCTCCTGTCCCATGCTGGCCCACACGTCGGTATAGACGGCCTGCGCGCCGGCCACCGCTTCCTCAGCGGTATGAAACAGTTCAATCTTGCCGTGAGTCTCACGCGCGGCGCGGCGTGCCTCCGCAACAGTCTCGGCGTCGGGCCCGTAAGACGGCGGGGTGGCCACGAGAACGTGCGCCCCAACGCGCGCCCCGGCCACCAGCAGTGAATGGCAGACGTTATTGCCGTCACCCACGTAAGCCAACTTCAACCCGCGCAGCCCGCCAAAACGCTCCTCGAGCGTGAAGAAATCCGCCAGCGCCTGGCACGGATGGAACCGGTCGGAGAGCGCGTTGATCACGGGGATGGCGGCGCGGGCGGCCAGCTCGTTGAGTACGCGCTGCTCGTAGGTGCGCACGACGATGCCGTGCACCCAGCGCTCCAGGTTCCGGGCCACGTCCCCGATCGACTCCCGCGCGCCCAGCCGCGTGCCGGTGTGGTCCAGAAAAACCGCGCCACCCCCCATGCTCTGGATGCCCACTTCAAATGTCACGCGCGTGCGCAGCGAGGGCTTCTCGAAAATCAACGCCAGGAAGCGGCCGCCGAGGGCGCGGCGATAACGGTCGGGCCGCGCCTTGATGTCGGCCGCGAGATGATTGAGCTCGCGCACCACCGCGGGGCTCCATTCGGTGCCGGTCAATAGGTCGCGAGTGACGGTCAGGGCGGGTGCCAGGGCGTTCATGTTTACCTCGTGGCTGCCACCGCATGCGCCTCGGCAGCGCGCTCAGGCCTCCGCGCCACCACACGCGCGGCGGGTGTTTCCGCAGGTCGCCGGGTCTTCGCGAGAACGGTTTCTAGCTTTTCCAGAAATTCGTTCACCTGCCTCGCGGTGACAATGAACGGCGGCAGAAGGCGCAGGGTGTAGTCGTGGGTGCAGTTGATGATCAGGCCGCGGCCAAGCGCCTCGGCTACGTAGGGCCCGCCTTCGACGCTCAGTTCAAGACCCAGCACCAAGCCTTCGCCGCGCAACTCGCGGATGAAGTCAAACTTGGCCGCCAGCTTCACCAGGCCAGCGCGCAATTCGGCGCTGCGGGCGTGGATGTTGGCCAGAAGGTTTTCTTCCTCGACGGTGGTGAGGAATTCCAGCGCGGTGGCGCAGACCAGCGGGCCGCCGCCAAAAGTACTGCCGTGCAGGCCGGGTGTAAACGTCGACGCAAAAGGTTCGCGCGCCAGGATGGCGCCCAGCGGGAGGCCGCCGGCCAGTGGCTTCGCCACAACAACTATGTCGGGCAGCCCGGCCAGGCGTTGATAGGCAAAGTAGCGGCCGGTGCGGCCCAGCCCGCACTGAATTTCATCGGCGATGAGCGCTGCGTCGTACTGCGTCGCCAACTTGCGCGCGTGCTGCCAGAAGGGTGCCGAAACCGGATAGATGCCGCCTTCGCCCTGAATTGGCTCGATTACCATGGCGCAGACACTGGAATCGAACTTGGCGTCGAGATCCTCCAAATCGTTGAAGCGCACAAATTCGACCCCCGGCACCAGCGGCGCAAACGGTTCGCGATACTTGGCCGTGGCCGTAATCGAAAGGGCGCCAAATGTGCGCCCGTGAAAGGAGTTTTCAAGCGCTAGGATGCGCGTTCTTGTTCCCCCCGGCGCTTCCGCAAAGGTTCCCGCGCCACTGTGGGCCGAGGCCGCAGCGCTCGAGGACGACGACTCGCCGGATTTCTGTCGCGCATAGAGCCGCGCGAGCTTTAGCGCTCCTTCAATCGCTTCGGTGCCGCTGTTGGTGAAGAAGACGCGGTCCATCCCGGACCACTGGGCCAACCTGCGCGCCAGCGGGCCCTGATAAGGATTGTGAAACAGGTTCGAGACGTGGATCGCCCGCGCCGCCTCGCGACGAATCACACGCACCAGCCGCGGGTGGGCGTGCCCCAGAGCGTTCACGGCGATGCCGCCCAGGAAATCGAGGTACTTCCGGCCGCGGTGGTCGTACAGGTAGCAGCCCTTGCCGTGGCTGAAGACCACCGGCGGCCGCTTGTAGGTGTTCATCAGGTAGCGGGCGTCGTCGCGCAACGCCCTCGCCCCCCTCGTCGCCGTCACTTTCTCTTTTGTGGTCTTCTTCATCTGGAATCCGTTCCGAGACACTGCCGAGGTGTGCCCTGCGTGTCCTTCGTTCTTTGCGCTAACCTTTGCCTCTGCCTTCTGCCTTCACCCCGACGCCGCGCTCGCCGCGGCAGGAAACATTGGCGTGACCCGTGTGCCCGGCCCTTTGCCGCCATTAGCGGCGGAGAGCAGCCCGCGTGGCAGATTGCCGCCCACGATGCGCACTTGCCGCACCCCGCCGGCCAGCGCCCGCTTGCACGCTTCGAGCTTCAGCACCATTCCGCCGGAGACTTTATGCCGCCGGATCAGCTCCTCGACCGTCTCGGTAGAGACGACCTTGAGTACTTTATCGCCGTCGAGCACGCCGGCAACGTCGGTGAGGAAGATCAGCCGGTCAGCATGGATGAACTCAGCGCATGCCGCAGCCATGTGGTCGGCGTTGATGTTGTAGAGCTCGCCGTCAGCGCCCAGGCCCAAGCAGGAGGCCACCGGCACGATGCCCGCGCGCCAGAGCGTCTCAAGGAACTCGAGATTCACACCCGTGAGATAGCCAACGTAACCCAGGCCCCCAGCCACTTCGTCGTGCACCATGGGCTCGGCCAAGAAGCATGCGGCGTCGCTGGCACAAATTCCGACCGCCGGCTGGCCCGCCTCGGAGATGGCTGCGGCGAGGCGCTTGTTGAGGAGCCCACCCAGGACCATCACAGCGACATCGCGGGTTTCGCGGTCGGTGACGCGCAGGCCGGAGACGAAGCGGCTGCCGATGCCCATACGCGCCAGGGTGGCGGTGAATGCCTTGCCTCCACCGTGCACCACCAGCAGCTCGTGGCCCTGGCGCACCAGCTCGGCCACCTGCCGCGAAATCGATTGCAACGCGGCGGGATCCTCCAGCAATGCTCCGGCGAATTTGACCACCATTCTCATCGCTGTTAGCTCACAATAGTGCAGCTGCCTCCTCGAAACCCATCATCCCGTTCAAATTTTGCACGGCTTGCCCGGCAGCGCCTTTGCCCAGGTTGTCGAGGCAGGAGACCACCACCAGCCGCTCGCCCGACGCGTCGAGCGCGAAGCCGATGTCGCAGAAGTTGGTGTGCGCGACGTGCTGCAGCTCAGGCAGACGCCCCGCCGGCCACACCCGCACCATTGGCCGGCCGGCATAGAACTGCCGGTAGAGGGATTCCACCTCCGCGGCCTGGCGCGGGCGATCGAGCCAAACATATAGCGTCGAAAGAATGCCGCGGGCCACAGGCAGCAGGTGCGTCGAAAACATGATCTCGGCGCTCTCAAGTCCCAGGTGATCGGTGATCTCCGGCGTGTGCCGGTGGCTGAACAGGCCGTAGGCGCGGAAATTCTCGTCCACCTCTACAAAGTGCAGCTCGCGCTTGGGCTCCTTTCCGGCGCCGCTTGCGCCCGACTTGCAGTCGCAAACGATGCCGCGACTCCGGTCCGCCCAACCGGCGTCAATCACCGGGCGGAGGCCGAGAACCACGGAAGTCGCGTAGCAGCCGGGATTGGCCACCAACCGCGCCTGTGGCAGCGCTGCGGAGTAAAGTTCTGGCAAGCCGTAGGTGGCCTGCTCAAGAAGTTTACGTGCCGGAGGGCGCAGCTTGTACCAGGCCGCGAAAGTGTCCGGCTCGCGGAAGCGGAAGGCCCCGCTCAGGTCCACCACGCGCAGCCCGGCGTCGAGCAGGGGCGGCGCCAAGTCGAGCGAAGCCTCATGGGGCGTAGCCAGAAACGCAACCGTGGCTCCACTCGACGCCACGGCTTCAACCGAATACGCCCGGCAAGGCGCCTCCCCCCAGCCGCGGAGTTGAGGGAATAGTTCGGTGAGGCACCTCACCTGCGCCGAGCCATCGCGCAGATAGAAAGTGGGCTTGTGGATCTGCGGATGCCGCAGCAGGAGTCGCGCGAGTTCAAAGCCGGCGTAGCCAGTTGCTCCGACAACGGCTACCCGCGGCTCTTGCATCTCGGAGCCGTCGGGACGGCGCGGGTCCTTCATCGGAGCAACTCCTCCATCCGTTTCTGCACCAAGGCGCGGGCCGCGGGGGAAGGGGTGATCACCAGAATCGTGTCGTCGCCCGCGATCGTGCCGGCGATTTCCTTCATGCGCTCGGCATCAACCGCGGCGGCCAGCGGCTGCGCGCCGCCGGGCGGAGTCTTCAGCACGAGCAGGTTCGCAGCCGGGCGGAGGTCCAGCAGATACTCGCGCAGGGCGCGCCCGAGCGCGGGCAGCGCAGCAGCCTCTTCACTAACCGCGGTGAGAGGCTTGTAGCCAGCGGCAGTCTTCACCACCTTCAGCTCGTGGAAGTCGCGCGAGAGCGTGGCCTGAGTGACCTGCAACTTCACGTGCGCCAGCCGGCGCCGCAGCTCATCCTGGCTGGAGATGTTCTCACGGCTGATCAATTTCAGGATCTGCCCCTGCCGAAATCGCTTCCGCGTGCCCAACTCAGGGTCCGTCCCGTTCCCGGCAACGATGTCGCCGCGCATCAAACAAAACCCTGTATAGAATATACACAAGCCTGCATATTTATACGAGGCTTTCCGCATCCTGTCAATCCAAAAATGTGATCTTTGCTCCCAGCCCTGCCGCCAGCGCTTCTCCCGGCGGTTTCCCCACGAGCTCACGCGACGGCGGAACTGCGCAGACCGCCATTCGTTCGCTGGCTAGGTTGCCGGAGGGTATGACCGCGCCGAAATACTGGCCTGGATAATCGCAGGCTGGGCAAACGCCGTCGTGGGCGAAGACGAAGCGAACACTGATTGCATCTAAGTAATCAGAGGAACGAATGACCCCATTGCTCAAACCGGCCCCGCCGATCAGTCTGGCGCAGGTTCAGCGCCTGCAGGCACTGTGGCACCATTGGACCGCGCGGCTCGGCCTCGAGCCGGAGGCCGATCGGCGGCTACGTCATTACTATGTGGAACTATTCTCGGGGGGGCGCGCAGCTGAAACCAAGCAGCTGACGCGAGCCGACGCTGCCCGTGTGATCGCCTGGCTCGAACTGCTCTCCCGTCGCAGGGCGCGAGCAGAGAACCAGGCCGCGGGCACCGCCGGGCGGCATGGTTTTCCCGAACGCCGCCAGGTGCGTCCGAACGCCGCGGCGTGGCGCGCGCTGTGGGCCGTGGCCGGCGCTCTGGGGATGAACCGGCAGAAACTCAACGAGTTCATCCGTAACCACTATGAAAGCCTAGGCTTGGGGGGCACCGGCGACCTGCGCACCATGGCTGACTTGAACCGCGTCTTATGGGGGTTAAAGGCCATTCTGCGTCGCGGCCCACGGCCCCGCCATGCCGCAGCCACTTCCGATCGGAAAGTCGCATAGTTAGTTATCCGCTTTGGTCAGTTAAGACCTCCCTACCTGGACAGAAGCAAAGTTGAGCGGCGGCGAACGCCGGTGGTATCCTGCCGGTATGAGCGAGAGCACTGCACCGGCCCCCGCCCCGCGAAGCGATACCGGCGCGGAAATCGCGGGTGACGCGGCGAGCCCCCTAACCGCATCGCCGGAGACCACCGCGTCTAGTTCTACGGACCTTACCACCACCCGATTGGGGCTGGCAGAACAATTGGATGGACAGCGGCAGGCGCTGCTGGAGGTAGCGGAGGCAATTGCGCTGCACCGCGACCTGGGTGAGCTTTTCCACGACCTGGCCGGGCGGCTGCACCGCGTGGTGCAGTTCGATTACCTCAACTTGGTCCTGCACGACACCGCGCGCAACGTGATGCGGCTGCATATCCTGGAGACCTCACAACCCACCCGCGTGCGGCCTGGCCTGGAACTCCCCGTGGGAGAAACCCCGGCGGGAACTGTGTGGGAGACGCAACAGCCCTTGGTGGTGGCGGATATTGAACAAGAGAGCCGCTATCCTACGTTGCTACAGACGCTTCGGCAGGAGCAGGTGAAGTCATTCTGCATGCTGCCGCTGACTACGGCGCACCGCCGGCTGGGGGCGTTGGGGTTCGGGCGCACCGTTCTGCACCGCTACAGCGATACCGAAGTGGAGTTCATGCAGCAGGTGGCGCGGCAGGTGGCCGTCGCAGTGGACAACGCGCTCAACTACCGAAGCGCCCAAGCGTACCAGCAGCAACTCGCGCAGCAGCGCGACCGGTTGCAGGTACTGCTGGAAGTGAACAACGTCCTGGTCTCGCACCTCGACGTCCGGGAGTTATTTGAGGCCATCGCTGCGTGCCTGCGCCGTGTGATGCACCACGAGTACACTAGCCTGGCGCTCTACGACCCCGCCACCAAACGCATGCGCGTGCAATTCCTGGACTTCCCCGAAGGCCGCGTGGTGATTCGCGAGGAGATGAGCATCGCGGTGGAGAGTTCGCCCTCCGGCTGTTCGTTCCGCTCGCGCCAGCCGGTGTTAGCCAGTCGCGCCGACCTGGAGAAGTATGACTCCGAGATCGCGCGGCTCCTGCTGGCCGAAGGAGTGCGGTCGGTCTGCTGCGTACCCCTCGTCACACGCAACCGCGTGCTCGGCGCGCTGAACGTCGCCAGCCTGCGCGACGCTGCCTTCACCCAAGCGGACGCCGACCTGCTAAGCCAGGTCTCCGCACAGATCGCCATCGCGGTGGAAAACGCTCTGGCGTTCAAGGAAATCGCCGAGCTGAAAAACAAACTGGCGGAGGAAAAGCTTTACCTCGAAGACGAAATCCGGACCGAATTCAACTTCGAGGAGATCGTCGGCGATAGTGCTGTGCTTAAGTTGATCCTGCGACAGGCGGAAACTGTTGCCCCCACGGACTCCACTGTGCTGATCCAGGGGGAGACCGGCACGGGCAAAGAGCTGGTGGCGCGCGCCATTCACAATCTGAGTAACCGGCGAGAGCGCACTTTTGTGAAAGTGAACTGCGCCGCTATCCCCACAGGTCTGCTGGAGTCCGAGCTGTTTGGCCATGAGCGCGGCGCGTTTACCGGCGCCATCGCGCGGAAGATCGGCCGGTTCGAGCTGGCTCACGGCGGTACGCTGTTCCTTGACGAGGTGGGCGATATCCCGCTCGAGCTGCAACCCAAGCTGCTGCGCGTTCTGCAAGAACAGGAATTCGAGCGGTTGGGAAGCACGCGCACGATCCGCGTGGACGTCCGCGTGGTCGCCGCCACCAACCGCGACTTGGCCCGCATGGTGGCCGAGCGCGAATTCCGCAGCGACCTCTACTATCGCCTGAACGTCTTTCCGCTTCTCATGCCGCCGCTGCGCGACCGCCATGAGGATATTCCTCAGCTCGTGCGCTACCTCGCCCAAAAGTATGCTCGGCGGATGAACAAGCGCATCGAATCCATCCCCGCCGAAACCCTGGACGCGCTGACGCGCTATCACTGGCCGGGAAATGTCCGCGAACTCGAAAACCTGATTGAGCGCGCCGTCATTCTTTCGGCGGGACCGGCGCTGCGGGTCCCGCTCGCCGAACTAAAGCCACCGGCGGAAGCGGCGACGGAGGCCCTTGTAACGCTCGAAGCCGCCGAGCGCCAGCACATCTTGCGCGCTCTTGAGGAAACAAATTGGGTCCTCGGCGGCCCCCGCGGCGCCGCTACCCGCCTAGGCATGAAGCGCACCACCCTGCAATCCCGTATGAGCAAGCTCAAGATTACCCGCCCAGCCTGACAGTTCGGTAATTGCCCGCAGCCGCCCGAATTTGCCATGGACTGCTGCGCCTTGCCACCCTTTCTGCAACTCCAGGGGTCGAGCCGATATTTCGGCAAATGTCGAAATGTCGGCACAGGAATTTCTGTGGTTTTGCTAAAGACTCGACCCAGAAGCTACATAAGTACTTCTAACTAAGCGAGTTAATGATAGGGATGAGTTTTCGGCAAAACGGCCAGTCAAATGCGCCGTGGATACGCGTTCCTAGAGAGAGTGCCGTGCTGAAGATCACGATTGAGCAGGAAGCTACGACGACCATGTTCAAGGTCGAGGGCAAGCTAGCCGGCCCGTGGGTAGCTGAACTGGAGCAGTGCTGGCGCGCAGCAATGAACACGACTGGGGGTCGTTCTGTAAAGGTCCACCTTCGCGCCGTGAGTTTCATTGACGCAGCGGGCAAATCACTGCTGGCTGAGATGCACCGCCATGGAGCGGAGTTGGTGGCGGAGGGATGCATGACGAAGGCCATCGTCGCCCAGATCGTCGCCGAGAAGAGTGAGACCGTAAGCCGGCCTGGGTTCGGGCCATGGGGAAAGAACAGTCTAACCGTGGTGCTCCTGATAGCTGCACTGGGTTTTGGGTGGGACCTGCGTGGACAAGACAAGCCCCCGGTGCGGCTGACCTTGCGCGAGGCGGTCGGGCTGGCGCTTAAACAGAATCCGCAAGTGCAGATCGCGGTTCTGAGCCTGGCGCAGAGTGAGCAAGACCGGACGATCGCGAGGTCGGCGCTGATGCCACAGGCGCAGCTCGAGGTACTCGAGTTGGTTCGACGGGAGAATCTTGAAGCCACTATCGGCCGGCGAATTCCCGGGTTTCCGCAACACGTAGGTCCGTTACAAGTCTTCCAAGCGGGGCCGCAGTTCTCAATGCCGCTCCTGGACCTGACGCTGTGGCGGCGCTGGCAGGCTTCGCGGGAAGGGGTGCGGGCCAGCGAAGCAGACCAGCAGTCAGTGCGCGAACAGGTAGCGCTGCTGGTTGTGTCGCAATACCTCGGTTGCCTGCGAGCCGGAGCGGATGTGCGCGCGGCGCAATCGCGGGTGGAGCTGGCGCAGGCGCTCTACAAGCAGGCGGCCGATCTGCAGAAGCAGGGCGCGGGCACGGGCATCGACACCTTGCGCGCCAACGTCGTGCTGCAGAACGAAAAGCAGCGGCTAATCGAGGCAGAGACACAGCGTGAGACCACAATCTACGGCCTGGTGCGTCTGCTGAACCTCGACCCGCGGCAAAGCATCGAGCTGGGCGATGAGCTGAGCTTCTTCGAGACGCCAGAATTCCGCGCGGAACAAAGCTTGGAGCAGGCCTGGACGGCACGGCCGGAGATGCGGGCATTGGGTGCGCGCGAACAGGCGGCGCACTACCAGAAGCACGCGGTGAGCGAATCACGGTTCCCGGCGATGCGGTTCATCGGTAGCTGGTCCTACATGGGTATATCGGCGCCGGCCGCGATCCCCACCTATCAATACCAGGTTGAAGTGGATATGCCACTGTTCACCAGCGGGCGCATCCGGGCCCAAATCAGCAGAGCTGACCTGGAGCTGAAAAAGATTGCGCAGCAGCGCGAGGATCTGCGGAACCAGATCGCGCTCGAGGTCAAGACGGCGCTGGCTCAACTCCAGGCGGCGCGCAACGAAGTAGACGTGGCCAACCTCGGCGCACAGCTCGCCAAAGAGGAAGTCAGCCAGACGCGCGACCGCTTCGAGGCCGGCGTAGCCAACAACGTGGAGGTCATCCAGGCGCAGGACGCGCTCGCGCGCGCCAACGACAACCAGATTGCCGCGCTCTATCGCTACAACCAGTCGCGTGCCGACCTAGCCCGCGCCGCCGGCCAAATGGAATCGGTTTTTACCAAGTGAGAGGACTCAAGCCAGCAGATGCGAGGGGGGAGATGACCATGATTGAAGTCGAGGTGGGTCTGGAAAACTTTGACAAGATGCCGGTGTTGCCGGAACCGCCGAAAAATGGCCTGGCACGCGGGTGGGCCAATGCCAAGCTTCGCCTGGCCGTATTCGCTGGCGCAGCAGTTCTGCTGCTGAGCGTCGCGATCCTCTTCGTCCACTACCACGGCCGGGAATCGACCGACGACGCGCAGGTGGACGGGCACATTGCCCCGGTTGCGTCGAAGGTCTACGGCAATGTGACCGAAGTGCTCGTGGAAGACAACCAGCCGGTCAAAACCGGCCAGGTGCTGGTGCGCATTGACCCGCGAGACTATCAGGCCAGCTTGGCCAAGGCCCGAGCCGCGCTTGCCCTGGCGGAGAGCCAGGCGGCTGCCGCGCAGGTCGGCGTGCCGTGGACGCGCGAGACCACGCAGAGTGGCGACTCGAATGCCGTAGCGCAGCTGCTCACCTCCGACGCGGATTTCCTCCGCGCCAGGCTGGCCTACGAGCAGGCGACTGGCTCCGACCTGGCCTACGCGCACGCGAATGTGGAAAAGAGCCAGGCGAATTACGACCGGGCCAAAGCGGATCTGGCGCGCATGGAGCCGCTCGCGGCCAAAGTGGAGATTTCACAACTGCAGTTCGATGGTTTTGTAGCTGCCGCGCGTGTGGCGCAAAGCGAACTAAAGGCGGATCAGGAGAAACTGGCGCAGGCAGAGAAGAGCGCCGAAATCGCCCAAGCCGCATTGCGGGCGGCCGAAGCACGGGTGGCGCAGGCTCGCGCCGGGGTTGCCCAGGCGAAGGCCAATTTCAAGCAGGTGAACATCCGCACGGCTGATGCGTCAGCGGCGGCAGCCAACGTGGCTGCGGCACGGGCAAACCTGGAAGCGGCTGAGTTGCAGTTGGGCTATACGACGATCGTTGCACCGGTGACCGGCGTGGTGACGCGGAAATCGGTGGAAGTGGGGCAGATCGCCCAGCCGGGGCAAGGGCTGCTGGTGGTGGTTCCGCTCGAGGAGGTTTGGGTGACAGCCAACTTCAAGGAGACGCAGTTGGCCAAAATGCGGCCAGGGCAGAAAGCTGAAGTCAAGGTGGACACGTACGGCAAGACTTTTACCGGCCGCGTGGACTCCATCGCCGGCACCACTGGCGCGCGGCTGAGCTTGCTGCCGCCCGAAAACGCTACGGGCAACTTCGTAAAAGTGGTGCAGCGAATCCCCGTGAAGATCATGCTGGACCGCATCCCGCCGGAGAAAGCGATACTGCGGCCCGGGATGAACGTCGACGCGACCATCCTGACCCGCTGAGCGTGCAGAGAGCCGGCCGGGGCTTGTCCGGAGCATGAGCATGAGCATGAGGAGCTTGCTGTCGAAAATCCGGAACGAGAAGGGCGAAGTCAATCCGTGGATTATCGCAGTCACGGTAACCCTGGCGACGTTCATGGAGATTCTGGATACCAGCATCGCCAACGTCGCGCTTCCTCACATCGCCGGGAGCCTTTCGGCCGGGGTGGACGAAAGCACCTGGGTACTGACCTCGTACCTGGTGTCAAACGCTATCGTGCTCCCGCTGAGCGGTTGGTTCTCTTCGCTGCTCGGGCGGAAACGGTTCTACATGCTGTGCGTGATGCTGTTCACGGCGAGCTCGTTTCTCTGCGGACTGGCGCCAAGCCTAGGGATGCTGGTGCTCTTTCGAATTCTGCAAGGCGCTGGCGGCGGTGGCTTGCAACCCAGCGAGCAGGCCATCCTCATGGACACCTTTCCACCCAACAAGCGCGGCATGGGCTTGGCCGTGTACGGCATTGCGGTGGTGGTGGCGCCGACCATCGGGCCAACGCTGGGCGGGTGGATCACTGACAACTATAGCTGGCGCTGGATTTTCTTCATCAACATTCCGGTGGGAATCGTTTCGCTGCTGCTCACCTCGGTGCTGATCAGCGATCCGCCACACATGGCACGGAAGAGTTTCCGCACAGGCCTCAAAGTCGATTACATCGGGATCGGCCTGTTAAGTCTCGGCCTAGGCAGCCTGCAAATCGCCTTGGACAAAGGTCAGCGGGAGGATTGGTTCGCGTCGAACTTCATTCTCGTCTTTACGGCATTGATGGTGCTCGGCCTTGCGGCAGCGATCATTTGGGAGTTGCGGCAGCGGGAGCCGGTGGTGGACTTGCGGATGCTGGGCGAGAAGAACTTCCTCCTAGCCACATTCGCAATGTTCTTCTTGGGTTTTGTGCTGTACGGAAGCACGGTGATGCTGCCGCTGTTCCTGCAAACGCTGTTGGG